>Ga0065722_100225_pt1 | contig 19059 bp, 12 predicted proteins | sample BansetMetagenome_FD_59109 | JGI IMG/M metagenome (GOLD analysis project Ga0065722, IMG submission 59109) | Bankia setacea gill microbial communities from Puget Sound, Washington, USA - Caecum Enriched | ecosystem: Host-associated > Mollusca > Digestive system > Ceca | place: United States... | reverse complement strand
TTAGCTTTTGGTTGGATCGTTTCGCAATGGGGACTTAGAATACTACTTTTAGTGTGCGGGTTAGCGGCCACTTTTTCTCTAGCGATACTGTTATATCAAAATGTAGCTTCAAAGTTAGCACGACGAATTGAGCCGTTAAATTTTTCGCTCGAATATCATTGAGTTTTTAATGTTACCAAAGTTGTTACATCAGGCCACCGAAACACGGCCAATGTGGTAGTTGCTGCTAATACGAACAACGATGAAACTTCCTATTCCCTTAATAGTTTTTTTGAAGGAATGTGAATAGGCTAGTAAACTGGCCGGGTACAATGGTTACTTTACAAAAAGAAAACGCCCCAGCGTCTTTTTCGGTCGATTATAATTTCGCAGCTATACTAGGCCATTCACACTNCATCAATTTCGTCCCATATAACAAATCAAGCGTATCGATTGAGTAATCTGCGGATTAATTTTTGTCAGTTTACAAATGATACAACTCCTTGTCTTTTACTATTCCACCGTAACACTCTTCGCCAAATTTCGCGGCTGATCAACATCCGTGCCTTTTATTATCGCAACGTAATAGCTGAGCAGTTGCAGCGGCAAGGTGTAGAGTATTGGCGCTAACCAGGGGTGAATATGGGGCAGTGAGATTACCCGCATGGTTTCGTCAGAACTGAAGTGGGCATCGGCATCGGCAAAAACAAATAGAATACCTCCGCGTGCGCGTACTTCTTCGACGTTGGATTTTAGTTTCTCTAAAAGCTCATTGTTCGGTGCTACGACAATGATCGGCATATCCGCATCAATTAACGCCAGCGGGCCGTGTTTTAATTCTCCGGCGGCGTAGGCTTCGGCATGAATATATGAAATTTCTTTTAGCTTTAGGGCGCCTTCCATTGCAATCGGGTATTGATCACCGCGACCAAGAAATAGGGCGTTGTGTTTATCTGCAAATTCTTCAGCCAAGTCTTCAATGCTTTCAGCAAGCTCTAGAGTTTGCTCTAGTTTGCTCGGTAAACTTTTTAATGCCGTAGTAAGTTCTTGCTGCTTTTCTATACTCATGCCGTTGTACTTACCCAAGGCAAGTACCAACATCGCAAAGCCTACTAGCTGAGTGGTAAATGCTTTAGTTGAGGCAACACCAATTTCTGCGCCGGCGCGGGTCATAAAGGCAAGGTCGGATTCCCGTACCAACGAAGACCCAGCAACATTACAAATGGTTAAGCTGCCTAAATAGCCAAGGCTTTTTGCCAAGCGTAATGCGGCGAGGGTGTCGGCGGTTTCGCCCGATTGGGAAATCGTAATCAGTAGGCTATCCGGTTGGACGTAGGATTTTCGGTAGCGAAATTCTGACGCAATTTCAACGTTACAACTCACCCCGGCAATGCCTTCAAGCCAATAGCGCGCGACCATGCCGGAGTGATAGCTCGTACCACAGGCAACGATTTGTACGTGTTTTACTTTTTGAAATAATTCCGCCGCGCCGTTGCCAAAAGTTTCGTCGAGTACGCTGGTTTCACTCAACCGCCCTTCCAAAGTGTTGTTTACACAATAGGGCTGTTCGTGAATTTCTTTTAGCATGTAATGACGATACTGGCCTTTATCACCGGCATCGTAGGTGGCAGTGGACTCGTGAGCTTCGCGTTCAACAGCNGNGCCGTTCTTGTCATAAATGCTGACGGATTTGCGGGTTATTTCAGCAACGTCGCCTTCTTCTAAAAAGATAAATCGACGCGTAACCGGCAGCAGTGCCAACTGATCGGATGCAATAAAGTTTTCGCCGATACCAAGCCCCAATCACTAGCGGACTACCCGAGCGCGCGACTATAACGCGGCTTGGGTCGGCACGGTCGAGAATAACGGTTCCGTATGCGCCCTCTAACTGAGTTACCGCGGCCTGCACGGCGGGTAATAAATCTTTATGGGTTAAGAGTTCTTGTTCAACTAAATGGCCAATCACTTCAGTGTCGGTGTCTGAATCGAATCTATAACCCGCAGCTTGTAGGCTTTCACGCAGGCTAGCGTGATTTTCGATGATGCCGTTGTGGACCACGGCGATTTTATCTTTCGACATATGCGGGTGGGCATTGCGTTCACTGGGTTCTCCGTGAGTAGCCCAACGGGTATGCGCGATACCGGTGCCGCCTTGAATAGGCTCTGCAGCTATTGCGTCGGCTAATTCTTTTACCTTACCCAAGCGACGCACACGGGTCAGTTCGCCCTGTGAATTTACGACCGCCACACCGGCAGAATCGTAGCCGCGGTATTCGAGGCGACGCAGGCCTTCAATTAAAATTTCGGCCACATCTCGCTGCGCTACTGCGCCAACTATTCCGCACATAAATATTCCTTACTTCTTCTGACGGGCTAAAACTAGCCCTTTGCTAATGTTTCTTTTTCCAGCTTGGCGCAGATAACACGTACGCCTTGGGATTGAATTTGATGTTTGATCTCGACGGGTAACTTGTCGTCCGTCACTAGGGTATCGATCTCTTCCCAACCAAGCTCTAGATTGTGAATTTTGCGCCCAAGTTTTTCCGATTCGGCCATGACGATAACCTCGCGCGCCACTTCGGCCATAACGCGACTCAAGGTGTAGAGTTCATTATAGGTAGTAGTTCCGCGAGCCGGGTCGATGCCATCCGCACCTATAAAGAGTTGATCAAAGTTGTAGGCGCGCAATACCTGCTCTGCGAGCTGGCCCTGGAAGGCTTCGGACTGCTGATCCCAAGTGCCGCCGGTCATCAATAAGGTAGGTTCGTTTTCCAGCTCCCGTAGTGCGTTGGCAACTTCGAGGGAATTGGTCATAACGATTAAGCCCTGCTTGTCGCAAAGCTCTGGCANTAGGCAGGCTGTGGTTTGGCCGCTGTCGACTATGATGCGATTGTGATCGCGAATCAGCCAGGCGGCGGCTTTTGCAATTGCTAACTTTCGTTTCGAAACTTGCTCTTCACCAGTCCCCAAGACCTGTTCGCGTGCCAAAGGCACCGCGCCACCGTATTTTCGCAGCAGTAAGCCATTGGCTTCTAGTGCCGACAAATCCTTACGAATGGTGACTTCTGAGGTGTTATTTTCCTTTGCGAGCAGCTCTACCGAAACTTCACCTTCGGCTTTTAGCTTCTCGATAATGGCGCGCCGGCGCTGTTGGGTGTTGCGTTTTTGCACGTATCGAAACTTTTCTTGAGGTTAACTTACGGTTCGAAAGGATTTTAGCCTGATTTCGGCTTTTCGCAAGGTGTTTATCACTAAAATAGGTAAGCGTTCACTTACTAGCTGAAAACTAACTGTCATATTAAGTTCGTAAACTCCACACACTTTTAGGTAACAGGTGTGTGGTAAGTCATGACGAACAAATCGATCTCTGCAAATTTCTTGGGTATGGCTAAGGGCATAGCGATAGGTACGAGTACGGTAATNGCGAGCCTCGTGTTACAAGGCTGCTCTGGGGATTCAACTTCGCCCAGCACTATTGAGCCAACGGCTTCATCCTCTATGGCTCCTAGATCCTCAGTAACTCCTACATCTGCACCAATGCCGACTGCAACTGCAACTGCAACTGCAACTACCAATGCTGCGCCGAGCGACGACACATCGCCGCCAGCATCAGAACTATTACCGCAAATTGCCAAGTCGCTGCGTACCGTGATTACCAACAAAACCATTACCAATCTGGAAGCGACGGTTCCGCCCCAGTGCTACACCAAAACCGACAGTAAATTTAACCCCTGNTATACCTGCCACCAAATGTACGACCGCAAGGCAGAGGACCGTCTCAATCGTTTAGATGACGGCAGCCTACAGGGCGGTTATATGTTTTCGGATATTGGCGTTAGTAACCATTGGGATAACTTATTTGTTGATCGCACCGCATGGCTGGAACAGGTTTCGGACACGGCTATACAAGAATACGTCGCAACTGAGAATTACAGTTCGCTAGAAGCGCGTTTAGTGGATACCGGCTGGCAGGGGTTTATACCCGATCTCGACAACTATCATTTAGCTGCAGCCGCCTTCGACGATCGCGGCCTAGCGAAAGATGGCAGTTTTTGGGTGGCGTTTAATTACAAGCCTTTCCCCGGTACCTTCTGGCCAACTAACGGCTCCACCGATGATGTGGTGATTCGTTTGCCCGCCGCNTTTCGTGAATTGAATGGCGAGTTTAATCGCGATATTTATTACCTCAACCTCACCCTGATTGAGTTGAATTTAAAGAACGATGCACAAACCACGCTGTGGCCTATCGATGAAAATGCTATCGGTTTTGATATCGATAACAACGGTGTGCTGGAAGTCACCAGTACCGTTACAAAGTCGGCAAACTATGTCGGCGACGCCGCGACTACCACGATTGAATTTCAGCAATTCCCTACCGGTACCGAATTTATGCACTCAGTACGCTATTTGGGTGTTGACGCAGAGCATGTCATTACCATTCCAGAACGCATGAAAGAATTGCGCTATATGAAAAAGGTTGCAACCTTATCGCGGGGTGAGCTTAACGGCCGCTACGACAATGAACGCAAAGAAAAGCTATTAGGTGAGCTACCTAATTTTATTAATCGGCGCGACCTAGGCTTAGACAATGGTTTAGGCTGGTTTGTACAGGGCTTTATCGAAGACTACGACGGCGAGCTGCGTCCGCAATCTTTTGAGGAAACCATGTTTTGCATGGGCTGCCATACCGCCATCGGTACCACTATTGACAGTACCTTTTCGTTTGCGCGCAAACTTTCTGGCGCGGCTAGCTGGGGCTATATTAATTTGCACGGTATGGCCGATGCGCCAAACCGATCGGAATCCGGTGGTGAAATTATTAACTATTTACTACGCTCTGGCGGCGGCAATGAATTTCGTCAGAACCCAGAAATGATTTCAAAATGGTTAAACCGCGACGGCACTGTAAAACCAGCCGCTCATAGCGCCGACGTCTACGAGCTGCTAGCACCGTCGAAACCGCGCGCGCTTAAATTAAACAAAGCCTACACCCATATTGTTCGCCACCAGAATTTTATTGAAGGGCGCGACGCTACTTGGTTGGTGTCTCCGAATATTTTGAGAGCGGTTGACGAAGACATTCCGCCNTTGGCATCGGAGTATCGTTTTTATCAATGGGACATCCGTTTGAATTGGCAAACTGGAAGTGACACACAATTGCCGTAAAACTGTCATGGCNNGTAAATATAACGGCAACACTATCCCTCTACATTTAACGCGGTTTTCTATCGTATAAATCTAGAGGAATAATCCCGATGAACAAGTAAACTACTCGCAACAGCTATTTCTATGGCTGTATTTTTTAGCCGTCATGTAGCGGTGATGATTGGCGCAGACGGTACTAATGGTGTTGACGGTTACCAAATGGAACGAACGGCACTAACGGTGTTGATGGAACAAATGGTACTAACGGTACCGATGGCACTAACGGCACCGATGGAACGAACGGTACTGACGGTACCAACGGCGAAGACTTAACCGCAGCCCCTAAACTCATCCGCTTGGCCACTACACCATTAGGTGCAGAGCTTACCGGTATGTTTAAAACCGATAACGGCGAGTTCTTTTTCAACATTCAGCACCCAGCGTCTTCTCTGCCTGGTGATGAAGGTTTAGCCGCTGTAGGCGCTTGGGTTGGTGTAGATATAGACAACATTGATGTTCACCAAGCCTCTTTGGCCGTGCCAGCGTCTGATTCTGCCGAAGCACAAACAACACAAGTTGTTGCCGGTAATTATCAAGTTTTGGGCCGCGAAGGCGACACCTTTACTAGCACGCTTTCATTTGGTTTGGGCGCAATTGTTAACGGCGCTGGCGACGCGCTAATCAAGCAAACTAACAACCCTGACTTCAATGCTTACATTCCTAGCAGTGCCGACGGCAGCGCAGGCTACCTATTTACCGCATGGGAAGATCGCCCAGGCGCTATGTCTCGTATCGCACTTACTCGCGATACCGACGGCAGTTGGATAACCGGTGACGCTTTGAACGTAGACTTCAGCGCAGTTAACGGCACCATGATTAACTGTTTTGGTACTGTTTCTCCTTGGGGTACACCACTTACCTCAGAAGAAAACTACGAAGCTGAAAATACGGCTAACTGGAACAACACCGCTTACTCCAGCGGCTACCCAAGTTACGGTGATGTGCAAAATATTGAAGCTTATTTGGGTGGCACATTCCCTAACCCATATGACTACGGTTATATCGTAGAAATTACCGAGCCAACAGCGGCTGCTCCGGTTCCGGTTAAGTTGTTTACTTTGGGTCGCTTTGCTCACGAAAACCCCGTAATCATGCCAGACCAAAAAACCGTTTACCTTACTGATGACGGTTCTAGAAAAGGTTTTTATAAGTTTGTTGCAGATGAAGCAGGTGATTTAACGGCCGGTACACTTTACGCCGCTAAAATTATGCAAGATGCCACTCGCGACGCCGCTAAAGCTGGCTTTAACATCAGCTGGATTGAACTTGCCCATGCAACTAACGCTGAAATTGAAGCCTGGGTTGATAGCTATGATGGTATCGACGAAGCCGATTATGTAGATGGCTCTACTAGCTACATTAGTGATGCCGATGTTGCGGATTGGGCTGCTGGCACAGCTGCTGATAATCGCGTTGCCTTTTTGGAAACTCTACGTGCCGCCGAAGCTAAAGGCGCGACTGTCGAGTTCAATAAGATGGAAGGTATCAACATTAACTACTCTGGCGCTGCTAGTGGAGCGGTTCCGTTCATGTATGTTGCAATGTCTGATGTAACCAGCGCTATGGCTGATACCGCTGGCGATATTCAGGTAGACGCCAATCGTTGCGGTATTGTTTACCGTTTAGGTTTGGATGCAAACTTCAACACTATGCGTATGGACCCTGTTGTTGTCGGCGGCCCTTACGATTCAAGTGCTGCAGAAAACCCTTGTTCGGTTGAAGGTATTTCTAACCCCGATAACATCGCCGTACTTAACGACGGTCGTGTATTAATTGGTGAAGATACTTCAAAGCACAACAACAATATGCTTTGGCTGTACAACCCAATGGGTAAATAAGTATTACAACGAATACTTATTTAAATAAAAACGGGCTCAATTGAGCCCCGTTTTTTTGTGGCTAATTTAATAATCGTAACATAGTAAAGCTTGTTAATGTTTAGTGTTTCTCGCTTCGAGCCCGCGAGGTGTTACAGATAAACGCCAAANACGCATAAATACATCCCTGTGCGAACTAGAGATCGGAAAATATATAGGGGCCCAATAGCGCCCCTATCTAATCTAACGTTAACCGTCCCGCACCGATCAGATTATTATTTATTCCAGCGAATATTATCCAACTGGAAATGAATACCGCTCATATCGCCGCCTTCCCATGCAGGGAAAATCTGGAAGCCTATTTCGACATTCTCTAAATCTAAACCGCTCGCTTCTAGATCACTAACGTTAAACGAAATATGCGTCCACTCGTTAAGCTGATTAATCGCAAGTGGGTAAGATGCACTTTCGCAGGGCCAGCCACACTCCAATTTGAATTCCAAGCCATTAAGTGTTTGGCCCCAATTCAACACGCGAATATCAAACTCAACTGTACCGCTGCGATACTCGGTTAAATCCATTTTCCCGGAAATACCAGACACAGGGTAAACGCGAAGCATTGCGCGATTAGAAGAATAGTTATATTCCACATCCATCACATTGTTATAGAAGTCATCGCCTAAATCGATTAGCTGCCAATTAATCAGGTAACTGGTATCGCCCGTAAGGTAGTGGTAGTTCGCCTCATCTGGCTGAATTTCCCACGCCGTAAAGCCGTTCCAACCTGTGCTTTCACACTCTAAAAAGATTACCCCAGCATCTTCTAAACAACTGGCTTCTGGCTCAGCTTCTTCACCTACATGATTTGGCATATAACACCAAAATACGAATTGGCTCGTACTGGCCAGCGTCGTCACTCAGGGTTACGTAGGTGCGGTAGTTCGCCCAGGCTAAGTTTTCGACATTGCTGTTTAACGCTATTGCAAAGCTATTGNTGTCGGTGGTGTTGCCGTTCAATTGAGAAATGGTTAGCCAATCGACATCGCTGCTTACACTCCAACCCAACGCGCCGTAAGATCCCTCGGTTACGGTGATGGTTTGCGACGTCACGCTAAAATCTGGATCGTTATCCGTAACAAGGCTCACGGCGTTATCGTCAATTCTAAATGCCGGTTCGACCACTTGGTAATTAACCGTAACCTCTTTAGCCGCTCCATAGTCGTGAAAAAATAAACCCGTGGTACTGGTATATTCGCCAACCGGTAGCTCGCGAATAATATTGTAGTGCGCTGTTATTTCTTGAGCGTTATCGGAACCTATAGTTTGTTCGATCGTTAACCACTTACTTGAAGATCCATCCCAAGAATAGCCGTAGGTAGACCAAGCGGATGGCGAGGTCATGGTTACGCTTTGCTCGTTGGGTAACGCCGAACCTTGCGCTATTAGAAAATTCAGTTCGTTCTTATCTAGGCTAAATGCCGGAGCCGTTACCGTGTAGGTAACCGCAACCGTTTTTGGGCTGCCGGAATATTCGCTATTACAGTTTGCGTCGCGGCAGGCGCGCACGGTTACGGTTGCCGTGTGTACGCCCACACCAATTTCTTGGGCCGATACAGGGTAGAGATCAATCTCACCGGTCGTACCACTAATGTTATAGGTGTAATCACTAAACATATCGCCGCGACTGAAGGTTACCAAAAGGTATACATCCGAATCGGCGTTAGTTAACGAGCCGCTTATGGTTTGTGTTGGTGGATACCATTCATTGATATCCGCGCTGAAATTTAGCGTGCTGGTAGCGAGTGTAAAGGCACCGCTGCCTCCGCCACCACCGCCAGTCGTGCCACCCGTAGAACCACCGCCGCCGCCACAGGCGGTTATTAAGCTTATTAACGCGCCAATTACGGCTACCCTGATAGTCATAAAGTGCTGTTCCTTATTGTTTGTTGTTAATTTAAGATGAAGATCTTTTGCTCTCAGAGCCAAAGCGCATACNTTTGATACGCTGTTTTACCTACAAAGACACCCCACTAAAGCTTCACCTCCATAAAATGTCTAAACTTTTTCCTGCACCCAACCTTATAAGCCAGCGAGAGCATAGGNGGGTTGATCTATCCACAATTTGGCGCGAATACTATCAACTTCCTTTATTGCTGACTATCCGACTTTAGTTTTAGCCTTGAACTAAGCCACTACCTATCCCTCGCATGGCGTTTTAACGCAGGCTATTATTGGCATGACGAACGTCGTAACGGGGTGCGATATACCGCCGAACTAGGTTCGCGGTTAAATGTGGTTGGTGCGGTAGCATTTATGTCGGCGGAAATTGTGTCTGGTGTTTACGCTGGGAACCGCCCAGCAATGGCTCCAGCGTCCACCGCAAGTCTGTTCGCCCATGTCAACTTGAGCAGCTCTTTAGGCCCTTAATGGTGAGGTGAAGTATGTCGGTAAGCGTTACGCCGACTATGGCAAGGCTTTTTATCTTGACTGGTATTCCAGCTACAACCTTGGCGCCCAGTATCAATTTAATTTGGGCTATTTGCATTCTAGGGTTGGAATTCAACCCTAGATAACAATTATTACATAGCTCGAACTAATCATCGTTTGGTTGGAATCCCTGCGAATTAGCACAAATAAACAACCTGTATATTGGTTGGAAATGTGACGATTGTAATTAGATTCTATTCTTTTCTACCAACCTTCTATAGTGTTCACCAAGAGCGGTTAGCCTGCACGATTTACTTTCCATTGCAGCATTCCACATATGATCCGCTCCGTCAGGCACAAGGAGGTTTAATCGGTTATATTTCTGAAGTACAGAAAATATTCTTGTGTTTTCTTCAGCTGGGTTTGGCATTCCTTCATCCCTACCTTTCATTTCAGGTTCAAACGTAGGATCAAGAGGAAATGAATATCCAGGAGTGGGGAACAATGTTGTAATCTTTCTTAAATCCTCAATGGATATAGAAGGGGAGGATTTTCTTAACGACACAAATTGCTTCACGTTTGTTTTAAAAACAGGGCGTTGTTCCCATGCCCCAAGAGATTGATCAATATGAGCATAAATACTACCTGGGGTAATGTCGCCTGTTAAGTTGGCTGCACTACCGCTTAGTGCATCAACCAACAACGTGGTAAAAACTCCACGTCCATTTTGCTCTGTAGCGTACTGGTCTTTAGTTGAAGCTGTTAAAACTGTCACACCTTCGGCAAGCGACGCTAGTTGTCCAGCTTCAGGAGGTGTCCCAGCAATTCCTGAGTGACAACTATCAAGTATAATTAGTTTGTTTTTGGCTGGGGAGTTGTTTGCAATTGTCAATATTTCCGTAAGTGAAACACCTTCATCGCCTCTTGCAGCATCCGATGTTAATAAATAACCTCCCGTAGCCTCAATATGACCGTGCCCAGCAAAATAGAACAAAGCAATATCTGCATCTGCTTTAAATAATTCAGTAATTTGGTCTTTTAAATTACCACGTTTAACTGTCTCGCTAGGTCCTGTTCCTGTAAGCAATCGGCAATCAAAATTCACAGAACCGCCATCGTGTCTTTCCAAAATTGCTTTTACGGAATGCGCGTCATTCACACATCCATATAGGTGAGCCCCACGCTCGTAATGGTTAACACCCACTATCAAAGCGATCCTCATAATTTCGTCCTTTATAAACTGTCTATGAAATTTTTAATGGCATCCCAGGTCCAAACAACAGTTTTGACACCTTCTACATTTGTCCTGTCATCCGTGTATGCCCAAACTCCCAAAACTTTTATGCCTTCTTCTTTTGCACAAGCTATTTCCCACTTCTGACCACTTGACTTCAATGAGTTATTGCTAATAAGTGCAATTACACCGTCAGACCTTTTAATGCGAGTTCTTACTTTGGCCTTCCAATCAGTGTCGTAAGCTTCTTTTACAGACATATCGATATATTCAAAAGGGGAGTTGGTATTTAACGATTGACCTTTTAAAAAATCCCGCTGTCTCTCGTCTTCAATCGCAAAAGCTATAAATATCGTTTTTTTAGTAGCCATATATCAGTTCTCCATTTTATTGATAATTTAGTGTGTTCTTAATCTAATTCACCACTTTCAACCTGCTTAACAAGCGTAGGGATATGTGGCCCATACTCAACCTTTCCTCGACCAGAACGGATACCACTACCAACCTTGCGGGCTTCTGCCGAATATAGTGTCTTTGCTCGAATGATCTCATAGCTATAGCCACGCCCAAGTCGATTAGACATTTTGATCAATCCGTTCAAGCCTTCTGTGTAGGCATTAGTTATTGGGAACGGTGCATCCCAATAAGCAAAAATATCTTCATAGTGGTTGTGAACGGTTTTGACAAGCTTTTTGAAAGGCTCCATGCCATCGTCAGGTAAACTATTTTTCCATGCCTCAAATGCGTTCTGAGCTTTTTGCTTGTCTGGTTCATCATAGATAGCAAAGAAGCTTTCTTTGAAATCATAAGCAATGGACAATTCTGGTATTTGCTCACGCACTATAGCAAGAGCCTTATGTTCAGCAGGAGTCAGGTTAGCGGGTCGCTTAAGCGTCAGCCATCGGATTGATTTTTTGACATTAATTCTATCTTCCTTACTAAGCTGTACCTGATATTTTTTACGCTCTTCTTCTAATGCTTCAGATGCCATTTTAACAACATGAAACTTATCAATTACCAACTTTGCGTTTGGCAAAAATTCAGCAAAAGACCGTTTAAATGGCCGCCACATATCGGTGCATACCCATTCGACTTTTTCACGGTTAGGCAATTCCTTAAAAAATGGTTTCAGGTGGTCTTGCGTGCGCTGTTCCAGCATTTCAAATACGTTGTTAGTCGCAAGGTTTGTAATAACGCATCGATAACCTCCGGCCAAGTTAACCTCATCAATGCCCATGATAACCGGCGTTTCGTAACAAACCGTTTGTTCTAACTCATCAATCAAGTCATGCGCAATATTTTTTACTGTATTGACAGCGACGCCAGTTTGGTCTGCTAATGCCCTAAATGTGGTGCCGAGGCACTGTTGACGAATAACATCGACCAACCGTTTAGTTGCTCGACGTTTATCATCCAGAAAACTCAGTTCAGGCATAGCCATTTTTCCGCAGCTTTCACAACGAAAACGCGGTCTTTGCACTTCAAGCCGGACTGGTTCCATATATAGTGGGGTGTCAGAGAACTTGTTCTTGCGAGTTCCATGCTTGTGCATTGGAATTTTGCAATCTGGGCACATTGGCGCACATACCTCGTCGGCCACGGCTACAATGATTAGCGCCTTGCTCTCTTTATACATATCCACCGGTTTAATACCCGGTAGATTTAGTAAATCAAGCATCAGGCTAGTCCAAATCCAAATCTATATTTTTACCATCTCTAAGCATTTCATAAATCACATCGACCAGAGCTGACATCCCTTGGCGATCTGATTTAAGTACCTGTGTGGCAAGTTTCTGATGGCTAGTAAGCGCACGAACAACAGCTTGTTGTACTGCGCCAGGTAAATTACCTTTTAGCGCCTGCTCTCGCGTATTGCTCTCAACCTGAGCCATAACCACGTCACTTTCACCGGCAATTGACTTAATTTGGTTAACAAATGCAACCTGATCTCGAATAGGCGTAGCCTCCCCAAACAAACTATTGAGCTTTTCAATGATTTCTTGCACAAATTTGGGCTTGTCTCCTGCACCTCCACCACCACCTGGTCCGACAGGTTCTAAAACCGGCTTGTCTTCATCCTCAATAGGTTCAACAACACGCCCTTTAATATCAAAACCTGTAAGAACCAGTCCTTTCAAATCTACAGTTTCAGGGGCTTCATTGTGCAATCGCTTTTGCAATAACTTAGAAAAAGCAGCAAAATTCTCAAGCTCTGGATCTCCAAAATCAATAAGTTGTGCCACATAAGAATAGGTTCGGCAGAAGCGCCCTAGATCCGACTTAAAACCCAATAAGGATTTAATCTGCTCTGCATATTCATCTTGATGATGATCTGCTGATTTCATCCCTGCTTCATCACCTTGCGCACGAGCTTTTTCAAAAGCCCCCTCCCACGTTGCCATCGCATCGCGAAGCATTTTCATTTTTTCATTATAAAGACGAGTAGCAGCTTCTGTTGCCGCATAAAGCGCCTTGTGTTGCGGAGTTTGAGAGTGAGTAATATCGCGAATGGTTTTGAAGCGGGCTTCTTTGAAAGCGATCAAGTCTTTCTCGCTGTAAAGGCCATGTTCGTCCAACCGCTCTTTTATTTCATAAACCACATTCAGTTCTTGAACATCATCGATATGCGCACCGTCGTCATAAAGTGAGAAGGCATACCGGACATTGGCCGGATCATTCACAAAGTCGATTATGAATACTTCATCTTTTCCTGGAGCCATGCGGTTCAAACGTGAAAACGTCTGCACAATTTCGACGTGGTTAGCAATTTTTTTATCGACATACATTGCCACTAACTTCGGTTGATCAAATCCCGTTTGGAATTTGTCAGCAACTAGCATCACTCTATATTCAGGGCGATCAAACGCAAAGCGTAAGTCTTGACCTTGTACATCAGGATTCATGCTTTGTTCGGTAAATTCCTCGTTTTCGTCAATAACGAATACCTCTTCAAAAGCCTGATCATCATTGTGCATCACCTGTTTTCCAGTCATTTTGCCAGAAAAGGCTACCAACGAATGGATGAAACTGTATTCGCTATGTAATTCAATATAACGGTCAAACGCTTTCTTGTAGCGAATAGCGGCAGCTCGTGAACTCGTTACAACCATTGCCTTCGCCTTACCATCTAAACGGTGCGCCACGTTTTTAGAGAAATGCTCAATAATGAATTGGACTTTCTGAGTAACATTGGTCGGATGTAGTGCCATCCATTGAGCTAATGCACGTTTTGCTGCCTTACCACTCACACGCTTACTGTCTTCAAGCTGTTTCGACAGATTAAAGGCGGTTTGATACGGTACATATCCTTTTAAAACATCAAGGATAAAGCCTTCTTCAATTGCTTGTCTCATGGTGTACTTGTGAAAAGCTTTGGGTGGATTTTCTTTTGATGTCGGATTTGACGTGTCTTCAGGCCGACCAAAGAGCATTAAAGTCGCGTGTTTAGGTGTACCTGTAAACGCGAAGTAGCTAATGTTGTCGGGCCGAGCACGTGATTTTTGCAGTTGCTCTAACAGTTCATCCACAGTCATGCTGGACATTTTTCCGTGCCCACTCATTCCAAGAGCGGTCTGTAATTTGGCGGCGGTAGAACCTGTTTGAGAATTATGTGCTTCATCGATAATCACAGCAAAGCGCTTACCCTTAAGTGCCTTGTCGGTAATAACTGCTTCCATGGCGTAAGGGAAGGTCTGAATAGTGACCACAACTATAGGTGTACCATTGATCAAGGCTTCAGAAAGTTGCTTGCTTTTTGATTGCGATGACTTCTGACGATCTATCGCAGCAATCACACCAAACTGGTGGTCAATTTGCTTTACCGCGTCCTGTAGTTGCCCATCTAATACATTGCGGTCAGTTACAATAATGACGCTGTTAAATACCGCATCGCCATTGTCTTCCCGTAATTTCACTAAATCATGAGCCGTCCATGAAATGGTACTGGTTTTGCCTGATCCTGCGCTATGGTCAGCCAGATAGGTCATGCCTGCACCGTTCTTGCGGGCATCAGCAATCATGTTATTCACTGCCGTCCATTGATGAAAACGCGGAAAAATGAGTATTTCTTTTTTGGACCAGTTGCCCTGAATATCAACCACATCTTTTTTCTCTACATACACAAAGCTATGGAATATGCGTAACCATGCATCGGGTTGGCAAACATCCTCCCAAAAGTATGCGACGGGGTATTCAATGCTACCATCCTGCTTCTTCTCACCAGGCGGGTTGCCAGCTCGCCCCTCATGCCCCTTATTAAATGGCAGGAAGAAGGTATTAACCCCATCCAACTTAGTTGCCATCATGATTTCAGAATCCGACATAGCAAAATGCACGACGGCCCCGCGCTTGAAGGTCAATAGCGGCTCTTTGCGTTTGGTTTTGGGATCAAAGGGCAAGCGATCTTGTTGGTATTGCTCCATCGCCGCTTCTGCTGACTGGGTGAAGTCCGTTTTTAGCTCAACCGTTGCGACAGGCAGGCCATTGATGAAGAATACTAAGTCAATCGCAAACTCTCGCGCAGGGTGGTATTTCAGTTCCGGTACAACACGCAGGATATTGGCCTTGTAGCGCTCTATCACCGCTTCGTTGCGCATATCTTCAGGCGCAGTTTCGGTCATTTCAATCAGACCACAGCCTGCAATTGAGAAGCCTTGACGCAACACCTGAACCGCACCTTGTTGCTCCAGTGCCTTGGTCAGTCGCTCCATCATCACATCGAGGGTTTTTGTGCCGTTTAACCGCTCCAGCTTCTCCCACTTATCCTTTTGGCCGCTGGCTTTTATCCAGGCTTCGAGATCTTCCGGGTAAAGCGCTCGTTCGGTATCGTAGTATTTGGTATCACCCAGCTTCCAGCCTTGCTCGACCAACCGATCAAGAATATAGCGTTGAAAGTGTTTTTCCTGATGAGCTGATGAGTTCATGCTGACTCTCCTCGTAAGTCAATCTTTCCTGTGACAGCGGCAGTGATATAAGCCGTCCGGCGCTCTATTAATAACTCAATACTTCTTTTTATTTTTATTTCAGCCAAGGCTTTGAAATGCATCAGCCTTGTTACTTCATTTTGTACTTTTTGTGAGGGCGTTTTTATTTTTTCATTTAAAAGCCGTCCAATATTAAGTGGTCGGTTTCTTCCAGCAGCGCCTCTTGAGGATTCGTTTAACAAGAAATCGCCGAAGTTAGTCATTAGTAAGGCAGAAAAATATTCTGTTGTAATTGAGGTGCCACGTACTACCGGATAGCGATGAGATACAATGCAACCTGCTTCTTTAGCCGAGGCAATGGCAACAGCACCTTCCCATGCGAACTGGCCACTTAGTATCAAATCCCCGTCTTCTACATAGAAAAAATTGGAATCTCCCATGTCTTCTCCAAGCGCAGATGCTTTGTGAAATAAACCTCGGCCTCTATTATATAAACCTAATGCAATATACTCTTTGTTTTCCTCAATAATCACTGGTCTGGATATCCGCTCAGTTAGATACTTTAGACGCACCTCCTCCCCACTTCCTTGCAATTGTTCATTCATTACCGTAGCGAGTATTTTTTCTTTTAAAAGCTCAAGAAAGCGGTTTTTTTTTGATATCAAGCTATCGATTTGTTTAACTCTTTTATCAATGAGGTTTGCAATTATTTCTTGCTCATTTTGAGGTGGCAAGCAAATAGGTAGCCTTCTAACGTCCTCAAAGGTTAATGATTGTCTTAGGCCTCCTCCCATGGAATAAAAGACTTTACACAAATCATAGGAACGCATAAGCCATGCCAAATATGTAGAGTGTATTTGGATTGGCTGAACAGCTAAGTACGCGGATGTAATTATTCCTTTATCAGTTACTTCAGCTGACCTCAAACTTCTTTTATCATTCTGGAGATCTGTAAATCTAAAAATTATCTCACCAGGTTCAACTATCTGATATGTCTCATATGACGCAGGAACCAAGCCCATATGCCTTGACTCAGGCTTCTTAATTATTTTCCCATAGCTGAGTGATAAGACAGTATTTTCAACAAGTCCGATATTCGATCTTTTAGATTCTTTTACCACAGAATAAAAAGGAGTTATTTCCCAATGGCAAGGTATTTCTTCAATCCAATTAATGGTTGACTGTTTATACTTTTCATAAGTTTTGCTCTGCATCATTCCTTTATAACCTCTGACAGCAATTCTTCAATCTCCAATTCAACTTTCTTTAGTTCAAAATCAATACTTTTGAGTGGCCTTGGTGACTGATATTCATAAAAGTAACGATTGAAATTGATTTCAAAACCAACTTTACCAATTTGTTTGTCTATATCGTCAGTGTAACTTTCATCCACATAAGCGTCAGGGGTATAAGGCAAAACTTCACGATCAAAGAAATCATGTATAGAATCGAAATATGGTACATTTTCGTAATCGGTCATGTCCGGATCTGGTATAATTTGTCCGTTATCGTCCAGCACTGGAGCCTCTTCAGGGGCCTTATGCGCAAACGAATTTTGCAATGCTGTTATAAAAGATTTCGTAAGCTTTAGTTTTAACTTTTTAGCTTCAATTGACTTTACAGTGTTGCTAACGAACTCACTTACCCACCCATATTCTTTCGAGGAGCCTAGGTGAGTGACAATTTCCTGAAGCCAAAAACTTTGATGCTCTTTTGAAAGTTTTTTCCAGGCTGTGGACTTTTGAAGAGTAGAAATGCCTTGTTTGTCGACTAGCAAAGCCAATCTCAATGGTCTTAGTACTTTAATTCGACGATAACCAAATTCTTTGTAATCAACTAATTGAGAGTATTCATTTGATTCCGCTGAGTTATATATATCTAAAATTTGGGCTCTATGCTCCTCACTAATAATTCGACTTTTGTTACCTTCATTTTTTATTGAGGTCCAAAAGTCGGAAGCGTTGATGAGCTGGATCTTATTCTTTCGATGCATTGATTTTTTATTTGATAGGATCCAAAGGTATGTGCCTATAGTTGTTCTAAAAAATAAATCTGTTGGTAAAGAAATAATTGCTTCCACTAAATCATTTTCAAGCAACCAGCGGCGGATTTCAGATTCCCCAGTGCCCGCTTTCCCATTAAAAAGGGGAGACCCAGAAAGCACAATCGCAGCTCTACCGCCACCGTTAACAGGAAGCTCTAATTTGCTTGTTAGGTGCATAAGGAAAAGCATAGAACCGTCGCTTATCTTTGGTAGGCCCGGTTTAAAACGCCCTAATTCACCTTGCTTATGCTCCCGTACAACAGCCGTTTTATCTTTCTCCCATTTTTTACCAAATGGGGGATTAGATAGGCAGTAGTGAAATCGTTCACCGGCAAACTGATCATTGGAAAGTGTACTGCCCTGAAGGATATTTTTGGAAAGATCACGACCTGGATCTGACTCAAGGCGACGGATGAGCATACCAGCTACACAAACCGCATGAGTTTCCGGTTCAAGTTCTTGGCCGTGAGGAACCAGTACCGGTGGAATTTTATAATGGTTGCCATAGTCGGCAACATGGTTCATTGCGTCAGTTAAAAATCCGCCTGTCCCACACGTAGGATCGTACAAGGTACGAATAAGGCCAGGGCTTGCCTCAAACAGTGCATCATCAGGATCAAGCAAGAGTGCTGTGGCTAAATGCACGACATCCCTTGGGGTCATGAAATCTTCAGCGCCTTCATTGACTTCAGCACCAAAACGGCGAATCAAATGTTCATAGATATTGCTCATCACCCTGTCTGGAACTGTGTCAGGGTGTAAATCAATACCAGCAAAGTTTTTGCAGATGGTGAAAAGTAACCCAGCTTTCTCAAGCCGGATTATCGTGTTGCCGAATTCAAACTCTTCAAAAATTGCTCTGGCATTATCAGAAAAAAGAGAAATGTAATCTTCGAGATTGCGACGAGTTTTTGTACTACCAAGCGATGAAAGCGAATACTCAGAGGTGTTGTAGAAGGGATAGCCAGCGGTTTGGCGTAAAATTGGATCAAGCTCAACTTCGGCATCCTTAAAATTGTCGTAAGCCTTCCTTACTGCTTCTCTTGTAGATTCAAGAGCGCACTCCAATCGACGTAACAAAGTAAAGGGTAAAATAATCTTACCGAAGTCGGTATGTTTAAAATCACCCCAAAGGTCTTCTGCGTTTTTCCAAATAAAATCTGCCTGCGAGGCAGCTGAACCTGAGAATTCTGTCATTTCGGTCTCCAACCAACTTTTGCACAAAACAATACAATATGCAATAGAGTGTAGTCAACCAAGTTTTGCACAAAAGAAGGGTTCTGCTATTTTATAAAATATTTCATGACCCAACCTCAGATTGCAAATAGCCTTAATTTGTTGGAGGCCAAGCCACTGTTGCGTGTCTCAGTTAAGAATCTTTTTGATACGGATTATTACACCGCCATAGTGGGTGATGTGCGAGTGTTGGGA
>Ga0065722_101819_pt1 | contig 19060 bp, 14 predicted proteins | sample BansetMetagenome_FD_59109 | JGI IMG/M metagenome (GOLD analysis project Ga0065722, IMG submission 59109) | Bankia setacea gill microbial communities from Puget Sound, Washington, USA - Caecum Enriched | ecosystem: Host-associated > Mollusca > Digestive system > Ceca | place: United States... | reverse complement strand
AAGCTATAACCCAAGCCAGTCTTGTTACGTTAACGTACCGGTATATTATTATAATCCGTATTCAATATCGATATTCGGCTGTTCTGTTTTCCCAGAATATAAAGGCTTTACTAATCGCACCATTTGCCAATAGTCACGCGTGAGTATTAACACCATGAGAGGTAACTATAGTTCCTCTGTGTAACCGCCCAGTACATCGTGGCTTGCAAAAGCTTTCTCTTATTATTTAGGAGAAAGCTTTTTTGGTAAATAGAGCAATGAATCACCCCGTAAAACGTATACTGTTTATTAAGTGCTTTTAGTGTTTATGACCGCAATCCATTGGATAATTACCCTCGCCGCGCAACGCATAATCCACCACTTCTCACCCGTACTTTATAGTGGCCCCAATTTTTTTGGCAGAAACATATTCACGCTGGGCCTAATAAATAATTTAAACGCCGCCCCCTATGTTGACACCACATTCTCGCAGCCGTGAGAACATCCAAAGGTTAAGCCTTACTAACGCTACAATAATATAATACAACGCGATGGAGGTTATGAATGCCGTAACACGTGGCTAAACGTGCTAGCAAGCGACAAGTTTGGTAGGGCAGGGCGCAGCTGATAAGTGTAAAAATTATCGTGAGTGCGTACAGGTAAAATAGTGTTAACGTTCTAGTGGCGCTTTAACGAAGGTTCGCAGACGGGTTCACTACGCGCGTGTTAATGTTGCTATTGCCTATATTGCCACGTGTAGCGGGGCACATAGGTTTAGACTGAGATAGATCTAGGTGTATAGGTTGAAGCGTGGAAAGTTGGGCGTTGTTCATAAACGTCGTAGGGATACTGAAAATAATTAGGGATAATTGGATATGAGTGCCATTGAATTTAGTTGTTTTAACCGCGTTAAAGCGGAAGATCTTATGCGTGTAATTAACGAAGATTCTCTGAGAACGCATTTAATTGATCATCCGTATTTTGATACCAACAGCACTCAAGCATGGATGAAGGGTAAGATTAAAACAGATGCGGTACAGGGTTGCCGTATTCGAGTAGTGTATATAAATGGCGTGGTCGCAGGCTGGTGTGGCATTCAGCCAGATGATAATGGCTTTGAGCTTGCGATTGTAATTTCACAAAAATTCTGGGGCTTTGGTGTATCAATATTTAAAACACTCATGCGATGGGCTAAGGAACTCGGCCATAAAGAAGTGCTTTTTCACCTGCTTGAAAGTAGGCCTGAATACAAAGCACTCCATAAAATGTCCACCAAAGTAGTTAAAACAGAAATGGCAGGCCGATACTTTACAACCTACCATGTCTCAGTTGGTTAAGAGTATCCGCGAAATATTTTGACAGGTAACTCCGCCTAACATTAGCCCTGTCGCGCATAGCCTGCGGGGGGGGGAAGAGCTTAGGAGCGTTGAACTAATTGTTGCATTCCACCCAAAAACCACTCCACAAAAAACATTTTTTAATAACGGCGTTAGAACCGATTTAGGGTAACTGACTTTCTCCGTATCTAAATAGTGTGAACCATGCTCAATAATTATACTTACTATATGACGGGGATATGAAATTCCATTTAAGATGAGCGTTATAAAGTTGATAAATTTTATAGCGCTCTCGCATAACATCAAATTACACACACGTTGATATGGAAAATCCTATGTATAACCCGTTAAGCTTTTTAAGTAGCTTGTCGTTCTACAGTAATAAAAAAAATGTAACCTTACGGATTACTTATCAAGTACTGACGTTGATAATATCGTATGTTATTTCTACAAGTGCATTTGCACAAACTAACACTGCACCCACGATATCGAATATTGGTGACAAATTAATATTTGTGAATACATCGTTAACAATTCCGTTTTCGATTTCTGACGCAGAAACGCCTGTTGCTAATCTAAGAGTATTCAAGTCGGGGGGAGGGTCGACTTTTTCAAGTCCTATTTCTTACACTTTTAGCGGGACGGGAAATAACCGGACATTAACTATTACGCCTGCTAGTAACGATACTGGAAGAGTCTCGGTGTCAGTAGTTGTACAGGACGCTGGAGGTAAGACGGCCTGGACGAGCTTTGTATTTACCGTACAGGCAAATACAAACACTCCCCCGACAATCACGAGTATTGTTGATCGGACCATAACGCAGGGGGGATCTGCGGTTATTCCGTTTAGTATAAACGATGCAGAAACACCTTCGGGTGAGCTGCGCGTATTTAAATCGGGTGGCGGTTCAACCTTTCATACGGAACCGACTTACGTCTTTTCTGGGGCAGGTAATTCTCGTACTCTTAAAATAACACCTGCATCAAATGACTTTGGCAGCGTATCGTTAACTGTCGTTGTTCAGGACTCTGAAGGAAGAACTGCTTGGACCACGTTTAAGTTTACAGTTAATTCTAAACCGACAATTAACGATCCGGCTGATGTAACGCTCTTTGAAACGCAAAATGTAATTGATATTCCATTTGTGATAACTGATGTTGAAACACCAGTATCAATTTTAAATGTCTCTCTGTCCACCAACAGCTCAACCTTTAGCAGTACGCCTAGCTTTACGTTTATTGGTAACAGTTCTAGTCGAGTACTGAGGGTTACTCGGCAGCCAAATGATTCAGGCACGATCAATGCGACAATAATTGTTAGAGATCAGAATAATGCTACGGACTTTACAACGATTAAAATTACTGGTCTCTTGGCGAGTCCTCCGAGTGATATTAATCCTGCGCGATCTCTCTTTATCCGAGATTTGAATACGCTTGAGTCTTCAAGACTAGACCTCGATCTAGGAACGGTTCTAGACCAACTTGCCACCCAGCTAAACGCAATAAACAGTACTGACCCTGTTTCTGCGGAGTCGCTGTTCGCAAGATTGTGGGATACGCAAAATCCTGTTGGGCAATCTTTTGTTAATGAGGGAATTAAATGTACTGGCAGTGTCAACGGATTCAATGCTACTTGCAGACCAGCGGAAGGTCAGCAAGCTGCGAATCCAGCAATCTCATTAAACAACTATTCACCTATAGCGCTTGTAAACCGGTTTGATTTACGTGATCAGACTACTTTTGGTAATTGCGGTGAAGCCAGAATCGTTTATGCAAAAACCAGCGGCGGGGGGAGAAACTATGTGATTTTTGAAGCAAAACTTCCAAACCCTACCCCTGGCAACGCTAGTGGTTGTCGCCCAATTGCGGAGTTTTGGGCATTTCTAACTGACGATAATGATGCCGATAGCCGAGCTGCGAAGCTTAATGATTTCTTTATCAATGGGTTGAGTAATTTTGGACCAGTAATNGATGTTAACAATTTCGCTCAAAATAGCGGCCAGATTCGCACAAATATGTTCATGGATACTTCCGCATGGATTTTAAGTGAGTTTAAAATAGCGCAGGCAAATGGCGATAGCGTATTCCTGCCTGTATCAGTTAAAAGTAATCCATTCGGGGAATTGTTTAGTGGAAATAGGACCGATAGTCTAGCTGATCAATTTAGAGATGACTTTATTGATAATATGGACGCTCTTTTATTAGATACGGATAGCTTCTTCTTGCACGTTGCGAGTGATACTCATAACAACGCGCAAAGTCATGCATCTGGTGCTCGTCGGGGGGAGAATAATTTCTTGAACTTCGCTTCTAACAGCAGTAGTAACAGCGTCTTTAGAAGCCAGATACAGGCGAAGTTAAACGCTAGTTCATCCAATTTAACTGTAAATCAAGTTTTGAATCGGGCTACAGCAATGACTTGTGCAGGGTGTCACAATCCTCAAGCCTTTAGTCTTACAGGTGCAAACAGTATTGGCCCGGGCGTGAGCTGGCCGGTGTCAGTTGATTTTGTTCATGTTAGCGAGCAATCGATTAATGGTAACTTTAGGATCAGCCCTGCACTGTCAACAACGTTTATTCCTGCTAGGGAAGAAGATTTAGAAGGTTTCTTACTCAACGCTAATCGCACAAGTAGTACTACATCGGCTACAGGTGTTAAGAAAACCAGTGTTCCTGTTTTGAGCGGAGGACGTTCTGGTTAACTAATTCATTTACCGGTTAAACATTATTGTGTGGATAATAGGTCTCTTGTAAATCTGTTATCCACTTTTTTTTTGGCCTGAAATGTCTTTCAGGCCTTTGATTTAAATGATGATTCTTTTCATCCACGTCAACGCATTACTGCACTACACTTTCGATGTATTTGATAAGTATTAAAGATTCTGCGCGGCTGGATTGACGGATTCATCGTCAACGCCAATCCAACTACAGGCTTTTAATTTCCCACGGTATCAGTGACTCTACATCGGCAACGCTTTTCGCTTGAGGCAGCTTTTCAAACACAACCTTTAAATACTCGTACGGATTCAAGTCATTGACTTTTGCCGTTTGGATCAGGCTGTACAGGTTTGCGCTGGCTTTCGCGCCGGCAGTGCTGTTGCTAAACAGCCAGTTTTTTCGCCCAATGGTGAACGGGCTGATCGCATTTTCCGCGAGATTATGATCAATCGGGTGCGCGCCGTTCTCCGTGTAGCGGATTAAACGTGGCCACTGGTTGTGTAAATACCTCAGCGCTTTGCCTAAGGTGTTGCTCGGCGGGGTGTGTTGTAGAATTTTTTCGAGCCACTTCTTAATTTTGTCGAGAGTCACAAAGCACCTATATTTTGTTAATTAAATGTAACAAAGTACATTAATGCGCAGCCTTCGGCTGCTGAACCTTGCTACCGCTTGGTCGTTGTGTTTGGCGTTACAACTCTAAACTCGGATAGTCATATACTCAAAAGATGATATAAATCCTTTAGATTTCAAAAGGTATTTAGCCATTAATGAAAAAATGTATTTCGGGTCGCGTGGTGCAAACCCTTACTCCATTACCTCTCATATTGCTGAGGCAGCACTGATATTAGGTGGCTCAAACGTACATATCGATCATATAGATGAATGGTGGTTTGTATCTTCTAAAACTGATTGGTTGAATGTGGAGCGACAAGGTGGGGTTTGTTGAGCGCTTACCGGTTTTATACGTTTTTACCTATTCGCAGTGTTAGGTGGGTGTGATGAAGGTATCTATTCCGTCGTTCTTTATATCGGTTATGAACTGATCCCATGCTTGCTGTTTAGTTGCGAACTGTTCGTCGGCACTCGTTGAATTGCCATAGCCATCCAGAATTTCCAAGATCCACCCTGCATCGTCGTCGCCTTTATAGGTGTTAACACCCAAGGTTTAGTCGTACACCGTTACAGAGCTTTTAGAAAACGCGGTTCTTTAGTTATCAATATCGTCTGTGTCAATTTGCCCTGTAATTTTGCGGCGAATATGAGACCACGAAATGCCGAAGGCTAGTACAAGGGCTAGCAGTAACAGTACCACCCAGCTAAAGACGGATACATTTTCGAGGCTTAGCCAGCCTAGGTCTACGAATAGCCACACTAAACAGCCGAAGAAGACACTGGCGAGTATTAGGCCTATAAACCCAAGAGAGCGTATAGAGGCTCGTAAATAGATGGCCCAACCAATGAGTAGTGCTGAACCCACTACGGCGAGCAGTGGTGTTACTGACGGGAATATGTCGGCAACCCAGTGAGCGAAAGAATAGCCGCTGGGGTTGTAGGAAAAAAACACTAGGACTAGGGCAAAAAGAAACCGATATCCAAATTGTGCGAGGCCAAAATTTTGTAGGTTCGACATGGGGTGTCCTTAGGGCTTTAACGTGTCCATTGTAGATTCTATCCAGTTTTCGACTTCTAGTATTAGTGCTTTACTGGTTTTTCCCTCCGGGGATATCGCAGGGCCAATGGCCACGGTGATACAGCCGGGTTTTTTCTTAAAATCTTTGGGTGGCCAGAAAAGGCCTGAGTTGACCGCAACCGGCACAATAGGTGTTGAAGATGCTATGGCGATATCGGCACCGCTGCGTGCATATTTTCCTTTTGTTCCGGCCGCTACACGTGTGCCTTCGGGGAAGAGTAAAACGTTGTAGCCGCTGTTTAGCCGGTGAACACTTTTCTGTTTGACTAGTTTGAGGGCTGCGCGCGGGTTGTCACGGTCTATGGGAATAGGGCGTAGTGCCGCTAAGCCCCATCCAAAAAATGGAATATGGAGAAGCTCACGTTTAAGTACGGTAGATGCTGGCCAAAATAACCCTTGGAGGAAGAGTGTTTCCCAGGTGCTTTGGTGCTTAGACATAACGATAACGCTTTTACCTCGTGCTGGTAAGTTCTCGGCACCAATTACGCGGTAACGTACGCCGCAAATGACGCGAGCGAGAAATACGGCGAAGGTTGTCCAGCTAATAATGATTTTGTGGCGAAAACGTAACGGTAGCGGTATTAGTAGAACGGAGAGTGCGCCGTAAAAGATTGCGGAAAGGTTATAGATAACGGTAAATATGAGAGAACGGGATTTAATTAACAAGCGTTCTGTTCCTTTTAAATACATCGTAAAGAAGCGATTGACAATTTATTGCGCGCAAACGAGCAGCGCAAAAAGAATAGTAGGCCCACCCTACTATTCTTAGGCTGGTAGTGATTGTTAGTTTTTCACGGCGAGTAATGAAATATCAGCTACTTCCAGGAAGAGCTGCCGCAGTGTGTGCAGTAACGCTAACCGATTTTCGCGAACGTTTAAGTCGTCGGTCATTACCATGACATCGTCAAAGAAGGTATCGACGGGTTCGCGTAAGGCCGCGAGTACTTTCAGTGCATCGGTATAATTAGCGCCGTTAATTAAAGGTTTAACGTCGGCTGAGAGCGCTGCGAGTGTTGTAGCAAGGGCTTTCTCGGCGGGTTCAACCAGTAGAGATGAATCGATATTGTGCGCCGGTGCGTGATCGAGTTTGGCGAGAATGTTCGAAACACGTTTGTTAGCGGCTGCAAGCGCTTGTGCTTCTGGCAGCTTACTGAATTCGGCGACGGCATATACGCGTTGGTTAATATCCAGCGGTGTGGATAAGTTTTTGGCGCTGACCGCTTGGAAAACTTCTGCCGAAATACCCGCTTCTTCATACCATGATTTAAAGCGTTCGATCATATAGGCAATAACGTCTTCTTCCACCGTATCGCTTGCGGGAAGCGAAGAGAAGTTACTTGCCGCTGCGTTGATTAATTCGCGTAGGTCTAGATTTAAGTCTTTTTCTACTAATATACGTAAAGCACCTAATGAGGCGCGTCGCAACGCAAACGGGTCTTTAGAGCCGGTGGGCTTTTGGCCAATACCAAATATACCGGTAATGGTGTCTAGGCGATCGGCGAGCGCAATAATGGCGCCGGTTGCTGTGCTTGGTAGCGCATCGCCGGCAAATTTAGGCATGTACTGCTCTTGCATGGCTTGCGCAACGTCCTGGTGTTCGCCATCGTTCTGCGCGTAGTGATAACCAGCAATGCCTTGCATGTCGGGAAATTCGTAAACCATGCTGCTGACTAGGTCAGATTTACAGAGCTTGGCCGCTCTTGTTACGTGGGTTGTGTCTGCGCCAAGTTTACTGGCAATGAGTGCACCGAGCTTTTCGATGCGTTCAGTTTTCTCGTAAATGGTGCCAAGCTTGGCTTGGAATACAACCGTTTTAAGGCGCTCGCGCTGTGCGGTAAGGTTCGTTTTTTTATCCGTGTCGAAAAAGAACGCGGCGTCGGCGAGACGTGGACGAATCACACGTTCGTTACCGTCGATAACTTGCGCGGGGTCTTTGCTCACAATATTGGATAAGGTAATAAAGTGAGGTAGTAATTGACCATTGTTGTCGACAACATGAAAATATTTTTGATGTTCTTTCATGGAAGAAATGAGTGCCTCTGCCGGAACCGACAGAAAACTTTCGTCGAACTTTCCAGCGAGTGCAACAGGAAATTCAACCAATGAGGTGACTTCGTGTAAGAGGTCTTCACTTATGACGGCGTTGCCACCAAGCGCGTGTGCTGCGGCGTTAACCTGTTCTACGACGGCTGCTTTTCGGGCGTCGTAGTCGGCCATTACGTGGCCAATATCGGCGAGGCTGGCAGGGTAATCATTTGCGGTGGCGAGTGTAATGGGTTGGTTGCAATGGAACCGGTGGCCGCGCGTGGTGTTGCCGGCGGTTACGCCCAATATTGTGCCGTTTAATACAGTGTCGTTTAACATCATAACGAGCCAATGAACGGGGCGTACGAATTCGGTACGGCTAGCGCCCCAGCGCATACGTTTATTTATAGGCAGGTTGGCAAGCGATGTTGAGACTATATCGCATAATAAGGTTTCAGCGGCTTCGCCACCGGCAGAGGCGTTGTGTACCAGTTTATCGATTTTACCGTCGTTTTCGGTGGTTAAATCACTGACCGCAAGGCCATTTTTTTTGGCGAACGCTTCTGCGGCTTTTGTAGGGTTGCCCTCGGCGTCGAACGCAATTTTGGCCGGCGGGCCCCACACTTTTACGTCTTCTTTGGGTGTGGTATTGGCTAGGCCGTTTACCAGCATGGCTAAACGGCGCGGCGTGGCGAACGGTTGAATGGAATCAAACGCTAATTTTTTTGCTTTTAAACCCTGCTCTACGCCTTTAACAAAGGCATTGGATAACGTTTTTAAGGCGGTAGGGGGTAGTTCTTCTGTACCCAATTCAACAAGAAATTGTGATGACATAATTATTCTCCAGCCTCCGCTTTAACACGATTGACTACTTCGTCTCGTAACGCTGTTGAAGCAAGAGGAAAGCCCAATTTTAAGCGGGCATCGAAATACGCTTGTGCAACATTGCGAGCCAAGGTGCGAACACGCAAGATAAAACGTTGCCGTTCGGTAACGGATATAGCCTGCCGCGCGTCGAGTAGGTTAAACGCGTGAGACGCTTTCATGACCATTTCGTAGGCGGGAAGTGGTAATCCTTTTTCGATTAAACGACTAGATTCGGCTTCACACACGTCAAAGGTTTGAAAAAGAAACTCGACGTTTGCTTCGTTAAAGTTGTAATCCGACATTTCAACTTCGTTTTGGTGGAAGACATCACCGTAGGTCACTTCTGTACCGTCTGGGCGTACTGTCCATACCAAATCGTATATTGAATTCTTGTTTTGTAGGTACATGGCGATGCGCTCAAGACCGTACGTAATTTCGCCCGTCACTGGGTAGCATTCGAGACCGCCCACTTGCTGAAAGTAGGTGAACTGTGTGACTTCCATACCGTTGAGCCATACTTCCCAACCTAGGCCCCACGCTCCAAGTGTTGGCGATTCCCAGTTATCTTCTACAAAGCGTATATCGTGAATACTGGTGTCGATACCCAATTGTTCGAGTGAGCCCAAATACAATTCTTGGATATTATCGGGAGAGGGCTTAAGTACGACTTGGAACTGGTAATAGTGTTGCAGCCGATTGGGGTTTTCACCGTAACGGCCATCGGTGGGGCGTCGGCAAGGCTGAACGTAAGCGCTGTTCCATGTTTCGGGGCCAATGGCACGAAGGAATGTTGCGGGGTGAAAGGTGCCGGCGCCAACTTCCATATCCAATGGTTGGAGTACGACACAGCCTTGTTCGGCCCAGTATTGTTGCAGCGCCAATATTAGGCCCTGAAAGGTTGAAACATCGGGTTTAGACACGGTGAATGCTCTCGGGTGGTCTTTATGAATTTTAAAGGTCGGCAATTATACCGGTATGAGGGATAATCAGCCATCATGCGATCAGGTAAGTTGGTAAGTACTTACATTTAAAATGCGTGGAATACCCCCTGCGCAGTAGCGATAATATATAACATGTAATCTTCATAGTTGAGGTGAGGCGTATCAAAGCGCGTATTATTCTGGGGTTAATAACCCTTTTAGGTAAATTACCCCTGCCCATGGCACGTGGGCTTGGTGGTGGTATTGGTAGGCTCGCATGGCGAGCGAATTCACGCGAAGTAAAAGTAACGCGGCATAATATTGCGCTGTGCTTCCCGGCAATGCCTGCCGATGAGCAGCGAGAATTGGCGCGCTTGAGTGTGATTGAATCCGGAAAGTTGTCGCTCGAGGTTTTGCTGGTGTGGCAACGCAGTAAAGAGTGGTTATTGCAGCGTGTTGTTAAGGTGCGGGGCGCGGAGCTGTTTAGAGGCGAAAAAGACGATAAGCGCGGCATGATATTGCTGGCCCCTCATATTGGTAATTGGGAGGTGTTGGGTCTTTATGCGTCGACGCTACGTGACATGGCGAGCCTTTATCAGCCGCCGAAACAAGCGTTTTTAGAACCGTTAATGACAAAGGGCCGTGAACAATACGGTGCAAAGTTATTGCCTACCGATATGAAAGGTGTTGCGGGTGTTTTGAAATACTTAAAACGCGGTGCTGCAACAGGTATTTTACCGGACCAAGTACCCGCGGAGGCTGGAGGGCAATTTGCCGATTTTTTTGGCCAACCTGCGTTTACCATGTCCTTAATTTGCCGGTTAATCGACAAAACCGGATGCCGTGTGGTGGCCGGTGCAGCATTGCGCACTAAAGAAGGTTTTGAGGTTATTTTTCAGGAAGTGCCGCAAGAAATTTTTAGCCTGGATGAAAGTACAGCGATTACCGCCATGAATAAAGCGGTGGAAGAGGTGGTTGCACTTTGCCCTGAGCAGTACCAGTGGGAATATAAACGTTTTAGAAAAGTCCCCAAGGGGGCCCCAAAGCAGTATCGGTTTTAGTTGCGATATTAATAGGGTCGGGTACCGTTTAGGGGCGTTTGATGCAGAATAAAAGCGGTGGGCTATATCGCTAATACTACCGACAAGCCCACGCGTGGTGTAGAAGAGGGCGGTTAACCGCCCTTAATGTGTAACGCGAGTGCGTTACTGAGACTCGCAGGTAGAAACTGAAATACAGCTTTGCGAGTTTTCCCATCCCCACCCACTCGTGGTGGTTTCACACATAGGGTAGTCGGTGCCGTACCAGTTACAAACGCTACCGGTGTCTGGAGCAGGTGTTGGTTGTGTTGTTGGTACTGGTGTCGCCGTAGGTGTACTTGATCCCGATACTGTGCCAAAACCAATTGAGCCGTCGCAGTGCATCATTTCTGTAAGGGTGCCGCCGCCACAAGAATCGTTGCCATAAGCGGCCGTATTATCGTCTTGGTCTTCGGCTTGGCGAACATCACCGTTAATACTAACGTAATCAACCTGTACGTCGTTATCGCCGCCGTCGTTACGGAAGACAACTCGTACTTCACCGGTTGCGTTGGTGTTTACCGCGTACTCTTGCATTGCGGTACTTAACGTCCACGTTTCGATAGTGGCCCCGCTAACGTCAAGGCTTACCGACTCTTCACCGGTTACGCCGGTCATACGGACTACGATTTCGTTATCGCCGCCGGGTAGTGGTGTTGGCTCGCTTGTGGGTACTGCCGTTGGTTCAGCGGTGGGCGTAGGCGTAGGTTCAGCGGTGGGCGTTGGTTCAGCCGTTGGAGCAGGTGTTGGGCTACTGCCGGAAACATCGCCGAAACCGATTGAGCCGTCACAGTGCATCATTTCGGTGAGTGTTCCGCCGCCGCATGAGTCGTTGCCGTAGGCCGCGGTATTATCGTCCTGGTCTTCTGCTTGACGAACGTCGCCGTTTACACTCACGTAATCGACTTGAACATCGTTGTCGCCACCGTCATTGGTGAAGGCTACGCGAATGTCGCCGGAGGCGTCGGTGTTCACCGTGTAGTTCGCCATAGAGGCTGTGAGTGTCCAAGTGGCGATGGCTGCGCCACCTATTTCCAAGCTCACAGACTCTTCGCCTGTTTCGCCACTCATGCGAACGATAATTTCGTTAGCGCCGGTTGGTTCAGATGTTGGGGCTGGCGTTGCGCTAGGTGTGGGGGTTGGCGCTGTAGTAGGTTCCGGCGTAGGTGAAGCACCATCAAAATAAGATTTTAACCACGTCATGGCTTGGCTTTCGTTGCCGCCAGACGAGACAATACCGGTATTATCTTTCCATGTTTGGCCAGAAATATAGCCCCAGAGCGTGACACCTGCGACAGATGAATGCTCCCAAAATGCGGGGAATTTGTCGGCGTAGCGGTCGCGCTGGCTGCTTTCAGAACCATTCGCACCGCGAATATCCAGTTCAGCAACATAGATGGGTAGGCCTGTTTCGGCGAGTAAATCTAAGTTTGAGGTAATCTGTGAGCCTGACATGTCATCAACGTTAAAACAGTGGGCTTGAATACCTACGCCGTCGATTAGCCCACGGTTGTCGAGAATGCGAACGACATCGTTATAGCGTGAGATTAGGTCGCGATCGTTAATGACGCCGTATTCGTTGATCAGTAGTTGTGCGTTGGGGCAATGTTGGCGTGCTTTTTCAAAGGACCATACCACCCAATCCCACCCCGTGGAACCATCACCACCAAGGGCTTCTCTATAAGAGGCCGGTGCGTGAAACAATTCGTTTACCACGTCAATATATTCAGTATCGGGGTAGCGGTTACAGTAGGCTTGCATTTGCTCCTCTACTTCTTCTCTTTGTTCGCTTTGGGAAAGGTTACCTATCCAGCTGGGTTCTTGAGAGCCCCAAACAAAGGTATGTTGCTTAAACGGAAAACCGTTGCTGCGCGCATAATTGTAGGCTGTATCAACCCCGCCCCAGCTCATGTTGTCACGGCTAGGTTCGGTAGCTTCCCACTTACCGGCGTTTTCCGGCGTTACTTGGTTCCAGTAGTTACTGAAATTACCCGGCACTGAACCTGCAATAATATTCCCTAAAAATTTACTGTCACCATTCGCTAGTTGAGCGTTAGCCGAAAATGCGAGGGTGCTGACAATGGCGGCCGTTAGTAATTGGGCCCCACGTAAAATAGAAGTCTTATTTTTCATAGCATCGATACTCAGCGTAATTTTTTATTATGTAAGTAATCGGTCTCGCCCTGGCGTTATGTGTTGTCTAGCAACAGAACTCAACAGTGATTACGACTTTGTCAGCAAGGTAATCCTGAAACAAAGCGAGGTGTGTGAATAGAGGCCGATAGGCAATGATTTCCATTCAGCGCATCGATTATTCGTGCGCGATCTTATATTGTCAAATTGACTAAAAGAGGCGTGCGGGAGAAAGGAGAGAGCAAGGTTTGGTTGCGATAGCGATAAAAGAGCTGCTGATATCCTTGTATAGCAAGGTGGTTGAACGGATTGAGATGCGGCATGGAATAGGCTGTTAAATATTTTTATATTACAAATAAGTGTATTAAACGCCACTAACCTATAGTGAATGGATCTAAAAAATCGTCGATGTTGGGCTAATTTGTATGACGAATGTGAGTGTTGATAGGGAAAAGCGAGCTTAAGAAGGTTAACGTCGCCAAAACATGGGCGTGAAAAGCACGAGTAAGGTGAAGACTTCGAGGCGTCCTAGCAGCATCGCGAAACATAAAATCCACTTAGCGGCGGCATTAATATTGCCGTAGTGAGCGGACACTTCGCCTAGACCTGGGCCGAGGTTATTTAAGCAGGCGCCAACGGCGGTAAAGGAGGTTATAAAATCTAAACCCGTGCCAAGGAGTAATAAAAACATGACTAAATAGGCCACCACATAGACCGCGAAAAATCCCCATACAGCTTCAACAACGCGGTCGGACACGGTTTTTTTACCGATTTTTATGGGGATTACCGCATTGGGGTGAATGAGGCGGTGAATTTCTCGCAGGCCTTGCTTAATAATAAGCAGTACGCGAATCATTTTAATGCCGCCACCGGTGGAGCCTGCACAACCACCCATGAACGCGAACAGGAATATGAGATAGGGTAAGAAGGTGGGCCACACGGAGAAGTCTGCAACACCAAAACCGGTGGTAGTTAAAATGGAAATCAGTTCGAACACACCGAACAACACGCTGGATTGTAAATCGTAGGTGTTAGATGACGCTAGATACCCAACGGTTATCGCCATACCCAGCAGAATCATGCTGGCGTAAAAACGAAATTCTGGGTCATCAAAATAGTGCAGTATGCCTTTGCTTTGCCAAGCGAAAAAATGGAGGGCGAAATTGATACCTGATAGCACCATAAAAAAGCTGCACACCAGCATGATAGGCCCGCTGTCGTAGTAGCCTATGCTTTGGTCGTGCGTAGAAAAGCCGCCAATCGCAACGGTGGAAAACGCATGGCTAATGGCTTCGAAAGGCGGCATGCCAGCCAGCCAGTAGGCGAAGGCGCAGGCTAATGTAAGTGCTAAATAGATAAGGAACAACGCTTTGGCTGTTTCCGTAATGCGCGGTGTGAGCTTGCTATCTTTAACGGGGCCGGGCGTTTCGGCGCGATAAAGCTGCATGCCGCCTACGCCGAGCATGGGTAAAATGGCTACGGCGATCACAATAATACCGATGCCGCCCAGCCACTGGAGCTGTTGGCGATAAAACAAAATTGAGCGAGGCAGCTGATCAAGCCCTGTTAAGACTGTTGCACCCGTGGTGGTAAGCCCCGAGAGTGATTCAAATACTGCATCGACCACCGACATTTGTGTAGCGTCGGCCAACATTAACGGCAACGAACCGAAAAGCGCGAGTACCGTCCAGAATAGTGAGGTAATTAGAAAGCCATCGCGCGTACTTAAATCTTGCCGTATACGGTAAACCGGTAACCATGCAATGAGACCGGTGGAAAAGGTAATGCCAAACGCGAGAATAAAGCTGTCGTATGCGCCGTCGCCGTACCACAGCGACACAAATACGGGCGGCATTAGCGTTAAGCTGAACAGCATCAGCAAAATACCGAGAACCTTGGCGATAATGGCGTAATGCATTAGAAGAAGGTGAACCCGACTTGGAATAGCCGCTCAATATCGCGGGTGTAGCGTTTATCAATAAGAAATACGATGACATGATCACCGGACTCGATAACAACATCGTCGTGTGCAATTAGCACTTCTTGAACATTCTGGCGGCTACCTATGGTTGAAGCGCTCAGCGCTACATTGCCGCCGTGCAGGGTTGTTTCTTGACTGCCGTCTATTTCGCGCACAATGGCGCCAATGGTCGCGCCTTCGGGTAAGTCGATATCTTCAATGGCGCGGCCTACTACGCGAGAGGTTTTTGCGTCGCCGTGGGCGATTACTTCAATAGCTTCTGCTGCACCGCGACGAAGAGAATGTACGTTAACAATGTCGCCGCGTCGAACGTGCGTTAAAAGTGTACCTATGGTTGCTAATTGTGGCGATATAGCTATATCTATCTCGCCGCCTTGCACGAGATCTGCGTAGGCGGGGTTGCTGATTAAGGTTAATACTTTTCGTGCGCCCATGCGTTTTGCCAGCATAGACGACATGATGTTGGCCTCGTCGGAATTGGTGACAGCGAGAAAAACGTCGGTGTCATCAATATTTTCTTCTTGCAGTAATTCTTGGTTCGATGAGTTGCCCAGTAACACTATGCTATTGGTGAGGCTTTCGGTTAGCTCGTAACTGCGGGCTTTATTCTTTTCGATTACTTTTACCGAATAGTTGCTTTCCAGTTTTTGAGCGAGACGTAGGCCTATGTTGCCACCACCGGCAATAATAATGCGTTTGTAGGGCCTGTCTACGCGGCGTAACTCGCTCATTACGGCACGAATATCGGCGCGAGCGGCAATAAAAAAGACTTCGTCATCGGCTTCGATAACGGTAGAGCCGCTCGGCGTTATTGGGCGGTTACGGCGGTAAATGGCGGCTACGCGGGTGTCTACATTGGGCATGTGCTTGCGTAAAAACCGCAACTCTTGGCCAACGAGTGGGCCGCCGTAAAATGCCTTGACCGCTACGAGTTGCACGGCACCCTCGGCAAAGTCCAATACTTGGAGCGCGCCTGGCTGCTCGATAAGACGGTAAAGGTAATCGGAAACGATTTGTTCGGGGCTAATAATTACGTCGACGGGTATTGCGTCGTTATGAAACAACCCTTCGTAGTTTGCGTAGGCTTGTGAGCGAATACGGGCAATTTTGGTGGGGGTACGGAATAGACTATGGGCGATTTGGCAGGCGACCATATTGATCTCATCGACCCCTGTTACGGCAATTAGCATGTCGGCGTCTTCAATGCCGGCGCGCAATAGTACTTCCGGATGGGAGGCGTGGCCGCCTACAACGCCTATATCGATACGGTCTTGTAGCTCGCGCAATTGGGTATTACTGCGGTCTACCACTGTAATATCGTTTGCTTCGTTGGCAAGGTTTGCGGCCAGTGTGCCACCTACACGTCCGGCGCCAAGAATAATAATCTTCATAATGGTCCGTTAACCGGTAATTTAATCCGGTTCGCTTCCTTTAGCTTTACACAATCGAGCATAGTAAAAACCGTCGTGGCCACCCACTTGGGGAAACAACTGTCTACCAATGGGCCGAGCAATTCCCCAGCTTGCCGCTATAGGCAGGTGCGTAGCGTCGGGTTGTTGCGCAAGGAACGCGGTAATAATGCGTTCGTTTTCTATCGGCAATACTGAACAGGTTGCATAAACCAGCACCCCACCGGGCGCCAACGTTTGCCACAAGGCCGTTAACAGCTGCAATTGTAAGCCACCAAGCTTAGCAAGATCGCTAGGGCGGCGCAGTAGTTTTATATCGGGATGCCGGCGTATAACGCCAGTAGCGGAGCAGGGCGCGTCCAGCAATATGCGATCGAAAAGTCGTGAATCCCACCAAGCGTCGGTGTCGCCAACGTCCGCCACTTTCAGTGTGGCTTTTTCGGTGAGTCTCAGACGCGCAAGATTTTGTTCGACGCGCTTCATTCTATTTGCTTCAAGATCAACGCAAGTAAGGGATGAAATAGCGGGTTGGCGCTCGAGGATATGACAACTTTTTCCGCCCGGCGCTGCGCAGGCATCTAAAACGCGATCGTTAGCTTGGCAATCCAGTAAGGTTGCCGCGAGTTGGGCCGCTTCGTCTTGTACCGAAAAATGGCCTTGTTCAAAACCTGGGAGCGTACGAATGTCGATACTTTCTAGTAGCCGTATACCTTCGGGTGCGTATGTGAGCGGCTCGGCTTGAATGCTTAAGGCGTTAAGCTGTTGCACATAATGATCGCGTGAATTGAGCGTAGTATTGATACGCAAGCAAACTGGCGGTTGCAGGTTATTGGCGTTAAGAATAGCAGCGTAGTGGTCTGGCCAGCTTGATTTTAACTGATCGAAAAACCACTGAGGGTGACTAAAAAGATACGCGTTATCGTGTGTTAGCGTTGTTTCAATTTCCGCGCGGTTACGTAAAAAATTACGTAACAAACCGTTAATAAGTTTACTTGCCCACGTTTTTTTTAGTTTTCGGCTAGCGTTGACGCTTTCCGAAATGGCAGCATGATCGGGTGTGCGTAAATGAATAATCTGAAACAATCCAATTAAAACCAGCATATAGACGTCGGTGTCTTTAGTGCGCAGCGGCTTATCCAATAGTGTCTGTGTGATGGCTTGCAGCTGATGGAAATGCCGCAATGTTCCGAAGCACAATTGCTGGAAAAGCCCGCGGTCGCGTGCGTCTACCTGTTCTAGTGCGGGTTCAAAAAGTGTATTTAGAGATTGCCCTTTGGTAATAACAGGGACCAATGTTTTTGCCGCTAATGCGCGTATATTGGGGTTGTTCACGCGTTAAGTGCCATCGGTAAAGAGGCTGCCAACAGGGCAAACGTTGCTATGGCCGTTCGCAAACTCGGCAAGTGACATGGCTTTTTTCCCCGGTATTTGTAGGCGTAAAATGTCGAGCGTTCCGTTGCCGCAAGCAACACGAAAATGTTGTCGGTCGGCCGCGAGTACGGTGCCGGGTTCGGCTTCGCTTAACGTATTGCTACAACGCGCGTCATGTATTTTAAAGCGTTCCCCGTTCAATAGCGTATAACAAATAGGGAAGGGGTTGAACGCCTTGACCTTGCGTTGAATGAGTTCGGCCGGTTCCTGCCAATTGATGCGCGCCTCGATTTTTTCAATTTTATGGGCGTAATTGGCGAGCGCATTGTCTTGTATTTCTGGTGTGGCCGTACCGTTCTCTAATTGCTCTAATACGGCTAGTAGAGCCGGTGGGCCAATATCCGCCAGGCGGTCGTGCAGCTGGCTAGCATCATCATCTTCGGTAACGGGGCATTCTTGTTTTAGCAGCATATCACCGGTATCTAGGCCAATATCCATTTGCATAATTGTTACACCAGAAACGGTGTCGCCCGTTTCTATCGCACGCTGTATAGGCGCAGCCCCTCGCCAGCGAGGCAATATTGATCCGTGGACGTTTAAGCACCCCAAGCGTGGCGCGTCGAGCACGGCTTGTGGTAACAACAAACCATAGGCCACCACAATTAACACGTCGGCTTCGAACGCGGCGAGTGTTTGTTGGACATCTTCACTTTTTAAATTAACCGGTTGTAGAACGGTAAGGCTGGCCTCCAAGGCTACTTGCTTAACCGCGCTGGGTGTTAGTTTTTTGCCGCGACCTGCTGGTCTATCGGGTTGGGTGTACACCGCGAGTATCTGATGTTCACTATTAAGAAGAGCTTGCAGGTGGCGGGCAGCGAATTCGGGCGTGCCGGCGAACAGTATTTTCAAGAGGTGTTACCTGAATGGGGAGGTCAATGAAGTAAAGAGTGAAAGGCCCGAACGCAATGCGTATCAGGCCTTGGAACGATGTTGTTTTTCGAGTTTGGTACGAATACGTTGCCGCTTAATGTTCGATACATAGTCGACAAATAACTTACCTTTAAGGTGGTCGATTTCATGTTGAATACAGACAGCGAGTAGGCCGTCGGGCTCTAGTGTGAAGGGCTTGCCATCACGCCCTAGCGCGTTAACTTTCACATGGCTGGGCCGCGTAACCTCTTCGTAAAATCCGGGTACCGAAAGGCATCCTTCTTCGTAGCCGAGCAGGTCTTCATCTAGCACCTCGATTTCAGGGTTGATAAACACGAGTGGTTCGTTTTTATCTTCGCTGGTATCAATAACAATGATCTGCTCGTGTATATTGACTTGTGTAGCGGCCAAACCAACGCCTGGCGCGTCGTACATCGTCTCGAACATATCATCAATAAGGGTGCGAATACGGTCATCTACCTGTGCAACAGGTTTTGCAACAGTGCGTAATCGAGGATCTGGGAATTCTAATATCGGTAACAATGCCATTACGTGACAAACTTCTAGTAACTAGCTAACTTTCGCTGCTAACATTATGATCAAACAGGAGTTATACTGTTT
>Ga0065722_104380_pt1 | contig 19083 bp, 6 predicted proteins | sample BansetMetagenome_FD_59109 | JGI IMG/M metagenome (GOLD analysis project Ga0065722, IMG submission 59109) | Bankia setacea gill microbial communities from Puget Sound, Washington, USA - Caecum Enriched | ecosystem: Host-associated > Mollusca > Digestive system > Ceca | place: United States... | reverse complement strand
CTTTGCCCCACTCGATATTCAAATCATCGATAATGTTTCTGTTTGGAACCCCAGCAGCCGCCATCCTCCCCTTAAGTAGAGACATTCCCTCCTTAATCGAAACCACCAGCATCACCAAAGTAACGAAAGCTCCCGCCCCCGCTTTAACCACCTCACGATTATGCCCTAGCTCTACATTTTCTGCTTGCGCCTCAAGTGCTCTATCCGAAGCTATGGTAATTACCCCTGCATCCGCTTTGGCAGCTGCATCCAATAAATACTGCGTATCTTCAAAAGACTCATTAACCGCTACTGCCGTTAATGCTGTGGTAGCAAGATCAACCCCTTGCTGAAGCTTATCTCCAGCATACTTTTCAAGCAAAACACCAATGACTTTTTCGGCACCTTTATCCATAAGCCAAGCCGAGGGCCCCAGTATAACCGCTTTCGCTAATGAAACCATCTGCTCGACCGGGACGTCCTTTGAAATCTCCTGGAACCCATCAACCAGTTTTTTACTTCCACCAAATACCTGCTCAGCGAAACTTGGGTCACCATCAACTACATCGCGATACTCGCCCCGAATTAAAGCTTGCCTCCCAGTAGGCGCACTCGGCCCGGCATGCTCGGCGCCAGCGATTTCAATCAAGCCCGCCCGCATACTTTCATTATCAAGCATCTTTTTATATGCCCTAGGGTCGCCACCATTCGCCACAAATCGATCAAACTGATTACCAAGCACCTCTTTATCTTTCCCCATCGCTTTTTTCGCCGCACGGACTGGGGCATCCTGGATATAACTTACAAGTCCTTCCGCCAACGCGTTCCCAAAGGCATCAATGGCAATTTGCCGGTAGTCCAGCTTACCCCCACCATTCCACTGCTTATTCAGTTTCGCCGTAATCGCACCAGTAGTAGCTCCCTGCAAAGCGCTACCAAGAATTGGGCCCGCGCCACTAAAGCCAAGGTTATCCCCTATTGAGCCACCCACTACAGAACCTACCGCCTGTGCAGCCATCCCCTTCCAAGAGAAACTCGCATCAAGTCCGGAAACCTTGTTGGCCGCCACACCGCCAGCATAACTCGTAGCGCCTTGAATAAATTTACCAGTAGCGCCCAACTTGCCAGCATCGTCTGCGTAACCACCTGCACCAGCTAACCTGCCGGCGGCACCAACGCCTCTAAGGTAAGATCCAACGCCTGCAGAGAAGGCTGATGTCAACCCACTAGCAAATGCCTGTTTCATGCTGATACTTTCTTGCATGCCAGTAGCTACCCCCACAGCTTGGGACGCCAAGCTCCCAACGAACCCGCCAACGGCAGCCGCTGCAGCCCCAACCAAACCTGCGGCTCCAGAAAGCGCAGCCCCACCAATAGCCATGGTCGCTGAAAGCGAACCTGCCGCTGCAGCTGTTACCGTTGCAGCAGAAGTTGCAGCTGTCGCCGCCGCTGGCGCCATAGCCGCCAAAGCGGCCCCAGCCGTAAACACCGTCACCACCACGGCAACTACAATAATCGCAATCATCGCAACCACACCACAACCCTTCTTCGCCGGTGGTGGTGGTGGTGGGGCTAACAGCTTAGCTTCTGGCGTTAAGTCGCCAATAATCTCGGTTTCGTTGTAAGGCTTAAAGTTACTGGAGGTATTTTTAACATTTTGCTGATCGTTGGGTATCTTCAACGACCGGCCGTCGTCACCCAAGCCAAAGGCTTCGGTGGGCCCTAGGCGCAGGCCATTAGCATCGGCAATCACGTACCAAAGGCTTGCATCGCCAAATACGGACTGCGCAATACCGGCAAGCGTATCCCCTTGATTAACCGTGTAGCCACCCGGCGTGCCGCCACCGCCATATTCGGTGTCCAAGGGTGTGATGTTAATCGTAGAACCGGTAATACTGCTAAGCTCCGCACCTTGATAGTAAAAGTAGCGTGCGCTGGTTGATTTACTGGTTGCGTAATCGTAGCTCTTTTTGGAGACTATTTGATTGTCGGCGTTATAGAGAAATTCATGCCGGTCGGTACCGTTAACACTGGTGGGCTTGCGGCGGTCACCGTCTTTGGTTGCGCTCACGGTGGCAAGCGTTAAACGGCCTCGCTGGTCGTAGGTATTTTTGGTATAGCCAGGCGCAGTATACGAAAGTGTGGTACTGGCGGTGATGGTCTGTTGTTGATAACCACGGTAAGTGGCAATGTACTGGTAATTATAAGTATTGGTGTAATCTGTACCTTTGTAATTATAGTACTTGTAACTCTTTAGGTTGCCAGCTTCATCATAACTATAGCTACCCAATTTATAATCAAGCGTGGAGTTTGTGTAGCCCTTAAGTTCAAGCATCTGACCGTCTGCTCGGTAGCGTGTCGTGGTTTTTTTGGACCCCGCCACTCGCTGGATCTCCATACCGGCGTTATTATAGGTATACGCCTCTTTCTGGGAGTAATTACCGTTTGTCCAAGCGCCAGTACTGGAGCGTTTATATTCCGAACGCAACTCAACCTTGCTGCGCAGGCCAAGGTCGTTGTAGGAGAATTTATTCCGCGTATAGATATCACCGACTGTGACATTTGCGTAAGTTGGGCTATTACCGTACGGGCCACTCCCCGTACTCGAAGTTTGCTGTCTCTCTGTCCATTTTTTGGAGTAAAAATACTCAGTAGCCCGCTGCCCCGCTGCATTGTAGGTATACGTACGATCACCCTCCTTAAGAACCCGACCCTCGGTATCGTATACAAAGGTTTCCGTTTTAGGTGTCATCGTACTGCCGGAAGTACTGCGATAACTGGCAGAGACTCGTGAGCGATTACCTAAATCATCATATCGGTAGGTCATGCTTTCCAAGCTTGCACCGCTTGAAGTCGTTACCGGTGAACCCAATGTGCCGTTGCTGTTAACCAGCCGCGAAGTTTTGGCGACACGCGGAGATTTGGTGGCAACTAAACGCCCAAGGCGGTCGTAGCTGTAGTAGGCCTTGGCTACCAAGTTTTCATCGTAAGTTTTACTGGTTGTTGTTGTCGTGGTGGTGGTACCGCCGTAATTACTGCTCGTGGTGGTGGTGGTGGTCGAGGTATAGGTTTTTCTGTCAGAAGAAGCGTCTTCGCGATATACCAGCGCCCCACGAATGTCATACAAGTATTTCACCGAACTGGTTTTGCCGTTCAGTTTATCCGTCATCGATGCAACATGGCCGTTGCCAGTATATACATACGACATATAATTGTTGGCATTGCTTGCATCCGTCATTTTGGAAACTTGATAGAAGCGACTATAATCGTAATCATAGGTTCTGCCATCAAGCGCCTTGTGGGACGCAATACGACTAATGGCATAAGGACCCGTGGAGTAAGTCCAGTCTTGGCGATTAAATACAGACTGAGTCTGCATCGTTGTGATCGCTTGACCATAAGCATCGTAGTTACCTGTGGGCACCGACACTCGAATAGAACCTACCTTTTGCGACTCACTTTTCTTATTACCAAAGTGATCGTATGTCATCGTCTTTGCGGTACCGATGGGGGTTCTGGTCGCAGTTACCAAACCACGCGCATCATACTTAACAACATGTGCATTACCAAAGGCATCTACGTCGGCATACTTACGGCCAGCTTGGTCATATTGGTATGAGGCAGTGGCAACAAATTTATTGGCTGTTGTGCTACCGAAGCTGTTATAGGGGTTCTGCACCGTCGAGGTACTAATGATTGTTTGAGTACCGCCATAGGGTATGGAGATGGTCTGACTGCTGGAGCTAGTGGTTTCACGGCGCAATACACCGCGTTCAACCATTTGATTATTACCATTAAACTTGTAAACGTTGACATAACCCAGCCCATTGCGCTCCGCAATTTTATTGCCGTGAGCATCGTAGGCATAATCCTTTCTAATACCTGTACTATCTTTTGTCTGAACGAGCTGACCCACTTGGTTGTAATAGTTGTAGTTGTTTTTCGTGCTGGAAAAACCGTAAGGGTTAGACTTGCTCTGTACATAAGTACTCTCACGCACTAGGCTTCCCATGGCGTCATAGTAAAAATCTTTTACCCTTTTTGCGGTATAGGAGTTGCCGTTCTTATCATAAACAGACATCACCGCGAAGCTTTCTTTTACCGCCTTATTTGCATGGTTATATTGATAGCTTGTCTTAACACCAGCCTCATCTGTTTTTTCCAGAACATTGCCCCAACGGTCAAACACTTGATGAACTTTGGGGTTCAGTGTGGTTTGACTACTGCTATAGGTGGTGGATTTTAATGAGTTGGCAACGCCATCAGAGCCAGAAGAAAGCACCTGACCCGTAAATTTCGGCGATCGAATATCGCTAGCACGACCCAGCTTGTCAAAATATTGCTCAGTAACTCGGGCTCCGGACTGCGAATCCACATTTCCGCGCTGCTCCATACGTGTGGCATTGCCACGCAGGTCGTAGAAAAAGCGGGTATAGCCATCGGTGCCCTGCTTGTGGTTTAACCGGCCAGCGGAATCGTATACATAGCGCGTTGCTATGGAAGACGACAAACTGGCGGCACTGGTAATACCAGAACTGCCATATACTCGACGCTCTTCATACACCTCACCAAAGGCATTGAACTTATTTAATTGCCCAGTAACCTTACCGTCGTAAACATCAAGCGTGGCAACTTGACGGCCAGCCTTGTCGTATTCAAAACGGCGAATGAGGTCATCTGTGTAAGCCAGTGCCGACTGCGCACTGGAAACGTCAATATTCGTACGCTGCTCTATCACCTTACCGGAAACATCGTATTTATAGGATGTCGTGTGGTTCTCTCCATCCCTCACCGTCATTTGGTTGCCGGCAAAATCGTAGCTGTAGTTTGTTGCAATACTCGCCTGGCCTGCTCCGCCACCACTGGCACGGGTTTCCGAGAGTACACTGCCAAATACGTCGTAAGCTATGGTGACCGTGGGGCGCACATTACCTTGGGAACGAAAAGGGTCCATCGCCGAACTACCCACTTTTCGACTGGGCTCAGTAATTTTGGTGACATTACCCGCACGGTCATATTGCATCTGTGTAGCATTGGCAGCCACATCGGTCTGCTTAGAAACATCACCAAAAGCGTTGTACTCTATGGATGCAACGGTTTTGTTGGCCGTTGTATTGTAGTAAGTTGAACCCGATAAATAGCTGTACTTCATTGACTGTTGTACAACCGACGTGCGTCTGCCCGCGGCGTCGTAGCCGAAGGTGGAGATTCTATCCAAGCCGTTAGTGGGTGTAGAGGGTGCCGTCGTCGTATTAAGCGTTCCTGTCGACTTGAGGGCGTATTCTGTTACCTTTTTCTGGTTGCCCAGACCGTCGTACTCCATTCGTGTCGCATAACGCTCGGCATCAATCGTCAGCGTTTCACGCCCGGCCTTGTCATAAAAGTGATAGGTGTCGGCTCGGTCAGTGCTATTAATGTGCACCCGCTCCAAGGTTAAATTCCCCAAATCATCGTAAAAATATTCTGTTTTAGGGGAGCCACTATACAAGCTCGCTGAGGTACCATTCGAACTAGCCGTAGCACTACTTTTAAAGTTGTTGGTTACACTGGGTAGCACAGTGGTCTTCTTGCGGCCGGCGCCATCGTAAGTATGGGTAATCGTTCGAGCAGAACCTGGAGAGGTGAGAGCCGAACTGGTCGCGCTCCACGCACCCAGCTGAACACCAACGCTGCTGGACCATCGCTTCTCCTGCTTGATCTGGCCAAGCGCACTATACTCGTACTCGGTAACGTAACCCAAACCATCAATATCGTGCTTAAGCCGACCAGCTTTGTCGTAGGTTTTGTGCTGATAGATAAAGTCACTACTACCTGGGCCAACGCGAATAATATTGGTAACGGCATTACCCATCGCATCGTATTTAACTTCGATCGTGCGCTGAAACCGGTCCGAAGCATTATTCTCATGAACCTTTCCATCGGCTTTGTCGTAGTAGCCCGGTAATTTAGTGATGGTCTGGCGATTATTCGCATCGTAGACATAATAAGTACGACGCGCCCCAGATAGTGAAGAACCTAATTTGCCGATTACCTCGGTATCCGTGATACCACTAGTACGGATACTGTTAATGTGAGTGTCGTTCAAGGTACGGCCGTACTGGCGTAATTCGGTGACATTACCGTTGCCGTCGTAAACACTTTCCGTAACCGACCACATGTTGCTTTTGACTGCGGTAATAACAAAACGTGCTCGGCCGTCGTCATCGTAGGCGGTGTAGGTACGGCGATCGTTAGCCGAGTTAGCGCTAACGCTTACACTGGTCACTATATTGCCAAGCCCGGATGTAGAAATACGATTCCAGTATTGCTGAGTATGATAGAGCTGGCCATTTTTGTTGTACTCAAATCGAGTCACCTCGCCCCGAGCATTAACTTGATAGCTTTGCTCTCCAGCACTGTTGTATACAAACCAAGTACTGTTGTTATTCGCATCGATTATACGAGTGAGGTTACCCGCTTTATCGTATTTGTACTGAGTGGTGATATTTAGCTTGCCGGTACCCGGATCCACAACCTCTTTAATCTTTCTTCCAAGCTTGTCGTATTCATAAGTGCTGACTTGCTGAGCCACCGAGCCGGTATCGCCGCGCTCAGTTTTGGTCACATTGCCTTGCCCGTCGTAACTGAAACGGGTACTCAAATTAAGGCCGCCGTAATTTTTAATAATCTGACGAATTTGGCCATTACCGTTGTACACATAGCGTGTCGTGGTAGCATCGGAACTACCGTAAGCCTCGACAACATTGAGTTCACGACCCTGACCATCAAACACATATCGGGTTTTTAAATTTAACTTGCCCGAGCCGGCATCAACCGTGCGTGTCATGGTGCGACTGGCAAAATCGTAGGCATACTCGGTAATTGCGCCATTACCATCTTTGGTCGATTTAATACGCCCATCTTTGTTGTAGGTGTTATCGGTGATAACAACACCCTTGGCATCTTTCACCGTATCCAACTTGCCATCTTTGGTATAGGTATAATAAATATTGCCATTGCGGCCGTCGTTAACACGAACCGTCTCCCCTGTGCGAGACCTCCACGTGGTAACAGATACACCCTCTGGCGTGGTAACAGTGACGGCGCGGTTGCCATCATCGTAGGAGTAGGTGGTACGTTTTGAATAGCCGTCGTACTGATACAGTACACGCCCTAGAGCGTCGTATGTCGTCTTCGCCTTGCGAGAAAGAGGGTCTGTAATTTCGATACTGCGACCACTATCTAAGTAAACCGATCCGGTTATTTTGTCGTTAGCATCTCGTGTCTGTATCACCCGCCCAAAGCCATCATACCAAGCACTAGTTCTGGCCCCGTAGGAAGAACTAGAGGCATAATCTAGATAGGTATTGGTGCTACGCCCTAGAATGTCATAAGTATAATGCGTACGGGTTCGAACCGAACCATCGGCTTTTATATCCCGGTAAACGTCAGTTAATTCACCATAACTGTTGTAGGTATTGGTGGTATCAAAGCTTTCGTCGTCTTTAACGGTTTTGACCTGGCCACTTTGGGTGAAGGTGTAGGTCACCGAGTCAGCGCTACTGCCAATAGCGGATATGCGATTGGTCAAGGTACTATTGGCGGTTCCGCCTGTAAGGCTGGCGGTACTGATAACGCCAGAGTAAACCGTAATTGTTTTGGCTTGCCCAAAGGAGTTGTAGAGCGTTTTACTCACTTGGCCACCGTGGCCAACGGTGTACTCTAGGCGACCTTCGGCATCATAGTAGTAATAGGTTTTTTCGCCTGTTGCACCCGTCTGAGCGATTTTTCGTCCAGAGCCATCAATAGTGAAACGGGTTCCGTAATTGTCGATAGCCGTTTTCGTATTTGCTGTAGTCGTGCCATAAGCGGCATCGCCCACACCACCCACCATACCGGTGACCTCACCAAAGGCGTTGTATTCGGTACGACTGCCCCTCGAATCACTGGTACCATAAGCCTGTATTACACGATTTAATCGACCTGCAGAGTCGTAATAGTTACGGGTTTCAGAACCGTCGTGACCTTTCACTCGGTAGGTACGACCATAATCATCAAAGTATACCGTTGTAGTACGGCTGCTACCCCCAGCACTTCTTAGACTGGACAGGCTCGAACTGGTAGAAGCCGAGACTGCCGACATATAGGTTTTGGATTGTTGCGTTTTTGAAAGCGGGTCGTAAATGGTTTCGGTAAAGAAACCTTGCTCGTTAACCCCGCCAACCTGACGCCCTTGGGCATCGTAATAGAGGTAACTGTACAACTTGCTACCGCTATTCGCAGAAGTTCGCAGAGAAGAAAATGCAGCGTTTACATCGGCTACTTTTTTCTCATATCGGATACTAGAGGTTAATCGCCCAACCGCATCATACGTATTTTCGACGAGGCGGCCATCCGCATTTAGAGAACCAAGTAGAAGCCCGTCTTTATCATAGTAATAACGGGTAACGCGGCTCCCCTGGGTTACCTTACTTACGCGCGATGCCGAATCATAGGTGGTCACCACCGACGATAAGCTACTAACGGTTTCGGTGGTAAGGCGGCCAGCCGCATCGTAGGCATAACTCGTACTGCGATCGTTACCACTGGTCGATACACTTACAGAGCCAGGCTGAGCACTGCTCCAGCCAGAGGTACTTACCTTGTTCGCATAGTGCGTTGTTTTGGTAACACGCCCGTCGCTGTTATAGGTATTCCCTGTAACCGAGCCGGTCGCGCTCACCGTGTTACTGATACGGCCAGCGGCATCGTAAAAAACATAGCTGTAGGCCCCACTGGCATCGCGTGTCATTCGCACCCGGCCAGCAGAATCATAGTAGTAATTGCTAATGCGGTTGGCACCACTACCGCTTTTGCTAACACTGGTTAGTCGACCAGCAGAATCATAAGCACTGGTAACCGTTAAACCACTGGCGCTGTTACTAATAACGGTTTTCAAACTTTGGTAGCTGGTGGTAGTCGTACCGCTGGCACCCACCACCGAGGTTTGGCGACCCATGCCATCATAAACAATACTACTCACTGTTTTGGTATTACCGGAATAAACCGCAATAGCTTTCAGTAGTTGGCCGTGCTCGCTGTACACATAGTCGGTAATGGTTCGCTTGGTATTGGCGACGCCGGTACCGGCACTGTTAACGTCCCCAAACGCCGTTTTACGGGCTAAGTTGCCCTTAAAATCGTATTCCATTTTAGTCTGCTGGCTAACCGTATCATTGCGGCTATTTCGCCAAGTATTCAGCGCACTTTCAGTAAAGGTACTACTGGTATATTTCGCATCACTGTACTGGATAGAGTATGTCAGCAAACCCCGGGAATCATATCGACTCTCAGACACACGCCCTTCCGCCGAAACGCTATAGCGCAAGCGCCCTGCACTGTCATATACAAAATGTGCGGTACCCACCGCGTTTTTCTCGGTGATTATTCGGTTATTGCTGAAGGTGCGATCGACAACATTACCAACCGAATCTTCCTCTTTGGTACGATTGCCGTTGCTGTCATACCAATATTCGATAGTGCCAGCATTGTTAGACACCGTTTTTACATTACCGCTGCTATCATAGGTATAGGTGGTCGTTTCTGATGCAGAGCTAACCGATGGTGCAACTACCTTGGTTAGGCGGCCACTACTGTGATAATAATTCCACGTTTTGCCTGCACCGTTTTTGACGTCGGTACGCCCAGAGTAATACGTGAACGTTGTTGTGCCACTTTGATCAACAACCGTACGAACACGGGCACTGCTGTCGTACGTGAAGGACACCGCAGTACCATCACTTTGAGAGATAGATTTTACGCGGTTAGAGGAACCGTCGTAGGTGTAATTGGTAGAGTAAACATTACCATCAGAAATGCTGTTACCTGAAGGTGTTAGATCAACACTCACCTTCGACAACCGCTGAGAGCTATCGTAGTAGTAATACACCTGTCGGGTAAGGGCACCGGTGGATGTGGTACTGGTGTCCAATCGCGCCAATTTACCATGGGAACTACTGTAGACCAGGTTCATTGTCTGACCAGAGCCCACATCGGCTACTTTGGTTAACGTGTTACCGCTGAATGTAAAATTGAAACCGTTACCGCTCGGATCGCGAACATTCTTAATCCAACCGTTGCTGCCGTTATAACGCTCAACAACTTTTGAACTGCCCTCAGTCCAAACCCATTCGCTAGCACTGCTATTCCACACAATGGAGTCGTGAGCCCCGGCACCCTCTTTGGATACATAGGACGAGCCGTTCCAACTGTAAACCGCAGCGTGGCCGTCACCCGTAGTACGAGTTACAGTACTACCGGAAGCATTACGCGTGCCCGACAAGGTAACTTTTCGTTCACCCGCCCAACGCCATCCGTCTAGGTCGCCGTCTGTCACGCTACCCTTGGAGTTATAGGTTCGCAGCTGGCGCATATCGGCACCAGTACCTGACATTTGCTCATCTAGGAACTGAAGAATTAGGTTACCGCTGGCTGCGTTAACGTAAGCTGACCCGCCCGCCTGCCCTAACTGAGTACCGCCACCCGCAGCACCTGCGATATTTAATGACGACTCTAATAGACCTAATCCCGATGCCGCAACGACAGCAACCATGTAATACTCCTTAAGCAGGCTCTAACTGAACACTTTTCATACGCTTTTCTGTAGAATTAGCGCTGTTTTAATTTCGATACTCTAAAGTCCACAGAAGGAGAAAAAAAATTAGCCCTAATAGGAAATTAATTTTAAATACAGCATAAAGAATGAGCACTTATTAACCACCACATACCCATTGGTACCACACGAATCAATTTTAAGGATACGTAAAACTAAAACATTGACGTTTCATCACCCGCTCGATCAAAATACGACCTTTAAGCCCTGCCAAAGCCTCCATGAATATCCCTCGAAAAAAAACTGTCACCGTGGTTTTAAATGGCTACAAAAGACAAATATCGCTAGCCGAACAGCTAGAAAGCCTTGCCCTGCAAAGCTTTCCCGTGGATCGAATTATGTATTGGAACCTCAAGTCCAATGCTTCACGATACCAACCCGATTATCAGCTGCTGGCAAAGATGGGAGTGGAAACCGCAGAAACCAGTCACGACTACGGGGTATGGGGGCGCTTTAGCTTTGCACTTAACAGCAACAGTGACTTTATTTGCATGATGGATGACGATATTGTTCCAGGCCAACGCTACATCGAAAACTGTATGGCCTGCTATGAAAAGCAAGCGGGCATTTACGGCACTTTAGGAAGCGCGTTTAGCCGCAGCACCAACGAACTGATGAATTTTGGCTGGAAGGAATGCCATAACCCCGCCCCGGTTCACGTGAATTACCTTTACCAAACCTGGTTTATGCCAAGAAAAGCCCTCAATGCGTTTTGGTCAGAGCCAGTCGCAGAGCATCGCACCCAAAACCGGCACATGGCCGAAGATATTCACCTGTCATTGATGGCGCAAACAAAACTGGGGCTCAAAACTTTCGTTGCTCCCCACCCTATTGAAGAGCCGCAATTATGGGGAAATATTGCCAAAGAAAAATATGGCCTCGACATTCATGCAGTACACCTAAAGCCAGAAATGCAGGTGGCCATGAAAGCGTATTTAGATCAGGCGTTTTCTCTAGGCCTAGAGAAGGCCTTCACCGACAGAAGCAGGCAATCGAAAATGAGACGGTTAGTGCATAGTAGGCCCGTACAGACCAAAATCTAAAGCCAAGCGCTCAGCTCGCACCCTTATCTTGTAAACGCGTAAACGCCGATAGAAGACTTTCATCCTTCAGTTGATTCGAGTACAAAAACACCCCTAGCAAGTGAGAGACAAAAGCCAACTGGTCATCCATTTTCTGTCCCTCTTCATTGCGCAACATTTTAGTTAACGCCGAAGACAGGTTTAGTCGCTGACTAACCGCCACCAACTGCTTCATTGAACCATCAAAATCAAAAGGGCTGGAATCGTCAGCGATCACCTCAGACACCGCCTGCCAAGCCACTCGGGAACGAAACCAATCTCGTGTTAAGCGGCTTTCACTAATCTGGTGATACACAATGGCATTTGCACAATACCCCTTTTTGTAGCCCGCGCCATCTACTTTATCTTGCAACACAATTTCTTCGTTGCTCATTAAAGAATTGGAGCCTGTACGACCAATACGCTCGTCGTAATCACCCACCCCTCGAAGTATTTCCGTGTTAAACGCAATATTTGTCCCACACAGGTGCTGGCCCTTCGCTAACATTCTATCGCCCCTGCCGTAGTCCAATATACTCAGCATACTGCTGTAATGAGGGGGAAGCCATGTCGGCGGCTCCCCGCCCGGCCAAATGGGCAATACCGGGCCACCGCATACCGCGAGCTGTGCATGTGATGTAAAAAACTGCACTATTTCTTCCAACCAGTTTTGCTCTGCCACCGCGTCATCATCTAAAAAACACAAAAGTGGCGCTCTACACTCATCGATTGCTCGATTCCTCGCCTTAGACACATTCGGTGGGCCACTGAAAACAATACGCCCATTGCCCGGCAACACAAAATCATCCCAAAAAGCTGCTGAAATCTCCGCGTCACCGGTGTTATCGATAACTAGAATTTCAAAAAAAGATGACATCAATGTTTGGTTAGCCAAGCTTTCAATGGCATTAGGCAACAGTTCATATCGACTGCTAGTGCAAATAGCCACCGTGATTTTTAAACTCATTATTTATCCTTTTTTGGCTGGACTAGTGTTGTACCTAAGACATAGTATGCCCAAAGTGGTGTCTCCATCGCAATATCACCAAAGTCGTGCGGGAAAAGTCGTTAAAAGAAAAAATAGCGTGTCAAATACCGAATCGAAATGAGGAGTGATCATCACAGCAATGCAATACTGCAATGAAAGATAGTATTCAAATAGGGTATGCAGAACTGCACTTCCCGAAAAAGGCCAAACACCCCAAGCAAGAAATCACACTTGGGGTGTAAGAGGAAAAACCATTTTGAAGAAACCGATTACTCTGGCGCTTCAGTTTCAGCAACAACTGGCGCTTTGGGTTCTGGCTCAACTAAACACTTGGCTCGAATTGCTTGATCTAGCTCTTCAACCGCTTGAGGGTTTTCGGCTAAAAAGTTAGCCGCATTCTTTTTACCTTGGCCAATTTTATCGCCTTTATAGGCATACCAAGCACCCGCTTTGTCCACTAAGCCCAGCTTAACGCCAAGGTCTATAAGTTCACCGTGATAATTGAACCCCTCACCATATAAAATCTGTGTTTCAGCCTGCTTAAACGGAGGTGCAACTTTGTTTTTGACAACCTTAATTCTCGTTTCACTACCCGTAACTTCATCACCCTCTTTCACCGAACCAATACGACGAATATCGAGCCGAACAGAGGCGTAAAACTTTAAACTATTACCGCCAGATGTTGTTTCTGGATTGCCAAACATAACACCAATTTTCATGCGAATTTGGTTGATAAAAATAACCAAACAGTTGGCATTTTTGATATTAGCCGTCAGCTTGCGCAACGCTTGCGACATTAAACGCGCTTGCAAACCAACATGATGGTCACCCATTTCACCTTCAATTTCGGCTTTAGGGGTAAGCGCGGCAACAGAATCGATAATAACGACATCAACGGCTCCCGAGCGCACCAACATATCGGTAACTTCTAAAGCCTGCTCACCGGTGTCAGGCTGCGAGACAATAAGTTCGTCGGTCTTAACGCCAAGGTTTTGAGCGTAGCCAGGGTCTAGGGCATGTTCCGCGTCGATAAAGGCACACGTTTTACCGTGTTTCTGCGCCTGAGCAATAACGCTTAGGGTAAGGGTTGTTTTCCCTGAAGATTCTGGACCATATATTTCGACTATACGGCCGTATGGAAGCCCGCCGATACCCAGTGCAATATCAAGAGGCAAGCTACCAGTAGACACCGATGGAATTTTCTCAATGGGTTTATCACCCAACTTCATTGCCGTACCTTTACCAAACTGCCGGTCAATTTGTGCTAACGCAGCTTGTAGCGCTTTTTCTTTGTTTGCATCCATAATCTTGTCCTACTTAATATTCTTTATCTTTATCAACAGCCACCTGAAAGCACAGGGGCAATAACAACTGGGTAAAAATGAATGGATACCGATTGTTAGGTACCATGTTATGGGGGGAATAGGTCTAAAGCCCCATAAATACCGTTACTGAGCGTGGCTACACTTCACTTTAAAGCTCAGGGCTGCCGCTGCCAGCGGCTGACAAACGCTCAAAAATCGATCACGAAGCAAGTATAATTGAGCCTGACAGTACACACTCTTCCCAATACCCGCCCGTTGCCAAGGTATGAAAGCAGCATACAGAATATTACTGTACGCGTAAACAGTAATATATACCTATACAGTGTTTTTTTCCACCCTAAGCTGCTCAGCCATCTCCAATAAACCACTCAAAGCAACGTCAACGGCTTTCGAGCGTACCTCGGCACGGTCACCCGTAAAAAAACAGGTGGTGCTTTTACTCGATGGACGCATTAAAGAAGATGAGCCTAATGAAGCTTCAACCCCAAAAGCCACAGCCTTTTCTTGCACCCTAGTCACAGAGCCCCCCCAAGCGAAACACACTGTACCCACCGGCTTTTCCAGTGTTCCGCCTCCCGGCCCGGCTATTCCGCTAACGGCAACACCGATATTTGCCTGAGACTGTTCAAGAAGGCCCGCCAGCATGGCCTCCACCACCGCCTCACTGACTGCACCGAATTCCGACAATAGTGAAGGTTTAACCCCCAAAAAACACTCTTTCATTCGGTTGCTATAGGTCACCATACCGAGCTCAAACCAAGCAGAACACCCAGGAATAGAGGTTAACGCATGCGCAACACCGCCGCCCGTGCAAGACTCCGCTGTCGCCACCGTCAATTTGTTGGTTAGCAGTATTTCAGACAATTGCGCTGACTGCGTTACAGTCACAGGTATTTGATCGATGTTCATAAGGAGAGAAAATAGGCGAAAGTGTCGAAATAAGCAATGTCTTGAGCACCTATAAATGCCCAAGCTAAGGTTTTGAGCGCCTATAACACCCAAGCTAGCACCAACTAGAAACCTTAGATTCAATCCAACTGGCTTCATTGCTCTCTATTTGCGCACAATTACAGGGCTAGCTTCACCGTTAATGGCCCCCTATATCCACCTCAATACACGGTGGTGCACTGCCAGCATCGTGTCCCTTGCGGTAAAACACCGGAAAGTCAGAACCGGCCTAGACATCGGGCTAAGCGCTCGCGACAACAAGCCTTTTCCCCTACAATAGTTAGTATCGTTTCTAGGAGGTTCCGATGGTAGGTAAGCTGGTGGTTAAAGTCGTGATTATGGTCGTGATTATGGTGGGCATGTCTAACTACGTACTGTACATAATGACCGGTAAAACGCCGTTTTCAACGACCAGCCTAGAAGGCGCCAGCCTTCCCTCTATTCCCACCCTTCCACCAGGTAAAGAAACAGCCTACAAATGGACGGACGCACAGGGTGTAGTACATTACAGCTCTGAGCCACCACCAGAGCAAATGGCCGATCTTAAAAAAATGATCGTCGACCCCAACGTTAACTTAGTACAGGGCGCCAAGCCTACCCCCAAACCCACGCCGGAGCAAAACGACCCTCAAGCCGAGTCAGCTCCCTCGTTATACAACCCCCAAAGCGTCCAAAAACTGGTGGAAGACGCCCGCAACGTAGAAAAGCTTCTTAATGATAGGGCTAAAGCTCAGGAAGATATTATTAACAGCCATTAAATATGGCTGCACAGGCTTGTGCTTGTCTGACCTATTGACCGGTTCCGCATTCCCACACCGGGTACCTATTATTTTGAATAGACTTACCCCGCTCTAGCATGTCATCGTCGAGCGGGGTAATTCACACAAAACAATCGCTATGCACTTTCTTTTAGCTTTACCGCTTCAAGCTTTTTACGAATGCTCTTAGACGCTACCGCATTTTTGGGCTGATCTCTTTCATAACTTTCCACATAGGCTCTTCCATAATACGAATCGATTAATATTTGCCTAAGCTCACTAATTAGCGGATAGCGCGGGTTCGCGCCTGTGCACTGATCATCAAAGGCCTCTTCTGCCAGTTCATCCACTTTTGCCATAAACGTTTTTTCATCAACACCGGCAGCTTGAATGGAACTAGGAATATCCAGCTGTTTTTTTAAGTCGTCGAGCCAATCAATTAACGCTTCAACACGGTCGGCGGTGCGCTCTTGATTAAAACCCAGAGAACGTGCAATTTCACCATAACGCTGTAGGGCTTTAGGGCGATCATACTGAGAAAAAGCCGCTTGCTTGGTGGGCAAATTGGTGGCATTAAAGCGAATAGTGTTGGTCAATAGCAACGCGTTGGCCAAACCGTGAGGCAAATGAAACTCCGCCCCCAACTTGTGGGCCATGCTGTGACAAATGCCCAGAAACGCATTGGCAAATGCAATACCCGCAATGGTTGCAGCATTATGCACTTTCTCCCGCGCAACAGGATCACCTGCCCCATTTTTGTAGCTGCTAGGGAGGTACGCTTTTAACAAGTTCAATGCCTGCAGCGCTTGACCATCAGAATACTCGTTAGCAAGAATTGACACATAGGCTTCAATTGCATGGGTTATAGCATCGTATCCACCAAAAGCGGTTAGTGGGCCAGGCATATTCATGACTAAATTGGCATCAACAATCGCCATGTTGGGTGTTAGTTCATAATCCGCTATGGGGTATTTTTTCCCCGTTACATCGTCGGTTACCACGGCAAAAGGCGTAACTTCCGAACCAGTGCCAGAGGTAGTCGTAATTGCAACGAGCTCAGCCTTAGCACCCATTTTCGGAAACTTATATATGCGCTTGCGAATATCCATAAATCGCAATGCTAAATCTTCGAAGGCTACCTCGGGGTGCTCATACATTACCCACATAATTTTTGCTGCGTCCATAGGAGAACCACCCCCCAGTGCGATAATCACATCCGGCTGAAAGGTGTTAAGCACATCAACACCTTTACGAACGATGGTCAATGTGGGGTCGGCTTCCACCTCGTAAAACACCTCGGTATCCATGCCTTTGGATTTCAGAAGCTGTACCAACTCCTCAACATATGGTGTGTTGTTAAATAGAAACCGATCGGTAACAATACATGCGCGCTTCTTATCCGCCAGATCATCCATAGCAACTGCCATGGCACCACGGCGAAAATAAATAGATTTTGGCAACTTATGCCACAACATATTTTCGGCGCGCTTAGCTACAGTTTTTTTGTTGATCAAATGCTTGGGACCAACATTTTCAGAAATGGAATTGCCACCCCAAGACCCACAGCCAAGCGTGAGTGAAGGCGCAAGATTAAAATTGTATAAATCGCCAATACCGCCATGGGAGGCCGGCGTATTAATAATAATACGCGCGGTTTTCATACGATCGCCAAACTCATGAATACGGTCTTTGTTGGTATCCTGATTGGTATACAAACAAGAGGTGTGCCCGATACCCCCCATTTCAACCATTTTTTCAGCCATATTCAGCGCATCATCAAAACTTTTCGCTCGATACATGCCAAGGGTGGGGGACAGTTTTTCCTGCGCAAAAGCGTCCGACTCGCTAACCGTAGTACCACCCTCGCCCACCAGAATTTTAGTATAAGGAGGAACAGAAACATTGGCCATTTTGGCAATTTCTACCGCTGGCTGCCCCACGATATCGGCATTGAGCGCACCATTTACCAAAATCACCTTTCGCACAGCGTCGGCTTCAGATTTCGACAGAATATAACCACCGTAATTCTCAAAACGATCTTTAACCGCGTCATACACTTCATCCAGAACAATCACCGCCTGTTCAGACGCACACACCACGCCATTATCAAAGGTTTTAGACATTAATATTGAGGACACCGCTCGTTTAACATCTGCAGTTTCATCAATAACAACCGGAGTATTCCCTGCACCAACACCAATGGCTGGCTTGCCAGAAGAATAAGCAGCCTTCACCATGCCAGGCCCGCCGGTGGCTAAAATCATATTGATATCGGGGTGAGTCATTAATGCATTGGAAAGTGCAACGGAAGGCGCGTCCACCCAGCCAATAATATCCTTGGGTGCCCCAGCTACTACTGCCGCATTTAACACAATACGAGCCGCTTCACAGGTAGAGTTTTTCGCCCGTGGGTGTGGCGAGAAAATAATACCGTTACGGGTTTTTAATGAAATTAGTGCCTTAAAAATGGCGGTAGACGTTGGGTTCGTGGTGGGCACAATTCCACACAATAGGCCAATGGGCTCGGCGATAGTCATCGTACCGAATTCTTCATTTTCTTCTAGCACACCACAGGTTCGCTCATCCTTGTATTTGTTGTAGATATACTCCGATGCAAAATGGTTCTTAATCACCTTATCTTCAACAACACCCATCCGCGTTTCTTCGGCGGCCATTTTCGCCAGTGGAATACGTGCATCTGCGGCAGCAAGGCCAGCAGCACGAAAAATTTTGTCTACCTGCTCTTGGGAAAAACCAGCGAAAATACGTTGCGCATTTTTGACACGCTCGACCAGAGCGTTCAATTGTTGCAATTCGGGTTTAACTTGGCCATTCAAGGTAATTACCTCCGGTTTTGAGTTAATTAACTCCCTTAGCTCACAGCACGCACTTACGGGTACATTTAGTCCCAACCGCGATAACACCGGAGGCTTACAGGAGAATTACTATTCTGAGGCTAGAGTAGCACTGTTACCTTTATACACATTGACCCATATCATATGTAACGTTTTGAACCATTAGTTCACCTGCCGTCACTAAAAACAGCACATATATTCACAAACCTACCTATCACAGCCATAGCTGCGCCAACATAAGCGGCCATTCGGAGATTTATGCGAGCGATTATCACTACGATTTACCAAGCGATTTACCAAAGATTTACCAAGGACACCCGCTTCGATAGGATTTACCAAGGACACCCGCTTCGATTAAGTCGCAATAGTTAACGATTGCCAAGGACACCCACTTCGATTAAGTTAACGATTGCCAAGAAGTTTACCAAGGACACCCGCTTCGATTACCCGCTTCGATTAAGTTACCAACAAGTTATCAGGGACACCCGTTCAACTGTTGACAATCTAACTGCATTCGCGCAACATACCCACACTGTATG
>Ga0065722_101632_pt1 | contig 19128 bp, 15 predicted proteins | sample BansetMetagenome_FD_59109 | JGI IMG/M metagenome (GOLD analysis project Ga0065722, IMG submission 59109) | Bankia setacea gill microbial communities from Puget Sound, Washington, USA - Caecum Enriched | ecosystem: Host-associated > Mollusca > Digestive system > Ceca | place: United States... | reverse complement strand
TACAGCGTGGATATATGTCAGTACGACGTCAAAGTTCGTGAATTGAGGGCGCGTTTAAGCCTAATACCACGTTGTGCTCTAAACCAAGTGTACGCACCACCTTATGTGGNAAATACCACGATTTTTGACTGCGATCCCATTGCCCGTTATGTTCTTTTATTAGGCGTCTTAGTTTTAACTCGGCGTTAACATGGGTGTCCGATTATTTTGATGCTGAAAATGATTTTAACCCTAACTACAACAGGCGGTAAAAAACCACTCCACTACCACCTTGAATATTAACCCCATTAGACCTTCCGGCACTCACTCCAATCTTGATATTTATCAAATGCACCACGCCCAACTTAAGTTGTAGCGCGCCAATAGGTTGTTCGAGGTGTTATGGCATTCACGACAGTGCGCAAACCCGCGTCGAATGACAATAAAGTATTATGGCTAAATGAGCGACAGCCTCTCGACATTCATACGCCTGCGCGATTGCTCTGTCAACTAAGTGGCTATTGCTGTAGTGCATAGGGAGTGTGGTGGAGGTGCGAAAAACGTGGGGGAATTTTGAGTGCTTGAGGGAAGAGCGGGTGTGAGTACTGCCTAGTCTGCTTGCGGTGCTTGTGAATATTAGCGCGCGGCCAGCACCCTAGGTTTTTCGCTAGCATAACGAAAAATAACGTGTGAGAAACACTACTTATTTACCGTTGGGCTTTTCCATATTGCAACTATAAACAATATAGCCATTCCAAGATGAATTGATATGGCTATTAATGGCCGCGTTTCAAATGAACTACCCGTAAGTACTCTTATAGTATTACTTAATTCTTCTGCATTTTTAAACATAATGCCCAACAGATCTTGTCTCAGTGCTTCTGCAGTGCGATATGACCCAATCAAAGCGGCTAGGTTCATACCCGAAAGCGATAGGTAACCGGCAGTAATTAAAACTCTAAATTGAAGGGTAAATTTGACAGATGTTGATGCTAGCCAGCCTCCTAACACCAATATTGAGACAACGTAGAAGTTCCAGTAGAATTCGATTCTCTCGATTGAGAACAGAAAAATATCGGCTACGTCTTTAGTATTCATTCTTACTCCTGAATCGTATAAGAGTTCATTCAACATGGTTAATACCTTTTTTCATAGCGACGAACATTACATGCCCGCACCCAGCCACAACCCCTCTACACACTCGGCGTAGAGGGCGGGCTTATGTTAGGCGGAATTAACGCTGCTGAACACCCGAAAAAAATGTTACTTCCTCTGTTACGTAGTTTTTCCGAACGTTTCTGGTATAAATCCATACTATGGTCGCCTATTCCGTAGGTGTTACATTAAAAACATCATCCTATCTACCTTCGAGACGATCCCAAAACCGAGCCCACCAAAATAAGTTCCCGTCACTATAAATTTTGCCTTGCGTATCAACATGCATTAATTTTCCAACATGGCTATAACCAAATATTTGTGGCGGAACTCTTGTTACAACATCATTATTATTAACACACCTAAACGTACGCAGTTTAAGAATTTTAGTGTGATTTCTTGAAAACTTGTGATTGGCAACCCCAGGTTGGCCAAACGTGTAGACCCCGCTTAGCGTTAACGGCCAACGGGCATACTAACGACTGGCTGGCGCTATGCCTCCCCTCACCTGTCGAGTTCTATTTATAGAAACAGCGTATCGTTATCACTCTTCGTTTCACCATGCCGAGCACCATCTATTGTTAGACGAATTTGCGCCGTTTAGATTACACTGCCTGCTTTGTGGTGACGGGGATTTTTTTGTTTTCGACGAAAACGTGCCATCTCACCACCAGTGCTAAATTTTTTACCATAAGTGCTAAATTTTAGCGCTAGCCTAACAAAAACAGCCAAAAACACCCGAAAATGCCACTAGAACACGACATACAAAAAACCACGCAAACACGCCTAAAGTCACTAACCACGGGGCCTGCGGGCTATCACCGATTTAGCGTTGCGCCGATGATGGATTGGAGTGATAGGCACTGCCGTTTTTTTTGGCGCTTACTCACCAAAGAAGCGCTTCTGTATACCGAGATGGTGACTACGGGCGCGTTGCTCAAGGGGGATTTTCGTCGTTTTTTAACCTATAACGCAGAAGAGCACCCTTTAGCGCTACAACTCGGCGGCAGTAACCCCAAGGCTCTCGCAGAATGCGCCAAAATGGCTGAAGACTGGGGCTATGATGAGGTAAACCTTAATTGCGGTTGCCCGAGTGATCGTGTTCAGGAGGGGAAGATAGGCGCTATTTTGATGGCTGAGCCTGGGTTAGTCGCTGAGTGCGTGACGGCAATGCGCAATGCCTGCAGTATTCCAATTACGGTTAAGCACCGCATTGGTATAGACGAGCAAGACGATTACCCCTCTATGCGTTCGTTTGTTAATACGGTTGCCAATGCGGGCTGCTCAACGTTTATCGTTCATGCGCGCAAGGCGTGGCTGAAGGGGTTAAGCCCCAAGCAAAATCGTGAGGTGCCGCCGCTTAACTACGCGCATGTTAGCCAGCTTAAGCGCGAGTTTCCGGCGCTGACGGTGGTGGTTAACGGGGGCATTACAACGCTAGAACAGACCGAGCAGCTGTTAAGCGACGTAGACGGCGTTATGATCGGCCGAGAAGCCTATAACAACCCGTGGTTCCTTGCGGAGGTCGATGAAAAGCTGTTTAGTAGGCCTACTGTGGCGCACAGCCGAGCGCAAGTCATTGAAGAGTATGTAAGATATTGTCAAAATGAAATTGATAAGGGCAATCGCTTACATCATATGTCCCGACATATTTTAGGGCTTTTTCTTGGCGAGTACGGCGCGCGCATATTTAGGCGATATATTACTGAACATGCCAATCTACCCGATGCAAGCGCTCAAATACTGCTTGAAGCCGTAAAAAGCATGAAAAGGGTTAGCTAATTGTCCTTTTTACTATAACTATTCAAACTACGGGTTGTGTCCAACCTGAACACGCACGATAATGTGCGCCTCAAAAATACACCTAGGCTTACGGAACGTAATATGACAAACAAACTCGAGCAACTGAAGCAATATTCAGACGTAGTCGCCGATACCGGTGACATCGAAGCCATCAAGCGCTATCAGCCGCTAGACGCTACTACCAACCCCTCTTTGCTGTATAAAGCGGCCCAGATGGAACAGTATGCGCCGCTCGTGCAGGACGCTCTTTCTACCACGGATTCTATCGAAGCCGCTTCGGATAAGTTAGGCGTTGCTATTGGTTGCGAGATTCTCAAAATTGTTCCCGGGCGTGTTTCTACAGAAGTTGATGCACGCTTGTCTTACGATACTAAAGCCAGCATTGCGAAGGCTCACCAGCTTATTGCTCTTTACGAGCAGGCCGGTATCCCTAAAGAGCGTGTGTTAATTAAGTTGGCTTCTACTTGGGAAGGCATTCGCGCTGCGGAAGTTCTGGAAAAAGAAGGTATTAACTGCAACTTAACGTTGCTCTTTAGCTTTAGCCAAGCAGCAGCTTGTGCCGATGCCGGTGCGTTTTTAATTTCGCCGTTCGTTGGCCGTATTTTGGATTGGTACAAAGCCAATACCGATAAAAAAGAATACTCTCCTTTTGAAGATCCAGGTGTTGTTTCTGTTACTCAAATCTACAACTACTACAAGCAGCATGGCTACAATACTGTTGTTATGGGTGCTAGCTTCCGAAATACAGGCGAGCTAGAGGCTTTGGCGGGTTGTGATCGTTTAACCATTAGCCCACAATTACTGGGCGAGCTAGAGGCCGATAACGGTGTTTTGGAACGCGCACTTTCACCTGAAAAAGCAGGTGATTCTATTGCCAAGTCCATTGAAAGTGAAGCCCAGTTCCGCTTCACCAATAGCCAAGATGCTATGGCCACTCAGAAGTTGGCCGAAGGTATTCGTGGTTTTGTTGCGGACCAAATTAACCTTGAGAACTTTCTTAAGTCTCAAGCCAAGTAATTAATAGAGCGAGCCCCTTACTGTGCTGACATCGATTAAATCTTTCTTCAGTAACGAACTGTTTAATACAGAGAAGGGCTCTACAGCCGACTCAAGCGAGCACCAGCTGCAGCTCGCTTGTGCGGCTCTTCTAATAGAAGTGGCCGTTATCGACCAAGAGTTTGATACACGCGAGCTTCAGGCTCTTACTACCATACTGCAAACTAAGTTCAATCTCTCTGCGGAGGAATGCGAAACCTTACGCACGCTGGCGCAGTCTGAAAGTGAAGATTCCACCTCTATGTATCAGTTTACACAACTGGTTAATAGCGCCTGTTCCCCCGAGCAAAAATTTGAGCTTATTAAAGGCATGTGGACCATCGCTTACGCGGATGGCGACCTCGATAAGTACGAAGAGTATATCGTTCGTAAAGTTTCTGAGCTTATTTATGTAAGCCACAGTGAGTTTATTCGAGCAAAATTAGCCGCCCGGCCCTAAGGGCCTGCACAATAAAAAAATCTACGCCCCAACCTATTCCAGCAAGTGTGCTATACCTTTAAGGAAACACTCACGAGAATAGGTCGTTGGAACCCCACATCACTACCCCTTCAGTTACCCCCGCCCTACGCTACCGATTGGAGCTTGAAGATAAAACTCGTCAACTCGTTGGTGTAGTAGAGCCGCCAAGGCCCGTTCAAAACCATAGCGAAGTGCCCATACCCGGCTCCGATACAGCTGTTCGCCCTCCTCAACCAATTACCCTTCGCACACTCCAAGAACATATCAATAAGGAAGGCTACAGCGGTTATTATTTTATGGCGGATAGCATTGCCCTGTTCCTGAAAAAAATACAGCGCTTCGAGACTGGCCGCTATATTCTCGCCGAGCAACGCGACGCCAAAATTCACATATCAATTGCTTTCGATAAGTTAAGCGCGCGGGTACAAACCGAGCAAGCATGGGGCGGCGAGCCATTAACAGAAGAAAAAGTACTTGCCGAAATTAAAAAAGCCAAAATTGCGACAGAAACAATTAGTGTCGAAAAGCTCGCTATCGTCTCTACATCAGCCGAATCGGTAGATATTATTCTCGCAAACGCTATCGAACCTGTGCAAGGTGTAAATGCCGAGCTAAAACCTCTAATCGACAGCAAAAACATTAGTGAAAAGGATACTGACACCACCACCGCCATCGATCAATTAGATGTTTTTCAATTTGCCGTTGTTAATGAAGGCGACCCTCTGCTACGTAAAATACCGGCAACTAAGGGTGAGCATGGCATTGATGTACGCGGAAAAAAAATAAAAGCAAATGCGGGAAAAGATTTAAAATTTCAAAAGCCGTTCGAAGGTGTTGCTTTAGCCGAAGATGATGAAAACCTGCTCGTTGCCACACAAAAAGGCCACCCTGTTTTTTCGCCAATGGGCGTTAAGGTTGACCCTTTAATGCAGGTTAAAAATGTCGATATACACAGCGGCCATATCGACTACGATGGTTCTCTTTTTGTAAAAGAGAATATAGAGCCGGGCTTAAATGTAACCGTAACCGGAGATGTTTTTGTAAAGGGTTCAATTACAAAAGCGACCGTTAAAGCGAGCGGCAGCATTATCGTCACTGGCGGTGTTAATGCTGATGACATAGATGATGATCACAGCTGCCATCTCGAAGCTGGTGGAGACGTAACGGCGAAGTTTTTTCACCACGCGAGCGTTCATTGCCGTGGTGATTTAATTGCGCATGAATATATTATGCAATCTAGAATAATTGCTGACGGGTATATCAATGTTGGGCAAGAACGCGGCCGGGGCTGCCTTATCGGCGGGCACTGTACAACCCATTCAGGTGTGAGCGCTAAAGTTATTGGCAGCGAGGCCTATGTTACAACGGTTATTTCAATTGGAGAAGATAGCGAACGCGAACGCGAAATCGCATCGCTTAAGAAAAAAATCAAAAGGCGTGAATTTGAAAAAGAGCAGCTATCGCTTATTTTGAGCAAAATTCAATCGCAATCAAAACCGACAAAGCTTGGCAGAACCACATTAGATAAAGCACGAAAAATCGATAATACTATAAAGGCTATTGAAGATAATATTTTGCATATGCAATACCAGGTGGATGAGTATGCATCACACGCCATACAGCCCTCTGATTTAGCTGTTAAAATTACTGACCGTATTTTTCCCAACGTTATGATTAATATTTTAGGGCACGCATGGTCCTGCGAGGAAACACGTAGGCGGTGTCAGATACTCCTCCAGCGTGAGCGCATTCAAATCGAAAATCTTTAGGAAATATTATGATTGTCTCAGATATTATGAGCAAAAGGGTTCACAGTATTTCGCCCGACGAAAACCTTGACCAACTACGCTCTATTTTTAAGGAGGTTCACTACCGCCACCTGTTGGTACAAGACGGTAACGCATTGGTAGGTGTTATTTCGGACAGAGATGTAATGGCTCACCTGAGCCCCTTTTTGGGTACCGCTGCCGAGAGAGACGATGACCGCACCCAACTATCTTTAAAAGTGCGAGATATTATGACTCCAAACCCTATTGTGGTAGATCCCGACACGACAATCGATTGCGCTTCTATACTGCTTCTTGAGAACCCTATTTCATGCTTACCCGTTGTTTATGAAGATAACAGCATAGCAGGAATTTTAAGCTGGAAAGATATTCTACAATTTCACGTTTACGGTATTGATAAGACATTTCAAGAATAAGCTCACCGCAGCAGGACATAACCGGCCCTTAATTTAACTGGCAATCATTATCGCACTTGAACCTTAGGAGAAAAACGAGGGATGTCGTTACTTAAACATGTTTTTACCAAACAAAAACCCGATACCTCGAACACGCACTCCTGGCTTGTCATCGAACCCTCACTCTACACCATAAAAGATGCGCAGAATGCTTATCTGTCGCACCTTTTCCCTCGGTCGACCGAGTCTGTACTAACAATTCCTCAAAAGCTCGTTATCGACATGGTGAAATCATCATTGCAGAAAAAAGAGGTTCGCGACAAGGCTGTGCCGCGCTTGCCGTCAGTTATTCCCCGCCTTTTACGCAGTTTGCGCGACCCAGAAAGCTCTGCGCGACATTATGTCGAGATTATTGATAAAGACCCCGTTATGAGTGCCGCCGTGCTAAAACTTGCCAACAGTGTTTATTTTAATCCCATTGGGGCGCGTATAAATGATATTGAACGGGCGGTCGTTAAGCTGGGTATTGATGGCCTGCGTTCAGTGTTATCGGCAGCCGTTATGCAGCCAATCGTTCAGCGGGAGTCTGCCTATTTTTCACATACGGGGCAAAAAATGTGGCATCACTCGCTCTCCTGCGCTGTTGCATGTGAGCTTATCGCAGAACACCGAGAGCAAGAAAAATTTAAAGTATATGTGATGGGCCTTGTGCACGATATTGGCAAAATTACCGTTTTTAGCGAATTGTGCAAGCAATTTAAGTTAAACGGTGAAGATGTAAAGCCTGGTTACAATGCATTTACACCCGTTTTAAACGTGCTGGCCCCCGCCGTTAGTTATTGGGTAGCAAAAGACTGGGAGTTACCTAAAGATATTTGCAAAGCCATTGCCGAGCAAGTGAATTTGGATGTAGGCAATAAGCTAAGCCCATTTGGCCATATTTTGTATCAAGCAAATATGATTGCGGAATGCCATGCAACCGTACGAGGCAAAAATGATAATATTGCAGAAATGGTACTGAAGGAATTAGAGCTGCCCAGCGATATTTACGATAAGTTAGACCAACTTTCTCGAGAGTATTAAAAAGGCTACCGCTCAAACGGCAGCCTTTTAGCGTATTAACCGGTTTAAATTTTACAGCGAATATTATTCTCTATGTGCTCTAGATAAAATGCATATAAATCGTCATGCAACGCCGCGGGTAACGGCGCTAATGCACTCACCGCTACATTTTTCGCCACTTGGCTGGGCGAGCTAGCACCAGGAATAATGGTTGTTACCGCGGGTTGGTCCAAAATCCAACGCATTGCAAATTGAGCCATCGTGTAGGCATCTGGTTTAATTTTTTGTAGCTCGTCAACAATGGACAAGCCTTTACTAAATTCAATACCCGAAAACGTTTCCCCAACACTAAACGCGTCGCCATCTTTATTGTAGTTTCGATGATCACTGTCATCAAAAGTAGTGGCCGCTGAATATTTTCCACTGAGTAAACCACTCGCCAAAGGTAAGCGCACGATAATGCCTATGTCTCGCTCAACGGCTGTCGCCAACAAGTCTTTAACCGGGCGCTGACGCAATAAATTAAATATTATTTGCAGTGATGCTAAATCGCCCTGCTCTGCACAGATAAGCGCTTCGTCTATACGTTCTACGCTAGCACCAAAATGAGCGATATGCCCTTCCTGCTGAATTTCGCGGAGAAATTCAAAAATTTCGCCTCTTTGCATGACCTCTGTTGGAATACAGTGCAATTGCAGCAGGTCGATACGGTCTCTTTTTAAACGGTCCTGTGCGCGCTTAACTGAATCACGCATATCGACCAAGGTATAGCCGTCTGGGTAGGTTCCTGGCCCTCGGCCATATTTAGTAGCAATTTTAATCTCGGGCCCTGCTTTCGCCAGCGCCTCACCCAAGTACGCTTCACTTTTCCCTGCGCCATAAACATCTGCAGTATCAAAAAAGTTTACGCCCTGCTCTAACGCCGCCTGGATAATGGCGTGCGCGTTATCATCCGATAATGGACCAAAATCACCACCCAACTGCCAACAGCCTAAACCAATCTCACTTATCTCAATTTTAGCGCTACCGAGAACACGATTTTTCATATTGCCTTACCTTTTTAATTTTGCGACTCAACACACCAGACTTTGGGGCCTGCTTAACTCTCTATTAGACACCATTACGCGTGAAGACTAGGCCTTTTTTGAGGGAAAATCACCACACTTTAGCTGTGTTTCGCCTACAGTTAAGTAACACTGACTTATCAACAACCTCTGAGGCCTCTGCTGTGCCCACAAGGATAATAATATGTCTGCGCTTTATTGTTTTATTCGCAGTATCTTCACCGGCCCACAGCCTCGATTTACGCGTAAATCAAACCGCTCACCCGCTAGACGCCTACGCCGTTGGCGCGTTAAAAATTGCGCTGCGTAACAGCCCGAGCGCGCATAAGGTTATCATTAACACGGCGGATATTAATCAAACTCGCGCGATAGAAATGTTGAAATCGGGCGATATGGAGGTTATGTGGCTGGCGTCCAACCAAGACGTTGAAAGCGACTTACGCCCCATTCGCTTCCCGCTGTTAAAGGGGCTTTTAGGGCATCGTATTTGTATTATTAACCCAAAATCTCAGGCCAAATTTTCGAGCATACAGTCTTTCAGCGACTTACAAGCCTTCAGCTTTGGCCAAGGACAAGGCTGGCCCGATGTCGAGATACTGCGTAATAATAATATGACGGTGGTTACCACGAGTAAATACGACAACCTTTTTTACATGGTGGAGGGCAATCGTTTCGATGGGTTTCCTCGAGGCGTACTAGAGCCTTGGGTTGAAATCGAGGCGCATCCTAATTTACGTTTGGCCGTAGAGAAACATGTAGTAATCGTTTATAAGCTACCCTTTTACCTTTTTGTACACCCCAATAATGCGACGCTTGCGGCAGAAATAAAGCTGGGTTTAGACACGGCATTGGCTAACGGCGATTTTGACGAGTACTTTTATAATAACCCCTTAGTTAAAGACGCTCTCACCCGCTCTCAACTTAAAGAGCGGCTGGCATTCCCGCTTAACAATCCTTTTCTTAGCCCCCAAACACCACCCGCCGATTCGCATTATTGGTTAAAACTAGAAGACCTTTAGTGCTTATACGCTAACCATGAGCCGCTGTACCCTTGCTCTGCCTTGCCGACACTCGGCCTCTGTTTACCGCTATTATTACCCATAAAAAAAGCCAGCAATTGCTGGCTTTTTTTATGGGTTTAAGAAGAACCTAATCTACAAACACACGTGCGTTTCTAAACATGCGCATCCAGCCGCTGTCTTCTTGCCATTCATCTGGATGCCAAGAATTACACACCGCTCTAAAGATACGTTCTGGATGTGGCATCATGATAGTCGCACGGCCATCGGTTGAAGTTAAGCCGGTAATACCCGCAGGCGAACCATTCGGGTTGGCGGGGTACGCCTGTGTTGAATTTACGGCGTTATCGACAAAGCGAATAGCCACAGAACCGCTAGCATCACACTGATTAAACGCGTTTTCGCTTGCAAACTCGGCACGACCTTCACCGTGGGCCACTGCAACAGGCATATGAGTTCCTGCCATTGCACTCAGGAGAATAGAAGGAGACTCTTCAATTTTTACCAAGCTAAACCGCGCTTCAAACTGTTCTGATTCATTACGAACAAAGTGCGGCCACAGCTCTGCGCCAGGAATAAGATCTTTTAAATTGGACATCATCTGACAACCGTTGCACACCCCTAAACTAAAGGTGTCGTCACGATGAAAAAACGATTGAAATTGCTCGCGCGCTTGCGCATTAAATAAAATCGTTTTAGCCCAACCTTCACCGGCACCAAGTACGTCGCCGTAGGAAAACCCACCGCAGGCTGCTAGGCCTTTAAATTCACTGAGCGAAACGTTGCCCGCTAGAATATCGCTCATGTGAACATCAACCGCCGAAAAGCCCGCACGATTGAACGATGCGGCCATTTCGAGATGGCTGTTCACCCCTTGCTCGCGCAAGATGGCGACTTTCGGTTTAACGCCTTTGGCAATAAAAGGTGCCGCAATATCATGGCTGGGATCGAAACTGAGCTTAGCTGAAAGCCCCGCATTTTCTCCAGTAATTAATGAAAATTCTTGGTCAGCGCAGCCTGGATTATCGCGTAGCTTCTGCATGTGATAGCTGGTTTTACTCCATAACTCTTGCAGTGCGCCACGACTATTCTGATACACAATGTTATCGCCTTGGGTAAAGACGAGCTGCTCATCTGTACGTAACGTACCCAGCGATTTGACTAGTGCTCCGAGGCCTGCTTTTTCAAACCGTGCTGTTACTTCAGCAACATTTGCGGCAGCGACTTGCACCACGGCACCTAGCTCTTCGTTAAACAGAATGGCGTGAGCATCTGAACCCGCAACCGATAGGTCGATATCCAACCCGCAACGCCCAGCAAAAGACATTTCGGTTAATGTCGCCAGCAAACCACCGTCTGATCGATCGTGATAGGCCAGTAACAGTTCATCGTGTAAACAGCTTTGGACAGTATCGAAAAAGGCTTTCAGCTGAGCCGCGCTATCGGCGTCTGCAGGTGTTTGCCCCATTTCGTTGTATACCTGCGCAAATATAGAGGCACCCAAACGATTTTGGCCCGCCCCCAAGTCAATAAGCAGTAACTGGCTGTTATCGGAGGCTTTCAATTCTGGCGTAAGCGTTTTGCGAACATCAACCACCGGCGTAAAGGCTGTAATAATTACCGACAGTGGCGAAGTTACGGCTTTGTCTTCGCCATTATCTTGCCAAGCGGTACGCATGGACATGGAATCTTTACCTACCGGTATGGTGATACCTAGTGCCGGGCAAAAATCCATTCCAATCGTTTCGACAGTTCGATAAAGTTTTTCATCTTCCCCTGGGTGGCCCGCTGCGCACATCCAGTTGGCCGACAAACGAATATCACTGATTTTGCCGATACTCGTGGCACATATATTGGTAATGGATTCTGCAACGGCCATACGCCCAGAGGCCGGGGCATCCAGCAATGCGGTTGGAGTCCGCTCCCCCAAGCTCATGGCTTCACCGGCATAACTATCAAAAGAGACGGTTGTTACGGCACAATCAGCTACCGGTACCTGCCAAGGGCCAACCATTTGGTCGCGTACCACCTGACCGGTGACCGATCGGTCGCCAATAGTAATCAGAAACTGTTTACTCGCAACTGAGGGGTGCTGAATAACACGTTCGATCGCTTCACCTAGCGCAATATTGCTGTAATCAAATACTGTGGTATTAGCGGCTTTTTTCTCACCCGTACGATGCATTTTCGGTGCTTTGCCGAACAAGACATTCATCGGTAATTCGACAGGCTTTGCTTCGAAGTGAGTGTCGTTCACGATCAACACTTCTTCATCTAACGCCTCACCCACAACAGCGTAAGGGCAGCGCTCGCGTACGCATATAGCTTCAAATGTCGCCAAGTTTTCAGGGGATACCGCCATTACATAGCGTTCCTGAGACTCGTTACACCAAATTTCGAGTGGTGACATGCCTGGCTCATCACAATGAATGTTGCGTAACTCGAAGTGAGCGCCACAGCCACCATCTTTCGCTAACTCTGGAAAGGCATTGGAAAGCCCACCTGCACCAACATCATGTATAAAAGCAATAGGGTTCTCTTTACCCAACTGCCAACACTGATCGATAACCTCTTGGCATCGACGCTCCATTTCTGGGTTTTGACGCTGCACGGAAGCAAAATCTAAATTTTCAGATGAAGAGCCCGAAGTCATAGACGACGCAGCGCCACCCCCTAAACCAATCAACATCGCGGGGCCACCCAGCGCGATCAATTTTGAACCCGCAGCGAAAGCGTGCTGTTCAATATGCTCTTCTTTTATATTGCCGTAGCCGCCCGCCAGCATAATAGGCTTATGATAGCCGCGGCGTTCGCCATCGAAGTTGTCCTCGTAGGTACGGAAATAACCGCAGATATTGGGGCGACCAAATTCATTATTGAACGCTGCACCACCAAGTGGGCCTTCGTTCATAATATCCAATGCCGTCACAATGCGGCCGGGTTTCCCGTAATCTTCTTCCCACGGCAGGTTGTACCCAGGAATTTGCAAATTTGAGACCGTAAAACCCGTTAAACCTACCTTCGGCTTGGAGCCCTTGCCCACAGCCCCTTCATCTCTAATTTCACCGCCCGAACCTGTGCCTGCACCGGGAAAAGGAGCAATGGCCGTAGGGTGGTTGTGTGTCTCGACCTTCATTAACAAATGAATAGGCTCTTGATGGTAGCCGTATTCTCGAGTCTCAGGGTTTGGGTAAAAACGGCCTGCGACTTGCCCTTCTATTACAGAAGCATTATCCGCATAAGCAGATAACACGCCCTCACCGCCTTCTTCATAGGTGTTTTTAATCATCTTGAATAATGACCGGGTCTGATCTTCACCGTCAATTGTCCAGCTGGCATTAAAGATTTTGTGGCGACAGTGCTCAGAATTTGCCTGCGCAAACATCATTAACTCAACATCGGTTGGGTTACGCTCCAATTCAGTAAACGACTGGGCAAGGTAGTCAATTTCATCTTCCGCTAGCGCCAAGCCAAGCTCTATATTCGCTGCCACTAAGGCTTCACGCCCTACGCCCATCACATCCACATGTGCGAGCTCACGCGGAGATTCAGTTTCAAACAGTACCTCTGCCGCCTCGAGGTTCGGCAAAACCTGCTCCACCATTCGGTCTGAAATCAGTGCTGCAATAGCCTCTACCGAAACATTACCGCTAACAGAATAGAGCACGCCGCGTTCAATTCGGCTGATATTGGTGAGCCCTGCATTGTGGGCAATATCCGTTGCTTTTGAAGACCAAGGTGATATGGTGCCGGCGCGCGGTACCACCACTAACGTAAGTTCTTCCAATTCTGGCTCGTTTTGTGCTGCACATTCAGCCGATGGCCCATATTCCAGTAATCGAGCAAGCACATTCTGCTCTTGCTGAGATAACTCAGCTTTCGCATGGGCAAAATGAACAAAATTTGCACGAATGCCAGTAACACTTGGCTGAGATTGCTGTATTACCGCCAGCAGTTTATTTAAGCGAAAGTCAGATAGAGCGGGAGCGCCACGCAGAGTCAACATCTTTGGCTTGGGCCTCATAGTTGTGTTGAATTAGAAAAAGATAGGTGTCAAAAAACGGAGGCATTGTACTTTATATGCCATTCCATAGGGAGGCCTTAAGAACACTCAACAGGAGTTTCTAGCCTCTTTATGGTCAGAATAGACGCTTAAATAAGGTGAACCCATAATAAATACGAACCGTACGCGCAACGCTTAAACGCGAAAGTGAAACGGTCGACTGAAAAAGTGGAAAATTAACCGACACTAATGCGTGGGTTTTAACGTAAAACATCATTGGCATTTCCAATGAAGGAAAGATGCCTGATGAAATTTCACGCTAATGTTCATTCGAAAGACGATCATCGACTAAACTATTCGAACAATAGCTACACGAAAAACAAAACGTGCACAAGCTAGTAGCGCACACGTCTAGCGTGTAAAATCGACTGAATATTAATCACAAGCATGCCCGCTTATAACAAAAAACCAACTATGGGCATTTTATAACGCGTTTGGGGATACCCTACAACGGAGTTTTTAACAATTTATGTCAAAACTACACGCCGTATCCCTGTACAAGCTAATTGAACGTGGCCTACGTTCAATGCTGCTGCTTGCTGTGACTGTAAGCCTTTGCTCGAGCCTCGTAAGTAGCCGAATCCCAACAACGTTAGAAAAAATTAAAGCGACAGGTAAACTCGTTGTTATTTCCCGCAATGGCCCCACAACGTATTACGAAGGCCCCAACGGTTTTACCGGTTTTGAATATAATATTGCAAAAAAATTCGCCCAACACTTAGGCGTAACATTAGAAATTCGAGAAACCGAAAATTTGGGCGTAATGCTTAACACCATTGGTACAGAAGCCGGCGCGTTCGCTGCTGCAGGCTTAACCGTTACAGAAAAACGCAAACAGAAAGTTAAATTTAGCGAGCCATATTTACAAATTACCCAACAAGTTGTTTATCACCAAGGTGAAAGTCGCCCAGCAACTATTGCTGATCTGGAAAATAAAAACATTCTCGTAATAGCAAACAGCTCGCACGCCGAAAAATTACGAGAACTGAAAAAAGAATACCCTAGCTTACAATGGAACGAACGACACGACGTTGAAATGCTCGATCTTATGGAGATGGTGCATGACGGTAGTATCGACTTCACTATTGTTGATTCTAATGCATTTAAAATTAACACTAACCTCTACCCTGATGCCCAAATCGCTTTTAATTTAAGCGAATCTCAAGATCTAGCATGGGCTTTCCCCTCACATAAAGACGACAGCCTTTTTCTAGAAGCACAAAAGTTTTTTAGAAGCATTAAACAAAACGGTGCCATTGATGATGCTCTAGAAACCTACTACGGCCATTTAGGCGAGATCAATTACGGCGGTGCCGTTTTGTTTGCGAACCGAATGGAAACACGGCTACCTAAATGGGAAAAACTGTTGCGCGAAGCTGCAGACAAGTACGAGCTAGATTGGCAGCTTCTAGCAGCGGTAAGTTATCAAGAATCCCACTGGAACCCCAAAGCCAAGTCACCAACGGGTGTTCGTGGTTTTATGATGCTTACGCGGGATACAGCAGATTTTGTGGGTATCAAAAACAGAACCGACCCCAAACAAAGTATTTTTGGCGGAGCCAAATATTTCAAAAGCATTTACAACAGAATTCCCGAGCGCATAACTAACCCCGATAGAAGTTGGCTCACAATGGCCGCCTACAATGTTGGCTTGGGCCACTTAGAAGACGCAAGAATTCTAACCGCACAACGAGGTGGCGACCCAGACAAATGGACTGATGTGCGAGAAGCATTGCCGTTGTTGGCCAAACGTAAATTCTATAAGCAAACCAAGCACGGTTATGCCCGTGGCTGGGAACCCGTCGATTACGTTCGCAACATTCGTAACTTCCAAACAATTATTGCTTGGAATGAAGTACAAAAAGAACGCGGGCAACAATTAGCCTTAAACGAAACAACGGTTCCTGAGTTCGCCAGTTTTAGCCCCGTTGTGAGTGATGCGGTACGGGCGATAGCCGGCACCAAAAATGATACGTCTTCTCTGTAAGGAAAAGCTAAGTGTCTATTCGGCGATCACCCCGAATAGACGCTATGGTAACGCTTATTCTCCATCATCTAAGCACTTTTTTAAGGCCTTTTTATAGTCGCGCCGACGGGAAAAAAAACCTCGCATAATCTCGGCGCACTCAACCTCACATACACCCCCTTCCCATGTAAAAATGTGATTAAAAAATTCAGCCTCTAACAAAACCGGATTACTCTGAAGAACTCCCGCTTTTGGTTCAAGTGCTCCAAACACTACACGAGAAACACGGCTGTGAATTAATGCTCCTAAACACATTGTACAAGGCTCTATCGTCACATAGAGCGTGGTATTGGGAAGCCTATAATTTTTTTCGTTAGATGCACTATTACGTAACGCCTGTATTTCGGCATGGGCGGTAGGATCACAACAACCAATGGGGCGATTCCAACCTTCTCCTATCACCACTCCATCTCTAACCAATACCGCCCCAACCGGCACTTCATTTTCGCTCGCCGCTTTCTTGGCTAACGTAATTGCGTGTTGCATCCAGATAATATCGGTGGGGGTTGGCATAGTGCGGGCTCGAAGTAAGGGCAATAAATTTTAATGGAGAGGCTAGCTACAATACCCATTCGGTAGGAGCGGCTGCGGTTAACACTTGAACATCGAAAGCCGCTTGTAAGCTTAGCGTTCCCTTTTCAATTAACGCTTGCTTTGCTTCCCGTTCTCCATGCCAATGTAAAGGCGTCATGGCAAGCAGGTCGGCGATAGCTTCGGCAGTAGGCAAATCTATTGCGAACGAGCAGTGTTTTCGCTCCAGCAAGGCAAATTCAGGTTCTATCTCATGTAATGTGTGCAGCTTTGCTTCACCATATATTGCCTGTTTTAAGGCATCTAGGTGATGCTCTGCAGGCTGGACCCGAATAAAAATGCCTTTGTCCGCTAATACCCGTATTACCTCGTTTACCGCTACAGGGGCGAATACGTTTAATGCTATATCGACGGCACTGTCGATAACAGGTAAATGATAAGTACTCGCCACCGTATAATCAAAAACCCAAGGCCGGTCCAATGCCTTTTGATTGTGTAGAAGTTGCTTGGCGCTCGAGGCCGCCTTCTTTACAGCATCTTTGGATACATCCACACCAAAACACTGCAACGAGGAATGCGGCACATTCGTAGCAATATACTGACCAACCTCTTCTAGGTAATAACCTTCGCCACAGCCTAGGTCGAGTGCCGTAAGCCGCTTATCTACCGCGCTGTGACTATACGTTTTTACGATACTTAATAAATCATCAACTAATGGCTGATAATAACCCGCTCGAAGAAAACGCCGTCGCGCCTGTATCATCTCGTCGTTGTCACCAGGGTTACGGCTATTTTTCTGATTCGCCAGCAGTAAATAGGTGTAGCCTTGTTTGGCTCGATCATAACGATGGTTGTTATCACAACAGACACTGCGTTCGGCATCGTATAACGGTAATTCACACTTCGGACAACGCCAGATCATGCTAGCTCGTCTCCAGCCCAATCCCCTATATACTCAAACCGTAACATCTCTTTCGCGCCGTTTTCGGTTTGCACCGTAACCGTTTCATAGAACATGCCGAGCGGCCTTACCCATAAACCTTTTTCACCATACAGTGGCCGATAGACAACCATTGGTTCTAGCGTTTCGGAGTGCTTAGCAACCTCGATTACCACATAGTCACCCCCCTTGTAATGCCTATAGTGACCAGACTTAATCGTTGACGACACGTTGACCTCCAATTGAGTTTAAGCGACCAAACGACTACCATACGGGCCGTTAAGAGCCGGCAGTTTGCCGCGCTTTACCTAGATTTGCAAAGTGATTTCCCGCGAGCCCATTACCCCCTTATGACTGATTCTCTTCGTGCCCCTATTGCGCTGTTTTATGGCAGCTCCACTTGTTACACCGAAATGGCGGGTGAAAAGATTCGCCAACACATAGGTGACAATCGTGTTGATATTTTTAATATCGCTATCGAGCCCATCGCTACGGCTCTCTACTACGACCGAATTATTATGGGTATTCCCACTTGGGATTACGGCGAATTACAAGAAGATTGGGAAGAGATCTGGGATGAGTTAGACGATCTAAACTTTGACGGTAAACGCATTGCACTCTATGGCCTTGGAGACCAAGTGGGTTACCCCGAATGGTTTTTGGATGCTATGGGCTTCCTCTACCACAAGTTGCAGAAACAAGGCGCTACGTTAGTCGGTTTGTGGCCCAACCAAGGGTACGAATTCGAAGCCAGTAAAGCGCTCACCGACGACGAACAATACTTCGTGGGCTTGGCCCTCGATGAAGAAAACGAATTCGGATTAACCGACGACCGTATAAATACATGGTGTGGGCAGGTTCTTCTGGCATTTGGGCTCTAGTATGAGCAGCTCCGTTACCCACCAACCTTCGGTCGCAAAACTTCACTGGGATGCCAACGGACAACCTAAATCCACGCAGTTTGATGATTTCTATTTTTCGTCCGACGACGGCATCGCCGAAACCCAGTACGTATTTATCGACAACAATCAACTCATGGAACGTTGGCAGCGCCCTCACCCTAAGCCCTCGTTTACCCTTGCAGAAACCGGGTTTGGAAGTGGTTTAAGTTTTTTAATCGCATGGCAACACTGGCGCAACATCAAACCCTGTACAACTAGCGACAACCCCGTAAAACTTCATTTTATCTCTGTTGAAAAACACCCCCTTAGCTTTCCCGATATAAGGCGGGCGCTCGCACTATGGCCCACGCTAAGCCCCTTAAGCGAAGCGCTACTCAACCAATACCCTCCACAACCCATAAAGGGCTGTTGCCGGCTTAGTTTTGATCAAGGTAACGTCGTACTCACGTTGTACTTTGGTGATGCCACCGAAGGTCTCTCGCAATTCCTACCGTGCTCAACACTTGGTAAGCCGCATACAGGTAAGTGTCAATTTGGTGCACCGGGTTCCGAGCAGCCATTTACCGTAGATGCATGGTTTTTAGATGGGTTCTCTCCGTCGAAAAACCCAGACATGTGGACACCACAACTATTCGCTGCCATCGCACGCTTAAGTGCGCAAGGGACTACTTTCTCGACCTTTACATCGGCGAGATGCGTCCAAGACGGTTTAAAAGCGGAAGGGTTTTCATTTCGTAAGATGTCTGGCTTCGGCATGAAACGACAAATGCTAGCGGGAGAATTTGTCGCAGCCTCACAACTACAAACCGATACACAGCTTGAACAGCCAAAGCCCAAACACACGGAAGAAGGACACACTGAATTCAAACACGCTAAACCGAACCAA
>Ga0065722_100074_pt1 | contig 19137 bp, 30 predicted proteins | sample BansetMetagenome_FD_59109 | JGI IMG/M metagenome (GOLD analysis project Ga0065722, IMG submission 59109) | Bankia setacea gill microbial communities from Puget Sound, Washington, USA - Caecum Enriched | ecosystem: Host-associated > Mollusca > Digestive system > Ceca | place: United States... | reverse complement strand
ATACAACCACGCGCCAAATTCATTTACGAGTGAATAGTAACGCTCGATTAAACTACAGCATATCGCACATTTAAACGATTAGCGTGCCATTCGTACACCCGCCCCCATAAATGAAGTCTATAATTTTTTACAGACACNAAGACCCACGTAAGAATCAGCGAGGCTTCATGACCGATCATGGCAGTAAACCCACTATTCTTATCGTCGACGATGAAGAAATCGCACTTGAGTTGATCCAGACGATACTTACACCTACATACGATACACACTGTGCAATGACCGCCGCACAATGCCTTGACCAATTTAGGCAACACCCTATAGATATTGTGTTACTGGACGTTAACCTTCCGGACATTAGCGGGCTTGAACTCTGCAAACAGCTGTTAGCCACATCACCGAAAATACCCGTAGTGTTTATATCCGCACTCGATACCGATGACGAGCGAATGGCCGGTTTTGATGCTGGCGCCTACGACTACATTGTTAAGCCCGTTAACCCGACTGAATTACTCGCGAAAATTGCGTTTATCATCGATCAAAAATCTAAGACCAGCCAACTCGCCCAACAAAATATAGAACTCAACAGCGCCGTAATGAATTCCATTATGAGCGCTGGCGAGCTCGGGCTGGTAATTCAATATGCCATTGCTGTGCTAGACATATTTGACCATAGCCGTCTAGCCCGCGAACTCACAAGTACACTTAAGCAGCTTTCGGTGGAAGATGCCGTGGCTTTTATTGAATCGGACCAACAAGACATCTTCCTAGGCAGTGAAGGTGACTGCACGCCGATGGAAGTCCATATTGTGGCAATGCTGCGCGAAAAAGGCCGAATTGTATCGATTGACCAGAAAATTCAAGTTAATGAAAAAAGAGCAAGCCTATTAATTAAGCAACTCACCAACGATCCAATGTTACGCGGCAGAATATTAGACCACGTACCACTCCTACTTCAGATCACTAGCAAGCGTGCAGAGAACATTGATACCGCTAATCAATTGATTGAACGCGACAAACTGTTTGAAATAATCACTGAAACAGCAGACAGCCTAAGGCACGCCGAATCCAACATTCGCTCACATATTTGCGAAATTGTCGGAATAGCCGACCGTGAATTTGACAGTATTATTCAAGACATAAACCACATGATGCTAGACGAAGAACATGAAACAATGTTAATCGGCTCACTAAAAAATGCTGAAAAAAAGGCCAACCACTCGGCTGATGAAGCGCTGGCTGTGTGCTCAAGATTCGGCGAAATCATATTAAAACTTAAAAAGCTTATCTAATGTGAATCCAAANACGCTTGAAAAAACGCTGCAAATATCAGCTGCAACGATTCTTGCTATTGCTGCCTTTTTTCTCGTCGAATATACACTTAGCCGCTACTACCTGATCCCTCAATACGAAAATATCGACGACGAACTTTCCAATCGCGAATACGAACTGATCCACCAAGCGATTAATATTCAGTTGACAAGTCTAGAGACTTTTGCCGGTTATTGGATTGCCTCCGAATACGCAAAACCTGCACTACAAAATCAGCCCACGGATAATCTAGGCGCATATTTTAACTGGAAAGATATACACGATAACGTAAATGCAGACTTTATTTCTTTCTACTCCGGCGACAAAATGCCCTTGTGGCACGCCAATCACAACCATCACACCGACACCACTACTATAACCACAAAGGCCACTGCGTACAGCACGGCATTTACAGATATAATAAATTCTATACGCGAAGGGACGCCGCAAACCGGCTTGGTGGAGACGGCTTCTGGCATTATCGCAATAACTACACATCCAGTATCCGCCATGACTTCCACGCCCTCATCAACACCAGGCTTTATTGTCATAGGCCTCGACATTAACTCAAAACTAACCGATAGCTTAGGGCAACAAACGGGAAATCCCTTCCTGATTACGAGCAAAATACAGAATAATGTGAATCGTGGACTCCCAACCAAAGTAATCAGTAAACAGCTGTCCGAAGGTCTTATCAATCAGTCAGTATTTCTTACAGTATTTACTGAAGGCAAGCTGCTTGAGCACGCAAAAAAATTAGCTAAATGGATGTCTCTCGCGCTTATAACGTTTGTCTTCCTATTCGTTTTCACCATCTACTTCTTTGTTCACACGAGATTAACCACACTAAGTCTTGTCAATTTTAGAGCCACGAAACTTGTAGAAAAACGAACATCACAACTCAAACGACAAACAGAAAAATCTAAACTCGCTACCGCTAGAGAAAAGCAGGCCAACAAAAGTAAAAGTCTTTTTCTAGCCAACATGAGTCATGAAATACGTACGCCAATGAACGCGATACTAAACCTAAGCCAGCTCTGTCTAGAAACGAACTTGTCAGAAAGTCAACAAGACTACATACTAAAAATTCGTCGCTCGACGTCATTACTTNTGAATATTGTCAACGACATATTAGATTTCTCGAAAATTGAATCCGGTAAACTAACGATCGTAGATCATGACTTCTATTTAGATGATGTGTTCCGCCAAATCGCATTGCTCGATGTTGTGAGGAAAGAGCACAACGACGTGGAATTGATTTTTGAGTCACAGCCAGACGTACCCCAACACCTTTTTGGTGACAACCTAAGGCTAATACAAATACTCAATAATATCGTAGGAAATGCGCTTAAGTTTACTGAAAGCGGCTATATACATTTACTCATTTCTCGCTCCAAAGAAAAAACCGACAACGAAACTCAAAAAATATGGTTGGATATTACGATAACGGATACCGGTATTGGTATCCCCCAAGAAGTGATTGATAAGCTTTTCAATGTCTTTACACAGGCAGACGCTGACACCACACGTAAATACGGTGGCTCTGGGCTCGGGCTGGTTATCTGCAAAGAACTATGTAAGCTAATGCTAGGGGAGATAAATTTAACCAGCAATTTTGGCAGCGGCACTATAGTGAAAATTGAACTCCCCTTTGAGCTAGCCCAAAGCTCCTCTCTACGTAAGATCCCAGAGCTTAGCGCCACCAAAGCATTTGTGGTTTCACCGAACGAGAAATTATTGAATGCGACGCTAAATATTCTGAGAGCGAATAGTATGAACGCCGACGGCTATAGTCTAGTAAATCCGTTTCCGGCAACCAATGAAAATACGACTTTAATGATCATTGATGAACACATTGACCACCAACAATTCGAAAACTGGNACCACTCACTAACGGCAATTCAGCTACAAAATCTAAGTTTGTATTGGTTAAACTCTGACGGCCGAGTTCAGGAAAGTATTGGTCGCTTAGTAAACGGTACGATCCGCCGACCCTTCTATTTTGGCCGCCTACTTGAGAGCCTGGATTACCAATCCGGGGTGAAAACACCTTCATTATTGACATTGTCTGAGCCACTAGCTACACAACTATCGACACTTAATATCCTGGTTGTTGATGACGATGAGATCAATGTACAAATCGTCGAAGAATTAATTGGCTACAAGTGTAAAACGTTTCACACAGCAAATAACGGGCTAGAAGCGCTACTACAGGTCGATGCCCATACCATCGACCTAGTACTTATGGATATTCAAATGCCCGTTATGGACGGTATTGAAGCTACTAGAATGATACGAGTGAATAGGCACTGCGCGAATACGATTATTATCGCGCTTACCGCTTCGGCAATGCCAGAAGACAGAGAAGCTGCAATAAGTACAGGCATGAATGACTTCGTATCAAAACCCATTGACCCCCAACGCTTTTTTCAAACTTTATCGAAGTGGGTGAATGAAGGGAATAAAAATATAACTAATAATACACCGGCTAAAGAGNCGTCGAGAATCGGCGTGAATGATGAATTAGGCGTATTAAATGTTCAGCAGGGGCTAAAGAACTGTATGGACAACAATAAACTCTATCAAAGCCTGCTAAAGAAGTTTGTTATACGCAGCCAAGAGCTTGTTCGCGAATTCGATATCGCCATAAATGATCGGGCAATTGACGATGCAAGTAGACGGCTACACGCACTCAAAGGACTATCCGGAACCGTTGGCGCCGTTCTATTGACAGCAAATGCGGTAAAATTAGAAGAAACGCTAAAACGGGGAGCCCTACCGGAATCCAACGAACTAAGCGGTTTTAAGCAGTCCGCAAAAGATACCGTAGATATGATTTGTGATCTTTTAAGTATTCAAAACCCACTGACATAAAAAAACGCCGACAATGTCGGCGCCTTTAGTTTAGAAACGCGTGAGCAAAGCTCATCGTTTTCCTAAAAAACCTATTCGGCGTCTTGCTCGGCAGGTGCTTCAGCCCGTGGGCGATCTACCAATTCCACATAAGCCATAGGCGCCTTATCACCCGTGCGGTATCCACACTTTAAAATCCGCAGGTAACCACCAGGACGAGCTTCGTAACGAGGGCCAACCTCATTAAAGAGCTTACCTACAATCTCCTTGTTACGAAGGCGATCGAAAGCCAAACGACGGTTCGCAACGCTGTCTACTTTTGAAAGAGTAATCAGCGGCTCTGCATAACGGCGCAGCTCTTTGGCCTTTGGCAAGGTTGTTTTAATTAATTCGTGCTCTACCAAGGAACTAACCATATTACGGAACATGGCTTTACGGTGAGAACTGTTTCTATTTAACTGACGTCCACTATGACGATGACGCATGACTCTAACCCTTCACCTGATTGCTATCGCAGCAAGTCAATTTTGTTCAAGAGCGGATAAATCCGCTCTACATTAATCGGTGTTTTTCAAGCTGGCTGGTGGCCAGTTTTCCAAACGCATCCCCANTGATAGACCGCGAGAAGCAAGAATATCTTTAATCTCAGTAAGTGATTTCTTACCCAGATTTGGGGTCTTCAACAACTCGACCTCGGTGCGCTGTATCAGGTCACCGATGTAGTATATATTTTCGGCTTTCAAGCAGTTGGCAGAACGAACTGTAAGTTCCAGATCATCGACCGGACGCAGAAGTACTGGATCAATCTGATCCTCTTTCTGTTCGGGCTCAACTTCCTTTTCGCCTTCAAGGTCTACAAACACAGCTAGCTGCTGCTGTAATATAGTAGCAGCTCGACGTATAGCCTCTTCTGGATCTATCGTACCATTGGTTTCAAGATCCAACACAAGTTTGTCGAGGTCAGTTCGCTGTTCAACTCGAGCACTTTCTACGGTGTAAGCCAACCGGCGAACAGGACTATAGGAAGCATCTAGTGGCAACCGGCCAATCGCTCGCGTTTCGTCTTCATCAGACTGGCGTGCATCAACAGGCTGATATCCACGACCGCGAGAGACAACCAAACGCATATCCAAAGTTACGTCAGCGCTAATATTAGCAATAACGAGGTCTGGATTTGCGATCTCTACTTCGTGATCGAGCTGGATATCACCAGCGGTAACCACACCGGGCCCCTGCTTGGTAAGAACTAGGGTTGCCTGGTCTTTACCATGCATAACAACAGCAACGTTTTTTAAGTTCAGCAAGATTTCAATTACATCTTCCTGAACACCCTCTATTGCACTGTATTCGTGCTGTACACCAGCAATTTCTACCTCGGTTACTGCACAACCAGGCATGGACGACAATAAGATACGACGCAATGCGTTACCCAGAGTATGCCCAAAACCACGTTCGAGGGGCTCTAACACCACTTTTGCGCGAGTTGGAGCTAATTCTGTTACGTCGATGTGACGAGGTGTCAAAAATTCGTTAACCGCACTCTGCATATAAGCACCTGTATGTGATTGTGATCCCTAATAGTTAAACCTTGTTGACGAAACTTTACTTAGAGTAAAGCTCGACGATAAGGTTTTCATTGATATCGGCTGACAAATCGGCTCTATCGGGAACGCGCTTGTAAGTGCCTTCCTTATTATCAGAGTTGACGTCAACCCACTCAACGTCAGGACGCTGGGAAGCAATACCCATTGCGTTCTGAATGCGCAGTTGGTTCTTTGACTTTTCGCGAACAGAAACCACATCTCCAACCTGTACTTGGTAGGAAGGGATATTCAAGGTTTTGCCGTTCACTAAAATAGATTTGTGCGATACCAGCTGGCGAGACTCTGCGCGTGTAGAGCCGAANCCCATGCGGTAAACCACGTTATCCAACCGACCCTCAAGGAGCTTCAACAGGTTTTCGCCCGTTGCACCTTTTCGGCGTGCAGCTTCTTTGTAGTAACTGCGGAACTGTTTTTCAAGAACACCGTATGTACGACGAACTTTCTGTTTTTCACGTAGCTGGACACCGTAATCAGATAATCGACCACGACGAACACCGTGCATACCGGGTGGATTCTCAGCTTTACACTTAGAATCGAGCGGTCTTACGCCACTTTTCAGGAACAGATCAGTTCCTTCACGGCGAGATAATTTACAAGTAGGACCTATATAACGTGCCACTTTCGTTCCTCCTTATACTCGACGCTTTTTGGGTGGGCGACAGCCGTTGTGTGGAATCGGCGTGACATCAGTAATGTTGGTAATTTTATAACCAACGTTATTTAAGGCGCGAACAGCTGATTCGCGACCGGGCCCAGGGCCCTTAACTTCTACATCGAGATTCTTCAAACCGTACTCCTGAGCGGCTTGACCTGCGCGCTCTGCTGCAACCTGAGCTGCAAACGGTGTACTTTTACGAGAACCGCGAAAACCTGAACCACCAGAGGTAGCCCAAGAAAGAGTATTACCCTGACGATCAGTGATCGTCACGATAGTGTTATTAAAAGAGGCATGAATATGCGCTATACCATCGACGACGGTCTTTTTGACCTTCTTCTTCGTCGAGCTTTTACCACCTGGCTTCGCCATAGTAAAATTTCCCAAACTGATAAGTTAGAGTTAAAACCTGAAGCTTACTTCTTGATTGGCTTTCGGGGACCTTTTCGTGTGCGGGCGTTAGTCTTACTACGCTGACCTCGCACAGGAAGGTTACGACGATGGCGNAAACCACGGTAACANCCCAAATCCATCAATCGCTTGATGTTCATTGAGACCTCACGACGTAGATCACCTTCCACGGAAAGCTTTGCAACTTCACCACGGACAGCATCCATCTGCTCTTCGTTCAACTCACCAACCTTCGTTGATTCATCGATACTGGTTGCCGCACAAATTTCTTTGGCTTTAGTTTTACCAATTCCGTACACGTAAGTGAGGGAAATAACGGCATGTTTATGGTCTGGTATATTGACACCAGCTATACGAGCCATTCAACTTACTCCAACTTGATAAGATATACAGTGTTAACAGCGGTAATCACCACCTGGCACCGCGAAGGGCGCGAAGGATAGCGACAAAACCACAAAAAAGCAATAGCGCAGCTGTTTCCAACTGCGCGACAGTTAACACCTCCGATTTATCAGGGCTTGATACCCCGAATGGTTTTACCTACATCGCCTAAACCGGCTTAGATAACACCTAACTTTAAAGAATATTAGCCTTGACGTTGCTTATGGCGAGGCTCTGCACTGCAGATAACGCGGACAACGCCTTTACGTCGAACCACTTTGCAGTTACGACATACTTTCTTGACTGAAGCACGAACTTTCATCTTAAACTACTCCAAATAACCTGAACTGATATTCGCTTAGCGACTACCACGCCCATAACTCTGTAAATTTGCTTTCTTCATTACTGAGTCGTACTGGTGGGACATCAGGTGAGACTGAACCTGAGACATGAAATCCATCACCACAACTACAACAATCAATAACGACGTCCCACCTAGGTAGAATGGAACATTAGCAGACACCATCAAGAACTGAGGCAACAAGGCCACTCCTGCAATATATATGGAGCCAACTACGGTCAAGCGGGTCAATACGTTGTCTATATACTTAGCGGATTGTTCACCTGGGCGAATACCTGGAATATAGGCGCCACCACGCTTCAGGTTGTCAGCAACCTCCTTTGGGTTGTACATCATCGCCGTGTAAACAAAACAAAACACAATGATTAAGGTACCAAACAACACAAAGTTTAATGGCTGACCAGGACCAATAGCCAAGGCAATTTCCTGTAGTATTTCTGCAGACTTACCTTCGCTCGCACTACCGAACCACTGGGCAATAGACGAAGGAAACAACAACAAACTACTGGCAAAGATGACCGGAATTACACCCGCCATATTAATTTTCAAAGGCAGGTGACTTGTTTGAGCAGGGCCCTGCCCCCCTCTACCACCAGCCTGACGTCGAGCGTACTGAATAGTGATGCGGCGCTGGCCACGCTCCATGCGCACAACAAACCACACGATAGCGACAGCGGCTAGCAACAAAAACAATAGCATTAGCGGGTGTAAATCACCCTGACGTGCACTTTCAAAAGCTTGACCAACGGCGCCCGGCATACCGGCAACAATACCGGCGAAAATCAGCATTGAAATACCGTTGCCAATACCGCGCTCGGTAATTTGCTCGCCTAGCCACATCATGAACACAGTACCCGTCACAAGAGAGGCGACTGCAATCACGAAAAAGCTGATGGAAGACATGCCTGCGTAGGCCATGCCTTGCCCCGCCATACCCGCCACCATGACAAAGGCCTGAACGGTCGCCAAGGCAACAGTCAAGTAACGAGTGTACTGGCTGATCTTACGACGCCCAGACTCACCTTCTTTCTTTAGCGCNTCAAGCGACGGAGTAACCGCGCTCATCATCTGCATAATAATCGATGCGGAGATGTAAGGAATAATCCCGAGAGCAAGGATACTCATGCGCTCCATGGCACCACCAGAGAACATATTAAACATTCCCACGTATCGTGCCTTGATTTTGGTTGAACAGTTTTGCCACCTGTTCTGGATCAATTCCTGGAACCGGAATATGTGTTCCGAGACGATAAATAACAATCGCCAAAAACAAAAATTTTAGGCGAACCCATAGTTCACCTAAACCTTTCTGATTTCCCAGAGGCATATTACCTGGAGTTGCCATCTATTCCCCTCTCAACCTGTTATATAAGGTCGTTTATTCTTCTATTTTTCCGCCAGCAGCTTCAATGGCTGCCTTGGCGCCTTTGGTCACAGCGAGACCTTTTAGGGTAACAGCTTTCTTTAGTTCACCCGAGAGGAAGACCTTTGCACGCTTAACATTACGGCCGATCAAATCAGCGTTTTGTAGTGCTTCAATGTCAATCACATCGGCTTCAACTTTATTTAGCTCGGCCAAACGAATCTCTGCTGAAACACGGCCCACGCGACTGGTAAAACCAAACTTAGGCAAACGCTTCTGCAATGGCATCTGGCCGCCNTCGAAACCAGGCTTTACGCTACCACCCGAACGAGCTTTCAACCCTTTATGGCCGCGGCCCGCAGTTTTACCTGTGCCACTACCAATACCACGACCTACACGTTTTTTATTGGTGGTACTACCAGGAGCAGGACTTAAAGTATTTAAACGCATCTTACTCTCCTTCCACCTTAACCATGTAATTAACTTTGTTTATCATACCGCGTACAGAAGGTGTATCTTCTACTTCCACAGTATGACGAATACGACGCAAACCCAAACCGCGCACGCACGCTNTATGTGCTTCGAGGCGACCGCTTGAACTCTTAATTTGAGTAACTTTTACCGTCTTCTTAGCCATGATCTTTTTTACCTAAAATCGGCGTTTTAATTAGTTCAGAATGTCTTCAACAGACTTGCCACGCTTAGCTGCAACCGAATCCGGCGAAGCCATAGCACGAAGCGCTTCAAAAGTAGCGCGAACGACGTTTACAGGATTAGTAGAGCCATAACATTTGGCCAATACGTTCTGTACGCCAGCAATTTCTAGAACAGCACGCATTGCACCACCGGCAATTACACCCGTACCTTGTGAGGCAGGNTGCATATAAACTTTAGAAGCACCGTGGCGACCGCGAGTTGGGTATTGAATAGTATCTCCATTCAATTCAACTTGGATCATATTGCGACGAGCCGCTTCCATAGCTTTTTGGATAGCGATAGGCACTTCACGAGCCTTACCACGACCGAAGCCTACTTTACCATTACCGTCACCGACAACGGTCAAGGCGGTAAAACCGAAAATCCGACCACCTTTAACTGTTTTCGCTACACGGTTAACTTGAACCAGTTTTTCCTGCAAGCCTTCGGCATTGCTATCTTCACGTTTGTTGTTTTGCTGCGACATAATTCAACCTTTAGAATTCCAATCCGCCTTCTCGAGCAGCATCCGCCAACGCCTTCACTCGACCGTGAAATTTAAAACCGCTTCGATCAAACGCAACCTTAGTTACGCCCGCGGCCTTCGCGCGCTCAGCGATTAGTTTACCAACTTCAATAGCAGCATCGGCGTTACCGGTTTTACCACCACGTAAATCTTTATCTAATGTTGAAGCCGTCGCTAGAACCTTATCACCTTCTGCAGCGATAATTTGCGCATAAATATGGCGCGGGGTTCGGTTAACGCAAAGGCGAACTTCACGCAGCTCACGGATCTTTGAGCGAGACCGGGTAGCACGACGTATCCTGGATTGCTTCTTAGCGTTCATATTCAAAACCTACTCTTAGTTAGTCGTTTTACGACTTACTTCTTCTTAGCTTCTTTACGACGTACATATTCATCAGCATAACGAACACCTTTACCTTTATAGGGCTCCGGCGGACGGAATGCACGAATTTCACTTGCAACCTGACCTAGCAGTTGCTTGTCTGCACTCTTGAGGACAATTTCAGTTTGAGACGGTGTCTCAGCAGAAACACCTTCTGGCAAATCGTAATCAATCGGATGCGAGAAACCTAGGGTCAAATTTAGAGTTTTGCCCGAAGCTTTCGCACGATAACCAACACCGTTTAAAACCAACTTCTTTTCAAAGCCGTCGCTCACACCAGTAACCATATTGTTTACTAAGGCGCGCATAGTACCAGCCAGTGCACGAGAGCCCTTGGCTCCATCACGAGCGGCAAACGAGAGTACGTTATCTTCTAATTTTACTTCCACAGCAGTGTGGATTTGCAGATCCAGTGTACCTTTGCCACCCTTTACGGTGAGGTCACTACCATTCTGCTTAACCTCAACACCCTTGGGTAGTTGAACTGGACTGTTAGCAACACGTGACATATTGGTTACCCGTCTAATCTTATTCCGTTAAAAGCTCACTCTTAATGAGGTCGCTTAGAACACCGTACAAATAATTTCACCACCAACACCGGCTGCGCGGGCAGCACGATCGGTCATAACACCTTGACTGGTGGAAACAATGGCGATACCTAAACCACCCCGAACGGATGGAAGTTCACCCTTTCCAACGTAAGAACGCAGGCCGGGACGACTAATACGGTCGAGCTCGGCTATTACGGGCTTACCTTCAAAATACTTTAACTCGATATTCAGCTCAGCCTTAACGTCATCGGTGACGGCGAACTCGGCAATATAGCCTTCGCTTTTCAGCACGCCTGCAATGCTCTTCTTCAACTTGGAAGCAGGCATGGAAACGGAAGTCTTGCCAACCATCTGCGCATTACGAATGCGAGTGAGCATATCGGCGATAGGGTCTTGCATACTCATAAAATTCTGCTCCTACTAGTAATCGGGATTACCAGCTTGCTTTAACGAGGCCAGGCACGTCGCCACGCATTGCAGCTTCACGCAATTTGTTACGACATAAACCAAACTTGCGGTAAACCGCGTGCGGACGGCCAGTCACTCGACAACGAAGCTGACCACGAACGGGACTGCTATCGCGAGGTAATTTTTGCAACTTAATCATCGCACCCCAAACCTCGTCATCGGTAGATTCAGTGCTTTTGATAATTGCTTTTAAAGCATCGCGTTTGGCGGCGAACTTTTCTACTGCCTTTGTGCGCTTAGCTTCGCGGGCGATCATTGATTTCTTTGCCATCGTTCAATCAACTCCTAGCCTTTGAACGGGAAGTTAAATGCTTTTAACAAAGCACGCCCTTCTTCGTTTGTACGAGCGGTCGTGGAAATACAAATATCCAATCCACGAAGTTTATCTATCTTGTCGTATTCAATTTCAGGAAAAATGATCTGCTCATTTACGCCCATTGAAAAGTTCCCGCGCCCATCAAACTGCTTCGGACTGATACCACGGAAATCGCGTACGCGCGGAATTGCAATACTGATCAGACGATCAAGGAATTCGTACATACGTTCTTGACGTAAAGTAACCTTACAACCTACAGGCCAATCTTCACGCACCTTAAAACCAGCAATGGATCTACGCGCCTTGGTTACAACAACCTTTTGACCGGCTATTTTTTCCAAGTCAGCAACAGCGTGCTCCAATACCTTTTTATCTCCAATTGCCTCACCCACTCCCATATTCAGAGTGATTTTGGTGATGCGTGGAATTTCCATTACATTACCCAACCCCAACTCTTCTTTGAGCTTTGGAGCGATCTCGTCTCGATAAATTTCTTTCAGCCTGGCCATCTTATTCACTCAGTCCGCTTATGCGTCTATAGCTTCGCCGTTGGATTTGAAAACACGAATCTTGTTTCCATCTTCCAACACTTTAAATCCTACGCGATCCGCTTTTTGCGTGCTCGGATTGTAAATTGCAATATTTGAAATCTGAATCGGAGCTTCTTTCTCAACAATCCCACCAGGCACATTCAGCTGGGGGTTTGGCTTCTGATGTTTTTTAATCATCTGCACGCCGGAGACAATGATTCGATTATCAAGCAGTACACGGTTTACTTTACCGCGCTTACCTTTATCACGACCGGTGATTACCACCACTTCGTCATTACATTTGATCTTGCGCATAACCTAATTCCTCTTGACCTCGCAGCCGCCGATTAAAGTACTTCGGGAGCCAGAGATATAATCTTCATAAACTTTTCGCCACGCAGCTCGCGGGTTACTGGTCCGAAGATACGTGTACCTACAGGGGCTTCCTGCTGGTTCAGCAAAACAGCAGCATTATCGTCGAAGCGAATAATGGAACCGTCTGGGCGGCGAACGCCTTTCTTGGTGCGAACCACAACAGCTTTCATCACCTGACCCTTCTTTACTTTACCGCGAGGAATCGCTTCTTTAACGGTAACTTTAATTACATCGCCAACTCTTGCGTAGCGACGATGTGAGCCGCCTAACACTTTGATACACATCACTCGACGAGCACCGCTGTTATCAGCTACATCCAAATAACTTTCTGTTTGAATCATCGTCTATCTCCAAAACCCTGTGACCGAAACACAATGCCGGTCAGCGGCGATTCACTTAAATACTGGTTGCCCGCTCTTCGATTTTAACCAGAGTCCAAGACTTGGTTTTCGAAAGAGGACGAGACTCGGCGATCGTTACTGTATCGCCCTGAGTACAACTGTTGTCTTCGTCGTGAGCTTTAATCTTTGTAGATTTACTCATGTACTTACCGTACACAGGGTGCTTCACACGACGCTCGATCAAAACAACGATCGACTTATCCATTTTGTCGCTAACAACCTTACCGGTTAACGTACGTACCAACTTTTCTGCTTCAGCCATTGCTTTTACCTACGCTCTACTTGGTTGCTGCTTTTTGACGCAAAACAGTCTTAATGCGAGCAATATCGCGACGGCTTTGCTTCATCAAGTGGGTCTGATTCAGTTGGCCAGTAGACTTTTGCATACGCAGCTTAAACTGTGCCTCTAACTGTGAAAGCAGTTCCTGGCTCAGCTCTTCAGCTGTTTTCCCATTAAGTTCTGTAGCATTCATCACATCACCGACCGCTTAACAAAGGTTGTACCCAAAGGCAGTTTCGCAGCAGCAAGTGCAAACGCTTCGCGAGCCAGCTCTTCAGAAACACCTTCAATTTCATATAGAACTTTCCCTGGCTGAATCTGGGCAACCCAGTATTCAACATTACCTTTACCTTTACCTTGACGAACTTCCAAAGGCTTCTCAGTAATAGGCTTATCAGGAAAAACTCGAATCCAAATTTTTCCGCCACGCTTGACGTGACGAGTCATTGCTCGACGAGCCGCTTCAATTTGACGCGCTGTAATGCGTCCGCGGGCTATCGACTTAAGTCCGAATTCACCAAAGCTAACTTTAGAGCCGCGCTGTGCCAATCCACGGTTGCGCCCCTTCATTTGCTTACGGAATTTTGTACGCTTTGGTTGCAGCATTTGCCTAACCCTTATTCGTCAAAACTGTTTACTTCAAGCGCTTATTTAGCGCCTTTTTTCTTTGGAGCGGATTCAGCTTCTTCCATTCCACCAATTATTTCGCCTTTGAAGATCCATACTTTTACGCCAATAATGCCGTAAGTTGTAGCAGCTTCTGCAGTTGCGTAATCGATATCAGCTCGCAATGTATGCAAAGGTACACGACCCTCGCGATACCACTCTCTGCGAGCGATCTCTGCACCACCTAAGCGGCCACTAACCTGAATCTTCACACCTTGAGCACCTTGGCGCATGGCGTTTTGCACAGCCCGCTTCATGGCACGACGAAACATTACTCGACGCTCCAACTGGGAAGCTACACTTTGCGCTGCCAGCACACTGTCTAAATCAGGCTTACGAATCTCTTCAATGTTGATGTGCACAGGCACACCCATCTGCTTACTGATTGCAGTGCGCAGCTTTTCAACATCTTCGCCTTTTTTACCGATCACAATACCCGGACGAGCCGTGTGTATTGTTACTCGTGCAGTATTGGCCGGTCGCTCAATATCAATTCGGCTCACGGACGCGTGAGACAGTGTTTTTCTGATAAATTTACGAACGTTTAAATCTTCGTTCAGTTTATCCGCGTAATCGCCCTTGCTCGCATACCAAGTAGAGGTGTGCTTTTTAATAATACCGAGACGGATACCTGTAGGATGTACTTTCTGACCCATAAGTCTGTTCTCTTATTGATCCGCTACTTTAACGGTGATGTGACAAGTACGCTTAAGGATACGATCAGCGCGGCCTTTTGCGCGTGGTCGAATGCGCTTCATCGTTAAACCTTCGTCCACAAAAATTGTAGACACCTTCAGCTCATCAACGTCAGCACCTTCATTATGCTCAGCGTTCGCGATAGCCGATTCCAAAACTTTTTTGATGACAGCAGCGCCTTTCTTTAGGCTGAATGCCAACACTTCCAACGCTTCTTCAACTGATTTTCCGCGGATCTGATCAGCCACTAGGCGAGCCTTCTGCGCCGACATGTTTGCACCGCGTAATTTAGCTGCAACTTCCATCATTATTCCTCGCTAAGTGCGCGCTTAGCGCTTCGCTTTCTTATCTGCTACGTGGCCACGGTAAGTGCGGGAAGCCGCAAACTCACCCAACTTATGACCAACCATTTCTTCACCAACCATTACCGGTACGTGCTGACGGCCGTTATGTACGGCGATAGTCAAGCCAACCATGTCTGGTAAAATCATCGAGCGACGCGACCAGGTCTTAATAGGACGACGATCATTCTTTTCTGCCGCAACTTCTACTTTCTTCAGAAGATGATGGTCTACAAAAGGACCTTTTTTCAGTGAACGTGGCACTGTTCTTTCCTCTTTTTAGCTATTAAGCCGGCGCTTANTTCTTGTCGCGACGACGAATAATCATGTTGTCAGTACGCTTATTACTGCGAGTCTTATAACCTTTAGTAGGCGTACCCCATGGAGACACNGGATGACGACCACCGGAGGTACGACCTTCACCACCACCATGCGGGTGATCTACCGGGTTCATTGCAACACCGCGAACAGTCGGGCGAACACCACGCCAGCGCTTAGCTCCAGCTTTACCCAGAGAACGCAAGTTGTGCTCACTGTTTGAAACCTCTCCCAATGTCGCACGACACTCAGACTCAACTTTACGCATTTCACCACTGCGTAGACGTAGAGTTGCGTATTGGCCTTCACGAGCAACCAACTGCACAGAAGTACCCGCAGAACGAGCCAACTGAGCCCCTTTGCCAGGCTTCAACTCTACACAGTGGATAACACTACCCACTGGAATATTACGAATCGGCAAGGTATTACCCGGCTTAATCGCCGATGCATCACCCGACTCAATCGAGTCGCCAGCAGCCAAACCTTTAGGAGCGATAATGTAACGACGCTCGCCATCGGCATAACAAACCAGCGCAATATACGCACTGCGATTTGGATCGTACTCAAGACGCTCTACTTTTGCAGGAATAGCATCTTTATTCCGCTTGAAGTCGATTTTTCGATAATGCTGCTTGTGACCACCACCAATATGACGAGTCGTAATACGACCGTTATTGTTGCGACCACCACTCTTAGATTTCTTTTCCAGCAAAGGCGCATATGGCGCACCTTTGTGTAAGTCAGGGTTAACTACGCTTACAACAAAGCGACGACCGGCTGACGTAGGCTTGCGTTTTACGATAGGCATATGTCCGCTCCTTATTCTGCCGCTTCGAAGTCTATCTCTGAGCCTTCGGCCAGAGAGACATAGGCTTTTTTCCAATCGCTTCGCTTACCTAACCCGTAACGCGTGCGCTTGGTTTTACCCTTTACATTGAGAACACGAACGCCCTCAACACTCACATTAAACAGTTTTTCTACTGCAGCTTTGATCTCGGCCTTATCTGCATCGGGGACAACCTTAAAAACCACTTGGTTGGCGATATCGGCAGCAACCGCTGCTTTCTCAGAAACTACGGGGCCAAGCAAAACTTTGTACAGGCGCTCCTGGTTCATACCAGCACCTCCTCAAGCTTTTTAACAGCAGACACCGTCACCACAACCTTATCAAAACGAATCAGGCTAACGGGATCAATGCCCTGGACATCACGAACATCTACTTTATGCAAATTGCGCGAAGCCAAGTAAAGATTCTCACTTATCTCCTCAGACACAATAAGCACATCAGACAAATCGTACTGCGCTAACTTTTGCAACAGACTTTTNGTTTTCGGAGCATCCAAATCGAACTCCTCAACAACAACCAAACGATCCTGACGAGCTAACTCAGAAAGGATACAGCGCATTGCGGCGCGATACATTTTCTTGTTTAGCTTCTGATCGAAGTCCCGTGGCTGAGCGGCAAACGTTACACCACCTGAGCGCCAAATCGGGCTTCGAATAGTACCTGCACGAGCGCGACCAGTACCTTTTTGGCGCCATGGCTTCTTGCCACCACCGGATACTGCCGCACGATTTTTCTGTGCCTTGGTTCCCTGACGAGCACCAGCCATATAGGCCACAACTGCCTGATGAACAAGGTCTTGATTAAACTCTCTACCAAAAGCCGCTTCGGAAACTGCAACAGTACCCTTGGCGCCCTGAGGTGTAGCAATACTTAATTCCATGGTCGATTCCCCCGGGATACTTAACTGTTACGCAGCTTGATGGCAGGACGAACAATAACGTCTCCACCGGGAGCACCTGGTACGGCACCCTTAATAAGCAGCAAGTTGCGCTCAACATCGACCCTAACCACTTCCAAATTCTGAGTAGTTGAGCGTTCAGCACCCATGTGACCAGCCATTTTNTTGCCTTTAAAGACGCGGCCAGGAGTCTGACACATNCCAATAGAACCAGGGGCTCGGTGCGAGAGAGAGTTGCCGTGCGTAGCATCTTGCATTGAAAAATTCCAACGCTTTACACCACCAGCAAAACCCTTACCTTTAGATGTGCCCGTTACATCAACTTTCTGNCCAGCTTCGAAAGCCTCAACAGTAATTTGACCACCAACCTCGAACTCAGAACCAACTTCATTACGCAACTCCCAAACACCGCGACCGGCTTCGGTTTGCGCTTTAGCAAAGTGACCTGCTTCCGCCTTGGTAACACGGGAGGCTCGACGAGACCCTACGGTTACTTGCACTGCTGCATAACCGTCGGTTTCTACACTCTTAACCTGAGTGATGCGGTTGGGTTCGACCTCAACCACAGTGACAGGAACGGATAAACCGTCGTCAGTAAAAATGCGTGTCATACCGCTTTTGCGGCCGACAATTCCAATCGTCATTTCTGTAAACCTCTCAGTGTACGGGGCTTTCCCTCCCGTCCTAACTTAGGATCGGCGGACCCGCTATGGCCGCCCATTTCAGAGCGTTACACTCTGCCGGCAACTCGCCGACAGAATTTATCTGAAGCTTTAGCCCAGACTAATTTGAACCTCAACACCCGCTGCTAAATCCAGCTTCATCAAGGCATCAACAGTTTTCTCGGTAGGCTCAACAATATCGAGCAACCGCTTATACGTACGAATTTCATATTGATCTCGCGCATCTTTATTAACGTGCGGCGAAACCAGAATAGTAAAACGTTCTTTTCGGGTAGGTAAGGGAATAGGACCACGAACCTGCGCGCCAGTACGTTTCGCTGTTTCAACAATCTCTTGCGTGGAAGCATCAATCAATTTGTGATCAAACGCTTTCAGGCGAATTCGAATACGTTGATTCTGCATCTGAACCAAACTCCAAACATTTTTAAAGAACAATCAACCGCGCACAAGTTTAGGGCTGGCTGAAATGAGGGCGCAATTCTAATGACTGGGTCTTACTCTGTCAACAAAGAATATGATTAATTTACTAAGACGAAAAAGCCCGCGGAAGCGGGCTCATTTAGGTGCTATTTATACGGTGGGATTAGCCTTCGGCTAGAGGCTTAAGGAGCACATCTATACGCCTATTTCGCTTGCGCCCCTCCCTCGTTTCATTGTTAGCGACCGGCCGTGACTCGCCATAGCCGTAGGCTTCGCAGCGACTCGCTGGGAGATCATTCATGTTCACAAGTAGGTATTGGCGCACAGCCTTGGCTCGATCCTCAGAAAGGGACTGGTTTGACTCAGTACTGCCAAAGGAGTCCGTATGCCCCTCTATTACAACCGTATACCCGGGGTACATTCGAATAGCGTTTTCAACTTTCTGTAACAAGCCGTAATTCGCCGCAACGATTTGCGCACTCCCAGGCTCAAAGTTTAACCCCACCATTCTGACCAGTACGTTTTCACCCTGAGTAAGCACTGACGCTTCATTTCGTCGAAAATACTCCGTTATACGCTGCAATCGCTCCTGCGCCTCTTCCTGCTGCTTTAATCTCTGAGAGTGCACCCCAAACTTTTGCTCGAGAGCTGCAAAGTCCTGCTCTAGCGCTGCTGTTTTAGTTTGCAGCTCACCCAAATCATAAGAATCTTTTTGCAGTTTTTGAATCTGAGTGGTAATGACCTGCACCGGGGCTTCGAAACCCTTGTCAAACTCAGCAACCACGTCAAGCTCCCAGCGACCGCAGC
>Ga0065722_100612_pt1 | contig 19191 bp, 16 predicted proteins | sample BansetMetagenome_FD_59109 | JGI IMG/M metagenome (GOLD analysis project Ga0065722, IMG submission 59109) | Bankia setacea gill microbial communities from Puget Sound, Washington, USA - Caecum Enriched | ecosystem: Host-associated > Mollusca > Digestive system > Ceca | place: United States... | reverse complement strand
TGCCGGTGGAACCGCTGAGATACTTCACCTCTTTGGAGCCGTCGCGGAGTATGCCGGGGGTGGTTACCACACCGTTGTCGGTTTGGATTCCCGATGCTGGCGAATCCAGAATACCCGATACGTTATAGTCGAAATCATCGGTACTGAAGGTGCCATCTTCGTTAAGATCGAAAGGTGTGTCGTTTAGGCGGCTGCCGTTAGCGGCGTCTAGCTCCATCAACCAGCTGGAACCGCCCGGCGAGCAAGGCGCTGAACTGGGTAACCGAGTAGGAAAAATAATGCGGCCATTGCGCAGTAGCGAGTCGGACACCTGACGTTCGCCCTCGTTGTCGATAGGTGTTTCATTGCGGTTGACGAGATCTAAGTACCAGCCTTCGTGGCTCTCCCAATTTGCCTCGTTATTGGTGGTGAGGCGAATTTTATAGGTGTAGCCCTCTAAAGTAGCGCTGAATTCGTGCTCGATTTCTTGCTGCAGTAAATCTGCTTTTTCAACCGGTAGGCCGTTGGCATTGCCTTCATGTTGATCCCAAATTCCATAAAAGCTCTGATCGGGTTGGCCTGCGGAGTCGTTGTCGTCCACTTCCATATATTGTCCAGTACCGAAGAAAACCATTAAACCGTCCTGATCAACGTGAGCTCCTATCGCGGGGCGGGTGGTTATGGGCTGGCCTGTATCAGTAGTAAATAACGGAATTTTTGTGGAGCCTTGTGTCCACGCCACTTCCCACTTGCTGGTGGCGCTGTCACTTACATCGAACTTCCACATATTACCCTGTAGGTCACCAGCGTAGATGTAGTCGACGATGTAGTCGTTATTGATATCAACCAAAGCGGGTGACGCTAGGCCGTTTGGCGTTCCGGTTGTGCCCGCCAAGGTATCTATTTTTTTGATGATGGAGCCGTTACTGATATCGACNATGTAAAGCACGGCGTGGCCNGTGGTACTGGCGTTACCGTCGGCTTCGGTATTGTTGTAGCCATTGCCAAATACCGCGGCCCACTTGCCGTTCGCCATTTTTGCAATGGATGGTTCGCTGTAGGTGTAGCCTAGGTCGGCGTCGTCGCTATCATCAAACTCCCAAAGGAAGATGTTGTTGGCGTTAGCTTCATTGAAGTTTGCAGGGTTGGTGACATCCAGTGCGAAAACGCCTTGACCGCCGCGACCGAGTGCTCCGGCGAGTACCGTGTGCCAAGCGCCGCCATAAAAAGAGTCGACAACAGTGGGCGCCGCGTTTACATAAAACTTGTGATCGTATGCGCTATCGGATAGTTCATCGAGGTTGTGATAAACACTGGACGGTACGTAGGCCAGTAATTCGTTACCGTTACTTGCCTTAAAGCCGTGCAGCATGCCGTCGTTGGCTCCTACGTACACCATAGGGGTGCGATTGCTGTAAGTTGTTCTGAACGCTGCATAGCTGGCGCTTTCTAGTGTATCGGGGTAGAAAAACGAAGGTTTGGGGACGTATTTAGGGTCTGACTCTACGATATCGCCCAACACCGAGCTGCGTGGTCGCAGGTAGCCGGTTGCCGTGCCTTCGTAGGTACGGTCGCCGCGTAGGTAATTGACAATTTTCTGCCCGTAGGTTTGGTTGGCGGCAATTTCTAGGACACTGGCGGTTCCTGTGGCGTAGGGAGAATTATCGAGTAGTTCTGCCACTTGGCTGCTATTCATNTCACTGCTGCCGAGGCTACCGTAGGTTGTTGGGAATCGGAATGGAATTCCACGGCTGCCGTTGTTGCTGATAATGGCGCGACCACTATTGTAATTTTGTGAGTCGAGTCGAGTGCTGGCTTCCCAGTTAGGGCTGCTAGTGTTGACACTGTTGTCCGCATTCAGTGGGTAAGAGAACAGACGCCCGGACCAGTCGCCACTGTTAAATTGCGCTTGGAATACTGCTGTACTCGAGGATATTTGACCCGTGCTGGTTGCCACGGATGCGGCGGCAGCATCGCGCTCAGTAATTTCACTTAGAGCTGAGGTTAAACTGTTTAGCAGCTCCTCTGGTGTTTGCGCCGATACATACTCGCCTTTACTGTTGTATGCCGCGTGCCACATATCATCGATTTTGCCTTGATCCGTTAAATAGGGCGAGGATCCCCAAGTGCTGCTTTCCGTTAGCTCAGGATTGGGCCAGCCATCGTTATCTGTGTCGACTAGGTCGCCATTCACACCAAAGGCAACAGGGAAGGTCACTACGTGTTGGTAGGTGGCTGGGTCGGCGTCGTTAGGCACGACGTTGTTGTTTACGCTTGTGTCTAAATCATGGTCGTAGTAGTAGCGTGCAACATCTGCCAGTGTTTTATTTAAGCCGTCGCCATCGCGATCTTCGATTTCAGGATTGACGGGGTCTCCGCCGTTCCAATAGCCGTCGGTAAACAGCACGGTAAAGTTTTGCTGACAGCTCTGAATCACTGGGTTGCCTTTACCGTATAGCCTGCCGCTTAGATATTTACCGGCTGTCTCTAGACCGCGGCGCAGTGGGGTGCCACTGGCTGGCCAGTTATAGCTGTAGAGGTCGTTTAACAGGGCGGCATTATAGCCGGTGTATTTGGTAACGCCTGCGGGGGGAACTTCGTTGAATACCGTGTAACTATTATTGATAACGGATTGACCAAAACGGAAGCCTGGTGAGCCCGATACCACAGCACCTACCGCGCCTTTGGCGACAAAAGAGCGGCGGCGGGCGTAGGAGTACCAATTGGCGACGTTTTGACGAATTTCATCGGCCGTGCGAGCGGGGGTGACATTCGGATCAGTTGCGGTTCCCGCAATGGTACCGCTGGCGGCAACGACCTTGGTCATTGCACCTGTAGTCGCATCGATACTCCATTCAATTTTCTCCCAAGTTACGTCGCTGCTATTTACGGTGTATTGATAGAAATTATCCCAGAGATCGACAACACCATTGGCGACATTTGTGCGATTGATATTGGTGCCTCTGCGTGGGTAGCCAGTAGCAGTGTCGAATCCGTGGGAGTCGATCCATACCGAGTAAGTAAACCCCGATAGATCGCGTGTGAGACTGTATCCAGTCGGCTCGGCGCGAGCACTCTGGGCTGGAATAGCATATTGGGTAGCGCTTTCTGATTGTGCGGCTATAGCGGCTATGGCTGGTTGCGGGTCGCTGCGCGCGGCGCTGAAATTAGCGTCGGCTAAGCCTGTTCCAGACCAAGCATTGTAGGTCGCGGTTGGATCGTAGTAGATGACGTTAAAATCCGACGATACTCCGCGCCAATCAGAGTCGAGAACTGTAGCGGTATCACAACTTTCAAGTTTGGGGTAAGAGCCGTTGCACTCTCCGCCATAGGCGTTGTCGTCGTTATCGAAGATGTAGGCTAGGGTACGGAAGCTGTAGTTGCCGTAAACCCGCCAGAGGCCGTCATCGCGAAGTGCAGTACTGCAATCGTTACTGCTGACGCTACCGATCGCATTGCTGTCGTACTGACAATAATGATAGTAGGGTACGGTGAGAATTTCCCAGTCCATCGAGCCGGAGTCGTCCAGCTCGAAAAACACATTGGGGTCGGTGCTGATACCCAAAAATAAAGGTTGATCGGCCAAGTTTAATTCTGCGCTGTGCACGCTTGGATGAATCGTGGCTAAACCAATGCTTGCGCTTAATACAAGTGTGGTCATATTTAATTTTGGGTAATTCATGGTTTACCTTCCCGCTACAACTTTAGCGTTTATCGATCAAATGGAGATGAGTGGCACAGCGTTTTTAGTCGAACCGTTTAATAAACGTAGTGCGCAAATGCACGCGAGTGTCGGCGCTGCCGCCCTGACCTCGTGCAGTTACTTGGTAGTAATATTTGCCTTGGGTAACTTCGCCAGTGCCTATAGTGAGGTTCTCACCTTTTTGAACGAAGGTGCGCTCCTCTAAGATATAAACAGGTGCGGCATGTTGTAGTGAGTTGCCGCTGGCGCTTTGGCCGTTCGTCGTCCACCAACCAAGGCTATTGGTATTCCACCACTTGTTTGCGCCCGGAGCACCTAACGTCCAAAAGCCGTTGGTGCCAGATGTGGTTGGCGTAGGATAGTCGTCGAGGGTCGCTAAGGCCGCTTCAGCAGAAACTAAAGCCGATTCAGCAGCCTCAAAAGCAATATGTTTATCGCGTAAATTACCGCTCATACGCTCTTCCACCAAGGATGTTTGCACGGAGGAAATACCGAGTACCGTGACAACTAACAGCAGAATTAAGGCCACCGCCAGGGTCGCTCCGGACTGGTGTTGATAGGGGTTGTGAAGTGAGTTCAATTGCATCATTGTCTAGCTCCCTAAGGTGCGGTTGCGCAGCGTAATGGTGCGAGTAAACACGCGGCGAAGTCGACGATCTGAGGCACTTGGGTTGCCGGATTCTCCATTGTAATTAACGCCGTTAAAACGATAGGGCGCCGGGCCGTCGGCGAGATTATCTTCAATGCTTTGCAGTAAAACACTGAGACGTACACTGACAACTTTTGTCCAGTCGCTCACCTTGTCTGCGGTCACATAGGCGTCGGCGCTTTTCAAGTTGTCGTCGTTAATATTTTCGCCGAACAGCATCTGCATACTTTCCACTCCTTCTACCAGTTCTTCCATTGCGCCTATGACAGCGCCGTTAGGGTTCAGCTGCGCGCGAAAAAGTGACGGCGGGTTGGTGGTTAAACTGTTGTGCTTGCTGACTAAATAAATAGTGCCGGTTAACAGTGTCAACGACGGGTCTTGGCCTGGGTCNGTTTTTAGCNTCAGGCTGGTGTCNTTGCCAGGGCTGCAACCGCTACTTAAGGTGAGTTTTTGTTTGGCACCATTATCTGCAACACCGCAGGCCTGAACTATGTCGGCGTTGGTGCAGTCGCTCACCATCAAAATGGCGTCTTCTTCAATATTGGCGGTCTTTGGAACTTCGATGACAGTGTTAGCACCGGAGGTAATAGATACGATATCGATATCCGAGTCACCGCCGCCCCAAATGCGAATAATGTCGGAGTTAGCGACAACATCGACAGCCTCTAGGCTGTTGCCGCCAGAGGTTATCCAGTTACCGTTATTGGACTTTACCAGTGCCGAAGTGGGTGAAACATTGCCAATCGTTTTACCGTCTTCAGTATCTTTCGCTTCCCACCCTTGTATGCCGCGGTCAGGCTGAAACGACGAGGGGAAGGTGGCATTCAGGGTGTTGTTGATAGTGGTGTTGGTACTGAAGCAACCGGTAAATCCGGCCATACGAATATCATGCTCTAAAATATCTAAGGCGACTCGACCCGACTCTTGCAGGTGGGAATAGGCTTGAAGACGACGTGAACTTTGGACTTGGTCGGCGTAAACGCGAAAACCTCCAGCCAATACAATTGCGCCTACTGTCATAGCCACTAACAGCTCGACGAGGGTAAGACCCATGTTGCCAGAGATTGGCGAAAATGGGCGTGGGGAAAGACGGGAATTGCGATTCATTACAGCTCCATACCAATAACGTAAAATTGATCTATCACTCCATCGCGGGGTTTGGCATCCCACCAAATTTTGATTGCCAGTTCGTTTCCGGAACCGTCACACGCTGGCGAGGTATCATCGTCGCCGTCATCTGGCGTTGAATCGATACAAACCACCCCAACCCCCGCGGGCAACACGCTCGCTAGCAACGCCTTCCATTCAAAGTAGTCGTGCTGTGCCAGCGCCGTAGCGGTGCATCCAGTTGTTAAACAGCTGCCGGTATATTTGGGTGTAGGGTCGTTGTAGTTGTTGGCTTCATAAGCTTCGGTATTGGCGCGGATACGGCCGGTAAAGTCCTGTGCCATGGAGATAGCTTGGCTACGCAAATACGCCGCTTGATTGCTTTCCACACCACGTTTTTGCATTGAGGCGACACCTAGCAGACCAACCGCCAATATCAAAAATGCAATGATCACCTCAACCATCGAAAATCCGGCCTGTGCTTTTAGTGAAGCCGAGGATGAGGGGCTAACGAAACCTGCCAATGGTTGATTTATGGGCATGATAAATTCGCACCTCCCTCACCGCTGTTAAAAATTCCATCCTGATCGGTGTCGCGCGCACCGCGTACCAAGCCGCCAACATTAACGACAACTGAGCGAGCGTAGGNGGCATCGGTATTACCTGCGCGACAAATTTTAAATTCGGAGACGTTGGCTTTCATGCCACGGGAGTTAAAGGTAACGGTGTTATCCAAGGTTATATCGACACGGCTGCCAAGGGCGTCGTGAATACGGATTAATATTTCGCCAGCGTCGAGAGTGCCATCGCCATCGTCGTCGTAAAAGGTTAGCCAGCCCTCATTCCAATCGCCGTTGTCGCATGCTTGCGGTGTAATACTGACATCGCTCGGGCAGAGCGAAACCGAACTGGAACGGGTAACGGCGGCATTGCGTGCCATCGATAGCTCGGTTGCCAGCTCATTAACGCTGGTGCGAATCGCACTGCGAGCCGTCGTCTCGACAAACGATGGAATTGCCACCATCAATAAAATAGAAGCAATCGAAAGCACAATCATTAGCTCGATAACCGAGAAGCCGGTGTTCCGTCGAATGTTGTGTGGTGAGCACGTGTGTTTCAAGAGATGTAACCTTCATCAAAGAGATTGGATAACCTTGATGAAAGCCTAGCAACGGAACGGCATAGTCGCTAGCTGGGAGGAGATTAGCGGTACGAATAGGGTATAAAAGGAATAATTAAAAAGTTGTTTATAACAAAACATTGCTTCGAGTCAGTGATTTGTAACAAGCTGACATAAACTATGCGCAGGGATAAAAATCTCATCCAAATCCTGAAAATATTGATCTAAACAAACTGTGACTTAGGTCCTTTTTTTGTCGCTGCTAGTGCCCTAGTCATGTGTGTTTTTCGTTGCTTCAGTGCTTATTAATTTTCACTTCGCATTGTTTGTTATTTTATATTTCGTGACGTGAATAGCATTTAGCTTAGAGGGTTTTGTTTTTGCTGTGAGTAAATAATAGCCCGCTTCCGTAAATGGCAATGAGTAACGATGCGCCACACAATAGTATCAATACCAAGGCTAAATCGCCGCCGTTCCCCGTAACTTGATTTTTTATCGCACCACCAAACCCGGAGGCCAAACCCACGCCCATATTCGCGGAAAGTGTCATTGCCGTAGCAACGAAGCCCTCTTGGTTTTTTGGGGTATTTTCCATCGCGGCAGTTCGCGCGGCGTTAAAAATAAACCCGAGCCCCAAACCGGCAAAGGCCCAAGCTAGATAGCCACCGTAAAGCGGAGAGAGGTAGGTTGTTAAATTGACTGGAATGAACGGAGCTATCGCCGAAACCTGTGGGGCGGTTGAAATTGCGATAATCACAATGCCTAAAATTAATAACACGGAACCTAGTTGCATCGATTGCAGGCGCGACAATGTGGGATAAAGTCGCGATGAAAGGTAAGACCCTGCCATCCATGTAATGCAGGCTGCTGTGAGTAGTAAGCCTACGTCGGTAGTGCGAAAGTGCAGTTGGTCGACCAGGAACAGCGGTTGGTAGGTTTGCAAACCGTAGAACGCTGTAAAACTAATAATGGCCGTGGCGATGGGGAGAGATAAGGACGTAGCGCCGCGCCACCATTGCGCCGGCATCATGCGATTAAAGGCGGGTAGTGCAATTAGGATCGCGGGAACAGTTAACAGCCACAACCATGACGGCGGCTGGCTAACTAAGTAGAGCAGCGCGGCGGTGCCGAGGCTAATACGCAACGCCTGCCAAACCATACTAGGATCGCTGCGCTCGTTGGTGAATTTCGTTAGGTGGGCAATGCGCGGAAAAACCAGCAGGGCAACCAGAATAACCGGCACTAGCTGTACCACAAAAATCCAGCGCCAACTCATATAGTCTACAAAATAACCGCCAATGGGTGGCGCCAATAGCGACGGTACGACCCAGGCAATATCTAATGTTGAAATGGTCCGCGCGCGCTCATTGCCAACAAAAACTAAATTGACCAAGGCGAAGGTCGTCGTCCAGCCGATGCCGCCACCTATGCCTTGTAAAATACGCGCAACAATAAAGCTTGTGGGGCTCCAGCTCACAATAGCCAAAACAATGCCAAGCGTGAATAGAGTGAGACCGAGACGCAGCACATAGGCGGGACCTTTCTGATCAATGCGTTTACCCGCCCAGCACATGCCGACAAGCGATGCGAGAATATAACTGGCAATACTCAGCCCATATAAATCACCACCGCCCAACTGAGACGCAATCGCAGGCATAGCAATGACTAATACTAATTCGTCGAAGGCGTGCAATGCTGTAATAAGCATCAGGCCGATTAACAGTGGGTGTGGCATAATTTTACTAACCTTGCGGTGCGAGGCGCTAAGCGCTAAAAACGCCGTAATCAACTTGGCAGATAAAAGTGTGGCAGTATAGCCACATTCAAGCCGCTTAGCTGGCTTTGTGTTTCGCTGCTTTGTGCTTCACTTTAATGCCCACGAGAAAATAATGATCGCTGATTGGCTCCCTCTTATTCTGTTGCTCTTAGTGAGTGGTGCCTGTGCTGGATTTTTAGCGGGCTTGCTAGGTGTTGGTGGCGGCATAGTGACCGTACCCGTGCTGTATTTAATATTTCCCTTGAGTGGTGTGAGCGCTAGTAGCGCCATGTTAATTGCAACGGGTACCTCGCTATTGGTGATTGTGCCCACCAGTATTAGCTCAATAATAATGCATCATCGTCAGGGTAATATTGATCCTGCCATTGTTAAATTGTGGTGGCCGTTTGTGCTGTTGGGCGTTAGTCTCGGCGTCGTCTTATCCAATTATTTAGGTGGCGATCTCGTCAGCTTGGTGTTTGCTTTACTCGCACTTTGGGCGGCATTTAATCTTAGCTTTTCGCCAGCGACACCAAAACCTAGTTCCGATTTGCCCACAAAAAGTTGGCAGGCATTGGCAGCTGCTGTTATTGGCGCCTTCTCAGCGGCAATGGGTATCGGTGGCGGAACCTTATCGGTACCGCTATTAAGAATGTGGAATATTCCAACTCACCGTGCAATTGGCAGTGCCGCTGCCGTAGGGCTTTTAATCGCCTTGCCGGGTGCGTTGATGATGCTACTCTACAGCCCTACTCCCCTAGACGCGCCGCCCGCAACCATAGGGTTTGTGTGTTTGCCCGCTTTTTTGGTGATTGCGCCCATGTCGATTCTGTGTGCGCCGCTGGGTGTAAAGCTGGGGAGTTATTTAAATGGCGTCACGCTGCAACGTTTTTTTGCGGGGTTCCTGTGTGTGGTGGCGTTACGCATGCTGTATCAAAGCTTAATTTTTTAGCTTGCTGAGAATAAGATTAAGCTGTTCACAATAATAAAATTTAATAGTCGTTAATTATGATTACTTCCGTTTTTACTAGAACTTTTTTACTCATTCTTTTGTGTTGCCACTGTCTTGGCTGTGGAGAAAATATGGAACCCCCTAATCCCGAGTCTGTGTTGAATATCGCCACGCCGCCTGGGGCAGACGCTTATAGTGCAGAACTAACCGACAGGCTGCAGCAGGCTCTGATCGCCAAGGGCGACGATTATCAGCCGCGTACGCAATACCTGTTGGCGAAAAATCGGCCTAAATACACCAATCGGTTATTGTTCGAGTCGAGCACTTATTTACAGCAGCACGCGCACAACCCGGTTAACTGGTATCCCTGGGGTGAAGAAGCTTTTGCCGCAGCTAAGGCTCTGGGCCGTCCGGTATTGCTGAGCATTGGTTACTCCACTTGCCATTGGTGTCACGTGATGGAGGAAGAGTCCTACGATAATGAAGAAACGGCGAAGATTATCAACCAAGGTTTTATCGCCATTAAAGTCGACCGCGAAGTGCGACCTGATGTCGATGAAATTTATATGACGGCGTTGCACGCAATGGGCAAACAAGGTGGATGGCCATTGAATGTGTGGTTAACCGCCGATAAACAGCCGTTTTTTGGTGGAACCTATTTTCCGCCAGAGGACGGTAATGGCAGGCTCGGCTTTAAACAGTTGTTATTGACGATTCAACAGCAATATCGCGACAACCATGCAGACATTCAAGCCTTTGCAGAAAAACTTTCGACTACGGTTAAAACTTATATCGAAGGTAACAACATTGCCGCCGCCGAAAGTGTTGCCACAATTGATGTGCTCGAAAAGTTGGTAACTGAATACGCGACCCATTTCGATATGCAGTGGGGCGGCTTTAAGCGTGCGCCTAAGTTTCCCTCGTCGCTTTCGTTAAATGCCTTAATGCACGCCCAGTTGCGTTGGCCGGAAGCCGCGACGGAAGAAATGATTAACACCACCCTTACAAAAATGGCGCAGGGCGGAATGCATGATCAAATAGGCGGCGGCTTCCACCGCTATTCCACGGATGCGAAATGGTTAGTGCCGCACTTTGAAAAAATGCTTTACGACAACGCGCTGCTTGCACAGCGCTACACTCAGGGCTGGTTACTGACTAAAAAACCCTATTACCAAGCCACGGCGAAACGTACTTTGGATTATGTGCTTAAAGAAATGACCAGCGCAGAGGGTGGATTCTATTCCGCTACAGATGCCGATAGCCTTGGCCCCCACGGTGAAATGGAGGAGGGTTATTATTTTAGTTGGACGCCCGACGAACTGGCATCCATGCTCAGTACCCAAGAGATGGCCTTGGCGAGTCTATTATGGGGGATTAACGCTCAGGGGAATTTTGAAGGGCGTAGTATTCCCACTGGCTGGACGAGCTTAGATCAAACAACAGCAGAACAGCTGTTAGCTAAAACGGGTTTAATCCCAGAGCAAGCGCGCGAGATGGAAAGTGCGATGCGCGCTAAATTGTATGATGCTCGGCAACAGCGTGCCGCGCCTTTGCGAGATGAAAAACAAATTGTTGAATGGAATGGTTTAATGATTTCCGCATTTGCTAAAGCCGGATTTCATTTTTCGGAGCCGCGCTATTTAGCTGCGGCAGAAGGCGCCGCGACTTTTATTTTAACTAAATTGGTAAAAGAACAGCGTCTGCAGCGGGTGTACCACCACGGCAGTATTAGCGCTGAAGCATTTTTAGAAGACTACGCGTTTTTTATTGCCGCGCTACTCGATTTATATGAAACCACGCATTCACCGCAATGGCTCGAAGCGGCAGTAGAATTACAAGCCAGCCAAGACAGCCTCTACCAAGACACCGTAAACGGAGGCTATTTTCGTACCTCCGACGATCATGAAGAGTTGTTAGCGCGTGAGAAAAATCAAAGTGATGGTGCCGTTCCCTCCGGTAATTCTTACGCTGTACTGAATCTTCTACGGTTATTTGAGTTCACCCAAAATCCCAGTTACAAAACGTTTGCTGAACTTACTTTAAAAAGTGTAACGCCAATACTCAATCAACAGCCGACCCAACTAGCGGAAATGATGCCGGCGCTGGATTTTTACCACAGCGAAATTAAAGAGGTTGTTTTGATTGGCAACGGGGACGCGGCAGCACTTGAACCCTTACTGACGGTTGTTAAACAGTATTGGTTGCCGAATAAGNTTTTGATTGTGACAGACGAGAGCGATATTGCTGAGCAGGAAAAGTTGTTGCCACTGTTAGGCTATAAAAAAGCATTGCAAGGAAAGCCTACCGCGTACGTGTGTTACAACAAAATATGCGAGCTGCCAACGCAGAGCGTGAGTGTGCTAACGGATCAGTTACTTGGCGGCGAGTAGTTTATGAGCCAGTAACTGTTTTGACGAGGCCTTTTTGATAGTGGTTTTTGAAAGAAACTTGCGAGGAAATAGCTTAGAAGGAGACAAGCTAAAAGTAGCCATTTACAGAGCAGAAAAAGACAGAGGCGCGTCTCCCTCAAGCCTACATTTTTGAATGTTATGCATGAGGGAGAGCAACGTTTAGATATTTACATTATCGTGATATTTGTCCACTGCGTTTTTTCGCGGCTACCAATTTAAAATTAAATCCTTCACTAACGTGCCGGATGTTGTTAGATCGCTAGCTGACCAGTTGCCGGTAGTACTGGCGCCAGACTTCAGTGCCGATGCTCCTTCAGCCTTGTCGTTTAAGGCCCAGTTGGCATGGCTTAAATTATTGGTACGCATAAAATCGACCCAAGTGTTAGTCGATGCAGTGTCTACCGCGCCGTCGCCACTAGCGTCTACCGCTCCCCATTCCGTTACGAACAATGCGATCCCCTTGCTAAGTGCCGTGGTGGCTTTGGCACGCAGTGATGCTTTGTGAGTGCCGGCATAAAAGTGCAGAGTGTAAGCAATATTAATATGACCGGTAATGGGGTTGTCTGCGGCAACGTCGACGTCTTGTGACCANGTAGGTGTGCCGACAATAATAAGGTTGTCGGGGTCTTCGGCGCGAATGGCCGCAATTACATCTTCCGCGTAGGGTTTGATGTCGTTTGCCCAAGAGGTGGTGTTCAACGGTTCGTTATAAATTTCATAAATAACGTTTGGATAGCTACCGTAGGTTTGAGCCATTTCCGTAAAAAAGGTTTCGGCTTCCGCTTGGTAATCTTCCGCGTGGTGGCTGTGCCAATCAATGATCACGTACATGTCGTTGGCAATGGCGGCGTCTACTACGGTTGTAACTCGGGCCTTGTTGCCGGTTGGGTCACCAATATAGCCACCGTTATCATCTACNCCCATAGAGGCGCGCACCAGTTTCGCATTCCAGTCCTGTTTCAGCCAAGACACCACCTCGGCGGTATAGAATTTTTCACCGCCCCAGCCAGTGTTACTCCAAAACAAGCTAGGCCCTGCGATGCTATCGACATTACCGCCAAACAGTATTTGATTGCCGCTTACGGTAATCGGCGTAACCGACCACTCTCCGCCAGAGCTTGAACTTGTCGAGCTGCTAGATGAGCTGCTAGATGAGCTGCTAGAAGAGCTACTTGACGTCGAACTGCTGGACGAACTAGACGAGCTGCTAGAACCACCAGAGGAGCTAGATGAACCGCCTCCACAGGCCACAAGGGCAGTGGCGGCAAGGCCTAGAATGAAAGCCTTGACGATAGACGCAGTGCTGAACCGCGGCGCGGCTGATGTGCACAGATATGAGTGGAGCATAATAAAACCTCATTATTATATGAATGCCGAGCGTGCGCTTTCGTACAGCTAATATCGCGCATTGGGTGTTGTGAGCGCTNATAGAGCCTTGTGTCGACGTCTATCCGATAGACCGCCAGCGTGGCAGGAGTTAGATTGATCCGCAAGTATGGCGCGCGCCATCTCAATGTAGGGTGAAATATACTCAGTGTTAACCGCTAGATTTAACGTGGTTATTACATCCGCCGCGCTATAGTTAGCCAAACTTAGCCACTAAATTGTTTGTTGGCTGCCAACTTCACAATAATCGAGTCGATACTATGGATAGGGTAAAACTTTCTCGCCTTGCAGTTGCAGGGTTAATCGTTACCGTTTTAAGCCTTGTGAATACGGGTGCTAGCGCGGGTGATAGCTGGAACCATAAACGCGCTGCGGTCAGCCTGACCTATGATGATTCACTAAACGTGCACATAGACCGGGTGGCGCCAGCTTTGGAAGCTCGTGACCTACTGGGTACTTTTTACATCACCTCTTTTTTTGAGCCGTTTCGCGCCCGCGTCAACGATTGGCGCCGCTTGGCTCACAACGGCCACGAACTGGGTAATCACACCCTGTTTCACCCCTGCGAGGGCAGTGGCCCTGGGCGTGGCTGGGTGAGCCCTCACTTAGATTTAAGCAAATGGACGGCGCAGCGTGTGGCGGACAATATTTTAATGAACAACACGCTACTCGAAGCGGTTGATGGCCGAAAAGAGCGCACCTTGGCCTTCCCCTGTGGGGATACGCTCGCGGGGGGTGCCTCTTACCTCGATAGGGTTGAAAGCGAGTTTGTCGCTTTGCGCTCGGTCGGTGGTACAGCGCCTAAATTCACNGAGGTGGATCTAGCGGCGATTCCATCCTACATGGTGAACGGCAACAGCTTTGCCGACTTAAAAGCCCAAGTGGACAATGCGATAGCAGAAGAGCGTTGGCTGGTATTTTTATTTCATGGCGTGGGTGGCGAGCACAGTTTGGATGTTGCCGCAGAAGTGCACGATCAGTTGCTGGATTATTTGCAGCTTAAGCGTGAGCAGGTTTGGGTTGCTCCCACGGTTACTGTTGCCAAGTACATAGCCGCGGAAAAGGGACCGGCGGAAGGCCGAAAGACGCCGTAACCCAACGATTCGGAGCGATCCATCCTAAGGTTTTAGACGTTCCATATGTAGCCATGCGCACTACGCTTCGTGGAGTCGTTATAGCCAATTTGGAGCGCAAACTAATGTTGATCAATTCAGTGGTCAAGCTCTGCTGTCAATCGCTGCGCGTTGGGCACAAATGGCTGGAACGTCGCGCAACGTGATTAGCGTGTCTATACTCTAATTGTCGGTCGCGATGAGCAGCTTATTTCGATCGCAAAAAACGTCAAACAATACCCAATACCAGCTAAGTATCTACCTATGGATAATCGTCGCAAGCATCCCCGTATCCCCGTTACTGTAGAGGTTAAAGTATCCCATCCCAGCATTGGGGAAAAGATTGTGAAAACCCGAAATATTTCCGATAACGGATTATTTATATTGGTTGACCCGTCAAATATGCCGCCAATTGGCACCGTGGTAAAGGGTCAGGTACAGGGCCTGCAAGTGGATGCGCCGATGCTGGATATGCAAATTGTTCGGGTTGAAACTGTTGGCCTTGGGCTGCAGTTTGTCGATGCTCAGTAGCCAGACAGGCGGCGTTATATAAATTTGTTTGTTTAAGTGTCAATCACTTAAGGCTCGGCAAATTGGCGATTGGTAACGGAAGCTTCTCGATCTATATGTTTCTGCAAGTCTATTTAAAACAGAACAATTCAATTCTCCCCTATCTACCATGAGACCTAGGTGTAAACCATAAAAAGGTGTGCTCTATGAGGGCTCTTGCCGTTGTGTTTTGNCTTTGTAAAACCCTGTAAAACCTATGGGCTGGTGTCTTGTGCAGAACCGGTTGAATGCCTCACTATAGATCCAACAAAAACGCATCGTCTCAACGTTACGGGCAGTGTGCAAATCGGTTTTGATTGGAAGGGTGTCGCATCATGAGTCTTCATAAGGTAAAAAACGCTCTAGCCATCTTTGGCGTATTTGTGCTGTTTGTAATGGCGCGGAATATCGAAATTTACTACCAAGGGCAAGGCTCCAATACGCGTTCTTCGTCTATAGTTTTGATAGAGCCAATGCTCGGTTCCATGGCGCAAACTGAACAGGAATGGGAGAAGTAAAAATGATAAGTACCACGGCCTCACAGAACAGTTCGGCATACTTAATAAACCCCCTTAAGAGCGATCAATATAAACGGATGTCTACTATGCATGAACTTCGATTTAAGCCTAGATTTGCAATGACGATGGACGTAAAAATATCAACGCCACTTGAGGGTGATCGCGTGCTTGTAACTAAGAACATATCGGATAGCGGAATGTTTCTAGTTGGTGATAGTCATTTGCTTCCAGAGCTTGGCGCTATTGTTGATGGCGAAATTCAAGAATTAATTGAAACTGTACCCATTCCGAAAATGAAAGTGGTAAGAGTGGAACCGCAGGGCGTAGCCGTAGAGTTTATTGCGAGCAGCTGATTACGCTGCTAAGCGTTATGTCCGTAGGTGCCGATGAGCGCCAATTTCAAACTGAGTAACAAATATTTAATCGCTGACGTATAACTCTGCGTATAATCACGCCATCTTTTTAATTTGTTTATCCGAGAGAGTACTGATGAGATTTAAATTTGCAGTTAAATGTATAGTTGGCCTGACGTTGGCTTTAGGTGCCTGTTCTAGTTTGGCTGGTTTTAGTGTTAATGGTACTCAATTGCTAGACGCGAATGGCCAGCCTTTTGTAATGCGCGGTATCAATTACGCTCACACTTGGTTTAAAACCAGCTACGCGAGCGCTCTTCCCGATATAGCCGCTACCGGCGCCAATAGTGTCCGTGTCGTGCTTTCTGATGGCCAGCGCTGGGAAAAAGATCCAGCCGCGACCGTTGCTGAAATCATTCGCATTTGTAAAGAAAATAACTTAATCGCCATGTTGGAAGTGCACGACATAACTGGCTCGGGTGATGAAGGTGCCGCTGGCGATTTGGTGGCTGTACGAGACTATTGGATAGAGCTAGCTGATATCTTAATCGGCGAAGAAGATTACGTNCTCATTAATATTGCCAATGANCCGTTGGGCAATAGTCCGCCGGCGAGCGAATGGATCAATGATCATAAAATTGTAATTCAAAGCCTGCGTAGTGCTGGGCTAACTCATACAATAGTAGTAGATGCTCCAAGTTGGGGNCAGGATTGGCGTAACTACATGCTGGATAATGCATCGGCTGTTGCGGCGGCAGATAGTTTGTCTAACACCATGTTCAGTGTTCATATGTATGAGGTTTATAACAGCCAATCTAAAGTAGAAAACTATATTAGCGAATTTTTGGCCGAGAATAACTTGCCCTTAATAGTTGGCGAATTTGGCGGCGATCACCAAGGTGCAAATGTCGATGAAGATAGCATTATGGCGTTTAGTGAAGCCATGGATGTAGGTTATCTAGGCTGGTCTTGGACGGGTAATGGCGATTGCTGTACAAGCCTGGATATTGTTAATAATTTTGATGCTAGCGACCTTACCCCTTGGGGCGAGCGCTTTATCAATGGCGCCAACGGTATTAGAGCTACTAGTGTTTTGGCGACAGTATATGACGGCGGCGCAAGCTCAAGTTCGTCCAGCTCTAGCACGTCCAGTTCATCTAGCTCATCCAGTTCGTCTAGCTCTAGCACGTCTAGTTCATCNAGCTCGTCAGGCAGTAGCCCCGAGAGTGAAAATAATACCTCTACATCTAGTGGTGGCGGTGTATTTGGTTTGTTTTTTGTATTACTACTGGGTTTTTTCGGGGTACTCCGCAGTACTCGCTATAACGGCTTGTAAAATGCTGTAAAACCTACTTTGATTTACTTGAAGTCAAGTCCACCTCGACGGCATTATGTGAGTCTGTAGTTGGAGTTAAGAAGTTAGAGTTAAGAAGTTAGAGTTAAGAAGTTGGCGCTCCTAAGCTGGTGTTAATGACCAAGTAGCGCAAAGCAGAAATAAGCACGCAACGATATAATTTAATAAATTAATACAGGACTATAACTATGAAGAAGTTAACTGATATTGAATCTATTGGCCCAGTATATGCTGAGAAACTGAAGGCGGCAGGTGTAATGGGTGTGGCGACTTTGTTGTCTAAGGGCGCAGAAAAGAAGGGTCGTGCCGAAATTGCTGAGAAAACACAAATCAGTGAGAAAATGATTTTGAATTGGGTGAACCGCGCTGATCTAGGCCGTATTAGTGGTGTTGGCACCCAGTATGCTGATTTACTCGAGGTTGCAGGCGTAGATACGGTTCCCGAGTTAGCACAGCGTAACGCCGAAAACCTGTTTGAGAAAATGTCAGAAATTAACAGCGAAAAGAAATTGGTTCGCGTGCTGCCATCTCAAAAGGCTGTTGCCGACTGGGTTGCTCAGGCCAAATCTTTGCCACGCGTTGTTAATTACTAATAATTGTTAACTACCGATCATTATTAACAATTAACCATAGTTAAGGGTAATATTTGTTAGCGAACNTTGACTATTTTAAGGTTGTTCTAATCTAGCTTTAGACAAACGCGGCAAATTATTACGGATGGTTTTATCTAAATATCCCCAAGTGGAAAGTGATTCGCTTGGGGATATTGGTTTAATAACCTCGATTATTTGTAAGACACCAAGTATCTACCCGCAAAACCGTTTATTTTGCCCCCATCGCCCCAAGTTACTGTTAATTCGAATACAATCTGCCGTTATATCTTAAATAACATAGTGAATAACCCTGTGGTTAATGGCTTATCAGTTTTTGTGCCCAAGTTAATGGTTGTCGCTGCCGTTCGTCTCAATTCTTTTTGGGGTAAGTCTTCATGGCAAAAATGTCTGGGTTTAGTATGTTGGTGTCCGACATTATGTTTAAGCTTGGTTGCTTGCACGTCTATCTACCCTAGCGAAAATTTTCTTAAATCGGCCCGGCTTGAGCAGAGCTGGGTGGACGGTATTGAATTTAATCACCGCTTGTACCGCAATAACCTGTCATCTCCAGTAGTGACTACTATCCCCCTTAAGAATCGCTTGCACCTCTATATCGGCGGCGATGGCACACCTTGGCAGGCGGGTCGCTATGTTAACGCTGATCCAACACCGCGCAATCCAATCACGCTTAAGTTAATGGCGCAGGAATATAATCCTGCTGTATTTCTCGGCCGGCCCTGTTACTACGGTGACCTAGCAAACACCGCGTGTAGTAGCGATATTTGGACGTTTGGTTCGATATTCCGACCGATGTAGTTGCGAGTATGGCGAAGGCTATCTCTGCAGAACTGAGTGAAATGCAAAACCCCGAGTTGGTATTGATTGGCTATAGTGGCGGCGGAACCTTGGCGGTATTGTTGGCATCGCGGTTACAGAATGTGGTTGCTCTAGTAACGATTGCGGCAAATTTAGATACGAAAAAATGGACGGATATTCACGGCTATCTACCCTTAGCAACCTCGTTAAATCCCACCTTTGATAACGCCTCGCTTGTGGATGTAAAACAAATACATCTAATTGGCGACAGAGACCGCAACGTTCCTTACGCGGTGACCGAAAGTTATGTAAGCCGCCACGGAGGTCTGGTTTGGAACTATCCGACCTTTGATCACAGCTGTTGCTGGGTTGCACAATGGCCGACTATATTACAGCGCGTAAATGCTGAAATTAATCGGCCCCCAGCTACAACAACGACAGATGATTACTCGTCGAAGTTAAACGTTCGTAACCGCTAAGGCGTGATACTATTTTCGTTCTCCCAGCGCAGAAAATAGTCGTGTAGTAACGGTGTAATTGTTTTGCTGCCCATAATTNCGCAATTAATTGTAGTGTTATTCGGAAGTGAACAATTCGCTTCGCTACTCGATTCGAACGGCGCGTTGTCGCTGTGGCAGCCAGCGCCGCCGCAGCCGAGCGACGGCACAACAAGATTGTTTAAATCCCCAAGTGATACATAGCGGCGAACATTGTTGATGTCGCGACTAACCGAGAACTGGTTGTCTAGGCCGCGCGCGCGAATTTGTAAGTTCATGGCATCTGGGCAACTGGGTGACACACTGAGGTTGCTAGGCTCCGGTACTGGAGGTGAG
>Ga0065722_104379_pt1 | contig 19465 bp, 20 predicted proteins | sample BansetMetagenome_FD_59109 | JGI IMG/M metagenome (GOLD analysis project Ga0065722, IMG submission 59109) | Bankia setacea gill microbial communities from Puget Sound, Washington, USA - Caecum Enriched | ecosystem: Host-associated > Mollusca > Digestive system > Ceca | place: United States... | reverse complement strand
TTAGATCCTAATATGCCGGTTGAGGAAGAGCTGCCGATAGACGGCGCGCTGTTAATGGAGGACAACACAACTGTTATTGTCGTAGCGAGCGTACTGCTTTTGGCTGTATTGATAGGGGGCGTGCTGTTAGTTCGAAAAAACAAGAAATCTACCGATAGCCCTGTGGTTTTCGCCTACCTCTATGAATACGCGAGCACGGGAGAAATTAAGCATGAAGTGTCTTCTACTACTACGCGTTTAGGTAGAGGGAGTAGTAACGATATTGTGCTGATGGGCGATACGGTATCGTCAGTTCATGCCGTGTTAAAGCGCGAGCGAGATGATTCGCTTACACTCGTAGATCTTAATTCGAGCAATGGAACCAAAGTGAATAATCGCCCCATAACGCAAGAGACAATTGAGTCAGGTGATGTGATTATGTTGGGCGAATACAGTATTAAAATTCAACGAATAGGGTAATCGTTATGACGGCTTATACAGTAGGGCGCGGTGAAGATGCGCATATCGTAATCAACGACGCTAGCGTGTCATCTCGTCATCTCACGGTCGAACGAGTGTCCGAAAATTATGTGAGAGTTATAGATTTGGGCTCAACTAACGGTACCTATGTGTCGAGTGGGGCAGGCAAAGAAAAAATCACGCAAATTGACGTACAGACTTCCGACACCTTATTCCTTGGTGCTTTTAGTATAAAAGTGGCCGATTTAATGGGCAAAATTGCACAGGCGGATGTTAAACCGTCCGCCGCGGGTGAAAGAGATAACGAAAAAGGCTTCAGTCGTTATATTCGTACTGAAGATGGGCGATACGTAAGGAAAGAATCATGAGTATTTCTAACGCGGTGTTAATCCGTATTTTAGGTTTTGTCGTCGCAATTTTGTGGCTTGTTTTATTAAGTTTTGGTCTCCCCAATACGATGGAAGAAGGTAATCTTGCAGGCTTTTCTTGGCATCAGTTTTTAATTGCCACGGACGACCCTATGTACCCACTTAATGTTCAAGTACTTATGTGGATAGCGTTTTTCTATTGTCTTTCCGAAGTAGCCATAAAGTGGATGGGTCAAATGGAACAGTCACAATGGTTGGGAGAGTTTTCGCTTTTTCGCAACCCTTCCTCTGTGAATGTATACACGCCCAAGGGCGAAATGCGTGTCGATCTAGACTCCAATGAGGCACTTAAACCTGAATTGCTGGCAGCAATATTTTATGCGAAGCGCAAGGCGTTGCATCCCAACGCCTTAATCACCTCAATATTTAAGAAGGTGAATCATCAGTTTCAAAGTACGAATGATGTTGGCGATGTGTACAGCGTAGTGAATGCGAGTTTAGAGCTGGAATTGCATAAAGTTGATATTGGTTACACGGTCATTCGTTACTTAGCGTGGTTAATTCCAACGCTGGGTTTTATTGGTACCGTGATAGGTGTTGCGCTTGCGTTAGGTAAGGCCGCAAGCATGGGGTCTACAGACCCACGATTACTTGAAGAAGTGATTCCTCGATTGGGGACAGCTTTCTATACCACTTTATTGTCTTTGCTGCTGTCGGCAATCGTCATGATTTTAATTCAAATTGTACAGGCTAAAGAAGAAGCTCTGGTTAATAAAATTGGTAGCTTTTGTATGGACAATATTGTAACTAATTTAAAACCGAGAGCACATTAAGAGGATACCGAGCATGAGCAGATTTGGTGATAAGAGCGGCAATGATGCACCAACACGTTTGGTGAGAAACGACCCAACAAAAAAAGTTGGCTTCGGTGGGGATGATGGCAATGATGGTGCCACACAGAAAATTGATGCTAGCGATAATCTAATTCGAAATAAAGTCGACATTGATAATAATCTCCGCTCTGCGGTCAACGCCGCACAAGCGAATGAGAATACAGGGAATATTGGTGGTTCTACTTTTGAGTCAGTCGCTAAATCGGCAAACCCAAAAACGGTTGTATTCCGCCCGAGTGAGGGCGATAAGGTTGCGACCGCTACCGACTTGCCGGTTGTTGCATGGTTAGTGGTGGTGGAGGGTGCAGGAAAAGGCAAAGGTATTGCCCTGAGTTATGGTATGCAAAAGATCGGGAGAGAAGCATCCCAAAACGTTGTGCTCGATTTTGGTGACGAAACCATTTCCCGCGAACATCATGCCGCTATCGAATATGACCCTAAAACGCGCACTTTCTATTTGAGTAAGGGCGAAAATTTGGTGTATCTCAATGGTGCTCGTGTTGGTCAAGGCTCTGAAGAAAACTTATCGGTCGGCGATATGATAGAAATCGGTAATACCAAGCTTAAATTTATGCCTTTTTGTGGCCCTGACTTTTGTTGGCAGTCGGATAGTTAGTATGCAAGCACTTTGGAGTGTTTCCCAAATTCAGGGAAAACGTGATTATCAGGAAGACGTATTTGCGGCCGTTGAAAGTGATTGTATCTTCTACGCGGGTGAACAATACCCTCTCGAAAATGGGGTGTTACCTGCGCAATATACTTTGCTTGTTATTGCGGATGGCATGGGTGGTATGGGCCACGGAGATATAGCTGCATCTATTATTGTGGAATCGTTTATCGAATGCTTTCTGAATGTATTCAATCAAAAAAATAGTATGGAAGCGCGCTTTAGTGAAGCATTGGAGTCAGCGAATACTGCCGTCGCAGACAAAATTAGAGAAAACGCTGAATTTGATGGTATGGGGGCTACGTTAATTGCCGTACTTTGGGACGCGCAAGATAACAAAGCGTACTGGGTAAGTGTTGGCGATTCGCTATTGCTAGCCTCTACAGCCTCTCGACCTTTGCTACAGGTTAATGAAAAACATACGTGGGGCATGCAAGCAGAGGCATTGCGTGCTCGCGGAAATACATTGCCAGATGATGTGTTGCAGAAACGTTTTCATGCACTTTGCAGTGCTGTGGATGGGCAGCCAATGGCATTTGTTGATTTGCAAACCGAAGGTTGTCACCTCACCGACGGTGACTTTCTCGTGCTCGCATCGGACGGGGTTGAATCACTAGATTCAGACGTGTTACAGGAAAGTGTTCAGGCGGCGAGACGTTCTTTTATGCAATACGAAACGCTTAAAGAACAAAGTGATAGTCTCGCTGCCTGTACGTTAGCGTTGTTAGAAGATACCGAAAATTCAGGCAATGAGTATCAAGATAATACGACAGTCGCATTATTGGGCGTAACGAAGGTTACTACCGTTTCGTAGCCGTTCTTTCTATGATTTTTGCAATCGCATATATAATGCCGGTTGCATGTATCGTAAAACGGCGCTAGTGCACTACAGTTGTTCAGCCCAGCGCGAATAGTCATAATGCCGCTATGTTTTACTGGTTTACTTGTAATTGGGTAGGCCTACCTCTTCAGTTGTTACTGCACTATAAATATTTTATGGAGATTAAGCACAATGAAAAAACCGTTAATAGCTGGGGCGTTAATTATAATTGTGCTTTTAATTGCAGCGGCCATTTGGTTTAGTGAAAGTAGAAAAAGTTGTGCTACCCAACATGGCGATTGCGGAGCAGTGCAACTCGAGGAAAATACAGCAGCTCACGCTGACGGAGCGGAGCCAGCTATTGAAGGGCTTGCTCCGGGTAAGTCGCCAGACCATACCTCCCCCGACACAGACAAAGACACGTCAGCCATTGTTCCAGGTGAACAGGGGCTGGTGGGCGCGCGTACTATTAGTATCCCAGCGGGCACATCGGTAGCCTCTGCTGACGAAGCCCAGTCGCTTGTAGATGCTCAAGCTCAGGGCCTCGGCTTAAACGTTGTTACAGATAGCCGCGATAATTATGGCAATAGTTATTATCAGCTTACTCAGCGTATTAACGGTGTTCCTGTCTACGGTGCGAATGCAGTGCTTGAAGTTATTCAGGGTGATGCAGAATCTATTTACGGCGCTTGGCAAGACGAAGCCGATATAGATGTAACCCCGACATTTACGGCTGAGCAAGCGCTAATTCAAGCGGCTGAAAATATGGGCGGCACAGCCGAAGTGAATGTTAAATTAACACGAGAACCTGAACTTGTAATCTATGTGTCAACGCAAAAAACGCATTTAGCATGGCATGTTACTGCGTTTATCTCGCCTACCACTCAAGAAGAAGTTGTTATTGTCGATGCAAACGAACCGCAGTTCTTGTTGCGTACTACAACGAGGGTTCATTAATGCGTTTTTTAGTTGCAAGCTTATTATTGGTTGCGAGTGTTTGTACGGTAGCATCTGACTATAAAATTTATCATTTAGATCTCGACGGCGAATGTGTTGATGGTGAAACCGTACACGGTATTTGGGAATTGTGGGCCAGCTCTTACGGAACGTCTGCATTTAGAGAATCGTTAGGCGATTATGATGTTACTGATGGTTCCGGCATGTCCCCTAAATCTCGATTTGCACTGGAGCAGCTAGAGTTAACGGTTAAATTCTTTGAGAAAGAATTAGATTGGAACGTTATTGGTGGCCGAGAAAAAATATTATTAGTTTCAAACTTTGAAAGCGGCGATGGTGGCGGCTGTAGCGGTTTAAATGCTTTCTATAATGGCTACAATGGGTTTCATCTGATGGGGATTGAATTGGGCCATCAGAATAGCCGACAAAGCATGGCGGACGATCTCGATAATGCGAGCCATGAATATGGCCACGGTTACTATCGAGAATACAAACGCGAGCAAACCCATGAAGATGAAGCGATAAATGAATCCGTCGCCGACATGTTTGGAGCTGCCTTTAAAGCGTGGGCTCAGTCTGGAAAGAATTTAAGCACCACACGAATTCGAGAGAATACTTTTTGGGTGGGAGAAGTATGGGCGCAACTCGTTAATAATTATTATGGCGGTAATGTGCAGTTAATGCGCGACATGACCGACCCTGCCAGCGGCGGTGATCCAGATTATTACGACCGTCGTGAGGCCGCGAATACTGAAATTCACTCCTTGGGTGGTGTTACTAACTTAGCATTTGCCCTAATGGCGCAAGGGGGTACACACCCTACTCACGATACCGGTATTAATGTGCAAGGTATTGGTATGGAAAAATCAATTAAGCTTGTTGCGTATATTCTAAAGCACCGTATTCCATTTAATTCGATGCCAGAATTTGGCGATGCAATGCGCAAGGGCGCAATGCGAATACACGGTCGAGATAGTCAGGAACTTCGGTCTGTGGATGCGGCCTTTCGAGCAGTGGGATTGAACTCTTCGCTTCCAGAACCCAGACAAGAACCTGCTACAGATACCACGCCAGAGGAGACCGTCCAAGAACAGGGCGCTCAAAGGGAAACACCAACCGCTGCACCAAGGCCAACGGTGGCGCCTACTCCTATACCGGATACGCATGGAAAGCTCACAATAACGGGCCCTACTTTTATTATTGTATTGCTAGCGGGTATTAGCCTTATCATCGCTGTTGTAGTGATAATTGCGGGGCGCCGGACGAAATCCATTATGCCAATAGTTGATGAAGCAGGCCAAGCACCACCACCACCAGGGCCTAACTTATACAAAAAAACATCACAACCCTCGGCTGAAAAGGTTGCAACTGAGAAAATAACACCGGTAAAAGTGGTTGCTACGGAGAAAATATCAGAGGGGCGATCGGCGGCAATAGAGGCTGTATTGGCTGTTGGCGGTCAATCGTTTCCACTTGAACTGGATGCTACCCAACTTATTTTGGGGCGAAGTAGCGAGCTTGATTTACCGTCAAAACTCTTACGCTTGCTGGGTGACGATACTTACATTTCTCGCAAGCACTGTGCTATTTGGTATAAAAGCCATACAGGAGAGCTTTATGTTCAGTCGGTCAGTGACAATGGCGTTACAGTGAACGGTAATAAAGTTAGTGGCAAAGCCAAGCTTAAGTTTAACAGGCCAATATCAATCAAAATGGGTAAAACAACGGTGGATATCTCGCCAGCCTAAAATGCTTTTAGGCGTTGGGGCGGGATAGCTCTCCCGCTTTGCCCCTTACCGCAGTAGTGCAACGATTATTCTGCATCGATAATGGCTTTTTGCCTTTCGAAACGCTCGTCGAGAATACGCTGTACATCTTTAGCATCTTCGAGTAATTTTTGGGCGCCGCTAGGAGTGTAAGGTGTCACCAATGTATCGTTAGACGGGGTGGCAGTAGGGGCGACCCCTTCCGGTACGTCCAACCCTTGTATTAGGTTAACGTTTGGGTCTACTTCTAGTTTTTTGACCTGCTGTGTTGTTTCCGGTGGTGGTTCAGAGGAATAATGAACAACGCCCTTCTCATCGGTCCATTTGTATGCGGTGTCTTTAGTGCTAGGTAAGGCTGAGTCTGTATTCAGAATGGAGGGTATGGAGAGTGACGGCATTTCCGCGCTAAAGGGCGATTTTCCGGTCATTACATACATAATGTAATTGGATACTCCAAACATTAAGCCAACCATTACGAGTATTTTTGCTACAAGCTTGTAAACCATTCCAACGCCTCTTAGATTATTGTTCTAGCCGCAGCGAGATTGTAGGCGAATATTGCACTGGGTGCGAGCTGGCGTATTCCTGCTAGAAACGCATTGCATATTCCGTCCTATTCGCCTATTTTCCTTCCATGAATACATCAGCGACTCTACATAATCTGGCAACCCTTCTCGGTGAAACGTTAGCAAACAGGGGCTGGCAAGCAGCAACTGCAGAATCTTGCACTGGCGGTGGTGTTGCCCAAGCCATCACTGATGTTATGGGTAGTTCCGCATGGTTTCAATTGGGTTTGGTCACCTACAGCGACCAAATGAAAACCGACCTTTTAGGGGTTTCCCCAGCATTACTTAAGCAGCATGGGGCTGTAAGCGAACCCGTGGTGCGCGCGATGGTACAAGGGGCATTGACGCATTCTAAGGCGGATATAGCAGTAGCGGTGAGTGGAATCGCGGGGCCAGGTGGCGCGGTGGAAGGTAAACCCGTAGGTATGGTGTGCTTCGCTTGGGGAGGTTCTCAAAACTGCGAATCGAGTACACTGTATCTAAAGGGTGATCGACGGAGTGTTAGAGAGCATTCTATTGGTTATGCGCTCGAGCGTTTAATCGCACTTGGGCAGAGCGAAGTACTGTATAAGTAACTATTACTGTTTGCGTGTACAGTATTTTTGTCGTATGCTGCATTCGTACTTTGGCGAGGGGTGTGTCTCGCAGATTATCATTCTTCATGGCGGACGGGATGTCGGCTCTGAAAAGGCATATTTAAGGGGTTATTTATGGACGCAAATAAAGAGAAAGCTTTACAGGCAGCGTTAACACAGATCGATCGCCAATTCGGCAAAGGCACAGTAATGCGCATGGGCGACAAAGAACTGGAAAAAATTCCTTCCATTTCAACGGGCTCATTAGGGCTCGATGTTGCACTGGGTATTGGCGGGCTACCAAAAGGCCGAATAGTAGAAATTTATGGCCCAGAATCATCGGGTAAAACAACGCTCACATTACAAGTAATTGCTGAAGCTCAGAAAAAAGGTGGAACATGTGCGTTTATTGATGCTGAGCATGCGTTGGATCCTATTTATGCTGGCAAGCTGGGTGTTAATGTCGACGATCTAATTGTTTCCCAACCAGATACTGGTGAGCAGGCATTGGAAGTGGCGGATATGTTAGTGCGTTCTGGTGCAGTCGATGTATTGGTTGTGGACTCTGTTGCAGCCCTTACCCCGAAAGCAGAAATAGAAGGCGATATGGGCGATCACCATGTTGGGTTGCAAGCCCGCTTAATGTCTCAAGCACTTCGAAAAATAACAGGCAATATCAAAAATGCAAATTGCTTGGCGATTTTTATTAACCAAATTCGCATGAAAATTGGCGTAATGTTTGGTAACCCAGAGACCACTACGGGTGGTAACGCATTAAAATTTTACTCATCCGTACGTTTGGATATTCGCCGTATTGGATCTGTGAAAGATGGCGACGAAGTTACTGGGTCAGAAACGCGCGTTAAAGTGGTTAAAAATAAAGTAGCTCCACCTTTTAAGCAGGCAGAGTTTCAAATTCTTTACGGTCACGGCATTAACCGTTATGGCGAAGTAATTGACTATGGTGTAAAGCTAGGTTTGGTCGATAAAGCCGGTGCTTGGTATAGCTATAATGGCGATAAAATAGGGCAGGGTAAAAGTAATGCAATGCAGTACTTAAAAGAACGCCCGGAAATTGCAGAGTTCTTAGAGGCAAAAATTAAGGAAGAATTACTTGGTGATTTGGAGCCTGTAAGCGAAACTACAGATGATATAAAAGGCGAAGATGTCGTCGAGTCTTAATTAGGGCTATTCTGTAAAAATAAAAAAGCTGCCAGCTGCATAGCTGGCAGCGTTAGTTTTTCGCCTTACAACTTTTTTATTACCATTCTACGTTACAAGTTTTTTCATGCCTGAATATCCTCCCAGTTTTGATGCCGCGTTCGAAGAAGCGGAAAAAAAAGCCTATCATGCGGCAGTTGTTTTACTGACGCGTCGCGAGCATTCGAAAAAAGAGATTTCCGTAAAACTGGCCTCCAAGTTGGCTTCTATAGCGTGTGATGCAGATAGCGTCATTGCTTCGGTAGTCAGCCGTTTAGCCGCGAATGGGTATTTATCTGATGAGCGTTTTGCCGAATCTTATTGTCGTGCCCGAATACAAAAGGGATTTGGGCGTGAGCGGCTGGAAATGGAGCTGTCTGAAAAAGGGGTGGGCTCTTCTCTTATCTCTCTTGTTGTCGAACAGTTCGATACGGATTACCCCGCTGTTTTAGCAAAGGTCTGGCATAAAAAATTTAAAAACTTTCCCGTAGATCACGCAGAGAAAATAAAACAGCAAAATTTCTTACGCTATCGTGGGTTTTCGTTTGATGAGATCGATGCGCTATTTCGTTCCATCTCGTAACTCACAGGCAAGTGTTGTAAGGGTTTTTAGCTTTGGCGAAAGCAGTCTTCAAAAAAGGCTTGTGCGTATGTGTCGGCCCAGCTTGGCTTTTTTATACCTCGGATAAATGCACAGTGCGAGCCATGCGCTTGCAGAGATACGGATAAGTGTGCGGGACGCGCAATTTTGGATAAGTCGGCCGGCGGGATTACGGGGTCGTCCTGTGTCGCGATGATGCTGGTTTTACTGAGTGTGAATGCGAGTTTATGGCCTGTAATAGTATAGGACTGAAAGTAGTCCTCTACCGTTTGGTATTGAGTGTAACGTGGGATAAAGAACTCATTCATTTCTTTCAGGCGTGACATTGGTGTTAAAGCTTTTGCGTAATCATAGTCAGGGAAATACTCTAGCTTTTTAAATAAAGAGCGCTTCCATTTTTTTACAAAGTATTGTTCGTACCAGAATGGCCCACTTTCCAGCACTTTCATTGTTTCGGCGGGATCGAGCACAGGGCAAATCGCTAATATGGCGTCTAAAGGCTTGGCGAGAGATTGAGGCAGTAAGCCAACACGTAACGCAAAATTCCCACCTAACGAAAACCCCATTAATCCTGTTTTACTATACTCATACGTTAATTGAAGCGTCTTGATCGCGCCTGCAACCTCCTCTACGAGAGATGAGTTGAATAGGCCGCGGTTTAAGTGATGGCTGTTACCGTGATCACGCAAATTTAATCGGCATACGTCGTGTCCGGCCGCTAGAAATTGCGCTGCTGCAGAAAGTATATAATTTGATCGGCTGGAGCCTTCCCACCCGTGGAGCAATATAATCAATGATTGAGCGTTAGAAGACGTTGTAGCGCGATTGAGTTCAGCACTAAGTCTTACCCCATTTCCACAATCAAGTATGAGTTGCTCTGCATTCTGCTCTAGGGTTGGGTGTTGTAGGGTGAGATAATGCTTACGAATACGTGAACTTGATAATATCGCTTGGAGATGAGGGTTCTTTAGGTACCAAGGTGCGCAGAAATACGTAGGTTCGGCGCCGAACTGAGGGGCTTGATCTGATGAGTTACGAATATTCACAATAAGATGAGTCTACTTTTCTGTGAAGGCATGTGTTGTAATTTTATTTGGCACGAATTTAAACGCGTTAGCGATTTTTCGCAATTTGAGTATGTATATAAATGGGTATCGATCACAAAAACAAAAGTTGGAACGTAAGGCAGCTTGAATTCACCGCCAGCGTATGCGCGGCGATTCTGGTCATTATACCGGTTGTAGCGAGTGCATTCGAGGTGAGTGGCGATTGGTTGCCTGGCGCGCTGTTGCAGGGTAAAGCGACGCCGCACGCAAAAGTTGAAGTTTTAGGCAGGGTCGTTGAAGCCGATAGCGACGGAAATTTTGTGTTTGGGCTTGGGCGAGATACCCAAGGAGAAGTGATTATTCGATTGGAGGCGGCGGGCCAGTCTAAGCGCTTTGCGTACGCAGTAAAGCCACGTGAATATAAACTCCAGAGGGTAAATGGCGTAGATAAAAAGTATGTTTCGCCACCGCAAGAAGTGAAGGCACGTATCAGTCGCGAGGCTGCACAAATTTGGGCTGCGCGACAAATAGTCTCTACAGAGCCTAATTATCGACAAGGTTTTATTTGGCCCGCAGAGGGGCCTATCACCGGTGTTTACGGCAGCCAACGCGTGTTCAACGGTGAACCCAAAAGGCCGCATTACGGTTTGGATATTGCGGGCCCTGTTGGCACGGAGATTATCGCGCCAGTGTCCGGCGTCGTTACCTTAGCGGAAAGCGACCTGTATTACTCGGGCGGCACACTTATTATCGACCATGGATATGGTATCTCATCGACATTTATTCACCTTAGTAAACTATTGGTTTCGAAGGGCCAAAAAGTTAAACAAGGCAGCCTTATTGCGTTGATGGGCGCTACTGGTCGTGTAACGGGGCCGCATCTTGACTGGCGTGTTAACTGGTTCAATCAAAGGCTCGACCCTGAATTACTGTTACCTGTAAAGCCCTCGGCACCGCATTCTCAATGAGGCCCATAGCGGGCCGTCTGCAGACAAAAGAGACTTTGCGGTGTAACATTCCACCCGATTTCCTATTAGATGAAAATAGTGTTTGTAAGGTAAATTATGATCGATCAAAAATTGCTCAGCATTCTTGTGTGTCCCGTTACCAAGGCTCCTCTGGACTATGTAGAAGAAACGCAAGAATTAGTTTGTGTTGCCAGCGCTTTAGCTTATCCCATTCGCGATGGCATTCCTGTGATGCTAGAGAGCGAAGCTCGACAGTTGACCATCGAAGAAAAAGAAATGTACCAACAAAAACATTAGATGTGCCCTTCATTCAGAGACATCGTCTCGTAACAAAAAATGGATAGTAAGCGCGCTTAATCAAGTCTTCTAAGGAGCGGTGTATGAGTGAAGAAACACTATTTACAAAAATTATAAACGGAGATATTCCTGCCGATGTACTGTTCGAAGATGAACAGTGTATTTGTATTAAGGACATTCATCCGCAAGCGCCTACCCATGTGTTGGTAATTCCACGTAAACCAATCCCTCGACTATCAGACGCTAGCGAAGCAGATAAAGCCCTCTTAGGGCATTTAATGTTACAGGTTGGTGAGATAGCCCGAAAGTTAGGGGTAGACGATGCTTTTCGGGTTGTGATTAACAACGGAGAATCGGCGGGCCAAACGGTCTTTCATCTGCACCTTCATATATTAGGGAATAAAACATTTGATGAGGGATCGTTAGGCATGCATTAGGTGTGCTGTAGGCATCTTTCAAATACATAATACCTGTGAACCACCTGTATCGATTTTATCGATAAGTTAACTGATTAAAGAGATTGTATGAAAAGCTCAGAAATTCGAGAAGCGTTTTTAAATTACTTTGCCGAAAACGGCCATGAAATAGTGGGTAGTAGCTCATTGGTTCCTGGTAATGACCCAACGTTGTTGTTTACAAATGCAGGTATGGTGCAGTTTAAAGATGTATTTCTAGGGGATGACAAGCGTAGTTATCGCCGAGCGACCAGTTCTCAACGTTGTGTTCGTGCTGGCGGAAAGCATAATGATCTCGAAAATGTCGGTTACACCGCTCGTCACCATACGTTTTTTGAAATGCTGGGCAACTTTAGCTTTGGGGACTACTTTAAGCGTGATGCGATACGGTTTGGCTGGGAATTTTTAACTAAAACACTAGGTTTGTCGCCTGAACGTCTCTGGGTAACAGTACATACTAGTGATGATGAAGCGGCTGATATTTGGCTAAATGAAATGGGTGTGAGTGCTGAGCGCTTTTCTCGGCTAGATGAAGATAATTTTTGGCAGATGGGTGATACAGGGCCATGCGGGCCGAGTTCAGAGATATTTTATGATCACGGTGCGCACGTACCGGGCGGCCCTCCCGGAAGCGAAAACGATGACCTTGATCGGTATATCGAAATTTGGAACCTTGTGTTTATGCAGTATGAGCGCCAAACGGATGGCACTCTTATTCCGTTACCTAAGCCTTCCGTTGATACGGGAATGGGGCTCGAGCGTATTGCAGCCGTTATGCAAGGCGTACATAGCAATTATGAAATTGATCTGTTTCAAGCGCTATTGAAAGCCGCCGCTAGTGCAACGGGCTGTACCGATTTAGAGAACAAATCATTGCGTGTTATTGCAGACCATATCCGGTCGTGCTCGTTTTTGGTGTGTGATGGTGTGCTTCCGTCAAACGAGGGGCGCGGTTATGTCTTGCGTCGAATCATACGAAGAGCCGTTCGACATGGTCATCAGCTAGGTCAGAGTGAGGCTTTTTTCAGTACGCTAGTAGCCGCTCTCGTGGAGCAAATGGGCGAGGCGTATCCGGAACTTGTAGAACTGCAATCACAAATAGAGCGTGTTTTGCGCGCAGAAGAAGAGCAGTTTGCAAAAACCCTTGATAAGGGAATAGGTGTGCTAGAAGAGCATCTAAAAACGTTGAAAACATCGGTCATTCCTGGTGAAACGGTATTTACGCTTTACGACACCTACGGCTTCCCCGTCGACCTTACCAACGATATCGCTCGGGAGCGCGATCTAACGTTAGATATGCCAGCCTACCAGGCATTAATGGAAGAGCAGAAGCAACGGGCGCGCGCCTCTGGCGCTTTTAAAGTCGATTACACGGAGAATTTGGCCGTGGATGGAGACACCGCATTTGTAGGCTATTCTAATTTAGAAAGCGTGGGCGACGTCACGGCGCTGTTAAAAGGCGAATTGTCTGTAACACAACTAAACGAGGGAGATGAGGGCGTCATTGTTCTCGCTCAAACCGCGTTTTACGGCGAATCTGGCGGCCAAGTTGGCGACACAGGCTATATCTCAACTGTTGCGGGTAAGTTTGAAGTTAGAGATTGCCAAAAAAGTGGTAACAACCATTTACATATTGGCGTGATGCTAAGTGGCAGTATCGGTATGGGCAATACTGTAACGGCAACCGTGGATGAAAACGTGCGTGGGGCGACAGTCTTAAATCACTCTGCGACGCATTTGTTGCACGCGGCCCTCAGGCAGGTTCTTGGGAGTCACGTCGCCCAGAAAGGTTCGCTTGTAGACTCCCAGCGTTTACGTTTTGACTTTTCTCACTTCGAAGCGGTTAGTGCCGAAGAGCTTGCAGAAATTGAAACGATCGTAAATGCGCAAATACGTGCAAATACACCGGTTACTACTGACCTGTGTGATATGGACGCCGCCCAAGAGAAGGGCGCAATGATGTTGTTTGGTGAGAAATACGGAGAGGAAGTGCGGGTGTTATCAATGGGGAATGGTTTCTCTGTTGAATTGTGTGGAGGAACTCATGCAAAACGAACGGGTGATATCGGCGTAATGCGTATAACGGCTGAGTCAGGTATTGCTGCTGGCGTTCGACGCATAGAAGCGGTTACAGGGGCTGAAGCATTGGCTGTTATCGATCTTCAGGCGAATGCACTGCACAACGCCGCTCGTAGTCTTAAGGCTTCCCCAGAAACATTATCGGAAAAGCTAGACCAGTTAGTTAGCCATAACAAGCAGTTAGAAAAAGATTTGGCTGCATTGAAAAGTCAATTGGCTGCAGCTTCTGCTGATGATTGGTTAAGCGAAGCTGTTGAAATTAAAGGTATTAAAGTTTTAGCGAAAACCTTAGACGGTGTAGATGCAAAATCACTTCGCGATACGCTAGATCAACTAAAAAATAAATTGGGTACTGCAGCGGTTATTCTTGCGGCCGTTAACGAAGGGAAGATTTCTCTCGCGGCGGGTGTTAGCAAAGATGCTACATCTCGTATTAAGGCCGGTGATATTGTTAAGTATGTAGCGAGCCAGGTGGACGGAAAAGGGGGCGGTAGGCCAGACATGGCGCAAGGTGGCGGAACAAATGTTGATGCGCTCCCCACGGTAATGGCTGGTGTTGTGAGTTGGATAGAAAGTAGTCTTTAAATTTAATGTGCGGCTCGATATTAATACGTTAAATTTAATTAATGTAACAAGTTAATGTTTAATTTTCGCTCTATCACTTTTTAGTGAAAGGGCTATTAATAATTTAAGTGTGTCGAGTGTGTTAACAGTATGAGTGTATTCGTACAAAAATTTGGTGGTACCTCTGTTGGCACCACAGAAAAGATTAAGGCCGTTGCGGAAAAAATAATCAATTTTCGTCAGCAGGGTCATGAAATTGTCGCAGTAGTTTCCGCAATGAGTGGAGAAACCAATAGACTCATCGCGTTGGCAAGCGAAATGCAAGGACAACCAGAGCCAAGGGAAATGGACGTACTCGTCTCCACTGGCGAGCAAGTGACCATTGCGCTCTTGTGTATGGCATTGCGAGAAAAAGGCTACGACGCGCGGTCGTATACTGGCGGTCAAGTCCGTATTCTTACGGATAATGCGCACATGAAGGCGAGAATCCAAGACATAGACGTGGCCAATATGCGGGCGGATTTGGATGCAGGGCGTGTAGTTGTGGTTGCTGGCTTTCAAGGCGTGGATGAAAGGGGCAATATCACGACATTAGGCCGAGGAGGCTCTGATACAACAGGTGTTGCTTTGGCGGCTGCATTAGATGCGGATGAATGCCAGATTTATACTGACGTTGACGGCGTTTATACCACGGACCCACGAGTGGTTGATGGCGCTAGACGGCTTGAGCGTATTACATTCGAGGAAATGCTAGAAATGGCCAGCCTTGGATCGAAGGTGTTGCAAATACGCGCTGTTGAGTTTGCCGGAAAATATAATGTACCGCTTAGGGTTTTGTCTGCCTTTGAAGATGGGCCCGGTACTTTGATCACAACTGACGAGGAAGACGATTCTATGGAACAGCCCGTTGTCTCTGGTATCGCTTTTAACCGAGATGAAGCGAAAATATCCATACTAGGCGTACCCGATACGCCGGGCGTGGCCTCGAAGGTGTTGGCGCCAATTGGGGACGCTAATGTTGAGATTGACGTAATTGTTCAGAATATCTCCGCCGATAAAACGGCTGATTTAACGTTTACTGTCAATCGTACAGATATGCAGAAGGCTAAAGGGGTACTGGATACTGTTGCGAAAGAGCTTGGTGCTCGAGAGGTAGTTGCTGACGACAATATTGCAAAGATCTCAATTGTAGGTGTCGGAATGCGTTCTCATGCAGGAGTTGCTTCTAAAATGTTTAAAACATTGGCAGCAGAGAATATTAATATTCAAATGATCACAACATCGGAAATAAAAATTTCCGTCATTATTGCAGAGAAGTATCTTGAACTCGCTGTAAGGGCATTACATTCCGCTTTTGAGCTAAATGTAGAGGTTTAAGGGAATAAAAAGAGAAATATTGAGTAATTCCTTGGAAAAAGATGACAGCGCTGTCATCTAATGTGACAATTCGCCCATTGTGATTCTCAACTAAAAAAAGTTGGCTGGTTTATATCTATTGTCCATGCTAAAACTGTCTTATTAGGTTTTAGTAACTAAAATAAATTTAGGACTGGTTAAGAAAACCAACAGCGGATGCCAACTGCACGACAATAATACCGCTGGCACGAGCAGGATGAATCGAAGGAGATTAGTAATAATGTTAATTTTAACCCGCCGTATTGGTGAAACCTTAATGGTTGGCGACGATGTAACCGTCACTGTTTTAGGGGTAAAGGGCAACCAGGTTCGTATCGGCGTAAACGCACCTAAAGAAATTGCCGTTCACCGAGAAGAGATCTATCAGCGTATACAGAAAGAAAAGCAAGAGCAGGCAGAACCCGGAAATAGTTAATACGGGCACTCACGCCACTAAGCTAGCGTTCGTGCAACCTAATAAAAGCCAAAGTGAGTGATCCTTACTTTGGCTTTTATTTGAAAAAAATGAAGACAAACCTTTGATTTTTCTGAGCAAATTGCTATTATCCCCGCCCACGAAAAGCTTAGTTATAAAAGTTTAGTTTTTAAGCATATTGTGGCTAAGCACCAAAAAATACGGAGAGGTGGCCGAGTGGCCGAAGGCGCTCCCCTGCTAAGGGAGTATACCTTGATCGGTATCGAGGGTTCGAATCCCTCCCTCTCCGCCATATAAACCCGTGTAATACGGGGCTTTCAGGGTAGAAAGCATTGAAACAGGACTATATTGGGACTGTTTCGGGACTACCCACAAAAAAGGCTGCCGTTTGGCAGCCTTTTTTGTGTAGGAGGCTTTTATCATTGCCGCCATCGTTCAAATCTTGCAGCGTTTTACTCTCTGGCTTGCACGCTTAAGCCCATCACACCCTCTTATTGAAAAAAACCGATTAGTTGGCCTTTGCTAAGGGGGTTGTCTTACGGATAAATCAAAAAAGTGAAGTAGAGTTTTTACGGTCGTGGCTGAGGGTAAAACCTGAGTGCCAGCGTGACAGCCGAACGAGCTCAATATACACGGTGATTAATGAGGTTCTTGCCGACGACCGTTTAATTGCCAGCGAGTGCCTCTAATTACACACAATTCTTAGTGACTTTTGCGATTAAGTAATAGATCGCGATAACCCTCAGCACCCAATAATCAAACTTAAGCTCGCCCCGCCTACAAGCCTTGACCTTAACGCGCCCAAAGCGGGTGTCGATATTTTTTACACCGAAACCAGAAAAAGAGAAGAGAAAAGGAAGCGTTAAAGACAAAGTAAGCCAGCCTGTAAACCTAGCGTCAGGTGATGACCTTGAAATGAGCTATTGTAGTGCCGAGGGTGATATTTCTGAGCGAATAATAATCTACCGTAAACCAAGCGAAAAAAACGGCCACACTTATATTGGCGGTATTGGCACTATGCGTCACAGCTATCGAACGTTTCGTGCCGACAGAGTGTTATCTGCCGTTCATATCCCTACGGGGGAGTGGTTTTTTGGCTTTGAGACTGCTCTAGCCTAGCCAAGCCCCAACGGCTTATTGGCAATCTCAGCAAAGCTCACAGGCTGGTCTTCTTGAATAAATATACCGTAATGGCGCCGGATCATTGATTCCGATGAGTGCCCTACCTGCGAAATAATCCAATTTATCGGCATGCCAATAGTTAACATCTGGCTTATAAGTGTGTGCCTGCACTGGCTTGGGCCTCTATACCTCACCTTTGCATTGATTAAGTGATTATTCCATCACTTACGAAAGCCTTGATTGTGACCAAAAGGCTCGTCGGAGGATGTCTTTATCCAAACCGGTCGGAAGTTTAATTCACGCACTGTCCTGTTATCTCTGTCGGTCATGGTTATCTCAATAGGGCTTTCGTGGCTATTCATATCATACTGCCGTCTCAAGGCGTCCAGAGCCGGTTTAAGGCGCTCAACAGCGCGTCTAGGTCGGCGGTTTTTCGTGGTTCTATATTGCCCAGGCACTAAGCTCATTTCATAGCGAACGATTTCGTTTTCAAGATCAACCGCATCTCAGCTCATAGCCATCAACTCAGCAAAGCGAGGGCCAGACCAGAGCCAGTACTCGGCCATATTCAGTTCGTTTCGTCTTTGAGTTGGGGTGGCAACAATAAGATTAATCTCGCGCCGGGTAAAAACATCGGGGGCATTCGGGTCAGGCTGGGCCACCTTCACCGCCTTTGTGGGGTTGTAGTGCAATCGCTTACGAGCGCCAAACAAATAAAACACCTGCGACGTTATTTACACACTGTCTTTAATGCTTTTACTGGACAGTTTCAAAAGGTCGTCGCTTATCCAAAGCGCTATGTCAATAGTGTCTATTTTTTCAATCAGCCGCTTACCCCATTCTCTAGAATGCCACCGGTCGTAAGCCACATACGTGAGACCACCGACCTTCCGTTTTTTTATAGTCAGCCAAATATCATCGTAATGAACAAGGGTGAGCTCTGCCAGCAAAAATAATTGGGTACCCATGCTAACGTCATTGTATGTGCAATCCAAATTCTGCGGATACTTGTGAAGGACGTGGCCGACAAGTATCCGTTACATATACCAACGGCAAGACGCTGAGCGACTGGACGCGCAAACGTGCTGATAGTAAAAAAGGAACGCTGTATTACTGTCACCGAATGTCGGTTGTAGAACCGGTTTTTGGAAACATTGGAAAGAATGAAGGATTAAATCGTTTCTCTTTGCGCGGAAAGGAGAAGGTGCAAGGGCAGTGTTATTTATTTAGTTATGATACATAACATTGAAAAGATTAATAATTACGGACAATAGCGTAAATGCACGGACATAATCACTCTTATGCGACGTAAACTCGCATAAGAGTGATTATGTTAACGAAACCTGCTTAAATAGAAGACAATTAAAATAATTGAAGCGCCTTGTGGATAACTGATTATGTTTTTCTACAGGCTCGTTATGCAATCGTTTCTCCATCAGGTTGAGTGCCATAACTAAATACATCTGTAATTGGTACTTTAAAAACGAGAGATATTTTAAATGCTACTTCTAAACTGGGAGAATATTTGTTTGACTCAACGGCGTTGACTGTCTGTCTTGTTACGCCAACTAAATCAGCTAATTCTTTTTGAGTCATCTCCGCGGCCAAAAATCTCAACGTTCGAATTCTATTTGAAATAGTAAATTCTGAGTTTGGCATTATTTATATACCCTTACGGTAATAAAATACTTGAACTGCCTTGTCTACAACTTCAGAGATCACCAAAAAAAGAATTAAAAGATTAAGAGTAATAAATAAGTTTTGTAGCTTTAGACTGCCTAATATGGCAATTACAATGCCTGCAGCTAGTATAAATGCTTTGATTTTAGTGGCTTTTAATTCTATCAATTTGTCTCGCTCGTCTTCATTCTCTGGTTTATTAAAGGCCGCAGCCAAAACGTGTCCCAGAATGTTTAAGATGACGAGTGCTACAATTAACCAAATGAAACGAGGGATTAAATTAGACGGAAGGCTTTCGGTAATCGTGTAATCTAAATTTAGAAAGTAACCTCCAAATACTAATGAAAGAGTAACTATCTGAATCCAAAGGCTTTTTTCTTTAAACGTAATACCCATGATTTTGTCCAGTATTGTTGACTTGGTGTAAAATATATTAGACGTTTCTCGCTATGTCAAATATTTTTTACACGCACAAAAATAATCGCCACAAAAATAATCGGACACCCATGTTAACGCCGAGTTAAAACTAAGACGCCTAATAAAAGAACATA
>Ga0065722_101820_pt1 | contig 19611 bp, 13 predicted proteins | sample BansetMetagenome_FD_59109 | JGI IMG/M metagenome (GOLD analysis project Ga0065722, IMG submission 59109) | Bankia setacea gill microbial communities from Puget Sound, Washington, USA - Caecum Enriched | ecosystem: Host-associated > Mollusca > Digestive system > Ceca | place: United States... | reverse complement strand
ATTGCCGCCACTCGCATTACGCATACACGCTTAAGTGATATGCGCTTTATGTTTTTGGGGGCGGGTTCGGCTGCTACTGGTATTGGTGATTTACTGGCAAAGGCAATGGTGAGAGAGGGCTTGAGTGAAGCGCAGGCGCGCGCGCAGCTCGTTTTTATCGATAGTAAAGGCCTAGTGGTAAACAGTCGGGAGCAACTGACGGATCACGTGGCGCCGTTTGCTGCCAATATGCCGGCTATGGATTTTGTGAGTGCGGTTACGGCCTTCAAACCTCATGCGCTTATTGGTGCTACTGGACGACCAGGCCTTATTACCGAGCAGGTTGTAGAACTGATGTGTGAGTTGCATACGCACCCGATTATTTTTGCGCTTTCAAATCCTACTGCCAATGCTGAGTGCACGGCCGAGCAGGCCTATGGTTGGAGCTCGGGTAAGGCTATCTTTGCCAGTGGCAGTCCCTTTGGTGTGGTACATATAGAGGGGGATATCAAAATTCCTGGTCAAGGCAATAATGCCTATATTTTCCCCGGCTTGGGGTTGGGGGCGCTGCAGGCGGGAGCTACGCGCATTAACGATGCAATGCTCATTAGTGCTGCTGAAATGTTGGCGCAGTGTGTATCGCAGCAGCAAATAGATAACGGGTGTTTGTATCCACCCTTGCGAGAAATTCGCGAGGTGTCAGCGCAAATTGCCGTTGCTGTGGCAGAGACTGCAGAGCAAAGTGGGTTGCTTACACGAGCACTTCCAGCCGATTTCTCCGCGCGCGTGAGAGCCGCGCAGTACAACCCCAATTACTAAGTTCAGCTAAAGCTAAGTGTCAATAATACCGAACCCAGTACAGAAAAACCCGGTAAAGACCGGGTTTTTCAACGCAAAATATCGGTACTGCTTAGTGCTTTATTCTGCTTTTTCTGCGGCGGCTTCTTGAGCCTTGCGCTGGCGAACCACCAGTTGCGACACCGAACCCAAAGAGTGCAGGTGAGCATGGGCCCAGCCTATCCAGCCTTTGTTAAACCAGTCGTACAAATCGTCTTTATTCAGTGTTTCGTGCAACTTTTTCTCGTTAATGCAATATAAGTCGCTTAAGCGCACCGAGCCGTTATCGAACTTAACGGTCGCATTGTAGGGTTCAAATAGCTCTTTCTCGGCAACGGCTTTAGAGAATTCTTCCGTTTGACGGTAGTTTTTGTCTACCAACTCTAAAAACGACACAATTTGCTTTAAGGTTTCTGACGGTTCATTCTCGGCAACAAACAAAGGTTCGGCCTCTTCACCTGAGAAGTGCGGTGCTTTTTGGTCAAACATAACCACTTTTTCACCCGTTAAGGCGAAGGGGTAGCGGCGGATAAACGCGGGAATATACACGCCTTCCCAAGTGTCACCCATGTCGTGAGCATCTTCGCGTAAGGATAATATCGCCATGGGCAAATACTGCTCTTTGGCGTTTTTTACGAATAAGATGGGGAAATCTCGGCAGGCTTGGAAGAACTCCATACCACCCAGTGGTACAGAGTTAATGTTTTTGGCAAAGGCATAACCTTGGGTGCGGTTAAGCTTTAAATCGACGTGTTTTTTCTTTTCCAGAGCAACAGGCTCTTGGTAAAACATGAGAGAAGACATAATGATTTACTTTTATGGTAGTGACTTGAGAATGATGTGGTAATCAAACCTTGGGCTCAAGCCACTAATCGACTCCAGCCTCAATAGACCGGCGATATTAGCAGGGATTATTGCTCGACAAAAGCCCGTTCGATTACATAGTGACCAAGTTTACCGTTACGGGCTTCCTCAAAACCTTGTTGGTCAAGAATGTTGCAAGTATCTTTGAGCATACTGGGGCTTCCACAGATCATAAAGCGATCATTTTCGGGGTTTATAGCGTCTAAACCGAGTTTTTCCGCCAGTTCACCACTGGCCAGCTGGTCGGTAATTCGTCCCGTATTGGTGAAGGTTTCTCGGGTTACGGTTGGATAGTAGATAAGTTTTTGTTGAATCTCTTCGCCAAAGTACTCGTTGGTTGGTAGCGTTGTGGTGATAAATTCCTGATAGGCCAGCTCATTCGTGGTACGCACACCATGGGTGAGAATTACCTTATCGTAGAGCTCGTACACCTCAGGGTCTTTCACAATACTCATAAATGGCGCTAAGCCGGTGCCGGTACTGATCAACCACAAGTGCTTGCCCGGTAGAAGGCTATCACTGACCAGTGTGCCAGTAGATTTGCGATTAATGAGGATTTCATCTCCGGGTTTTACGTGCTGCAGCTGCGAAGTGAGCGGGCCGTCGGGCACTTTTATACTGAAAAACTCAAGGTGATCCTCATAGTTTGCACTGGTAATACTATAGGCGCGCAACAGCGGCCGGCCATTGTCTTGTGCCAAGCCCATCATGGTGAAATGGCCATTTCGAAAACGAAAGCCAGGGTCACGGGTTGTTTTAAAACTGAACAGATTCTCCGTCCAGTGATGCACTTCCAATACTCGTTCTCGTAACAATTTGTCGCTCATGGTGACCTCATAACGGGTGTTTTTCCGTTAATGTAGACGGAATCATCATTTCGGTAAAATGGGTTATAGTGATAAGCTTTATCGGTAAATACGATAAGGGGCCGTAAACCCTACTTTTACGCGGAGCGACGAATATGAAATACAGTCTCCGGCAGCTGCAGGTCTTTATTGCCGTTGCCCATCACCAGAACGTGTCGCGAGCGGCAGAGGAGCTGGCTATGTCTCAATCGGCCGTAAGTGGGGCACTTAAGGACTTGGAGCGTCAATTTACGATTCAGCTGTTTGATCGTGTCGGTAAGCGCTTGCAAATTAATGAGCTGGGCCAGCGCATGCGTCCCCGAGCAGAAGCTCTGTTGGCTCAAGCGGGTGAATTTGAGCAGGCATTGCAAGGGCATGAAAGGGGGGGAGACTTAACCGTGGGCGCTACACTGACCATCGGTAACTATTTGTGTGTAGGCCTTATTGAGGCCTTTATCGCTGCGGCGCCCGAGAGTCGGGTGCGATTGGAGGTCGCCAACACCGAAAGGATTGCCCGGAAAATTCTCGACTTTAAAATTGATATTGGCATGATAGAAGGTGAATGGCAGCATCCAGATTTAGACATTACGCCGTGGCAAAAGGATGAGTTGGTGTGCTTTTGTGCGCCGAAACATCCACTAGCCAATGCTACAGATCTTGATATCACTGCGTTACTCAGCAGTCGTTGGATACTGCGTGAGATGGGGTCGGGTACTCGTCAGAGCTTTGACCGCGCCTTTCATGGCCATCTGCAAAAACTCAATGTTGTGCTCGAATTACAGCACACTGAAGCGATCAAGCGTGCAGTGGAGGCCGGTATCGGTATTTCGTGCTTGTCGCGTATTGCGTTAAAAGACGCTTTTGCGCGCGGAGACCTAGTGGAGTTGGCTACGCCTCAGCTCGATTTAACTCGTCATTTCTATCTTGTGTTACATCGACAAAAATACCGTAGTTCAGGTATTTCACGGTGGTTGGAGGTGTGCGAGTCTAATCGGCGTTAGGGCGTTAGGGCGTTAGGGCGTTAGGGCGTTAGGGCGTGTTGGCAACGGTAGCGAAGCATTTTTTGGGGTAGTCAAAATCCACTAAGCTTCCGCCTCTGCGCAATATATCTTGCCAGTTTTCGGTTTCAAAGCGAATGGTGGCTATGGCACAGGTAGGCATTTTATCGACGGCCAGAGGGTTTAACAAATTGTGAAGGCTACTAATGTCGGGGTTGTGCCCCACCAACATTAGCGATTGCGTTTGGTCGTTGAGAGTCAGCAGAATATCGAGCATGGCTTTTGCGCCACAAAAATACATTTTGTCGTGGGAGTGTACATACTCACCGCTTAAGCCGAGCGCTTGGGCAATGCCTTGGGCGGTATGCATAGCCCGAATGGCTGGGCTTGAAATAATATACTCGGGGCTGGGAAACTGCCCATCTAGCTGGGCAATATGATCTGCCAAGCGCTGAGACATGACGGGCACATTGCGCGTGCCGCGTTTATTGAGTGGTCTTTCCTGGTCCGAAAGCGTTGGGTCACTCCATGACGACTTTGCGTGGCGAACAAGGTATACGGTTTTTGCTTTAATCATTTTCGCGGCTTCCGTGCGGTTAAAACGCGGGGCCATGTCCTTGAATGGCTGCACCCGCGTATTCGAAGAAGTATTCTGGCGCGCTACGCGCGCTTTTAGCCATCATGGACTAAAGGCTTATTGGGTTTCCTGCTGTAACTGCCAGAGTTGAGCGTATTTTCCACCCTTTTCCAACAATTGTGCATGATTGCCCTGCTCAATAATTGTACCTTTATCCAGCACAAGAATTTTGTCCGCATTCACAATTGTGGACAATCGATGGGCAATTACCAAGCTGGTTTGTTGGCGTGATATTTCCTCTAGTGCCACTAGAATACTCTTTTCGGATGTACTGTCCAGAGAAGATGTAGCTTCGTCGAAGACGAGTATAGGTGGCCGCTTGAGAATAGTGCGGGCTATGGCCACGCGCTGCTTTTCTCCGCCTGACAATTTCAAGCCACGCTCGCCCACTAATGTATGCACTCCCTCTGGGAGGCTGGCGATGAAAACATCCAAATGCGCCATGCGAATGGCTTCCAATACCGCGTCATCACTGGCGTCTATGTTCCCATAACGAATATTTTCTAAGATGCTAGTATTGAACAATACGGTATCTTGGGGAACAACACCGATATTTCGGCGCAAAGATTGCTGGCTACAGTGTTTGATATTTTGGCCATCGATGAGGATTTTACCTTCCGTCACGTCATAGAACCGGAACAGTAATTTCAAAATGGTAGATTTACCTGCGCCGCTGCTGCCGACCACAGCAAGTTTCTGGTGGGCACCTAGGGTAAAACTAACACCATCCAGAATGGGGCGTTGCTGCTGATAATGGAATTTTACCTGTCGAAACTCAATCTCTCCCTTGGTGACGGTGAGCTCTTCAGCTGAGGGCGAGTCTTTTACTGTGCTGTTTTGGTGGAGTAGGCCAAATAGCTTTTCGATATTTGCCATGGAGCCTTTCATTTCTCGATACACAAACCCTAGTAGATTTAGGGGCATAAAAATTTGCATCATAAAGGCGTTAATCAGCACAAAATCACCAAGAGTCATGTTTTGTTGGCTGACATCATAGGCTGCAAGAATCATTGCTGCGCTCATAGAGGAGGCAATAATCAGGGCTTGCCCACCATTTAACGCGAACAAGGTGAGACGATTTTTGCGGCGAGCTTGCTCCCACTCGGCTAGATCTTTGTCGTAGGCGTTGGCTTCATATTCCTCGTTGGTAAAATATTTTACGGTTTCATAGTTCATTAAACTGTCGATTGCTCGGGTGCTGGTGGCCGATTCAGCATTATTGGCAAGGCGAATATAGCGAGTGCGCCATTCGGTGGCGAAAATGGAGTAACCAATATAGGCCACTACCGCTAGCAGAATAATCAGTGCAAAACCTGCCCGGTAATTGATAAGCAATAGGGTAATAACAAGGCCAATTTCGAGCAAGGTGGGCACGATATTGAATACCATAAACCGCATAATAAAACTGATGCCATTCACGCCCCTTTCAACATCGCGAGACAGTCCCCCGGTACGGCGATTAATGTGAAAGTCTAGGTCTAGAGCGTGCAGGTGTTGAAAGACTTTCAGCGCGACGCGGCGCATGGCACGCTCGGTAATGCGGCCGAATAGCGTGTCGCGCATTTCACCAAAGAGTACATTGGAGAAGCGCACAACACCGTAGGCCACTAATAGCCCGAGTGGAATGGAGGCAATGGTCTGCAGGTTATTGGTGTTGTCTAGGTTATCGATGACATGCTTAAGAATGAAGGGTAGGCCAACAGACGCTAGCTTGGCTCCAATTAAACAGAGAATTGCCAGCACTATGCGGCTACGAAATTCCAGCAAATAAGGAATAAGTGATTTGAGAGCCTTCCAGTCAACATCTGTAAAAGCAACATCGGTCTTTTGTCCACGCATAAGAAATCTCGATTTGGGGGGCTGGAGCATAAGGCCAAAAGGCCGAGGATTCCACTGCCTTTTGCTTGAAGCCTTGCCTATTGGCGACTAGATTTGATAAAGGCATTCGATTGTATACGAGGTAACGTGATTACAGATCACTGGATAGACGGTGGCAAGCTGCTACTGTCTTATTACACAGGCGATATTACCGGTGAGGAATTACTAGCGGGTAGTCTCCATAAAAGCGGTGATATGCGTTTTGACAACGTACGCTATGTGCTGTCTGATTGGACTAAAGCCAACAAGGTGAGGGTCTCAACCGACGAGATAAAGGCCTTGGTGGCGTGTCTGCGGCCAATCAGTAAAATTTGTCCACACGCCAAAATGGGCTCGATTGTAAACCCCGACCCCACAGGGAATGCTTTAGCCGCGTGGTATAAGTTTCTCGCCGATGATCTCACTTGGCAGATTGAAATATTCACCAGTGTGGAGCAAGCCGAAGACTGGTGTGAGCTCTATCGCAATTTTTTGCGAACAAAGACTTGTTAATGCTTAATAGAAGCGCCCTTAAGCCGTTAATCGCACCGGCGTGATGTGATTTGTTTGTTCTGAATCTTTGGCAATGAGGGCTAGCTGATTGTTCATCATGCGGTTGGCCTCATGCATTCCCTGCAGTACTTCATAGTAGTATGCAATGGATTCCAGCGCGGTTGGGTCTTCTTTAGACATATCTTGTTTGACGTGAGCGCGTACAAACTGCCCTACGGTCGCATATTCATCATGAAAACCGCATTTAAATTTATCCAATGCTTGCAATGCATTTGCACTCAGCTGACGAATATCTTTATTGACTCGCTGAATTTTTTTAATGTGCTCGACTTCTTTCTTTTCTTTTGCTCGCGCGCTAAGGATGGGTAGAAAGGCCACACGGGCTCGCAGTACATCGAGTTGTTGGTTGTGTTCGTAGAGGCACACCAGCGTTTGCAGCAGCATAATGCCAAATTGTCGCTTCGGGGCTTCTGGGTGAAGGGCGATACCTAAAAACAGGCGAGAACCCATGAGTTCAGAAATTTTTTGAAGTCTGAGTCTCGTGCCAGTGTAATCCATTTTAGCTTTTTCGTAATGCACTGACAAATTGCTGCTTTGCTCTTCACTTAGATGCAAATCTGCAGCAGAACAGGTGTAGCCGGCCTTGCGAATTTCGTTGGCAGTAGCGAGCTGAACATAGTGCTCAAACAACTTGGGCTCAGCGGCCATAAGCTTGGTGTAGTCCGGCGTTGCATGGCGAATTCGAGCAATATTTTCGTTGAGTAATGCCAGCCGTTCGCTTGTGCTTAATTGCTTAATGTTTTCTGGCGATGGTATTTTCCAAAATATGTGCGGCGCAAACCATTGGTTAAAATAGGTTGCGCTTAATTCGTCTCGAAGCTGATCTTTCTGCGCGAGAGTCGCTAGCTCTTTTACGTCTACCAGTTGGTCGGCATGAAATTCTAAGCCTTGATTCTTATAAAAATAGAGGGTGCTTTGCTTGCAAATCGCGGTGCGGTTGTCGAGCAGATCAATTGCTGCGATGTCTTGCGACACCAAGCCCGTTAAGTCTAAGTCTTCGGCTCTAATGATGCGTTCTCTGTCGCTTGGATAATCGAAGTGCCGGCGAGTTTCACCGCGACTTACCTCATCGACCAGCCTTTTTTTAACCTTTGCTTGGGTGATGCTTGCATAGTGACGAATGAGTGCGGGCAAATTATTGGCGAGCCTACGCTCGCCAATGCTGCCAAAAATATTATCGTTGGCTTCGTGGAAGGCGTGATTACAGAGGTGAAGTTGGTTAAAGGTTTCAACAAACTCTCTGGAACCTACCATAGACACAGCGATGTGATCGGCATTGTATACCCAGTATTGTTTACTAAAGTTGCCACTAAGATTTAACAGCAATGAAAAAGGTCGCAGTAGTGTGGCACTGAGGTTTAGAAACTGATGAGCGAATGTTGTGAGTAGCTGTCTAAATTTACCGTGCATGCCTCGCTCGTAGTTATCGACCACCCGCGTCCAAGCATCGTCATTATCTGTGGCACCGGTAAAACGCTCTTGTATGGCTGTATGCAGTGTGTGTAGTAGGGCGCTTACATTGCTGTTATACAGGCTGGCTTGGTGAGCGACAAGCGCGGCTAGTTGGCGAGAGTGGAGTGTTACCAGTAATGGCATGCCGATCGTCAAGCTGGTTGTCCCAGAGAGCATATTGCGAAAGGTGTAGTGATACTCACTGGCACAGTGGAGTTCGTTACTGAGCGTTATGCGGGTGGGGGCGGAGGTGCCAGCCAGCTGATAAATTTCTGTGACAAACTGAATTAGCTTGGGTTGTTGCTTGGGGTCGATCGAAATTTTTTGGGTTTGCAAGTGTTTTCGTGCAAGTAGAGGGCGCAGCAACAGTGCCAATAAGCACAGACTAAGTAACAGTGGCAGTGCGTAACCAAAAATGCCGGCCGATAGGCCGATAGGGGTATCTCTAAGTAGGGCCGCGACAATACGATTCACCGCAAATCCCAATAAAATACTCAAGCTTGTGACGTATAAAACGACGACTGACAGCAGTGATAATGCCGAGAAGATAAACGCGGCAGCTATGCGTAAGCGCGAGGGGTGCGCATTGGGTTCGCCATTAAAGTACTGGGTACTAACAACTTGGGTTGCAGTATTTTGGGCGTTGGCGGGGGATTTTTTTTGCCGTGGGGTGCCAAGGTTTTGGGTGTTCTGCGCTGTTTTTGCCGCGGCCGAGATACGGCGTTGTACCTGAACCGCGACTCCCTTGGCTTGAAAGGCGGCTCGATATTGCAATGCGGATTGTTTGTTGAGGTTTTGTTTTACACAGCTACTTTTGCCGCTTAAGAGTGTGGCGGCCTGTATGTGCGATACTTTGAGTGTTTGTGATAGCCAACGCTGAACTGCGGCAGCCTCAAAACCGTCTAATACCTCCCCGGTAAGCAGCAGATTGAAGCGTGGTTCGTGATGGCTATTGGCATCATTGCTGGGGCTGGCCTTTGAATTTTGGGGCGACATGCCGGAACCTCTGAGAAAGAAAACGCCTGTACTTGCCTGGCAGAAATGTCGGAGCTGAATAGAGGGCCATTTATACCATGTTCGTTCACTGGCAGGCGGGCTATTTGTCACAGATGGTGGTTTTAGGTGCCACCTCTATTGGCGAGCTGTGACGTAGATTCATGGGTTTGAAGCCCCCCGCTGAACGAGCAGTGGATTGTTCGTATACCTGAGCGGCGCCATTGACGGTTTCTGGGAGGGGTGCCAGGCTGCGTGATAATGGCAAATACTCGGGAGGGCTTCAGTCGTATGAGTTTAGCCAAAGAGATGCTCATTTGCTGAAAAATCACTGCTGCCTTCGCGATAGCCCACTGAGGGTTTGGGTCAGTGCATGCCTGTTGGCTTTGGCTATCTGCGCGAGTTCACTTCCTGCATCTATGCAGACGAATTTTTTACCTAAAGGCTCTTTAGGGTAAATATCGGAGCGAGACTGAGGTTCTCGGTTAGGCTCAGTTCAATCTCCGCCGATGTGGCGGTACTGGCCCCACTCCAGGCAGAGAATTCGTACCCTTCTGCCGGTATTGCCGTTATGACCACCGGAACCCCCTCAAAGTAATCGCCGCTCCATGAGCTGGAGGCAATTGTAAGCGAGTTAATTTCCACAGAGCCAAAAGTCGGGTTGTTATTGGTGAGGGCTAACTGGTGTGTCCCCCTTAAGCCAAATTGATTTTCTACGTGAGCAAAGACATAGCCCGGTCTATTGGTAATCGAGTTTCTAAAGTTCTCGACTTCGCTCAGCCATTGTTCGGCAGAGCCACCCCAGCGGGAAAAATGCAAGGGGATCTCGTTTTCCATTTTTGAGGCAACGGCAGAAATACGGGAGTGTACGTTTGCGGGCAGAAAACGAGAGTTCAATTCATCGGCAAAATGATTAATAAGCTGATGCTTAAAGGTGTCGTTTTCGACTAATTTCCGCAGCAGTAGTGTTGACCACGGAGGATTTGGCCAGCTTGGGCCATTGCTCGCCAAGGCTCTTGCGAGGGCATTGTCGGTATAGTCTGTACTGTTGTAGATGCCGGTACCAAATTCTGTATCGTATAAGATCCAGCGCCACTTGGTTTCGGGCGATCGCCAAAATTTTATATTGTTTCCGGGCCAGTCTTGGTTATTAAAGTATATCTCGGCAACAACATAGCTTATGAAGTTTTCTATATCCATTTCACTGGCTACATACTCATAGTACTCTGACACCGCCAAATCGTGAGTAGAGACGTAATCGATCAGAGCCAGATAATCGCTGTTATCTCCCTCGATCACATCACCATTTTTTTCAAGTAAATCAATATCGTCTGCATCAATGTCGTGCTTTGAAGCCAAAAAATGTTCATTGACCTTTTCGCGTAAATTATACATTCCCCAGTATTGTTTGTTGAGGTAAACGGCAACCGACCGGAACGCTTGGTGGTCTAACAAAGAGCCATCCATTAAGCTGGTAAGTGTGGCGTCACGCAGCATGGTTCGCAGCCAGTCATTACCCGAGTTTCGCAATACAACTGCTTGAAATTCGTCATAATTTAACTGGGGGAATAAAGGGTATTCCAGTTCGCTAAAACCGTAGCGGCCACGTGCGAAGATAGACAGAGAGCGCTGATCGTGAGCTCGGCTCCAACCGCCAAATATCTTGACTCCGGCATCAAGCGCCACACCTAAATCACCATTTTCTTCGTAAAATGCAAAGTGGATATCCCGCTCCCAAGCCTCCCAGAAGTTTGCGCCGTAATGAGGGTCGGCCGCCTCATAGCTGTCGCCATAAACATAAATGCCTGTATCGTTGTCAAAAAAATTGTTGGGCTCTGTGGCAAGAGTCACAATGGGAATGTCGTGAGTATTGCTGAGAACATAGGTGCGACTGTGGGTGCGTGACGGTATAAAGCCCTCTTGAAATATTCGCGCTCGAATAATGCTGTCTTCTTCAATACTTAAAGGTTCGGTATAGGTAGGTGAATTTTCTGTGGGTATAGTGGCGTTTAAGGTGTAATGAATAACTTCATTGCCAGTATGACCGCTGAGGGTTAATTCAGAGCCATCAAACTGGCCTCCATTGTGCGAAAAAATAATCTCTGAGGTGGTGATGCCGGTGTATTCCGTGCTGGAATTTTGGGCGCCGGGTGTAGGTTGGTCAAAGTAAACAAGCGTATTGCCATCGGTAGAAATTCCAATCGATTTATCGGGGCTGAGGTTTTCTACCACCAAAGAATGTATTTGCGTTGCGGTATTGTCAAACAGAAAAAGCGTTTCACCTTTGGATGATATTTTAAAGTTAGTGTGAAAAACGTTGGAATTGGTATTGAAGCGATCTTTTTTGGAGGCCCAAATAAGTAGGTATTCCCCGGGTTCTAATAGAATACTGGGCAATGTCCATTGATCCGGTTGATCAATATCATCGCTAAGTGTCCAGCCCTCCAAATCGATATTGGAACTTCCGTTATTGTAAAGTTCAAACCAGTCTTCTTCATCTCCGTCGTCGTCGGGGAATCGGGAGTTTGAAGAAACCGCCTCATTAATACGAACATCAATATCACAGTCAGTGGTACAGGCGACGGGAGGTTCCGGTGTGGTGGTGGGTTCGATAGTCGGAATAATCACCGGAATCGCCGTGGGTGTAGTTGTTGACGTGGTATTTGTTCCTCCTCCACCGCCACAAGAGGCGATGCCAAGAGCAAGGCAGAACCACAGGCAATGTCGCGTGCTCCGAAGGTGGGTCTGCGCCTTGAGAACGCAAGTGCGTGTGAGTATGGTTGAAATACGGGCCATGGAAAGCGCTCCAATTTAGAAGGGTGGGGCAGTGTCGCGTTAAGTTCACTATGCCACAATTAGACAGCAGAGCTGTAGCTATCGATTGATCTGTGCCAATAAATATCGGTTATTGTTTGAGCAAACCCCAGTCGAGTCTATGAGTGGGTTATGCCCCATAAGCGTTTAACATGGCGGTTTAACAGCCGGTACTTCATGTGTGGCCTAAGTGATTGTTGCTTCGACGGGTAACCCGCTCGTCTATAGAGGGAAAACCGCTCAAAGCCAGAAAGGCCGCTTAGGCTTTATCAGAGCTTCCCTAGAGCTTACGCTGGTTTAAATAGCGGTCCCAGTGTTTCCATCCAGACAGAAAATTATCGAGTAAACTGTAGAACCGGGCGTTATGACCGGCTTCGTATAAATGTGTGAGTTCGTGAACCACCACGTACTCAAGGCATTCGCGGGGGTACTTGGCGAGTTCGAGGTTTAACCAAATGCGGGCTCGCTGAATGTTACAGCTTCCCCAGCGGGTCTTCATTTTTTTTATGCCCCAAAAAGTGATGTTGCGTTGTACTATCTGTTGCCAGTGCTCCAGCATTGCCGGTAAGGAGTTGTGTAACTGCTGGCGATAAAAATTATCGAGTATTTGTGCCCGTTGTTCACGCGTATCGCTGCGCGGAGCGTATAGCGTAAGAGTGTCTTCGGCTGACAGTTGCACACGCCGTTGTGATGCGTCAACCACCACTAGAGTCTTTTTCTCTCCCCATAAATAGTGCTGCTCGCCAGTGCAATATTGCAGCGATGGAATACTTGGGCGCGCTTCAATATGGGCTTGTTGTTCGCGAATCCATTGCAGCCGTTCGCCTATCATGGCTTCTATTTCACGATTTGTGGCGGCATGAGGGGCAGAAATACTCACTGTGCCATCGGGGGGGGTAACGCGCAGTCGCAGGTATTTCATTTTTTTGCGCGTAACCGTAACTTCCAGTCCGGCAATGCGCAACAGGCTCTGGCGTTGGGGGCGGGTGGTGCGGCGAAAAAAACTCATTGTCCTATATGCACAATAACGTTTCGTGAGCCGCTCATGCGGCGGTGCTCCCACAAATAGATGCCCTGCCAAGTGCCCAGCGCGAGCTTGCCGGCACAGATGGGGATGGAGACGCTAACAGCCGTCAGAGCGGCCTTAATATGAGCGGGCATATCGTCGTCTCCCTCAAGAGTATGAGTATACAGAGGGTCTCGCTCTGGAACCAAGCGGTTTAGCCACTGCTCCAAGTCGCGCTGTGCAGATGGGTCATAATTTTCTTGGATAAGTAAGCTCGCGGATGTGTGCTGGACAAACAGGGTGCATAAGCCTTCTTCAAGGCCGGCATTGGTGACTAGTGCGTTAACCTTTGCTGTAAAGGCGTGGAGGCCTTGGTGCGGAACGGAAATCGATAAAGTTGCAATCATAGTGTTTAAATCTTATTTGTCAGCGGGTTGGTGGTTCCATTGCGGAAAGGTTTATTATATCCGCCCTTCAAGACAGAGAAACCCATGTACAGTTTATTTGAAAAATTAATTCAGCCCTTTCCCGAGCAAAACCCGTCTCAGCCGCCCAATAAGTTGCTGCCATTTTTGCTGTATTACACCCAAGGTTGTGGTCGCTACCTCGGGGTGCTAGCGGCTACAGCTGCGATGATTGCGGTGTTAGAGGTGAGTTTGGTGGGCTTTATGAGCCAGCTAATTGACTGGTTTTCACTGTATTCACCGGAACAGCTACTCGTTGAAAAATCTCAGAGCTTGTTGTGGATGTCTGTGGTGTTACTGGTGGTTTTACCGCTTACGGTATTTGTGCATTCTGCGATTGTGCATCAAACCCTGCTAGGTAACTACCCTATGGCCATTCGCTGGCTGGCCCATCGCTATTTGTTGGGACAAAGCTATGGTTTTTATCAGGATGAGTTTGCCGGTCGAGTCGCCACCAAAGTGATGCAAACTGCATTGGCGGTGCGGGAAACCGTAATGAAATTGCTGGATGTGGTTGTTTACGTTGCTGTGTATTTTGGTAGTGTCATCGTATTAGTGGCCGCGCTCGATTGGCGGTTAGCCATTCCGTTTATTGTGTGGCTGTTTTTCTATTTAGTATTGCTGCGGTATTTTTTGCCACGCTTGGAAAAAATTTCCACTGTGCAGGCCGATGCTCGTTCAGAAATGACCGGTCGAATTGTGGATACCTATACCAATATCTCCACGGTGAAGCTGTTTTCGCATTCTCAGCGTGAAGCCGATTATGCCCGTGAGGGCATGGGGCAGTTTTTAAAAACGGTATACCCGCAAATGCGTTTAGCGACCTCGTTAAATATGTCGTTATGGCTTTTGAATGTACTCGCAATTTTTTCAATTTCCAGCTTGTCCATAGGCTTGTGGAGCCAAGGCGAGGTGAGCATTGGCGCTATTGCTGCCGCTATTAGTCTCGTATTGAGAATGCATGGAATGTCACAATGGATTATGTGGGAGGTTTCCTCCTTGTTTGAAAATATTGGCACCGCGCGCGACGGCATGAATACGGTTAGTCAGGCGCGAGAAGTGGAAGATATACCCGCAGCGAAAGCGCTGGTTGTGGCGCACGGGGTTATTCAGTTTCATGACGTAAGCTTTCACTACGGAAAGGCAGAAGGGGTGATTGAGCATTTTTCATTGCAGATTAATGCGGGAGAAAAGGTCGGCTTTGTTGGTCGTTCCGGTGCGGGAAAATCAACCTTGGTCAATCTGTTGTTACGCTTCTACGATGTGCAAAGCGGGGCTATCAGTATTGATGAGCAAAACGTTGCCACCGTCAGCCAAGAAAGCTTGCGAGCTAACATTGGCGTGGTCACGCAGGATACCTCACTACTGCATCGCTCTGTTCGCGACAACCTCTTGTATGGTCGCCCAAATGCCAGTGAGGCGGCTATGATTGAGGCAGCACGGCAAGCAAAGGCGGAAGATTTTATTGCCCAGTTAAGCGACCCTAAAGGACGTCGCGCTTACGATGCGCATGTAGGAGAGCGCGGTGTTAAGCTCTCGGGTGGCCAGCGTCAGCGCATTGCGATTGCGCGTGTATTGCTGAAAGATGCGCCCATTCTGGTTTTAGATGAAGCAACCTCTGCTTTGGATTCCGAGGTCGAAGCCGCCATTCAGGAAAACCTAAATACCCTAATGCAAAGCAAAACCGTCATTGCGATTGCCCATCGACTATCGACAATTGCCGCCATGGATAGGCTAATTGTGTTGGACGAAGGGCGTATTATCGAGCAGGGCAGTCACCAACAGTTACTTGATCAGCAAGGCTTGTATGCGCAGTTGTGGGCTCGTCAGTCGGGTGGCTTTTTAGGTGAGGCACTGTAAATGCAATGAGTGATATACGGGTATTAGAGAGTTTAACCTTGTCCAAGTGATATAGGTGGGTTTTGGTTTTATACGGATCTGGTAGTGCTGTGCTGTTAGTGCGGCGCCGTTAGCGTGGCCCAGTGCTCTCTTTGTTTCTGGGGCGCCATCTTGCTCAGCGATCTAGGATGGGGCTCAACTTGCAGGAAGAAAGCACTGTCAATCGGTATACAGCGTGTTGTCACCGTACAAGCTCGTGACGCCCCAAGACGCCCCTAAGGCGCGGGTTGGTTTTTGTGTTTAGACGTGAAAAGTGACGGTCCTCATTCTGCTCTATACTAAGCAGGCTGAGGTCACCCAAAAATGGCTATGTTGTTTTTAGCTTTGCCCTAGCTCTAACAAAGCCTTTGCTAGAGTGTGCGGTAGTCAAAAAAATGGCTTTAAAGCATGACACAGAAAAGCGTATGCCGCTGTAACCCTTTTCATCCTATAAACTCATCGTATTCGAGGTAACACCATGGTCCGACAAAAACGGAGTAAGAAACTGTTATTTGCCGTTGCCGCGCTGTTGTTCGCCAACCTAGCCAATGCAAGCGACATTGATAACAATGTAGAAGCCTTGCTCGACAAAATGACCCTGGCCGAAAAAATAGGCCAAATGAATCAATATAATGGATTTTGGGATGCCACCGGTCCCGTACCGGAAGAAGGTGATAGTAAAAAGAAATACGATGATATGCGCAATGGCTTGGTGGGTTCTGTGCTCAATGTTTCTGGCTTTGAACATGTGCGTGAACTTCAAGAGGTGGCTGTCAATGAAACGCGACTGGGTATCCCCCTCATTTTCGGCTTAGATGTTATTCACGGCCATAAAACCCTTTTCCCCATCCCCTTAGCCGAAGCGGCTAGCTGGGATTTAGCCTCCATTGAAAACGCTGCGCGCATTGCCGCAATTGAAGCCTCTGCTCAAGGGATTAACTGGACATTTGCCCCCATGGTCGATATTTCGTATGACGCGCGATGGGGCCGCGTGGCAGAGGGAGCTGGCGAAGATCCTTATCTGGGCCAAAAAATTGCTGTCGCCCGAGTTCAGGGCTTTCAAGGCGATGACCTCGCTGCGGTGGACACCATTGCCGCCTGTGCGAAACACTTTGCGGCCTATGGCTTTGCCGAAGCGGGTAGAGACTACAACAGTGTGGATATGAGCCTGTCGACACTCTACAACACTATATTGCCGCCTTTTAAGGCCGCAGTTGCCGCCGATGTTAAAACAGTGATGAATGCCTTCAATACACTCAATGGCGTTCCTGCCAGTGGTTCAGGCTTTCTTCAAAGAGAGATTCTTAAGGGGCAATGGGGTTTTGACGGTTTTGTGGTGTCGGACTGGGCGTCCATTCAAGAAATGACGGCCCACGGATTCACGCGAGACGACAAACACGCCGCAGAAGTTGCAGCCAATGCAGGTTCCGATATGGATATGGAAGGCCATGTCTATGGTCGGTATTTGGAGGGGCTAGTATCCGAGGGGAAAGTGGACGAAGCCCTAATTGACGATGCTGTGCGGCGCATACTGAAAGTGAAATACGAATTGGGCTTGTTTGACGACCCCTTTCGTTACAGTAATGAAAGTAGGGAAAAGCGCTTGCTAGAACACAGCAGCCACAAACAAGCCGCTTTTGAAATGGCGCAGCGTTCGATTGTGCTATTAAAAAACCACGCTAATCTTTTGCCGCTAGCGAAAAAGCAGAAAAATATCGCCATTATTGGCCCGCTCGCCAACGACAAAAACAGCCCTTTGGGAACGTGGAGACTTGCGGCTGAAGACAACAGTGCAGTGTCTTTACTCGAAGGTATAAAAGGCAGCGGTGTTGAATTTAAATATGCCGAAGGCGTTAAGTTTGTGATTGGCAAAGAAACCTTTGCCGACTCTATTGTGGCAAATGAAACCGATACCAGCGGTTTTGAAGCGGCCAAAAAACTTGCTGCAGAGTCTGAAGTTGTGATTATGCTGTTGGGCGAGCATGGCTATCAATCCGGTGAGGGCCGCAGTCGAACGCAATTGGGCCTGCCGGGCTTACAGCAAACCCTGTTAGAAGAGATTTACGCCGTTAACAGCAACATTATTCTATTGGTGGCCAGCGGTCGACCTCTAGTCTTGGATTGGGCCGACAAGCATATCCCCGCCATCGTGCAAACTTGGCAGTTAGGCAGTGAAAGTGGTAATGCCATCGCCAGTGTTATTTTTGGCGACTACAACCCCTCGGCAAAATTACCGATGAGCTTCCCTCGCAGCGTAGGGCAGGTGCCTATTCACTACCGTGTATTAAGCACCGGTCGTCCCACGCCTAAAGACGTGGTGTTTTGGTCGCACTATGAAGATGAAGAAAATGATCCTCTCTATGCCTTTGGGCACGGCCTAAGTTACACAAGCTTCGAGTATTCAAAGCTTAAAGTCACAGCGAAAGGAAAAAACTCGGTGGAAGTGAGCGTAAAGCTTAAAAACACCGGAAAACGTGCAGGGGAAGAGGTTGTGCAGCTGTATATTCGAGACAGAGTCGCGAGTACGGTTAGACCAATAAAAGAACTAAAAGGCTTTAAGAAGGTGAAGCTAGGTGCCGGAAAGTCAAAGACACTTACGTTCACCCTTNCTGANCAGGAGTTAGGTTTTTACACTGCCCAAGGGGATTTCATTGTAGAGCCTGGCGCCTTCGATATTATGGTAGGAGGCAACTCTCGTGAAGGCGTTAACGGATCATTTGAAATTTAAGTGGTCGTGGTAGAGTGAGCTGTGGGTAAAATACGGCATGTTCAGTGGAGTGTGCTTATTTTGACGAACCAAACCACAGCTCTTTTCTATGCAAGGGCGTGGCAGAGGGCAGAGTCGGGTTGTCGAGCAAAATTGGCTTGCGAGTGTGTAGTTCGGCGGCTTTGATTTCCTGGCCGTAAAAGGACATAAATAAGCGCGTAAACGAACCGTCTTGAAGACTCTTCTCTAGCCCCGCTTCAATGGCTTGGTGCAGCCTCACGTTATCTGGATGAACAAAAAAATAGTATGCCGCAGGAAATTGTAAGACAAGGTTTTTCTCTACCGCCAAATTTAAGCCTTTAACCGCCTCCAGTTGCCCCCAAATTTCAATTACCGATCGTGGAAATATATCACCGCGACGCCGTGCTAGCATGCGAGAAATATTTCTAAATTCTGTTGAGGTAATCACCTTAAAACCGTTGCTGATCAGCAGTGGTGTATCGGCCCAATCGTAGCCGTGTAGCACCCTGTAGGGTTGTAGTTGCGACAGCGTGTCTATGTTGGTAAAAAGCGCTTCGTCGTCCTTTCGAATGAGCAATAATTTCCAACCGATTAGGCCTTTAAAAAGAGGGATGCGTATGGGTTGCAGCTGCTGCTCAAGCTTGCTTGTGGTGTTTAGCCAGTATATGTCATACGTACCCTTCAGTAGATTATTGAGACTTCGAGTTTCAGTATGGGGCGCGAGGGTGATGGTGTGAACCTGATGTGGTACTCGTGATTTCTCTAGAGCCAGATCTATAAGCGCCAAAAAATACTGCTCTTGTTTGGAAAAATAGCCATCATTTGCGGTGGCGGTTACCACGTGAAGGCAATTGACATTACCGGGGTGTTCAACGGAAGGCCGTATCACAGTACACGCGCTGGTGGCAGCATTATCGGTTTCGGCAGTTGCAATTGTGCTGGAAAAGACACAGCTAATACACAGTATCAAGACTGACAGTGGCATCACGATATCCGCGTAACAAAAGGGATATGTATATTAGCATGGCTGTATATAAATGCCATGGAATGCACCGTGTCTGGAATGTGATCGAATTAATAATTGAACTCGGATGTGGTGGACATTATTAATGGCGCCAAACGACATTGGGTATCCATTTGTGTTTTGCCTCTATCCAATCACCTATATCAACAGCGTGAAACCTCATAGAAACCGGGTGAATAGAGCATTGAGCGAAGAGTACCATGAGTCTTATTTATGGTATTCACTCTCAAGGCAGGGGTAGTTGCGCCAGTATCCCTATTGTGGACATGTTTTTGAAATGAATGACGTAGTTTTGTTTGCAGGGTTTATCTCGAAAATAGTCTTTCGTGGTGATCTACAAAGTGTCTTCAAGTCGGAAAATTTTGTACGGATTCTTGAATAATTTATAAGTCCTAATAAATTTACTTTCGAATAGATGTTTTCGGCGCCTAAGAAATGTGATGCTGCTCATGTTTATTTGAAGAATTTAGAATTATTTTTTTAGTCAAATATTTATTTTTTTTGTTTATCTCATGTTTTTCAATATTTCCCCGCCCTTCTTATAGCGCTGACGTGCTAAATATCTTTATCTAAACTGGCCACCCTTAATGGCGCCACCTGAATGTTGGTAACGACATCTGCGAATACATTTGTATGTAGATGTGGCGGCTTTTGATAGTGTC
>Ga0065722_104378_pt1 | contig 19628 bp, 17 predicted proteins | sample BansetMetagenome_FD_59109 | JGI IMG/M metagenome (GOLD analysis project Ga0065722, IMG submission 59109) | Bankia setacea gill microbial communities from Puget Sound, Washington, USA - Caecum Enriched | ecosystem: Host-associated > Mollusca > Digestive system > Ceca | place: United States... | reverse complement strand
GGTGTTCTATACAGTGCTGCCTCATGGGCCAGTCTTGAGCTATGTGGTCAAGTGACAATGGCGACTTTTTTAGTGGCCTATGTGAGCGTTTAAATATGGGCTAGCACTCATGGCCTTTACTTTTGCAGTATATTTATAGTTTGAATTACGTTAAATATGGAGTTTTAGCGTTTGACTAAGAGATTTTGAAGTAATGGTGCCACAGTTTTCATTTGAGGACATTAAAAATGGATTTTGATGCATGGAACGTCGACTTGGAAAGCTTATCCGCTTTTCACGCGACAGGATTCAGGGTATCAGTGGAGGGTAGCCCACTCCAACCCTTAGGCGTATGCCCAAGCCATTTTCCGGAAGGCCTTTCTGCGGTTGATCAGGCCCGTCTATTGCGTTGCGGTATGAGAGCAATTAAAGACGCTGCTATGGCGTCGGCTAAGCAGTTAAAGGCATAAGATTGCTTTTCTACCCAGTTGAGCAAAAATCCTCCGCTACAAACTTCTAAGGTATTCGCTTTCTGCTTCGCGGAAAAGCCAACTGCTCTAGTGATTAGCGGCGTTGGCGCCTTAACCGCTCAGTACTCCGCGCCTTTAGAGCTTATATAGGCACGGCAGTTATAAACTACTTTGCTTTGCAATAATACTGTTATGGAGCATTTATCGGTTTACGTATCGACCTTTAAGGTGCATCAGTGTTTTGTGATCATCAACGACTTTAAGTAGTCTATCGAAACGCTCATCAATAATTGCTTGAGATTCCTCTCCCGCTGATGAGGAGTAGGTGATGCCAGCGAGAAGGTCATCAAGCTCTTTTATAACAGCATCCATCGCACGAAATACTTGCCGTGTGGTTTTGGTGTTTTCAAACACTCTGCCCTTGCCTGTCATATACAAATAGGAGTCACACTCTTTAAGCCACTCTTTGCGTTGGACGATATAGTTTTTGATGTTTCGCATACCGCCTTTGTAGCGTGTATTGAAATGCTTACTTCTGTAATTGTCCAAACTGCTCATGGACGAGGTCATAAAGTCCATACGGGTATCATCGCAATGTTTCCACGTTAAATAGCCGGGAAACGTAACGTTATTTTTTGTTTCTGCCTTTTCCTTTAAGCATTGTTCGTCGCATCCATAGGCCGCAGATGCTACTACCACCAATAAGAAGGTGCAGATCGTCGCCAGTTTTTTCATTGTCGTATACCTGTGGTTCGCGGGTTGTTAGTTAATAGGTATGAGCTTATTAACCATTAAAGGGCTCTATATAACCAATGTCAACCCTTTGTGAACCAGTTCCTTGTCTATTTTTGCATAAAGGTTGTCATGCGTTGAAATGGACGACGGAAATGGGCGAATTTGATATTGATCTCTAAAAGAGTGTGATGGGATTCTGGTGAAAAGTGGGCTTATTGACAGTTTCATTAGGGATAATGCATAAAGAAATAAAAAAAATGATATTTAGTTCTATATGGTATATCCGTGGCGTGGAGCGTTGAAATCGATAAGTGAGCGTATCAGTCTCAAGTTAAGGGAGCTTTGATTGAGTCAAAGGGTTAGTTGAGGAGGGGGTAGAGGTCTAATATTGTGTTCACGGAGCTTAGTTGTCGTTCTCGTTAGGCCGCATAGCGGGTGTTAAGCTAAAGCTTTGGTGATTAGTTCTTTTTGATTTTCTTGAAATGGCAGTAGCAGCGCTGCAGTATGCCCTTTTTCAGACATTTTCCCCCACGTTTTTTGAATAATAGTGATCAGTTTCTCTTCGCTGTGCTTCAAAGTGAAGCTTGCGAGGTAAAACTCTAAAAAAACTAAGCAAATAACATCTTCTAGTGTCTGGGTGTCTTTGTCTTGACGCAGTTGCCTCTTCTTTATGAGAAATTGCACACGATCACATTCTGGGCCAGTGTAACCAGCGTCTGTCATGAGCGCTGTCGCTCGGTCAGCGTGAAATAATAACAGTTCTGCCCGCCACTTTTTATAGCCTGCCCGACCCTCCGGGTAGTTGCTGCGTGGGGATTTCCAGCGTTCTATATGCTGTGCTCGAGCAGCTATTTGCAGTTCTTCTGGCGCTTCTGCGTCGAAGCCTTGCAGTTTTTCGGACATACGACGACCGTACAACAGCTCTTTGGCGATTGAGGTATGGGTAAGTGGGCAGTATTCGGTGTTTGGATCGGCACTATTGGCCTCGTCTATTTTTTCTAGAACGAGACCAAGGCGTTTTTGGTCTGAGGTCATGTGATAATCGATATTAGCAGTCGATGGCAACGGAAGCTATATTTTGAAGGGCGTCCATATCAGAGATGATAACGTGCTTTTTATCGAGCTGAATCACTTCCTGTTTATGAAGCCTACTCAATACCCGGCTAACGGTTTCGATGGTGAGGCCGAGGTAGTTGCCGATATCAGAACGGGACATGGGTAGATAGAATTCTTTAGCGGAAAGGCCTCTGTTGTGATTTCGAGTCGAAATACTGAGTAGAAGCGAGGCAATTCGTTCATCAGCGCTATTCTTACTTAGCAGGGTGATGAGCTGCTGTTCTTGGGTAATCTCTTTGCTCATGAGCTGGAAGAAACGTCGCTGTAAGTTTGGAACTTGGGCACTGAGTTCTTCTAGGCGGGAAAACGGTATTTCACATACAGCAGATGTTTCGAGAGCAATGGCTGAATTTGTATGATGATTTGACGCTAAGCCATCTAGGCCAATGATTTCACCTGGTAGGTAGAAGCCCGTTACTTGTTCTTGGCCATCCTGAGTAACTTTTACGGTTTTGACTGCGCCGGATCTTAGTGCATATACAGATCGGAAAGGCTCACCAGCATGGTAGACGTGGTCTGTTTTTTGAACGGGTCTGCCACGCTGAATAATGTCGTCGAGCTTGCTAATATCGTCGACGTGCAGGCTAATAGGCAAGCAAATTGCAGCCAAACGACAATCGGCACAATTGACTTGAGCATTATGATGGCACTGGTGGTTGGCTATAGACTGCGGAGACATAGGCATATCCGATATAATGTGAAAAGTTATCTCCACATTATATCGGATATTTGCCCTGATTAGCTAAATCTTCGAACGTTTGTATGCCTTAAAGGCTAAGTGGACCCGGGTTAACGGGTAGCTGTCCTGCCTCGAGCGCCGAAAGATAGCGTTTTGGGTTACAAAAATTTTGCAAAACTAGGCTCTGAAGGTGGCTTGTGCCCTCAAGACCCATATAAATACAGTTGTCTTCCAGTTCATTTTCACCATCAAACACTATGCTGCCCGTGGTTTCTAGGCCTTTGTCGAGTAATTTGGGGCGGTAGCCTATATAAATATAGTCAGGGAGCAGGCGCTTACGTATTTCGATGACGTGCTCCCGCAGGTCATCAAGGCAATCTGCATCGTGTATTTGTATGCCAATACCGGAAAAAGAAAAGCGTCGAATAAGCTTGGTGACTGACTCTAGGCGGGGTAAGTCGTTCAAATCATCTTGGCTAAGAATGATCTGGTAGCGATTGAAACCCAAGCCCTTCAGTAGTGCTACATGGTCACTGTTTATCTCTTCAATTTTGGTGGCAACTCGATGACAGCGGGTGTCAGATTCTGCTAAGGAGAAGTGCGATGCGAGCGCGTGCATGATTTCGGTCAGTTCGTAGGGTTGCATGTACTGAAATGGATAGCAAAACAGCAGCGTCTCGACACTTCGATGACCTATTGCGTCAGCCCATAAACTGATTTCTTTGCTTAACATGTGCCCAGGGCCATTGACGGTGTCAGTATCGTGTACCCACGAAAAAGCGTTGCCGTCTATGCAAATACTCACAGGGCGTGTTGGGTGCTGTCGAAAAGCTTGGAGTAGCTTATTGGCTTCAAACTCCGTTACTTTACTCTGCCGGCGAGCGAGCGTCGGGTGTTCAGCGATATTGGATTTAAATTCATCTGTCTGCATGAAAACAGTCTAGTTCTTGCGATTATTCCTGTATTGATGGAAATCAACGGCAATGAACGCAGATTTGTAGCGCGCCCAATTTTACTTCGATGAGAAGTGGGAAAAGTTGCGGATATTCGCCTTGAGCATCTTTCAGGCGCAGATGTTGGGGTTGTCCACTGACTCTTGGGGAGGGCGGTTTATTGTAGCTGTTTGCGAGAATTAGCGGCTTTTGGGTCAACGATGTTAGCGGCCCTCTGATCAAATTTTAGGTTTAGCCTGAGGCTTCTGAGCTACTTAAACGCGCTCAGCACGACACAACCCGAATGCATTGCCCGACTTTTAAGAGGCTTTCTGGGGAGAGAATAATGTCACCGGTGTTCGCGACTTCAAAACAGAGAAATTGCTGCTCGCCGTTTTTATGAACATCTTTCATGGATTGTGCCTCGGGCCCGGGGTTCCAAAGCACCCAATTTTGAGAGCCAAACTTTTCAATAGTAATGTGCCTGCCAAAGGCGCGATCGGTTAAAGTGGCTGTTTCATTGTTGAGATAAATGCGGTCTATTGGCCCGCCATAAACGGTGTCGCCGCGGTCTACTTGCTGTGTTTCACCGCTAATCGAGTCATCAAAAATGGCGTTATTTAATATGTCTATTTGAATGTTTTCTGGCTTGCTCGTATGGAAATAGTTATGCAGTGCGTAGGCAAAGCAAAGGGGGGCATCGGAGTTGTTGTGCACACTGAGAGTTTGTTCCAAGGTTTCACCAAGGCGCAGTTGCATAATCAGCTTATTTGGGTGGGGCCAAGGGTTATCTTGCTCAGACAACTCTATGCTCAATTGCAGTTCCGTGTATTGCGGGGCTTCGGTGTAGGTGTCTAGGGTCCAGTGACGGTCGCGAACGAGGCCGTGGCGGCCTTTACCATCAATGGGGCCGAACCATGGCCAGCACACGGGTATGCCACCGCGCAATGCTGTTTTTCCATCGTATATGGCATTTTCGCTCATCCATAGCACGGGTTTATGACCCGATGGCTGCCAATGCAAGACATGTCCGCCAAATAAGCTGATTTCGGCGCTACAGGCAGCGTTGTCAATTTGAATGATGTCGATTTCACCTCGACGAATAATGTGAGGAACTGCAGTCATTATCTTTCTCTAAAAGTGGCGCATGAGCATGGCGTAGCCGCCGCTGCTATTTAAGGGGAGCTTTTCTGGTACAGGCATTTTTACCACGTGGCCAGAGCCCGGCGCTGCATCGATTGACTGTCCTTTGGTATTTTCCAGTGCCTCGATAGTAAAGGAAATATTCCCTTGTGGGGTAATCAGTTGCACAGAATCACCCACATGAAAGCGGTTTTTAACGTCGAGTGTCAGCCAGCCTGTGCCGTCGTTATATTCAACGGCTTCCGCAACAAATTGCTGGGCACTGTTGTCGGAAACGCCTTTCCCGTAATTTTGGTATTCACTGGGCACATGTCGACGATAAAACCCCTCGGTATAGCCGCGATTGGCTAAGTGTTCAAGCTCCGTCATTAATCGCATATCAAATTTTTCACCGGATTCGGCTGCATCAATGGCGCGCCGGTATACTTGGGCGGTGCGGGCTGCATAGTAGTGAGATTTGGTGCGACCCTCAATTTTGAGGGAGCGAACACCCATGTTAACAAGGCGCTCTACATGCTGCACAGCGCGCAAGTCTTTGGAGTTCATAATGTAGGTGCCGTGTTCATCTTCGTAGGCAGGCATGTATTCACCGGGCCTGTTTTTTTCTTGCAGTAGTACTGGTTTTACCTCATCCGGGGTCCAGGTTTGTGTTGCCGCACTGTCAACTGCAATCAGGTCGCCGGTTTCAGTTTCTTTTGCCTCATGAGCATTGTATTCCCAGCGACAGGAGTTGGTACAAGCACCTTGGTTGGAGTCGCGATGAGTCATGTAGCCAGACAGTAGGCATCTCCCGGAGTAGGCAATGCACAGCGCACCGTGCACAAAGACTTCAAGCTCCACCTCTGGGCACTGCTGACGAATCTCTTCAATTTCGTCAATGGAAAGTTCTCGAGACAATATCACACGCTCAATACCCTGTTTGGCCCAAAACTTCACGGTAGCGTAGTTCACCGCATTTGCTTGAACACTGAGGTGCACAGGTTGATCTGGCCACGTTTCACGCACCATCATGATAAGGCCTGGGTCAGACATAATGAGGGCATCTGGTTTCATGGCTATCACGGGTTCGAGGTCACGTAAATAGGTTCGAACTTTGTCGTTATGCGGGGAAAGATTACTCGCGAGATAAAATTGTTTTCCAGCGGTGTGAGCTTCGTCTATCGCCGCAGCCAAATTTTCGATTTTATTAAACTCGTTGTTGCGCACGCGCAAACTGTAGCGAGGCTGCCCTGCGTATACCGCATCAGCACCATAGGCGAATGCGTAGCGCATGCTTTTAAGCGTGCCAGCAGGAGAAAGTAATTCTGTACTCATGTGTTGTACTCGTAGAGCGGAAGTGGGCGCATTTTAAGCCTTGTTTCGGTGGATACAAGGCTTATGGCGCCAGAATTTTGATTAAGTGCCTTTGAGGCCAATTTTTACCCGTAATCCAGAAGGCGTCTTGTTTTGGGTCATAGGCAATACCATTTAAGACTGACTGACGACTATTTTTATGCTCAAGGGGTACCAGAGTCTCCAAGTTAACACGACCGGTAACATCGCCGCTAAGAGGGTTGATACGATAAATAACATTGGTCTGCCAGCGATTCGCCCAAATCATATCTTGAGCGAATTCCAGCTCGTTTAGGCGGTCGAGTTTTTGTCCTGTTGCGGGGTCAAGGACTGCAAGCGTTCGGTCAATGGCGAAACTTTTTGGGGTGCGGACTGTAAGAATATGGCTGCCATCACTGGTGTAGAGCATATACCCGTCGTGTGTTATCCCCCATCCCTCGCCCTCATATTGGAGTGTTTTTAGCGGTGTTAAGGTGTGAGGGTTCAGGGCGGTCAGCACCCCCGCACGCCAGCTGAGGAGCAGGAGCTGGTCGTTAAAAAGGGTAATTCCCTCTGCGAAGAGGTGGTTGGGAAGCTTTTGCTGGCGAACTGTTTTATTGGTTTGTGCGTTGTAAGTACGGACGAAGGATTTGTTATAAAGGCCGCTACTCTCAATTAAGTTGCCTTTATCAAAAACCAAACCTTGAGTAAAAAGTTGTGGATCATGGGCTTTCGTGTCTATCACAGTAAACGCTAGAAGGCCGGGTGTTGAAGCATTGTCTTCCTCTTTTGGTATCTCGGCGGTGCAGACGTGAACGAATAATAATGCCACGGCTAATGTCGACGCCATAATCCCGCTACTCAAAAGGCGCATAACTTTTGAGTTTGCGTGCTGAGTTTTGGCCTGTTGTTGGGGCTGTAGGGGAGCCGAAGCGAATTGACAAAAAAGGTGCATAAGTATCCAGAAGAGCAGCGATTGAGGCAGGGTTGCAGCATTCTACGCGATTCTCGCGGAGGGGCCTAGACACTAGGCCAGCGAGATATAAGGGTTGTCACACAAAAAGACTGAGCAATCAAGGCTATCGTGAGGCGGCGTTGTTTGAACGGGGCGTTATTCTTCAGCCGTGTTTTCTGAGTTGTTACTTGATGCGACTTGTGTCTGGTTTGCGACAGTCGTTTGCTGCTTATTCGACTCTCTTTCTAAAACGTAAGTAACTGCGTCATTAACGGCCTTGGCGATTTTGTCATCCATTTCATCCATTTCAGCGGGAGATAGAAAAAAAGTCATATCGACGTCATGACGAACATAACGTGGCGGTAGTCGGTTCAGAGCAACACAGCAGACATCTGCCATAAACTCGGGGTCTTGGCTGGCCCTGTCGTTTGCTCGGAGTAGTTGTTCTATCACCAAGTGCTCGTAATAATTGTGCACACTATCTTGTGCTGATATTAATTCACTTCGGTGTCTACCAGCGCCAAGAAGCATGGGGCCTCCTTTAGAGGAATAATGTGGTGGCGTGCGTGGTTAAGGGTTAATCGTATGCTCAATCTTTTCTAAAGTGTAGACGCTTTATTGCGAATGAGGTCGCGAATCAGAAAGCGGGCGGGGTGGAGGTGTTGATAACACGTCTGGTTAACGGGTAGGGCTTCACCACAGATAAGGCTTGCCAGTAACTCTGCCGCCAGCGGCGCGTAGGACAAACCTCTAGACCCAAGCCCAACAAGAGTATAGAGACCCGAGTGGTAACTGCCTGGAGCCTCGATAGTGGCATTTGCCTTCGCTTTAAGTTTTGCGAATCGCTTAGTCATTTCAGGGGAATTAAAGACTGGGCCAACAATAGGAAAGTAGTCTCTTGTGGTCGAGCGAAAACCAACGCGACCTGAAGGCAAGCCATTGTTTTCGTGGCGGTTGTGCTCTCGACGCAGAAGCTCCTCATTGACGGACATCATGGCACCAAGCTTTAACAGATTGTCATCGTGATCTTGTGGAGAGAGGGATTCATTCAAATCGTTTAAATTAAAGCTCGCACCTACGCAGTGCGTTTTATCAATAGCCGGGGCAATATACCCTTCGCCACACACGACCGTGCGCAGCGCTTGTAAGGGGGCAGCATTATGCAGGTGGCTAACTTGTCCGCGTATGCCTTTGAGTGGGAGAGTTGCTGTTTGTGAGAAAAGCTTAGCGTCGCTGGCATTTGCCACTATCACAATTTCGGCTTCGGCTTGGATATTGCCCTTGGCATCCAGCGCCAGCCATTGTTTATTTTCTTGAATTAGTGACGATACTGGGCTGTTGAGCGTGAGCTGAATCTTTTGGCGAAGTTCAGGGTTGCCACTAAGTAAGTGTGAGCAGGTACTCGCGGGGTTAAGCCACCCTGAGCCCGGTATAAATAAGCCCGGGAAGTTAAGCTGAACGCTGGCCACTGCAGAGGCCTGTTCAATATTCAACCACTTGCAAAATTGAGGTGAGGATTGGTAATGGTCTGCGAGTTGTTGGTAGGCGAATTGTTGTTTGGCGGTATTGGCAAGATGGAGCACACCGCATTGATCGCCACACAAGTCAAAAAGCGAGAGTTGATCGGATAGGTTTTTAGCGTAAAAATGATTGGCGTATATCTGGGCGCTGAGATTAAATCGACTTAAAGCATCTCCATGAGGTGAAAGCTTGGTGTAGACAACCCCCTGCCGATTGCCTGAGGCGGCACTAGCGAGTTGAGGTTTTTCTTCCATAACATGCACAGAAAAATTTCTAATGGCAAGTGCATGAGCGGCATGGCAACCGGCGAGTCCTCCTCCAATCACTAAAACACGTTGTTTTTGAGGTGAGGTTTTTCTGTTGCTTTCCTGTAAATGCCAATAGTGCTGAGCCGGTTGTCCACGTTCATGCACTAACTTATGCGGCTCTGATTGCTGAGGGGGGGCGGTGATTTGAAAAGGCTCGCTGTTGACTTGCTCTTGAAAACAACCGTACAGCATTTCCCTCTTGCCGCCAAAACCTTGGTCTTTTGTACACACAAAACCCGCGAGAGTTAATTGTTTGCGAACGGCACTTGCTGCGGTAAAGGTTGCAAAAGTGGACATTTTGTTACTAAGTTTAGCGATAGATGTAAACAGCTTTTGGTTCCACATATCTGGGTTTTTAGCGGGGGAGAAGCCGTCGAGAAACCACGCATCAATGGTTAACGGGTGGCTGCCAAATTGATAGTTGTTGGGAGCTGGGGCGCCTTTTGTGGCGCAGGGGTGAAGCTGACAAAAGCTGTTGGTGGCATCGCCAACTATCAAAGTAAGGATTACATCCCCATTTCCGAGGCTAAGGCGATGAGTGCCAACAGTGGGTTGTGGCGGGTAGTGCTCAATCAATTGTGTGCTCAAAGGTTTCAGCTCGGGCCAGAGATCAAGCGCTTTTTTTAGATCTAAGGGTGATAGCGGAAATTTTTCAGTAGAAATAAAGTGTAGCCTAGCTTGTTCGCCAGTTGCAGTAGTGGGTTTACAGTGTTGCCAAAGTTTCCACGCCGCTAAAAAATTTAAGCCAGTGCCAAACCCAGTTTCCGCAATCGTAAATACTGGGTTATCAAGCCTTTGTTGCCAGCGTTGCTCAAGTTGATTGTGCTGAATGTAGACGTACTGGCTTTCTTCGAGACCGTTTTTTAGAGAAAAATAGTAATCTTTAAATTGCAGTGAAAGCGGTTGTTGACCATTTTCCCATTGGATATCGGCTATAACGGTGTGTTTAGGCTTGGGCTCGGTATTTTCGTTCATTCGGCAGAAAAATCTTGGGTAATATGATCACACCAGCGAGCGATTCTTTCTGCTGTTTTACTGAATTCATTTTCTTCGTCTAACGCTAAGCCAACGAAATGTTGCTTGTCGTTAGTCAGAGCTTTGCTGGCTTCAAATTCATAGCCGTCAATGGGCCAATAGCCGATAATGCTCGCACCTCGCGCAACCAGTTTGTCGTGAAGGTAGCCCATGGCATCCAGAAACCATTCTGGATATCCAATCTGATCACCCAGCCCATAGAGAGCGACAGTTTTTCCAGAAAAATCTAAATCATCGATGTCAGGCCAAACCTCTTCCCAGTCCTCTTGTAGCTCACCATAATCCCAAGTGGGAATGCCCATAATGATGTTGGAATAAGATAATGCGGTGGCGAGTGGCTCATCTGAAATATTAAATATATCAACTCGGTGTTCACCGATTTGCGCACGAATTTTTTCACCTGCCATTTCGGTGTAACATGTGGAGCTGCCGTAAAACAGTGCGATTTGTGCGCAAGGTGAGGAGTTCATAGGTAGCGTATTACTCAGTTCGGTTTAGGGTATTGTTGATAGGGTAGAGCAATTGCCTAGCTGCGTGGCGCCGAAGTTTTCGCGTGTAAATCTGGATTATAAAACTTGAAAAGTGCAAAAACTTGTTACAATGCCGCCATCTGATCTGCTCGAACCGGCGCGCTATAGTAGTGCTTTGGCCGGTTAAACTCAATTGGGAAAAATTCGGGGAAAGGCCAATGCAAACACCATTACTATTGGGGAAATACCGCCATTTTAAAGGTGGAGAATATCAAGTAGTCGGTGTTGCTCGCCATTCAGAAGAGGGTGAGGAAAGTATGGTGGTTTATCGATGCTTATACGGCGATTCCGGGCTATGGGTGCGGCCGCTGAGTATGTTTAAGGAAACGGTGGAAATTGACAGGGCGGGGATAAAAGAGCGAGTACAACGCTTCCAGCTGATTGCGGCCGATAGTGGCCAGAGTGCCGGATCTAAAGGGGTTGTTGAATGAGCGTATGGAGTTGCCCCCTGTGCCGTGAACCTTTGCTCGTATCGCAAAAGTGTTTAAGCTGTGAGAATGGTCATAGTTTTGATCGAGCCCGACAAGGGCATGTGAATTTGCTGTTGGCCAACCAGAAAAACAGTCGTAACCCTGGTGATAATGAAAGCATGGTGATGGCTCGACGTGAGTTTCTTCGTGCAGGGTATTACCAACCGTTAGTGGAGGCGCTTTGTCACCAGTTAGCAACGCTCAATCATACGAAAAATAGCGATATCAACGTATTGGATTTGGGCTGTGGCGAAGGGTTTTATTTGGAGCGCTTGGTCTCTGCGCTCTATGGCACAGCATGGTTGACGAATACACAGGTCGACGGTGGTCTTTATTGCTGGGGGGTAGATGTTTCAAAGCTTGCTGTGCGTAAAGCTATGAGCTCCGCTAAAACAGGCGTTCTCACGAGCATCAATACCTCAGGCAGGCCTGCTCGGGTACATTTTGACTATGCTGTGGCAAGTAATTATAGGTTGCCGGTCAGGGATAATTGCATCGATATTGCGCTGAATATCTTTGCGCCAGTGTCGCCAGAGGAAGTGCAGAGAGTGCTGAGTCCGGGGGGTATTTTTGTGAGGGTATTGCCGGCAAAAAGACATTTATATCAGCTAAAAGCCTTACTGTACGAACAGGTACGTTTACATGAGTCGCCGGTTATAGAGACCGGCTGGAAGCTCATGGATAAATCGGAGGTCAATTTTCCTGTGCGCTTGACCAGCTCGCAGGGGATAGAGCAGTTGTTGGGCATGACGCCCCTTAGCTGGCATGGTAAACGCGAAGCGAAACAAGCCTTAATCGCAAAAGGGCGTTTAGAGCTTGAGGCGTGTTTTGAAATTCAGTTGTTAACGTCGTTATGAATAGCTGTGATCCACTTGAGCGCGATACCTACTGGATGGAGGCTGCGCTTAAATTAGCGAAAAAAGCCGCCGAGCAAGGTGAGGTTCCGGTTGGGGCCGTGGTGGTTCGCGATAATGTTATTATCGGTGAGGGGCGAAATCGGCCCATTCAAACCTGCGATCCAACTGCTCACGCTGAAATCGCAGCCATAAGAGCTGCGGCGGCCTTTGAGGGCAATTACCGTCTCCCCAATACTACCCTCTACGTGACCATTGAGCCTTGCACTATGTGCTTAGGTGCTATTATGCATGCGCGGGTAGAGCGTTTGGTTTTTGGCGCAAAGGAGCCAAAAGCAGGGGTGCTGGCCAGTAACCCGCTGTTAGAGCAAGCGTACTTTAATCATAATTTGGTTTGGTTGGGGGGGATTTGCGAAAGCCAATGTTCAGACGTAATTCGGACATTTTTTGCGGCGAGGCGTAAAGCTCGAAAGTCATTCAAATCGGGCGCCAATCTCAGTTGTAAGGAATCACAAGCTGGCGACGACGTGTAAGCGAGAGTGTTTGGGTGTTTACAGTGAAGATGTGTCGGCGGAGCTGCCGGCAAGAACCTTTACGGCTTCCGATACCACTGGACTAAAACTCTCGAAGGCTTTGGGTTCTGTATCGTTGTGAGCGAGCTGCTCGTTACGTGTTTTTTGTAATTCGTTCCAAGCAATAATCGTTTGAAAATTTCGAATATTGCGAACGTAGTCCACGGGCTCCCAGCCACGCGCGTAACCGTGTTTTGTCTGTTTATAATATTTACGTTTCGCTAACAATGGAAGAGCCTCTCGAACATCGGTCCACTTGTCTGGGTCTCCGCCGTGCTGGGCGGTCAGTATACGTGCGTCTTCTAAATGCCCAAGCCCTACATTATAGGCGGCCATAGCCAACCAAGTACGATCGAGGGTATTGATTCGATTCGGAATTCGGTCGTAGATCGATCTAAAATATTTTGCGCCACCTTGAATACTTTGCTCTGGATCGAGACGATTTTTTATACCGACAAACTTAGCTGTTGCTCTCGTTAGCATCATAAAACCACGCACGCCAGTAGGTGATTTCGCTTTCGGGTTCCAATGTGACTCTTGATAGCTCAATGCAGCTAAAAGCTGCCAATCCAAATCGTATTGAGCTGCTGCTTCACGCAGGGAGTTCTCCCATTTAGGCAGTCGAGTGCTTATTCTATTGGCGAACAGTACGGCGCCACTGTAGTCAATCTCGCCAAGGTGGCCGTAGTAGGTTTCCAGTGCATCTTCAATTACCCCTTTCGCTTTAATTTTCTTGAAAAACGTCTGGGCTTGCAAGTATAGGCTGTCATCCTTTTGATCGGGAAAAGCCCAAGCGAGGTCTTGAGGTTCACTCACGTCAAAGGCAACTTGTGCTTCGGGGAAGAGGGTGCTGTTAATACTGTAGGCGTTTGAATCAACAATGGTATAGTCGATACTGCCATTGTGAACCATCTCAATTAAGTCGAGCATTTCAACGTCATGTCGTTCTTGCCAACTTAATTGCGGGTAGTCTTTTTTGAGTTCTCTAAGCCTTTCTGCGTGCGAGCTGTTTCCAATCACCAAAATATTTTTATTCTGCAATTCTGCAATTTCGGTTGGGCGACCTTTGCTTTGCCTATAGATAACTTGTTGAGTGATTTGTAAATAAGGTTCGCTAAACAGCACTTTTTGTTTGCGTTTGTCTGTGACCGTTAGGCCTGCAGCAGCGAGATGACCGGCTTCTCCACCAACAGAATCGAGCATGACACCAAGATTTTCAGTTTCTCGAATTTCGAGTTTCACTCCCAAATGCTTGGCAAACTTTTTGGCAATTTGATATTCGAAACCGGTGTAACCGTTTGGGCCTTCGTAATAGGTGGTGGGGCCGTTGCGGGAAATAACAACTAACTTCCCTGATTTTTGAATGGATTCTAATGTTGTTGGAATTCGACTGCTTACCAGGGTGGCGCAAAGGGCGAGCAGCATCGCAACAACCGACAGTGTGCGCACTGTATAGGCGGCGTATCTTAGGGTTGCTGTGGCTTTAGTTTTGCTCATATTTTTCCTGGTCTTTTGACTCATTTTGAAACTGCTGAATCAAATACATCCGCCATTTTTCATATTTAGCTTGGTCGTCAGTGTTAGTTTATACGTTCAAGACTAAACGCTGGGTTATAAGCCTAACTGGCTGTGATCATTAATTCGTCAATTTTACACGGGTAAAGTGTGAGTAACTAGCTTGTCTCTTAACTTTATTTCGTGTATGGCGTCGAGGACTGCTGTTAAAACAGCATAGATCATCAACGCCCCTTATGTTTAATTTGGCGCCAAATAAACTAAAAATTCGTGTATTTAGATGAATTTGGCATTTTGTGCTGCTGGCTTTGTCGCCGTTTAAAGAGGCGCCAAATGTGTTAAGCCTTAATTGACGCCGGCGCATGTTGGCGTAATGCTTTCACTAGTGCTTTCAGGGCAAAATTTGCCGGTTTAGCATTAAGCTGGCTGAAATAAATCAAACGTTAGTTTGTGTCGAAATATTTTCCAGCTTCGGTGTTAAAGATGACTAATACACGAGTTGTTATAATCTGTATTGCTCAGGTCTCCCAGCGTGAAAGTAAACTGTTTCGAACTTTTGAGTTGGTGGCTTCAACGAAGCTTTAAACTCTCCCTAAGCTCGTGCATATAAAGTACAATGCCTGCGTTTTTTACACCCTTCTCTTATCACCTCCAACCTTATGAGGCCCAAGCCAAACATGTTGACCTTGCGTGGCGCTCCCGCTCTCTCTGACTTTCGCTTAGAAAAACTGCTGAATCTAATCCAACAGTCTCACCGTGCTGTGGTCCAGATTCAAACCTGCTTCGTTCACCTGGTAGATCTTGAGTCAGAACTTTCCGCTGGCGAGCTGGAGGTTCTTGAAGGGCTTTTGGTCTATGGCTCAACCAAGGCAGCGATGAGCGAAAATGGCTTTGGTACACCCTTGGAGCCCGGTGTAAACAATGCACAAAACGAGCCAGATATCGAGGCCAAGACTTGGGTTGTGGTGCCTAGAGCGGGGACCATTTCGCCATGGTCATCAAAAGCAACGGATATCGCCCATAACGCCGGTCTTAACAAGGTCAAGCGTATTGAGCGTGGTGTTATCTACAGCATTATTGGCGAAGTGGACAGTAATGTCGTCACCGCGCTGATACATGATCGAATGGTAGAGCAAGTGCTGCGGACGGTGGATGAAGCAGCACTTCTGTTTCAGCGAGACCAACCTAAGCCGCTGGAGCGTGTGAGTGTTCTCGATAATGGCCGTGACGCGTTAGTGAAAGCCAACGTTGAATTGGGTTTGGCGTTGGCAGAGGATGAAGTTGATTACCTCACCACAGCATTTACAGAGATGGAGCGCGATCCTACCGATGTTGAATTAATGATGTTTGCGCAAGCGAACTCTGAGCATTGCCGCCATAAAATATTCAATGCCAGTTGGACAATTGATGGCGAAAATCAGCCGTTATCATTGTTTAAGATGATTAAAAATACTTACGAGCAAGGCGGAGAAGGTGTGTTGTCTGCCTACGCTGACAATGCCTCTGTGGTGGAGGGCTCGGTTGCCGGCCGTTTCTATCCCGACCCGGTTACTCGCGAGTATGGCTATACCGAAGAGCCTATACACCTCTTAATGAAGGTTGAAACACATAATCACCCAACTGCAATAGCTCCAAATCCTGGTGCAGGAACCGGGTCTGGTGGTGAGATTCGTGATGAGGGTGCTGTTGGTAAAGGCTCAAAGCCCAAAGTTGGCTTAACGGGTTTTACCGTGTCGAATTTGCGAATACCAGGGTATACCCTCCCTTGGGAGTCGGACTATGGGAAGCCTGATCGTATTGTATCTGCGCTGGATATTATGAATGGCGGGCCCATTGGTGGAGCCGCTTTTAACAATGAGTTTGGGCGTCCCAATATTTGCGGATATTTTCGTACTTTTGAAGACCATTTTAATGGCGAGCGTAGAGGCTATCACAAGCCTATTATGTTGGCCGGTGGCTATGGCAACATTAAGCAAGAGCATATTGAGCAGAGTAGCTTTAACCCCGGCACCAAACTTGTTGTATTAGGTGGTCCGGCTATGTTGATAGGCTTGGGCGGAGGCGCGGCTTCTTCAATGACGTCTGGTACCTCAACCGAAGACCTTGACTTTGCGTCGGTACAGCGTCAAAACCCAGAGATGGAAAGGCGCTGTCAGGAAGTTATTGACCAGTGTTGGCAGTTGGGGAAAGAAAACCCGATAGCCTTCATTCACGACGTTGGCGCCGGTGGCTTGTCGAACGCATTCCCTGAATTGGCAAAAGATGGTGGTTGCGGTGCACATTTTGAGTTGCGAATGGTGCCCAACGATGAGCCCGGTATGTCACCTAGGGAAATATGGTGTAATGAGTCGCAAGAGCGCTATGTTATGGCGGTAACACCAGAGAAGCTGCAGCAGTTCGAGGGAATTTGTCAACGAGAGCGCTGCCCTTATGCGGTGGTAGGGGAGGCTTTGGATGAGCAAGTGCTCATCGTTAACGACAAGCATTTTAATGCAAAGCCTGTAGATCTGCCGATGAGCGTGTTATTCGGTAAAGCGCCTAAAATGCATCGCAGCGGCGATAAAATACACATTGAAACGGAGCGCTTTGATTACAGTGCCATAGAGCTAGCCGAGGCGGCAGAGCGGGTTATACAGCACCCTGCTGTTGCCAGTAAGCAATTTCTCATCACTATTGGTGACCGAAGCGTTACCGGACAAGTGGTGCGTGACCAAATGGTAGGGCCTTGGCAGGTACCAGTTGCAGATTGTGCAGTAACCACTGCTTCCTACGACAGTTATGCCGGTGAGGCGATGAGCATGGGGGAGCGAACCCCCACAGCATTGCTCAATGCACCGGCTTCCGGGCGTATGGCTATCGGTGAGGCGATAACAAATATTTGCGCCACTTCAATTGCCGGTATAAGTGATATTCGTTTGTCGGCAAACTGGATGTGCGCCGCAGGGCACCCAGGAGAGGATGAAAAACTGTATCGCACCGTTGAAACCGTGGGTATGGAGTTTTGCCCGGCTCTCGGTATAACCATTCCAGTGGGCAAAGACTCCATGTCTATGCGCACGGCGTGGCAGGGTGAAGACGGCAGCGATAAGTCGGTAACAGCGCCACTCTCTCTGATTATTACGGCCTTTACGCCGGTTGTTGATGTGCGTAAAACGGTAAGCCCGGAGTTAAAACCTGAGCACGCGAGCACATTGTTGCTGATTGATTTAGGGGCGGGTAAAAATCGCTTGGGTGCGTCGATATTCGCACAAGTCTACAACCAAATGGGGGAAACTCCCGCTGATGCGGATAGTGTAGAACAGCTAAAGGCCTTTTTTGAGGTTATGCAGAGCTGTATTCAAAGTGAATCTATTCTGGCCTATCACGATCGTTCCGACGGTGGTCTATTTGCTTGTGTTGCGGAAATGTGTTTTGCCGGCCGTTGCGGTGCTCAAATTAATTTGGAGCGATTGGCCGATGATGCTCACGCGGTATTATTCAATGAGGAGCTTGGTGCTGTAGTGCAAGTCGCCAACGCTGAGCTTGATTCTGTAAAACAGCGTTTTTCCAAAGCAGGTCTTGCGCCATTGTTATTTGAGCTGGGTGAAGTAAGCGAGGAAGAGCAGCTGGTTATTTGTAACGGCAGCCAAGAGCTTTACAGAAATAGTCGTGCCGAATTGCAGCAACTTTGGAGTAAAACGAGTTATCACGTGCAGCGCCTGCGCGACAATCCCGATTGTGCCGACGAAGAATTCAGGCAAATTGCAGAGCCTAACCCGGGCTTATCGGCCCACTTAACCTTCGACCCTGAAGCTGAAGTAAAGGCGCCTTATGTTGTAACCGGCGTTAAGCCGAAAGTGGCTATATTACGTGAGCAAGGTGTAAATAGTCACTTGGAAATGGCGGCCTCTTTCTCTAGAGCGGGGTTTTCGGCTGTAGACGTTCATATGAGCGATATTCTTGCTGGACGTGTTGCGCTAAGCGAATTTAAAGGTTTAGCGGCGTGTGGTGGGTTTTCATACGGAGACGTTCTAGGAGCGGGGGAAGGTTGGGCAAAAACGATTTTGTACAACACTCAAGCGCGTGAGCAGTTTCAACAGTTTTTTCATCGTAATGACACGTTTAGCTTAGGGGTCTGCAATGGTTGCCAGATGATGTCCAATCTAAAGGCGCTTATTCCTGGTGCTGAGCTTTGGCCGCATTTCGTTCGCAATGCGTCAGAACAATTTGAGGCGCGTTTTAGTTTGGTGAAAATTGAATCGTCGGGGTCTGTATTATTGGATTCAATGGCGGGGAGCCACATGCCTGTTGCCGTTGCACACGGGGAAGGGCGTGCAGAATTTTCCGATAAGGCCGCGAAGGATAAGTGTGAAGCCAGTGATGCCGTGGCGATTCGCTTTGTCGATAATAGTGTCAAGATAACTGAGCGTTACCCGGCCAATCCTAATGGATCGCCCTCGGGTATTACCGGTTTGACCTCGACGGATGGTCGAGCAACTATCATGATGCCGCATCCAGAACGAATATTTCGTACAGTGTGTAATTCTTGGCATCCACAGACGTGGGGTGAAGATAGTGGCTGGATGCGATTATTCAGAAATGCTCGTGCTTTTGTAGAGTAGTTTTGTAGAGAAATAGTGCCGATGCTCCAGCATAAAACCGGTATTCGTTTAGCTATCACCGGTTTGTTAGTGTTTGGCGTAAGGGTCTATGCTGCCTACTTGTTTTTTTAGGATATTGTTATGCGATGTTGCCCAAGTTGTTCTAAAAAGATACGTTTTATTGACGTGCTCATTGCCGTCAACCCTGCACGTATTCGTTGTGGGAGCTGCAAAAAACTTAATAGCGTTGCTTCACGGGGAGTGTTGATTGCGGTTTTGTTAGTCTCTTTTTTCGCTGTTGGGTTGATCTATTTTCTAGTGGCTGGCGCGTATCAAAATCTCACAATTATTAGTGCTATGCTTGGTTTAGGTATTTTCGCTGAACTCACGTATTACCTGCTGTTGGTAAAAGGCATAATCTCCTCTGACTATGTTCAAGAGGGGAGCTCAGACTAGAGTGATGGTTAGTGTATGAGTATTTGGGTTGATGCAGACGCTTGCCCCGTCGTTATTCGTGAAATACTAATACGGGCGGCTTTGCGAACAGGGAAGCCGTTATTGTTTGTTGCCAATAGCTATTTAAATTTGCCAAAGGCGAAGAATATTAGCCTGTTGCAGGTGAGTCAGGGCTATGATGCGGCTGACAATGAAATTGTCAATCGAGCGCAAGCTGGGGATTTGGTTATTACCAGTGATCTACCTTTAGCAGCAGAAGTGGTTGAAAAAGGCTGTGTGGTGGTAGGTCATCGTGGTGATGCACATACCAAAGAAAATATAAAGTCTCGCCTCAATATACGTGATTTTATGGAAACCATGAGGGCCAGTGGTGTGCAGTCGGGTGGTCCACCGGCCCTAGGCCCTAACGAGCGGAAAAAGTTTGCAGAAGTTCTAGACCGGTATTTGGCTCGGCAGTCAAAATTATA
>Ga0065722_104377_pt1 | contig 19671 bp, 13 predicted proteins | sample BansetMetagenome_FD_59109 | JGI IMG/M metagenome (GOLD analysis project Ga0065722, IMG submission 59109) | Bankia setacea gill microbial communities from Puget Sound, Washington, USA - Caecum Enriched | ecosystem: Host-associated > Mollusca > Digestive system > Ceca | place: United States... | reverse complement strand
GGTGGTAAGTAGTTTGTTAATGTAATTGCCGTAGCACTGATGCCTAATCCAATAAATAAGATGCCTAACCTAAGCTCCATATCATAATGTTTTTTAGCTGCAAAAAATACGATAAGGTATTGAAAAAAGAATGCGAGCATTAACGAGATCGATGCGCCTACGTAGCCATAGCGTGGGATTAATACTAGATAGAATATGGTGACAATAGCGGCAGTGATGTAGTTGTTTCTGCTCATCCATCCAGTTTTTTCTTTCACCAGAAAGCTAAAGTTGTTAAAGATAGTTAAGCATTGGAACACGGTGCCAAACACCAAATAGGGCACTGCTTGTGTGGCTACGTGGAATTTTTCGTCGGCCATTATGCGTATTGCTGGGTCTGCAAAAAGAGCAACACCTAGGCCCGCAATGACTAATAAGGTACATATCACTTTAAACACCCCTTGGAATATCGGTAAGGGGTTATCCTGTTTATAGATATTAAAACGTTCGGTTTGCCAGTATTGAGCAAAGGGTGTCCATACTAGTAAGAGGATGATGGCGCCAAATTTAGCTGCTAACTCAAAGAAGCCAACATCGTCCAGCGAACTAAAGATGCGAATAAAGTATCTGTTAGCCGAGCCAATGTAGAGACCTGCGATTCCGCCCACCCACAGTGGCCATGAAAATTTTAGCAGCTTGTAGGCAGCCTCTTTGGAATAGCTTAAACCCACGTGCCAAATGGTATAAGCGGTCATCGCGGTTGCGAATATGAGGGAAGATGTCATGGTGCTAATGGCTACGCCATATACCCCAAGCTCCAAATAGATCACGAGATAGATATTCAGACCAAGCTGCAGGCATAGTTTCGCTGTGTTTACGCCAACAAACAGCCAAGGTTTTTGTCGAATACGAATGTAGACCAGTGCGTAGTTCTCTAGGGCGTGAGTGAGTACCAAAACCGAGAACATGCTTACGAGGGTTGCGTAATTGGCATCGCCAAACAGCAGGCTAGACGACTGGCTGCTGAAGAGCACTACCAGCACCACGGTTGCTGAGCTGATGGCAGTGGTAATTAATAAGGCGGTAGAGAGAAATTTTTTGCGGTCAGCTTCGTCATCTTTTTCAAAATAGAACTTTGGCACGGCGTGAAACATGTGTCCGCCGAAGAGCAACTCGATAAGACTCACCATAAAAATCAGAAGCCCAACAACACCATAATCTGCCGGCTCGAGGTAGCGCGTATAAACCGGGAGCATGAGAAAACCAACGAGTTGTCGACTTATATTGCCTACTGCGTAAATAGAGGAGTGAGTGACTAGCTTTTTAGCTTGGGACATGGGTTTTGCCGTTAGTGGACGAGGTGCAGTCACCAATGTAAATTGATAGAGTTGCAAATGATTTTGGGCTGGCTATAGATAAAAAATCTGTGTTAACCAGCCATTGTTCTTTGGGTCTCGAGCTGCGCCTTCTGGTTCTATACTGCCGTTTGTCGAGAGTCAATTAGAGGATAGGAGCCGCAATTCTGCGTACTACCGATTCAATTCCTGATATTTGGCTTTCAACTGAAAACCTTTCTATGGCTCGCTTGCGTCCTGCGGCCCCCATGGTTTTACGCTGCTCAGGATTATCGAGGAGTTCGCTGAGCTTTTCCGCTGCGGCCAAGTGGTCTCCTGATGTATAAAGAAAACCGGTTTCAGCGCTTATTGCCTCCCGCAGGCCCTCTAAATCGGAGACCAGCAAAGGCAACTCTGTTGCAGCCATTTCAACCGAGGACATTGGGAAAGAGTCCCAGCCAGTAGAGGCGATAAAGCCAACGCTACACGATTTCAAAATGTTGGGTAGGTCGGTTCTATAGCCGCCAAAGGTAATATAGTTTTCAGCTTCGCTACCTTTAAACATATCGACAAAACGCTGCTCTTCACCATGTTTGTTACCCAGCAGCAAAAAATGTACGTCATCACGTTTTTGCTGATTAATGAGTTGCATCGCTGTTCTAACGATGACAGCGACGCCTTTTCGCTCTTCCATATGGCCAGAGAAAAATACTATAGAGCGATTGCGTGGAATGTTGAAATTGTCGTGAGCGTAAAATTGGAAAGTGTCATCGGGGGCGTATTTTTCGGTATCGATGCCGGTTCTTACAATACTGGTGCGGTTTTTGGGTATTCCACAACCGTGGGTGGCAGTTAACTGCATACCTTCCGACTGAAAGATGAAGTGATCTGGCCTATGTCTGGAAAGTCTTACCTGCAGTTTTCGGGCGAGTAGTTTAATGCCAGTATTGAGGCTGCTCATGGGGGCGCCCCAATAGGATACGAAGTATTTAACACCTGCGCGGCGTAGATATTCGTATGCCTTGCGTTTTACGGGTTGGTCGAAACCGTAGATAATTTGGATGTTGTTGCTGCGAACGTAGTCTTCGATCTTCGACAGGTAGTGGTGATCTGTGATTTTAGAGTCGAACTCAATAATGTGGGTGAGTTCTTTTGGCAGTGTTGGCGACAAACCATTTTCAAGCGTTCGATAGCCGAAATGAATGTTATCGGCTGAACCGACTATCCGCATTGCCATTTTGAAAAAGGTAATCTCGTGGCTGGCGGAAGCGTAGCCGGGGTTAGATTCGCAATGAAAAAGTACTAAAATTCCAGTCACTATAATGTCCGTATATGCTGTCGAAAACGAAAGGGTAAGTAAGCAAAGAGGCGGGTTTACGAACCCGCAGCTTGTGTGACAAGATTATAGGGGCGCATGCTGCCGGTAAGCTCTTCTTCTGCCACCCGTTTAGCAGCGGCTTCAAATAAGGTCTTTTCGCTGATAACCTGTTCGACAAGCTGCTCCAGTTTACCTTCAACTTCATCAATTGCCATTAGTCTTGGCGCTAAACCGAATTGCTCAAAAGCGCCGTGGAGTTTGGCTTGGGTGTATTCATTCACATAAACACCAATCACGGGTACGCCCATAGCAAGAGAGAAAATAATTTGGTGGTAGCGCATGGAAATAGTCCACTCGCAATCGCCAGTTAAAGCTTTTAGGGGGGCGGCTAAAGGAATGGGAGCCATTATAGTGAGAGGCTTGTCTTCCGGCCACAGAGCTTCGTTGTTTTTCGCTAGACGAATATCGCCCTCATGTGCGGGAGCGTGATGAGGGATGAAGATGGTACGCAAATTCTGCTTATTGGTGATCTTGACCACTTCTTTACATAAGGTAGTGAGTAAGCCGTCACTGGCTTTTCCGAATTTGCGCATAGAGAAGGCGATGCATGGTTTGTTTTCATTGATGACAGACTGGGTCCATTCAGAATGTTTTGGCTTAAGGTAAGAAGCATCATCAACGGCAAAGTGAACTGGGGACGGAATTTGTGTGTGTGAATAGTGTTTGTCACGTACTCCCACCCACTCTACTTTTTCCAAAAGCGTCGATATGCGGGCTCTGTGTTCCTCGGAATAGGGGCCTAAGGTTTGGCTTACCAATATCACACGTTTTTTGAGTTTAAGTGCCCAAGAGATTAAGTACATTCTGCTTTCTAGTACGCCTGGCCATTCGCTGGTTAAGTTGCCGCCGCCACAAATAAACAAAACATCGCACTGCCGTAAATTGCGAACCATTCTTAGTAGGCCTTTAATGTAGGAGTGTGGCCGAGTAAAAATCAGTTTTTTCCTGGCTGCATCAGTAAGGCTGTGATGGGCAGATGATTTAATACTATAAGTCGCAGGTACACCGTCGGGGTGTGCGCAGGTCATTACAATATTGTCTGTACCAACAATTTGTTTTAGACGTTCGATGGCAACTTCGGCCATGGCCTCATCCCCAACATGGTACTCAACCCCTTCTCCAGAAATATCGGCGATCATAAGTACGCGTGGTGTTTTGCTCACTGTGTGGTTCCTTCTAAATGCTTAATAATGTTGGGATAGGCGGTTAGTGTGCTACGAATTTTTTACGGGTAGCATGTTGCGCTATAGGGAGGTAATGATTGCTGGTATCTATGGCGGTTTGTTGTATGCAATATTTTGTTGGCAAACTGTTTTCACTCGTTGGGGTATCCAGCATTTCCAATACCAATTTGGCATAGCCTTCTGGGGAATGCTGTTTGGTGGTGCGGTTGGGCAAGTCTGTTAGAACTTGCGCCAGCCCACCAACTCGATGCGCAAGCATCGGCGTTCCAAGCGCTAAGCATTCCAGCGCCGTCATGGGCAAGCCTTCGTGATCTGAGCACATAACAACAGCGCTAAGGCTGTTAATACATGAACGAATATCGGAGCGGTGGCCATGAAACGTCAGTTGCGGGTCAATGTTAAGGGATTGTGACATGTTTTTGAGTTCGGCTTCCAGCTTACCGTCACCAAAAATATGGAACTGCCAGGGAATGTGGTTGTGGTGAGTAATGAGTTGTGCGGCCATGTGTAAAAATATGTCGACGCGTTTTACAGTTTCAAGGCGGCCAACAATGCCAATGTGTACATCATCGGGTTTTTGAGTTTTAAAGTCTGGGGTATGTAGGTCGCATCTAACTTCGTCGGGGTCTATGCCGTTGTACACCGTGTGCAATTTGTTTGCTTTGCCAAACACGGGGATCAATTTTTGATGAAGATCGTCGCTGACTGCGATAATGGCGTGTTGTAGGTGGTTCCCGCATGCCTTATCTAGCCATACTTGCAGTTTACCCATGCCGGTAGCGGCAAATTCTGGCGCACCATGCACTGTGCGAACACTGCGTGCATTTGCGGTAATACTGTTTGCGATACTCCCTAGAATATTTTCTTTTTGGCGATGAGTATGGACGACTTGAGGCTGCAATTCCTTTAATGCTGTACACAGGCTCTTAAATATTTGCCATGAAGAGAGTGTGCTTTCGTCGAATACTCTTACACTTACGCCTTTTTTACGCAATCGCTTTGTTAGTTCGCCTTCGTTTAAAATAAGGGCGTGAACTTCGTGAGATTTGTGTAACTCACATAGCAGCGTGTAGGCTTGTACTTCTGCACCGGCCCACCGATCTCCGGAGATTATGTGTACAATGCAAAGCCGTTGGCCCGGTGTGGTGTTTTCCATGCTAATGCCGCAATTGGGTTGGGTGTTAAGTCAGTTTACGATTAAGACCACTACATTATTAAAGGAGTGATTCTTCCATGCTGTTTCTAGCCTTTTGGGTGCTGGCCATTCTAGCGTTATACAGTTACTTTTTGTATCCCGTTATTCTAAAGATTCTTATTAATAGCGAAACCAGTGAGCAGCTGGTGCCCTATGAGGGCGCCTTGCCCAAGCTTTCGCTAATTGTTACGGCGTATAACGAAGAAGACCGCATTCGCAAAAAGCTTGAAAATACCCTATTGGTAAAATATGCCGGCGAGTTAGAGGTTATTGTGGCTTCTGATTGCTCTGAAGATGCGACAGATGACATTGTCCGCGAGTATGCGGATAGAGGGGTCTCTTTGGTGCGCGCGGAGGAGCGTTTGGGTAAGGAGAACGCCCAGCTTACCGCTATTAAAGCGGTCACAGGTGACATTATTGTCTTTTCAGATACGGCTACTGAAATTCCAGAAGACGCGTTAGACAAGCTTATTACCTATTTTCAAAATCCTAAAGTGGGTGCTGTTTCCAGTGAGGACCGTTTTATATCTCAAGATGGCACCGTGGCGGGCGAGGGCGCTTATGTTAAGTACGAGATGTGGTTACGTCAGCAGGAGTCTTTACTGGCGGGGCTTGTCGGTTTAAGCGGGTCATTTTTTGCGGCGCGCAAAGAGGTGTGTCAGCAGTGGGATATTCACTCCCCTAGCGATTTCAACACAGCTTTAAACAGCGCGCGCCTCGGCTTGAAAGCGGTTACCGCGCCCGATGTACTTGGCTATTACCAAGATTTGAAAGATCCGTCTAAAGAATATGCGCGAAAGATTCGCACGGTTATTCGCGGAATGACAGCCTTGCAGCGCCACACAGACGTGCTCAGTGTGTCCAAATTTGGCCTATTTGCCTTTCAGGTCTGGAGTCACAAGGTACTGCGCTGGGCAGTACCTTGGGTGTTGTTGGCGCTGTTTGTGGTAAGTGCGTTAATCTCGGGGCGCGGCGGAATTTATACCTTAGCCTTCCTTGCTCAGATCGCTTTTTATGGCGCTGCCATTGCCGCTCACTTTAATCCGGCCATTCAGCGCATTGGGCCGATTAAAATCATTTACTTTTTTGTACAGGTGAATGTTGCGCTATTTGATGCTGCTTGTAAGTTTCTGTCGGGCAAGCGCATGACGACTTGGAAACCCTCTGCACGATGATCATGCAGTCTTTACCCCCTGTAGGGCGACCTTTGCGTATTGGTCCTCCAAGCCCGGCGTCTCAGGTGGAGGGATATCGCAGCGTTTGGCTCAATTCTGGTACATCGGCGTTGTCTTTGGCGCTTATTCTGGCCAAGCGTTGTCGCGCCGACGTTACAGCGCCTCAAGTGATTTTACCGGCATACGGTTGTCCGGATTTGGTGGCCGCTGCTGTATATGCGGGTGTGCAGCCCCTGTTAGTGGATATCAATGCCAGTGACCCCTCTTATTGCTTAGAGCAGTTAGAGCAGGCTTTAAGCGAAAGGGTGGTGGCGGTGGTAATGGTGAACTTTTTGGGCATTCGTGAGCGAGTCGGCGAGCTTAAGTCTATGGTCAAACGGTGTAGCCAGGCACTCCTAATAGAAGATAACGCCCAGTGGTACCCAGAGTTTGAGGATGAAAGTTTGGGTTGGCAAGGCGATATGGCGCTCACCTCCTTTGGGCGCGGTAAGCCAGTCAATCTTATGGGTGGCGGTGTGCTGTGGGTGGCAGAGCACTTGCGGGTGCCGTTAGAGGCTTGGGTTCACGAGCATGGCTACGCTGCTCCAAAGAGCTTGCCAAGTAGTCAGGCTTTCCGGTTTAAAGCGGGTGTCTTCAATACGCTGCTTAAGCCTGCCGTTTATCACTGGGTCAGCAGGTTGCCATTCTTACATGTTGGAGCTACAACTTATCATACCTTAGAGGCAATTGAGCCGATGGATGGTGCGCGGTTTGGTCAGGTGAACTCTGGGGTTTTGCGTTATTTACAGTTGGGCCGAGAGATTGAAAAAATCTTTGCCGATGCTCTAGCAACAACTTCGGTACGCGATTTGCCTACACAACTATCTGTGCGAACTGGGCGCCTGTTGCGCTACCCCGTTTTGTTGCCAGACACGGTATCTGAAAATACTCTGGCTGAGCTTGGTAGTCTGTGCAGTTTAGGTGTTTCGAGAATGTATCAGCGACCTTTGCCGCACATTGAGGGTGTTTCTCCTCTGGTACAGGTATATAGCACTATATCGGGCGCGCAGCAATTCGCTCAGCGATTGCTGACCTTGCCTGTACATGCAGGGGTTACGGAGCGTCATGTTGCTAACATTGCGAAACAACTTAATACTGTCTGAACAACAAGGATATTGCAGAAGCGCTGGACGTTTGCGTTCGGTTATGGCGCTTTTGCAACGGTGAAGCGTGGGTTCAATGCGTCTTATGTAAAACTGTTTTTCACTGTTAAAAAAAGGTTGTCGAGTCTTCAGTTCCTTTATCTGTTTCCACCGGGAAGCTTAGCGCTTTTTCGTCGGTAATTTTTACAGGCGTTAAATCGGGTAGCGACGAGTGTTAGAAACATTTCTGCCGCGGAGCTCTATTTTGTTAATCGCAATTTGGATAACATTGCGGTTTCTATTGCTACTTAACTTTAAGTTTTATTCCTTATGCCACAACAAAAAATACGTGAAATATTAAAAGCACACGCTAAGCTTTCAGTGGATGCCGATGGTCTTGCCGCTGACACCAATTTGTATGAATCAGGTTTAACATCTCTAACGACGGTCAATATTATGTTAGCGCTGGAAGATGAGTTTGATGTTGAATTTTCAGATGACATGCTAAGCCGAAAAACTTTTCAGAGCATTGATTCACTACAAAATGCCATAGAAGACCTACTCGAATAATTACCTCATGTATTGGCAGCGCGACTGCTTCTCAGGGAGATCAATATGACAGCTGTAGCAGCCGGCCTTTCCGATACGGCCTTTAATCAACTTCTCGCCACTGTGACCGAGCTAGGCAAGGGTGTTGTTGCCTCTGCAGCTGTTGCTGTTGACGCTGAAGCGCGCTTCCCCAAAGAATCATTTGATGCGCTGCGCGCAGAGAAGCTGCTTGGCGCTTACGTGCCTACCGAATACGGTGGCTTGGGTTTGAATATTCAGCAAATATGTAAAATTTGCGAAACACTTGGGCGTTATTGTGCGTCCACTGCCATGGTTTATGCCATGCACCAAATACAAGTCGCGTGCGTGGTCAATCACGGTCACAGCTCAGACTATTTTCAACAATTTATGCGCGATATATGCGCTAAGCAGTGGTTGTTGGCATCTGCGACTACCGAGTTGGGCGTGGGTGGAGATCTGCGTTCCAGTCGGTGTCATGTGGAGGTGAGCGGAGATCGCTTTACTTTAGAGAAAAAAGCACCGGTTGTTTCTTATGCTCAAGCTTCCGATGCAATCTTAGTTACCTGCCGAAAAGACGCCAATGCGCAAGCGCATGAACAGCTTCATGTGGTGGTGTTTACGCGAGATTGTGAATTGGAGGCGTTAAGCACCTGGGATACCCTTGGCTTTCGCGGTACTTGTAGTGCGGGTTTTGTGATTAATGCCAAGGGCAGTACAGAGCAAATATTACCCGCGCCTTTTGCCGATATTCTGGCGCAGAGCATGCACCCTACTGCGCACTGTACTTGGGGTTCCTTGTGGTATGGCCTAGCCGCTGATGCCGTAACTAAAGCGCGTGCCACCGTTCGTGCGGCCGCACGAAAAAATCCAAACCTTCCTCCCGTGTCGACTTTGCGCCTAGCCGAGGTAGACGAACAGCTGTTTAGTATGCGCAGTGGCTTATATTTGGCCATAGAGGAATACCGTGATTTATTGTCTGTTGGAGATGCCGACGCTTTTACCAACTACGGCTTTTCCATTCGTACCAATAATATTAAATTGCGTTGTTCCGAAATGGTTGTGGACATTGTCGGCAGGGCACTGATGATTGTTGGCATTATGGGCTACAAAAACGATACACCAAATACCTTGTGTCGTCATTTACGCGACGCCTATGGCGCAGCGCTTATGGTGAACAACGACCGCATTCGCGGCCATAATGCAGCAATGCAAATTGCTTTGAGAGGGGATGCCTAATATGTGCAACCATCATGGAGACGATCCTTACGCAGGATTTATGCAGGAGCTACTCGACGCAAAACTTTTAATTTCCAGTGGTGTGAAAGGGGTTTATGGTCGCAGCGGTACCTTCGAGTCGATTATTGAGGGCTTTGATAATCTCGTTACAGCAGCTGGTGCCGATAAACAACCAGAAGTCATTCGCTTTCCGCCAATCTTTAATCGTAAGCACTACCTCGATAACGACCATATTGAAACCATGCCCGACCTGTTGGGTTCGGTACACAGTTACATGGGCGATGAGCGTACTCATCGGAAAATGCTCGAAAAAGTCCACGCTAATGATCCAGAATGGACCGATTTTTTAGAGGCTACTGAGGTCATGATGGCGCCGGCCGCATGTTACCCCCTTTATCCAACTGTGACCGGTACCTTGCCCGAAGGTGGTCGACTATTTGATTTACAATCGTTTGTATTTCGCCATGAGCCCTCGGATGACCCCTCGCGCATGCAGATATTTAGAATGCATGAATACGTGCGCATTGGTTCGCCCGAAGAAGCCATAGAGCACCGCGCGTATTGGCTTGAAAAAGGCCAACAAATTTTGCGTTCTGTGGGTTTAGATGTTGAAGCTGAAGTAGCTAACGACCCATTCTTTGGTCGCGGTGGCAAGGTGATGAAGGCCTCCCAGAAAGAGCAAGAGTTAAAGTTTGAATTGGTATACCCCATCTGCAGGGAAGATAAGCCAACCGCCATTGCTTCGTGTAACTGTCACCTAGACCACTTTGGCCTTACTTACGATATTCGGCAGGCAAATGGCGACGTTGCCCATTCGAGCTGTGTGGGTTTTGGTTTAGAGCGCATTGCCTTAGCGCTGTTAAAAACACATGGTATAAACTCGGCTGAATGGCCTGCGGAAATAAAACATATTTTGAATATCGTATGAAACGTATCGTAGACATAAGCCCAGAGGCTTACCAAAAGCATCGTATTCACGGCGAAGATCGCTGCTGGATAGAAACCAATTGCTATGTAGATGTGTTGGTGGAGTTGATTCATGGTTTGGGTTTTGAACCTATTGCGGGTTTACCTTTTACATTTGCCATTGATTTTGAAGGCGACCAGTGGACCTTTTTTAAGTATCCTCACGCCGACGTATTCGAATTATACGGTTTAGATATTCAAGAATTAAACCCCTGGAAATCCCTAGTTGAACATGTAGAAAACCAAGTGCTTTTGGGACGCCCAGTATTGGTAGAACTGGATTCCTTTTTTCTTCCCGATACTGCGGGTACTGCGTATCAATTGGAGCATGTAAAAACCACAGTTGCAGTCAATGCCATTTCTGTTGCCGAGAGACGCATGGAATATTGGCACAACCAAGGTTACTATGCCCTAGCGCCAGCAGATTTTAATGCCATCTTTCAAATGGATGGGCTTGTTCATGATCGCATGCTACCGCCTTATGTCGAGTTAGTTAAGCGACGTTGTCATCCAGAGCCGGTCACGGCAGACGCGCTGCTGCAAAAGTCGTTAAGTTTGTTTCAAAAGCACTTACAGCGCGCACCCCAAGTTAACCCTTTTATTACGTTTAAAGAAAAATTCCGCAAAGATTTTGAGTGGCTTATGCTCGAACCTATTGAGGTGTTCCACAAATACTCTTTTGCGACTTTACGGCAATACGGCGCTTGCTTTGAGTTGTGCGAAACCTATGTATTGTGGTTGCAAGCGCAAGGCGAGAAAGGGCTTGATGACAGTGCACAAGCATTTCATCGAATTGCCAATACCGCTAAAGCTTTTCAGTTTCAATTAGCGAGAGCGATAGCGCGAAAAAAACCTATGCCAATGGAGCCACTGGATGCTATGGCGAATGATTGGCAGCTTGCTATGAGTCAGCTAACACAAAGGTATCTCTGATGCCATCCAGCCATTTGCCATCTCCCCTACAGAATATTTTGCAGGTGGATCAGTGGTTTCTTGCCAGTGTGGATGCCGGTATTGTTCTCCCTATTGATGTTTCTGAAGACGTATTGACGTGGCAAGCGGTATCTGTACCGGGAACGGTGGCGAGCGTTTTACTGTCTCGCCCTCTACGTGGCGCTGACACCTATCCAGAAATTGATGGTAGAGATTGGGTTTACCGGCAGCAGTTTGTGCGAGAGAGCTGCCATTCTTTAGCTCGTTATCAGCTGAATTTACAGGGCTTGGCCGGTATTGCCGAAATATGGTTGAACGGCATTAAACTATTTGAAAGTCACAATATGTTTTGTGCTTATCAATTGGATATTAGTAAGCATATGCAGGAGCAAAATGAATTGCTTTTGTTGTTTCGATCGGTTGACGGCTACCTGAAAGCCAAGCAACCACGGCCACGGTGGAAAACAAAACTTGTTGACCATCAAAACCTGCGTTATTTGCGCCGCACCTTGCTGGGTCGTATTCCTGGTTGGACACCGTCTATACCCGCCGTTGGTCCGTGGCAGCCGGTGAGCATCCATGAGTTAAGTGTTCCATTTGTACAAAAGCTGCAAGTGAAAACACTTTACGATGGCATGCAGGCAAGAGTCAATATTGAGGCCGAGGTGTATTTGCCGCCAGAGTATCCTCGAGCCGGCAGCGACAAATTTCGTTTCTGCTGTGAAATCAATTCATGTCAACAGATGCTACCCGCTAATTTGCAGGGCAACATTCTGCGTATACAAGCGGAGCTTCCAGTCCAGGATGTGGTGTTGTGGTGGCCTCATACCCACGGTGACCAAGGTAGCAACCCATTAGTAATAAATCTTGAAAACAATGGCGAAAAAGTTCTGTGTGTTGCTGAGCGCAATGTGGCTTTTAAAAAAATAGCGTTTGTTTCTGGGCAATCAGGTAGTGCCCTAGTGGTGAACGAGCAAGAAATTTTTGTGCGTGGTGCTTGTTGGACAGTTAACGATATTGCGACTCTCCAGCACGACGATTCAAAAGTACGCGCGATATTACATCACATGAAAGCTGCCGGTATGAATATGTTGCGCATTGGTGGCACCATGCTGTACGAACACGATGCCCTTTATCAAGCCTGCGATGAGCTGGGTATTATGGTGTGGCAAGACTTTATGTTCGCCAATATGGATTACCCTTTCGATGACCCTGTTTTTAGCGCTAGTGTCGAGCAGGAGGTGCAGCAGCAGCTGCGGCGTTTAAGCAATTATGCCTGCGTGAGCGTCTATTGTGGTGGCAGTGAGATAGAGCAGCAAGCCGCGATGACGGGGGTAGAATCGGCGCAGCAAAAACATCGGTATTTAGCTGAAACATTGCCAGCACTGTGCGAGCACCATCATCCGGGCATTCCTTATTTTTGTTCAAGCCCTACCGGTGGTGCTATGCCCTTCTATACCAGTGAAGGTATTTGCCACTATTACGGTGTGGGTGCCTACCTACGCGATGTTTCAGATGTTTTTATTGCCGACGTTCAATTTGCCAGCGAATGTTTGGCATTTTCTCATATTCCTAATGCGGCGCATTTAAAAACCCACTTTACTCAGTGCTTTCCGCCACCACATCACCCCCACTGGAAGGCGGGAGTGTGTCGAGATAATGGCGCCGGTTGGGATTTTGAAGATGTGCGAGATCACTACATAAAAACCTTGTTTCACCTCGACCCTATTGCCTTACGCTACCATGATTTAGAGCGTTACTATGCGATTTCTGAAGTGGTTACCGGCGAGTTAATGTCTCAGGTATTTCAGTTTTGGCGTAGTACATTAAGCCGATGTTCGGGAGGGCTGGTGTGGTTTCTCAATGACATCGTGCCTGGCGGTGGTTGGGGCTTGATCGATAGCGATGGAGTGCCGAAGCCAGCTTTGGAAATTGTTGCCAATACCCTACAGCCGGTACAAGTGGTGTTGGTAAACAAAGGACTAGAAGGGTTTTGGTTGGATGCGCTTAATGAAACGGGCGAATCGGTAGAGGGAACGATAGTGGTACAGCTTTGGAAGGATAACGCTATAGAGCTGGCACGGGGCGAACGCCAACTGAAGGTGCCTGCCGGGTGTACGCAGGGCTTCTATATTGAAGAGCTGCTAGGCCATTTTTATGATAGTGCCAATGCCTACCGTTTTGGCCCTGTTCGTCATCAGGTTGTGAGCTGTAAGTGGTTGTCTGCTGATGGAAAGGTATTGTCGCAAGCGGTTGCCTATAGCAGTAGTATGGATATACCCAAGTTGCAAAAACCTGGTGTTACAGTGGATTTAACCGAGTGCGGGAAGCGGTGGGCGCTGCGTATTGAGAGCGACAGTTTTTTGCAGAATATCGATATTCAAATTAAAGGCTTTGACATTGCTAAAAACCGTTTTCACGTTTTGCCACACCAAGTATATAACGTTGACGTTTACTGTGAAAAACAACCGCAACGAATACGAGGCCAAATTTCATCACTAAACAGTGAAAGTGTTTTTCCAATTGTTTTCATAAGTGAATAGCTTGCGATGCAAGGGCTTAGTGGGTGGCTTTTGAGGTGCGTGGCTATTTTTCGTAAATTAAGTATGTAGGACCGTACTGGATGAATGTTAATTCAACCTCAGGATTTACGCGCAACAGTTTTTGGCTGGGTGAGCCGAACACAGGGATGTTTAGTTGGTTGTACCTGCCTAGTGAGCAAAACCGCCAACCGCTGGCTATTGTGTTGTGCCCACCTCTCGGTCATGAATACACGCACAGTCACAGATGCTATCGGCACCTTGCCGAGCGTTTGGCGTTGGCCGGCATTACGGTTACGCGTTTTGACTATATTGGTACCGGAGATTCAACCGGCACACTGTTAGATGCAGGCCTAGTGACGCAGTGGCAGGCCAATATTGAACAGCAAATGGCCTACCTCCGTGCATTAGAGCACGTGAATTACTGCGGTGCTTTTGGTGTGCGTTTAGGGGCTAGTTTGGCGCTAGCGCTCAGTACGCGAGTGCGTAGTGATTTTCTTGTAATGTGGCAGCCTGTGGTATCGGGTAAACGCTATGTACGCGAGTTAAAAGCCGTTAGTCGTATGGCGGCTAACAGCAATTCAAATGCCGATTTTTATGAGGCCGGTGGTTTTCCTATAAGCCACGAGTTAGAAGCTGATTTAAAAGCGCTGGATCTCACCGCTGCAAATACATTCAAGCTTAGCAAGCTACTCTTTTTACAGAATGATGCGAACGATACCACCTTCACCCCGCTGCTAGATTCACTGCAAGCCCAGCTTGACTTAAGTATCGTTGCTGCGAGGGGTTACAACGAATTAATGGCAGAGCCACAGTTTACCGAAGTTCCTGAGTTGACCTTGAGTCATGTTCGACAGTGGTTGCTGGAGCTGGTACATCGCTTGCCTGAGCAGACCTTATCGATTACACCAGATACCGTGCTCAGGCCACAGACGATCAATAAGCAGACCGAGTTTGTGGAGAGAGAGCTTTGTTATGGTGGTATCTTTGCGCTTGCATGTCAGCCTACCGCAAAAACACGCGCGGTGTTTGTGTTGGCTAATTCGGGCTCTGTCCACCATGTGGGCCCTAATCGCCTATACGTTGAGATGAGTCGAGCTTTGGCACAGCAAGGGATTATGACGGTGCGGATGGATCTATCCAATTTGGGAGATTCTGCGCATATAGGCAGTGAGCAAGAAAATGTCACTTACCCGCAAACGGCTATTGACGATACTCTGACTTTTATTCGGGCACTGAAAACGGAATTTTCCGAGTTGCCGATAATGTTGGGTGGACTTTGTTCAGGCGCACACACGGCCTTTCACGCAGCCAAGGTGCTGAAAACTGAATTAAAAAAAGTGGTTATTATCAACCCTCTAACGTTCTATTGGCAGGAAGGAATGTCGCTGGATATTCCGCAAAGTTATGAGGTGAATAAGGAAGCTAAGCACTATGAACGCTCCTTGAAAAGCAAGGACAGTTGGAAAAAATTATTGACCGGTAAAGTTAATTATCTGTATTTACTGTCTTTTATTGCGAAGTTGACAGTGAAGTATCTTGCTGTGTCCACTAAATCTGTTGCGGAAAAATGTGGTCTACTGAAGAAAGCCCCATTGGCTAAAGATTTGCTGAGGCTAGTCGATAGTGGGCTAGAGGTAGACTTTGTGTTTTCCAGTAAAGATCCTGGCTACACTATTTTGCAGGAAGAGGGGGGTTATACCGTCAAAAAACTTATTCGAAATAAAGCCGTCGGTATTACGATTATTGCAGAAGCAGACCATACCTTTTCAAAAGTGGCTTACCGAAACGACTTAGCTAACGCTTTAAACGATATTCTATCGACGAATTCAATACCGTGAGCTAGCGTTTAAAGAGTTTTCGTGCAAGGTTTTTAACATAAAACAGCAGGCGCAGAACGGTAGAGACAGGAATGACAAGGGTTTGAAATTGACGATCGGCCACGGACATTCGGGGTTTGTAATCTGCTTTTTTGCCTGTGCCTGTGAGTAAGTCGTAGTGTTGAAGATCGCTGGCGAAACAACGCTCAATACAATAAAAAAGCGTGATTAACCCGAGAGATATTTTTTTACTAATGCTGTCATTAAAGCCTAATTGAATATTGTAGCAACGCATGCCGGCGATTAAGTCTAGGCTTGTGGCTATAGCATTTTCGTCTAGGTAGAGTGTCGAACCACTAAAAGCAATGTGGTTAGATTTTGTTAACAAGGTCATAAACCGCTGATGTTTGGCGGAGTTTAGGTCAGAGGTCCAGCGTCGTTCGTGGTAGCGCGATAGGGTAGAAAAAACATGTTCTATGTCAGCATGAGTGTTTTGTTCAATACTAAAGTGACCTAAGTTAGCGAGTAATGTTCGTCGATTATAGCCCCGTAAACGCGTGTTTTTGCCAAGTTGTTTTAGGTAGCTGTCGAATTCAGCTGTTGTATCAATCGCATAGGTTTGATTTACCGAATCTGGATAGATCGAGGGGAAAAATCGGTGGCATGCAGCAGCCGTTGAACTGGATAGCATCAGATCTGAAAGATAGAGCAGGTGATAGCGACAATGTTGGCGAATGTAGCCAACGAGTTGTTCTGCGGCGTTAGGGTAATTGGGGTTGATCAGAAATTCCAAACATTCGCTGCGGTAGCCGCTCGAGCCTTTATAGCGAGTGCCGATAAACTGTAAGCTGCGATAATTGAGCCCGGTGCGGGTGCTCACCTTAGCGCTATAAAGAGGGGCTAGAGCGACCATTTCACCCTCTTTATTGGTTGCAGTGATAAGGTTTAACTCATCTGAAGGTTGGCGAAAACTTGACCACCAACTGTGAGCCCAGTGCCAAGAGAGAAAGAGCGAGTCTGCGCCACTTTGTGCAAGCAGCTGCTGCCAAGCTGGGTTTAAGGACGCAAACTGTTCTTCTGTGACGAGCTGAAGAGTGAGGGTATCGATTGAGTGCATCCTCGCGGGGCTTCCTTTAACTGAGGTGTCTAAAAAGAGAGGCTTTCAAAAACGGTGTAATAATAATAGTGATCCAGCACATTGTAATACGGAACGACAGTAAATGGCGGTTTATGTTACTCCAAAATACAAGAGCTAGGAGCAGCTTTTATTTCCGTTTGAGCTTGATGCTTAAGTTTACGTGGCTGGCTATCAGTTTAGTCATGGGTTGCGTGGCAAACCTGGCCGATTAAACACTACGGCAATAACGAAGGTATAAGCGGCACCAAAATGAGCAGAATAATCCCATTGGATGGCTTGCGGGGCCTTTGTATCGTATTGGTTCTTGTACACAATATGTACCCCTATGGTCGCGCGGGAGAATCCGTATTGTCTGCACTGACAGGTCTGCTAGCCAATAGCGGTTGGATGGGGGTGCAATGGTTTTTTGTATTGTCGGGGTACCTAATAACGCGCCTGCTGTTGGGAACAGACAATACGCCTGCAAATTATAGTGCTTTCTATATGCGTCGGGCGCTACGTATTTTCCCAATCTATTATCTGAGCTTGGTTTTGATAGTGTTTGTGTTGCCTGTGTTAGGTTATACCCCAGACTGGGTAAATACCACTGTCGCCAACCAAAATTGGTTTTGGATCTATATCAATAATTGGTTGCCAGCAGCCGGTATTGGCAATATGGGCTTGCCGCATTTTTGGTCGCTTGCCGTAGAGGAGCAATTTTATCTTTTTTGGCCATTGGTCATTATTGCGGGTGGATGGCGGCGAAGTTTGATTGTTTGTCTATTGCTGATTATTTCCGCGCCCTTGGCGCGCTTGATCATATTAAACAGCGATGTTGAGCAGGTGGATTTAATGGCCTACGTATTAACCATTGTTCGCTGGGATGCACTAGCGTGGGGGAGTCTGTTGGCGCTCTTAATGCGTGAGCCCAGTGTTTGGTTACGGGTGAAAAAATATTACTCGGTGTTAGGGGCCGTAGCATTACTCTTTATAGTGATTTGGTTGTTTATAGAACACAGTTTTGCCGCGGTTGCCGAGCCCCGTAGTTTTTTAAACCAGACTATGGCGGCGGTTGTAGGTTTGATCCTAATTAAAGAATGCGTTCAACCCTCTCACCATTGTTTTAAACGCTTTCAGCGTTTGTTTGAAAATTCTATTTTGGTGTATTTGGGGACAATTAGCTATGGTATATACCTCTATCACATGCTTATTCAGTTCACCTTTTACGATATCTTTAACGGCGTTTTGCCTCAGCTAGGGAGCAAGGGGGTTGGGGCGGCTTTTATCGTTTTTGGCTTAAAGTGCGCTTTAACCATTGTGCTAGCTGCGCTATCTTGGCTTCTCATAGAGCGACCTTTGTTAAGTCTAAAGAGGTATTTCCCGATAAAACCAAAATCACTTAAGGTAAGCATATGTGTGGAATAGTCGGTATTTTTCTGCGTGAGGCCTGTGACTGGCCGGCTGATAAGTCGGACTTGCTGCAGACGATGGCGCAGCAAATTGAGCACCGCGGCCCCGATGCTGAGGGCTGCTATTTTGATGGTCCCATAGGGCTTGGTCATCGCCGCTTAAGCATAATTGATCTGCAAGGGGGGGCGCAGCCTATGCAAACCTCCGATGGTGAACTAGCACTAAGTTTTAACGGGGAAATTTTCAATTTTATTGAACTAAGGCAAACGTTACAGCAAAAAGGCTATTGTTTTACAACACAGTCCGATACCGAAGTTATACTGCATCTTTACCGAGAATATGGCCAAGCATTTGCGAAGCATTTGAATGGCCAATTCGCTATTGCTCTATGGGACAAGCGAGAGCGAATATTGCTGCTTGTTCGCGATAGGGTGGGCATTTGTCCTCTCTATTACTCTGCGGACAATCGTCAGTTTATCTTCGCTTCCGAGATAAAAGCCCTGAGGCCGGCGTTACCGCAGAGCCTAGATATAGACACCCAGTCGCTTGACCACATTTTTACCGGTTGGACCTGTATAGCACCCAACACGATATTCAAGGGGATTTATCAAGTCTCTCCGGGGGAGATGCTGGTTGTCGATTGCCGTGGCCACATTCAAAAAAGTGACTATTGGCAACTCGCTTTTCCGACCTGTTTTGAAGAATACGATCATCGTCCAGAAGCGCAGTTGGTAGAAGAGCTGCACGAGCAACTACTTACTGCCACACGCTTACGTCTGCGCTCCGATGTGCCTGTTGGAGCATATTTGTCTGGTGGTCTAGATTCCTCGGTATTGGTAGCGCTAATGCACACTCAAACCGATGCCCGCCTGCGGACTTTTTCGCTACAGTTTGCCGATAAAGCGCTAGATGAAAGCGAGTTTCAACGTAAAGTGGTGGACTATCTAGGAACAGAGCATACCAGTACCACGATTGAGTATGCCGATATAGCGCGGCAATTAGAAAGCAGTATTTGGCACGCTGAATCGCCGATATTACGCACTGCACCTGCGCCTATGGGCATTTTGTCACAGCTTGTCCACGATCAAGGTTATAGAGTGGTTCTTACTGGTGAAGGTGCTGACGAGGTGCTTGGAGGCTACGACATTTTCAAGGAGGCTAAGGTTCGACAGTTCTGGGCCAAGCATCCGGAGTCGACATTCAGACCACTGCTCATTGGCAAACTATACCCTTACATGGATCTCCCAAAGGGTGATGCTTCCGTGTACCTAAAACGCTTTTTTGGGGTAGGTTTAGATACCCCGGACTTGCTGTGGCACTCCCATTTGCCACGATGGCAAACGACCCGTAAAGCAAAGATGTTTTTTCATGGTGATGTAACTGCGTCACTAAAGGAGGGCGATTACGAAGCGCGTATTGCAGCACTCTTCCCCGAAGAGGCAAAACACTGGCATAGTTTTCATCGGGCACAGTACTTGGAAATCAAAACCCTTATGTCCGGCTATTTGCTATGCTCGCAGGGTGACCGTATGCTAACCAAGCATTCGGTTGAGGGGCGCTTTCCCTATTTGGATCACACCCTCATAGAGTTTGCGAACAAATTGCCGCCAAAAGTTAAAATGAAGGCGATGAAAGAAAAAAATTTACTCAAGCTAATGGCAAAGGCTTATCTGCCTGCCGAGATTGGCTTGCGACCGAAGCAACCGTATCGGG
>Ga0065722_104376_pt1 | contig 19718 bp, 13 predicted proteins | sample BansetMetagenome_FD_59109 | JGI IMG/M metagenome (GOLD analysis project Ga0065722, IMG submission 59109) | Bankia setacea gill microbial communities from Puget Sound, Washington, USA - Caecum Enriched | ecosystem: Host-associated > Mollusca > Digestive system > Ceca | place: United States... | reverse complement strand
GACATTGGTGTGGTGATGAACTTCTAACCAATCAACGCTGCCGTCAAAATCAGTATCGTCCGTATCTTGTACTTCAATAGGGCTAGTGCCTGCAAGATGTTCAATATAGTCGGGAATGCCGTCGTAGTCGGTGTCGGCAATTTTTCGTTTTGTGCCCTGTATATATTCTTCGCAATCGGTAAGACCATCGGTGTCGGTATCGGGCCATGTTTCTTCAGCACCCAAATCACAGGGGCTATCAAAAACCAATGGATCACGCTCGTTGCCAGGCGAACTTACCAATTTTTCGAAATAGTCACTCATGCCGTCATTATCCGTGTCGCGCATGCCTGGGTCAGACCCGTACACCAACTCCTCTTCATCGGTAAGGCCATCAGCATCGGTATCCACCATTAAGCTATCAACGCCCGGTATAACATTGTAGTTATAGGCAACAATATATTTAACGATGTATTCAACGGTTAAACGTAAGTCAACAATATTGAAATCGATGGAATCGGCATTTTCAAAATGTTGATATTGTCCCTGCCCGGCATCGGCCATTGCTTCCAATATTTGTCCTGCTTCTGCAAGCGCTTCGTCGTCTAGTGCCGGATCTTCCAATAAAAAGGTGTGGAAATTAAAAGACCCTACGCCCCAGTTTTCTACCATATCGACAATATCATCGACGCTATCGGTAATTTTTTTCTGGGAGTCTACTCCAGTACCAGAGTCGGGCTGTCCATCGCTAAGAAATATAATGATATATTTTGTACGCGACAGGTTGTCTTGATTTTCTGTGTCGGTAATATCCCGCTGCAGGTCGGCGTATATGGTGCTAAGTGTGCCCAAATAGTTGGTGGTGGTGTCGTTGGCATTGAAGCTAAGAATATCGTTAAGTTCATCTGGATCTTTTGTAAAATCATTCTGGCCATCGCCGTTTTGAGTAACGGCGGTAACCGCAGAGTTCCAAATCATCACTTCAAAGGAAACGTCGTCGAACTCGCTGTTGTAACGATTAATAAACTCTCTGGCGGCGTCTAAGCGCAGTCCGTGAGGGTCTGCACCAGCGCCACTGCCATCGGGCATAACGAAGCCCATACTGGCAGACGCATCAATCGCAAAGAGTACCTTAACCGGAAAGCTAATCTCGTCTGGATTTTCAGTACGAAAAGAACCTTTTAATATGGCAATGCTACTTTCGGTAGTACGTTCCAATGGGGCATGATCTTTACATCCGACAAGTGCGGTAACCACAAACCCAAGAAATAGAAATATTCTGGAAACCCGTTTCATACGAATATCCTCCCAGTAACTTTTGTGTCATTTAACTGAATTTGACAGCATAAATGCGCAGCCAAACTCAGCAAGTGTGTCAATAATCGTTGATACTATGCTGGGCAGACATCGCCGCGGCCGTCACCGTCACTATCGTGCTGATTAGCATTTGCCGTTGATGGGCAGTTGTCACAGACGTTGCCAATGCCATCTTCATCTGAATCTAGGTTTTGATCCGAGCGAGCGTTGGGACACAGGTCTATGTAGAAGTTGAATCCATCATTGTCGTAATCGTTATCACAGGCATCACCTTGCACATCGCCTACCAAATAAAAGTCTGTATTGGCTTGGTCTGTATTGGCAACAGCGGGGCAATTGTCGATAGCATCTGGAATAGAATCGCCATCATCATCGTCGTCGCACAAATCACCCATACCGTCGTTGTCTCGATCGGTTTGATCGCTATTGGCGATGTAAGGGCAGTTATCGCTTGCGTTGAGTAACTCAGCTTCATCACCATCAATATCACTATCGCAGGCATCGCCAACATCATCGTTGTCAATGTCTTCTTGATAGAAATTGGCGATTGTTGGGCAGTTGTCGCAGGCATCGCCGTGGCGATCACCATCGGAATTGTCCTGATCGAAGTTTGCATCGTGCGTGCAGTTATCTTGCGGGTCGTTCCAGCCATCATCGTCGAAATCGTCGTCGGCCTGCTGGATTGGTCCAATCGTAAGTGCCACTAAAACTAGCGCTCCTCCACCGCCGCCACCAACGCCGCCGGTGGGCGGAGCGCCGCAATCCGCTCCACACTCAAGAATACGACCGTCTTCGTCTCGAAAAAACACCTTGCCGTTTTGATCGACATAGCGTACCCAAAGAACACCACTATCATCGAGGTAGCCTTCGTCGGTATAGACACCCGCGAGAGCGGAAAGGGATAACATGGCTGCTGCAAATACAGCCAATACTGTTGACATGATAAGGGTTTTCACCTGAACCTCCACAACCGAATAAAATGATATTTGTATTGCACGGAATGCGCGTTACAAATGGTTTAATCTATTTTTACTGCAATAGACGCTGCTAGCTTCCCTTTTTGTTTAATCACGAGCTTCTGTGAATAAATAAACGGTATTATCTGTATTAGAGAAGCTACTAATGAAAATATTATTGTCTGTATCAAACCATAGTGAATTAAAGACGCCTATATCGCCGGCCTCATCAACTCGCTGTTTAAACCATTGGTTAGTCGTTAACTCGAGACGAGCGAGTTTTAGATTGTAAAGGTCGCGCTGCCCGCCAATACCATAGGATTCTGTTTCGTAGTAAACAATGGCAGGGCTATCAAAGTTATCGAAGGCCAATGATGTGTAGCTTCCAATTTTGGTTGCTTCATCAATAGTGTGAATTTGCCACGCACCTTCCACATAGGTCGCGTAGCGCAGAGCGTATCCATCGTCTTCGGTATAACTCAAATGCTCTGTGCATTCGCCTATCGAATATGCGACAGAGAGGTCTCCTTGTGGGGACGTAGCGGCAGATATATCGCCGATAAAGCACCCCTTATCAACCCACTCACTTTGCCAGTTACCATTCATCTTGCGTGCAACACGAAGCCCATGTTCGTTGTAGTTAACTTCTCTTGCGCCATAGAAAACAACGGGGCTATCGTCCTCATCTAAAATTAGGCTATTGTGGTAACCCACCGCATTTTGGTAGTTAGTTCCCGCATAGTCGTTGCCTTCTACTTGCTCTTCGTTGGCTATATCGAAACTTTCTAGAGCCCCTGCCGCCTTTTGTATATAGAGTACGTCGGGGTGTAGGGCGTTATTAGAATCACAACCCTCCCAGAAAAACTGAAACGCAATATGAACATTACCGTTGCGGTCGATAGCTAGGCTGGGGTAGTCACCTGCATCGCCATCGGTGTACGCAGGGTTTCTTGACCCGGAATAGCCAATGGCGCCTACGTACTCATGCCATCGGTTTTCATCATCGGTTTTTACGGCGAGCATTGTGTCCGATTGCTGGGTATTGCAGTGAGCCACATTGCCACCTCTATAGGCAGCGTAGAGGGTATTGTTACTATCGATTTTAACGTCAAAGCCACGGGTATTATCCAAGGTAACGATATCGCTGGTGGATACAAGGTTGTCGCCCTCAGGCGCATTCGTATCCCAGACTAAATGCCTTAGCGTATATTCGATAGGCGGGTTAGGTTGCGCAGCGGTCACCTCATGCCCATCAACGAGGTAAACGAAATGAATCAAGTTTTCTGATAGCTTGTCGGGAAGTGCGCTAACGTGTGTGCTTAACAAGCCACCATCGGTTACCGTGACAATTTGGGTTTTTAGCCACGGCGATTTAACGACTTCGGGCTCCACTTCAGTCTTATCTCGACTTGATTTTCCGCCGCAGCCAGAATGAACAGTGATCATTGACAGCAATGCCAACGTCACGGTGGTAGTTTTGACGAAAACCGCTCTATTCGGGCGCATTGAAAAACCTCTCTGCACGAGAAATGATAAGAACGGCGTCTTCCTTTTTCTTCAATCCAATACGCTTGCTGTATATGCCGTTCGCGTAATCTTTGTAGCCGTAGTGGTAGTACAATCCCGCAAGATTAACCGCAGCGGAATAATTTGATTTGTTGATGTCCAGAGATTTCTCTAGGGAATCACGCGCGAGCAGATCTTGCCCCATTTGCATATATACGGCGCCCATCATTGCGTAAACCTCTGAGCGACGTTTGCTACCGAGTTTGTGTGTATCATCCAGCAGAGTTTTGGCAATAACCAATGTTTGACCTAAATCCCCCCGCTGCCTATATTTGTTCGCTAAGGCCAAAAGCAAATCGGCATCCCCAGGGTTTTTATAGAGAGAGTCAAATACCGGTCTAAAATCTGCGTCTTTTAGTGTTTCCAATCCAATTTGTGTTTGCTTTTGGCGTTGAGAGAATGACGCGTTACGAGCGGTAGCTTTCTCTGCTTCAGTATCGTAAGTCGATATTTGTCGATCTAACGGTTTCGTGCGTTTCGCGATATCTTGCCCAGTTCTAAGGTACTGAGCAGCCTCATTTTTATACTCAAGTGCTTTCTCAGAAATTATCTGTTGGTATTGAGTAAGTTCTTCGGCCGTGAACCCTTCTGGCACCGGCGCGGACTCTAAGAAGCGGGCATACTCCAAATTAATCTCGTGAATGCGGTAACACGCCAAAACCGACCAGCGCGGCGACTTAAAATTAATTGCAGTAATAAAATCGTCTTGAAGCTGCTCCTGAAGTTGGGTTTTGGATTCTACAATACGGTTATCAATTGTGCTTCCTAGCTTAATATTCATGTACCTATCGTAAGAACGAAACGCTAGTGCATAAGCCGTACGACCTAGCGGTTCGAAATATTCGGAGCCCATTTTGTCTTGCGCTGAAATCTTTTTAGCTCTATCGATATGCTGCTTGGTGGCACCTTTTCTATCTGTGTAGTAGGACAGCTCCGAGCCTAGGGCAGCGAGAGTTGCAGAATTAACCGCACGTTTGTTCTTTGTCAAAACTCTATACGCTTGTTCCTTTTCTCCTATCTCCTCGTGTGCATCAATTAGTGACAGAACAATTTTCTCTCGGTACTTATTATCGAGTTTATAAGCGTTTAGTAGTTTATTGTAATTACTGATAGCCAAAGAGTTTTGCTTCAAGTTCCCTCTAATCTGAGCTGCCTGAAACAGAAAATCCTTAGAATTTTCAGACTTAGGGAACTGTAGAACATATTGTTCCAAGTAGTCTGCTAGTACTCGGTAATTAGCTGTTGTTAACGACAAATCAATTAAGGCTCTTAACGCGTTTTCCGCGTGCGTTGTGCCACTAAAACGACTAGCGATACTCTGCCCGGCGACGTGCATACTTTCTATATCACTGTGTTCTTCGCTAGAAACAAACAAGGCATTCAGCGCTTGTATATCGAGGCCTGTCGTTTTGGTGTTATCCGCAAAATCAATCAGTTTTTCTTTTCCTGAATCCCAATCGTTAATAGAGACAACGACCATTTCTTGAATGATTTTTGCTTGGGCAGCTTTGCTCACTTTCGCTATGTTCTGCTTTACACCGATATCGAGGCCAGGTATTTGCGCGATATCTTGCTGCAAATCGATCAGTGCATCATAGTTTTCGGTAGTATTCAAAGCGTCCATTATGAGTTCCACCGCCGCGTTGGCGTTGCTTCCCTGGGGGTACTTCTTAACGAAAGCAGAGAATTCCGCAACGGCATCATCAAATTCGCCTTTGTCGTATTGAATGCGAGCAATATTAAAGAGGATGTCCTGTGATTTATTAGAATTGGGGTAGAGATCGACATATGTTTGGCCAACGTCTCGCAAGCCATCTTGAGCGTAGGCTATCTCGTAATAATTTAAAGTATCAATATTGTTAAGTGCCGTGTAATAAGCAGCGGCGGCACTATACAATGGGTCGTGCTTCTGTTTCGGGCTATCAATTGTTGACGCAATACCTTCGTAAATTCTACCGGCTCGGGTGTGATCACCAGCGGAAAATAAGCTTTCTGCGTAGTTGATTTGAACTTCAGCGAATTTAGGGCTCTGATCAAAAAAGTTTAGATATTCCTCATAGGCGGCGGCAGCAACACTAAAGTCTTCAATGTCTTTGGTTTGTTTTGCTTTGCCATGAAGACGTGTAGCGACATCGCGCGCATAGACTTCGTAAACAGTCATTAGCTGTTGTTTTTCATCGTCATTCATGTGCACAGAGTAGCGACTTTGTTCCAATGCCTTTACGATGAGTGCAATATCGTTCTCGGAGTTGGTAAAGTTCTTTGATTCAAGTAAGCAGGTGTATAAATTTTCAATATACTGAAGAAGTTGTGCTCCATCGAACTGTATTTCAGCAAGTTCGCGATAGATATAAGCAGCGTTATCCCATTTGTGCTTAATCATGTATCGGTTTGCCAGTTTTTCCAAAACCAAAATGTATGACTGACGTGACCACGCTATCTCTTTAAAATATTCAGAATCATCTCCAGGTTTACTGTCCTTGTAAACCTGACTGTAGGTAAATGCCATGTCAGAAAGCGCTTCAAGGCGAATATCAACACGATTATAGGTGTCCACATCCACCGTAGATGGTGCATCCTTATTGGTCACAGATTTCTCGAACAAGCTGAGTGCTTGTACGTAATTTCGTTTGTTAATGTGTACCCACGCAAGCTTATACCGCGCGATCACTATGGCAGAACTCTTTGGGTATTGAAGAACGCGCTGATAGTAGCCAAGCGCTTGGTCAATATTTTTTTCCTGATAGGCATGGTCCCCTAACAGCAATAGTGATTCTGGAACAAACTCGCTTAATGGATAGGTCTTTATAATTTCGTCATAATGCCCCGCCATTTCGTCATATTTTCCAAGTTCACGAAATTCGTGAGCTAAAAAGAAATGAACTTTGTCAAGCTCTTGAAACTCTGGGAAGTGACTAATGATATGTAAGTACGTTTCGACGGCCTTTTCCTTTAACCCCGAAGCTTCGATACTGCTGATTTCCCGTACCTTTCCTCTTTCGCCCATTTCCAATCGGCGAAGAAAGAACACCACTCGGGATTTTTCAGCATAGAGTTCTGCAAGCCGAATATATAACTCTGGTAGGAATGGCTTACCATGAGATTTAGCTATAAGGTCTTTGGTATTGGTTATTGCATGGTCTAGGTTGCTTTTATCAAGCTCAAAACGTCGAATTAACACATCTTCTTCAACGGATTTCTCCTCGCGCTTAAACCCGTATTTGCTGGATTCAGTTTCGTCGGCTTGTAATGCCTCAACTAGGGGTTCCGTTTCTGATGGTGTCGATTTTCCTACAAACGGTAGAGATGAGCATGAGGTAATACTTAAAGCCATACTGGCCATCATCGAAGCCATTACGAGGGGTTTAACACAATTGATTATGGTAGGCTCTAGTTCAATTTTCATTTGAAAAAAACCTCCCATTCTTGCTCATTATTACACTCGTCCGATAAGTGCACTTTGTAATCGTCAAATTCGTCGTTCCAGAATTCACCCTGAAACTGATATATAACCTCACCCTTGTTGGGCTGCTTGACCGACTTTTCGAGGTTCGTCTCTCGATACCTTAAGTCGCTTGCGCTCTGATACTGATCGACACCCGACTCATACCGAACAAGATTAATGTTTTCCTCATACTCCAGCAAAAGGTTGGCTAAGCGCTCAAATTCCCGATTTACACTAATCCTTAGATGCTTGGCCGACTGTTCAATCTTTAACGCATATATAGCGTACAAATGCCCTTGAAGTGCTTGATCGTCAAGTGACTCAAGTCGTTTTGTCTCTGTTTCGAGTAAGCGAACGAACTCCCATTGTCGATTAATGGATTCATCATTAAGAATGAGATACAACAGTGTTTTAGATTCGGGGTCGGCCGCAAGCTTACGGTCATATACTGCATCTAACGCTTGCTGATACCGCGCATAGAATGCGTCTACGGTGGATAAAGTAGACTCATATTTACACAAACTTTTGTAGATAAGAGACTTCAATATGAACATTTCTGGTGAAAAAAATCGTTTGAAATCTGGCGCTTCAAACGCATAGAGCAAGCCCATCGCGCGCTGCGGGTTGTTTAGTTTATATTGGTTCCACGCCCGTTCTAGTAAAAACGAAGCTTGCTCACTCACCGGCGTTTTAATGGCTTTGTAATGCTCAATGGCGTTTTCATGCTCAGATTTTTCAAAAAGCAACCTAGCACTCGTCCAATGAGCGATATCCGCCATCTTTTCGTCAATATTGGATAGGGACAACAGTGTATCTAAAAGAGTTAAAGCCGAATCAAGTTCATTCTTTCGAATGTGTTCTACGGCACTCTGATAGAGATAACTAGCATAATAAATTGAATCATGCGGTATATTATTGAAATGACCTTCGGCCCATTCAGACAGGCCAAAGCGAGTATCGTATATACCCTGATGGTAATGTACCATTGCCGCAAGATCGTCATCGACAAATCCGTAATCTGTGCTATTTAACGCTTGGGCAATGAGTAGCTCTTGATCAAACGGTTGCTTTCGTGAAAGAGTATCAAAATAGCTCAATATATAGACTACGATTTTAGTGTTGGGTTTACGGGTAACTATTTGGGTGAAGGTATCAACTGCTGCGTGTGAAAAGCCGAGTTTCTCTAGGCAAACACCATAGAAAAAATTAGCCCATTCGTAATTTTCATCTCCGCTATTTGCAACCGCCATATACTGAGAGAATCCAATAAGCGATTTTTTATAATTTTTTCTATTGAATTGATCATACCCTATTTTAAATAGCGCCTTTTTTTCTTCGTCAAGCTTTTCTTGTTCGTCAATAGTCAGCTCAATTTCCTGCTCTGGTTCTTGATACTCTGTCTCAACGATAGTTTCCTGTGCGCGTGCGGCCACGGCTACCGCTATACTCAAAGCGAAGAAAAGTCTAAAAATTATGGCATTACATCTATACATGGCTCTTTACTTCAAATAGTTATAAATCGAACTATCTTCACTTTTGGTTTTTTTAATTGAACCAAAGGCATCGAATCGATAATTAAAGCCAACACCTAAATAGATGGAGCTTTCTACCGTACTGTCTTTGAATATGAAGATATCTTTAAGATCTAAGCTAATGTTGAACGACCTATTAACAAAATATTTACGGCCAGCGCCAATACTTAGCGTAACTGCGGATTCTTGCTCATTCGAACCGTAACTTAGATTCTTGTTATAGGTTGCCATTCCTGCTCCAACAGACAAATAGGTTTCAGTATTGACAATATACTTGTTCCAGACGGAGTCTTTCCCGTAGGTTGGCTTTATCATAAAGCTTGTTTCAATATGGCTAGTCATTTCGTCAAAGGTCGAGGGGGTAACACCAAAATTTTCTTCGAGATCCCGCTTTATATCCCGTTCACTATTCACCATATAGCTTGCGCGTATAACTTCCCATGCATAGTGCTCAGTAAAATGATGAATATAATTGAAAGATACTGGAAACACCTCGTAAAAATTGTCGTCAGGCAAATGCCCAACCGAAAACCCTATTTCGTTTTTTCTATCGAATAGCCTTTCTTGGACAATCGAAATTTCCGGCTTTTCTGTCTCCACAACATCCAAACAAAATGCTGGCTGACAAATAGAAAAGGTGAGGGTTGTTAACAATAAACCTCTAACAAATGACATCTACCAATTCCTTAGAATGACACTGAGTCGAAAATGAATGGAAACGATACAAAGACAGAACCCCCAGTGGGTCTAGGGAATTGCCAACTTTTAACCGCCGTTTTAATGCACGAATGAATCTCATTGGAGCGAAGAGAGGAAGATTTAATGTTGACCTCACCGACTCGACCAGTGGAAAGTACTTTCCACTCAAATACAGCTTTTCCGGCTAATCGGGGATTGCTCAGTAATGTTTTTTCATAACAGTACACAACCTCATCCATGTGAGCATCGATTACGCTTTTTACTTCATCTCGGCTTAATCCACCTTTTATTTTCACGGTGCGCGTTAGTGTTGCAGAAACGCGGCCGCGAACTTCGCGATTTCCCGTAATCCCTGTTTCAAGTGCGCCAACGTGTCCGTCACCTTCCACGCCACCACTGCGTAAAACAGTATTCGAGCCACTGGTGTTAATAAGCTCTCCGGAAGCAACTTCAATTCGAGAACCCTGTACTTTAGCTGCGAGTCCCCCAACTTTTAGTACAGCGGAGTCCTTATTGAGAGACGACACCGCATCTATGCTGCTAATCGCTGCTAAGGTTTGCTTTTTGCCGCTTTTTGTTCCCAGCGAAGCTAATAGCCCCGAAGATTTGACATCGCGCTTTTTAATATTGCCTCCATCCTTACTTCCGCCTCCGGCGTCTTTTGGCTTTGGTTTAACCGACGCCGGTTTCTTGGTGATTTTTGCTTTTTTTATCGGATCTTTTACTTCGGGTACTTTTTTCACCTTAGCGGGCGGCTTAGGTGGGGGAGTTGGTTTGGGCGGCGTTTTTAGTTCAACTTGTGCAAACCGCGGCTCTTCTACAATTTCTGTTTCTTGATGGGTTAGTGTATAGGCGATACTTCCTAGAAGTATTATAGCTAGATGAAATAGTGCAGAATATTGAAAAAAATGTCTAAAGCGTTTGCCATGTTGTACGGGGGTATCAGCAACTTTACAGGCGATTCGAGTGGGAACGACACGCAAACGGTATTCGTCATTTCCTGCTTTCAAAAAAATAACTTTGTCTGTTGGTAGCGTATACCGTTGTGATTTCTTTGGGTTCTTTACGGGTAGAGATTTAGTACTGTTTTTTTCACTTGTATTGCAGCTATACTCCCCTATAACGCCAGAAAAATATTTTTTCGAATAGAATATTTGACATTGGTTGTTTTTACGGTTACTCGCGATTTTAATTTTTCGCGTACCGACATGAACGGAATAACTGTTTCCTAGGCCCACGTGCGCTAAATCTTTAATTTCGCCTCGATGGAATCGGGCTACCTCTAATAACGAAGGTGCGTTATGGTCAATCACACCGTGTATTCGATCGTCATTTAGCCGATCGGTGATAGAGTACAGCTTTTCATTATCCAGTGTGTTATCGATATCATCTTCATCTTCATCTTCATCTTCATCTTCGTCGTCTTCTTCGAGATACGCTGCGCCCTTGACAGGCCAAGTCAGCGGTGAGGTGGAGGCACTCTGTTTTTTCGAAGATGTGGTTGGTGATGATTTTAGTCGGGGAGCAAGATTGGAGCTCGCCACCGACCCAGTTGCCGAATATTCTTCAATAGGCTTACTTGGCGGGGCTACCTTAATGTGTGGATCTAACGAACCTGTATTGATTTCAGTGGATTTTTGTTTGCTGCCCAATGGCGATATTTTTTGGACATTTTCGGTTGCTACCACCTTCGTTGGTTTGGGTTTTTTACCTAACGACCCTTCACTATTTTTGTAGTTAAGGTCCAATTTAACGGTTTTAGTCGAATTTGGTCTTGTTGAAGAAGTGGTTACGCGGTCATTTTGCGTTTTTTTAGGGGGCGTATTCTTAACAGTTTTTTTCGTTGTGGGTTGTTTGGTCTTACTAGACGGGATTTCTCCCTCTGCTTGACGCTCTTGATTACGTAAATGTGGTGGGTACTTTGTAGTAATTTCGTCGATTAGCTCTTTACGTAAGTCGTCTTTTATTTGTGCAAGTAATTCAGATTTAATTCTATTTTCGATTTCCTGCCTTTGTTCAACGGAAAAAGATGATGTGTGTTTGAATTGAGCAGCTTCGGGGGATCTATCTGTATTATAGGTTGTGGATTTGGGCGAAGAATCACGCGCATCGCCAGTGCTAGCCTGTTGTTGCTTGCCACGTAGGTGAGCGCCAAGACGTCCAATAAGCTTGTCTTTGGTTTTCGGGTCTAAATGTTTGTAGTGGGCGTCGGTCTCTATAAATTCTGCAAAACTATCAGCTTGGCTGCTATGCCTCTGCTCTGGAGCATGCAGTTTTTTATTCAGATTTCGAATAATGCTGTGCTGTTTTTTAACATGGGTCACTAGATCGCTGATGATTTTGTCTTTATCTTTAGCGGTATCCCTGAGGCCGTGACCTTTACGTTCTAATTCTTCGAGTATTTGGTCGGTAATTGCGGGTATACTCGAAGCCGTATTATCTCTTGATGACATCACACAAATCCTATACCACAAATCATTTGGATAGTTCTAGGTCTGGAATAGCCGTTTCCTCGGCTGTCGTATCTTCTAGCTCCATTTCGTGGCCATAAAAATCATTGACGATCTCTTGTCGATAGCTTTTTCTCGTTTTCAACAAGCTCTTTAAAGGACTTTTCCTTCTGTTTGTTAAATACACCGCGCCTGATTTTATAGACTGCCCTTGGATATAGGTGTTACCAAAATCTATTCGGCTTTCCCTTTGGTCGCTTTCCTCTTCTGCAATTGCAGTCGAAACTAGTATGGCAAGTAGTGCCGATATAAAGGGCAAATACAGCCGAGTGGCATTATTCATTCTAGAACCTCTGGTATATCGTCGAATTAAAAAATGTTTGGTAATTTACTCACCCGTAACCGCAAATTGCATATTCGGGTATCCCACCATACCTATGGTTTTCATAACAGAATTAATGACTTTAAATGGTACAGACTTATCGCAGAAAAATAACACCTGAGGTTTCGAGTGATTGGTGTCGCTGTTTGATTCAGCCCCGTCTTGTAAGTTGGCGTTGTCTTGCAAACCCATTTCTTTCTGAACTTTCAGCCTTGCTTCACGTATTTGTTCGAGTGTTTTGTAAAGCTCACTATTGTGAGGCTGCTTAGGGTCGAAACCGACTATCTTACCTTGTTTGATGCTGGCAACGGTCTGGTCTTCAATTTTCACCGTATCTGCCGATAAAAATATTTTGATGGTATTTTCGTAATCGCGCTGGGTGCTGGAAGAAGGTAAATCAATATTGTTGTCAATTTGAACTTCGTCAGGCTTTTCGGCATAAGAAAACAGCAAGAAAAATACGATAATGGTAAACATATCCATCATTGCCGTAATTTGTAACTTTGGCGCTATAAACGGTTCTTTATTGCGAAAATTGTTGCCAAGGGACATCCGAAATACCTCAAACTGCTTCAGCAGTACTTAACTAGAAGAAACCTCTCCAGAAACTACAACAATGGGGAAAAGGGTTGTCTCACCACGCTTCCTCGCAATATCCATGACATTTACTATGTCTTCATAAACGACATTGTCTGCTGGTGACAGAATTAGCGTATTGCTTTTTGGATACTCATTTTTGATGTCGTTTAAAAATTCTGAAATTTCCGCCAACATTTTATTCTCGCTATCCTTTGTCCACTCTATCTTTCTATCCAAAGCGTTTAACTGTTCTTCGCTTAACTCGTTAGATGTTACAGATAGACGAACCGCCGTGTAGGTAAGTTTTACCACAGCAGTCACCGCAATCTCACTTTCTTTGCTATCGTCTTTACTCGTTGCCGTTTCAGCTCGAACAGGAACCGAAGTGTCAATCGCCTTCAAATGTAAGAAACTTGCAGACATCAGTAGAAATGGAATAAGTACCAAGAACATATTCATGATTGGAACCATATTTATTTCTACGTCTGGCTCGGGTCGCTTTCGCCTACTACCTAGAGCTGCCATGAGGGTTATCCAGCCCTCTTCATATTTGATAAGATGTTGAACAACCCTAGTGCTTTCTCGTCGAGTTTATCAATAAGGTAGTCCCCACGATTACTGAGCAGGTAGAACCCAATAAGACAGGGGATAGATACGATCAATCCAAATGCTGTTGTAAACATCGCTATTGAAATACCCGATGCCAAAATTTGCTGCTTTTCTGCCGCAGCTGCCTCACTAACGCCAGAGAATGCAGCAATTAGCCCGACAATGGTCCCGAGTAAACCGAGAAGCGTAGCGACATTCGCGAACATACTGAGATAGTTGATACGAGCCTTAATTCTAGGTATTTCCCGTAGAATGCTTTCTTGTAAGGCCTGCTCGATTTCTTTGTCGCGCCTACCGGCTTTTAGTAATCCTGTCTTCAACGTTCGCCCTAAGGGGTGGTTCGCAAACCTGTTGACCTCTTCAAACGCCTGCTGATAGTTTTCACTTTCCAATCGGATTTCGACGCTTTGAAAGGCTTTGTCGATATTTAAACCCAAGCGAAGATAGAGGTAGAACGCTCGTTCACAAAACAATGCCAATGCACCAATAGATGTAAATAAAATGACATACATAAAAACACCGCCATCTGTGAAGAACGTAAACATCATGTACTCCTTAGCTAAAATAATATGTACAAAAAATCTAGAAATTAAAAAATACTGGTATAAGATCTGGTATCCACAAACGGTAGAGAGACTTCTCATAGGGTTTCGGCGTCATTCTCTGGTTCGTGCTAACAATGGGCTAACCCACCCGAATTCAGATCTACTTCAAACAAACTGCTTGAACCCCATCAAACGTTAATCGTCTTGTGGCTGAGTGTTGCTGTATTTTGTGGCCAACACGCTTGTAGGCGTCGCATCAGTCGGGTTTACCTGTCTCACTGCTCATCGGTGTATAGTCGTCGAGACCAAAAACCTCTGCCCCTAAATAATGTTGGTGCCCGCCCAGAACGACAATATACGGCCGGCCGTTGTTTACGAAAAACGTTCGGATCTTTCCAAAAAAGCGAATGCCTGAATCGTTCTTGTATCTGAGGCAAGGAGATACCGCAAAAATAGTGGTGTCAAGTATTCGATTGCCATTCTCCAATGCGACTACGTACCGGCAATTAATTTCATTTATAGAAAATTACCGAAAAGTGCCCTCGGAAAGTCTCTATCTATTTATCGGCAGTTGCAGTTACTGTTCGATTAATTGATACATGGTGGCGAAGTCGTACACTGCGTTTATTTCGCGTTATCAAGCCCTTTTCAAAATGGAACAATAGTTAAAACATTGCTTACTACGCTATCACTTTTATTTGCCGTACTAATGTCTATAGTTTTAGGCGGAACCCATAAGGCTTAGTAGTGATTTAGAATAAAATATAGTCTGATGATATTGTGTGAGAAGATGTAAAAGCGTGATTCACGCACTCTGAGCACTTGATCGCGATCAAATAAGGAGTGTTGGTGGTTCTACTTTCCGGGGTGATTAAAAGTTAAGTACAGAAATAATTCGCTGCAACGTTCACTAGGTATCGGAAAGCGTTTCTTGAAATCTCTGGTTGTATACCAACGTACTGAGTAGGAACGACACCAACTTATATAGAAAGCTAACGTTCCTCACCATCCAAAAAAATTGCGGAATGCCTTAGAGGTTTTGTGTCAACCATTGTTTGATTTATGGGAATTCAATTTTGTATTAGAAAAACATATACCACGATATGGTAATGTTCTACCGGTACACTGAGAAGGCAATTTATTTTTAACGTTGAAATGTAAAAAAATGTACGGAGTTGAATTTTTAAGTTTTCGAAAAGCTAGGAGCATAGCCTAGGTGCTTCGATGGCCCCGTTGTGACAGTACGACGCGGAGCTTCCTTATGTAAAATACCTACACAAATAGGTTTTGTCGCGCTGATACCGCGCAGCGGCTGCCCAATAAACGACGGTTGTCTGGTCGAAACGCTCCAGAGAGCGTGCTCTTAAGCAATAGCATGTGTTGGGGGAACTCTATAAAAAGTGAAAGCGTCGAGGGCTGGTATTTTGAGGGTGATAACGATCTTGGCAGTGGTGGATCTCTATACATTTGTCCTAGGCGGCTAAGGGAGAAATCAAAAGCACGTTTGCAAAAAAACGAACAAAAACAAGTAATTACAAATATTGGTGAAATATTAGCATCCTTTTTGGGATTTATACGTCTCTATACATGAACTAACTATATAAGTAGGAGACTAGTCTATGAAAACCGCCGAAGACGAAATTACCGCATGCTGTATGAATAAGGCAGCATGCTGTAGCAATAATGCCGCATGTTGCATGAATACCGCATGCTGTTCATGGGGCGCTGAAGGTGCGAACGACGCTGCAGATACACGTTGCTGTAAGTGCTGCGATTGCGATAGAAATAAGCTATGTTGTTGCTAACAAAATTGACTACGGCTCAAATTGGAACCGTAGCACAGAATGAGCACTTGTATGATTGAAAAAATTTGGACCGAATTCCACCAACAACTCCTTAAATTCATTATGAGAAAAGTCAGAGATCCCGCCATTGCTGAAGACATACTGCAAGAAGTATTCATTCAAGTCATTGGAAAGATAGATAGCCTAGAGGATAAAGAAAAAATCTCATCATGGCTTTACCAAATTTGTAGGAATAAAATCATTGACCATTACCGTGTTAAAAAAGTAGATACAGTTAGTCTCGACGTATACGAAGCGTTTGACACTAAATTGAGCCATAACGAAGCTTCAGATCTGGATGACTGTATTCGTTATTTTATTGCACGCCTGCCAACTAACATAAACTCAATGCTCATAGAAAGCGAAATTGAAAACATAAAGCAGAAAGCTATTGCTGAAAAAAGAGGTCTGAGTTTACCCGCAGTTAAGTCTCGTTTACGGCGTGGAAGATCCCTTTTAAAGAAAAAACTATTAGCCTGCTGCACCATTAAGTTTTTCGAGAATGGAGCTGATGCTACGTGTAAGAACAGGTGTGGATGTAAAAGTGAGTGTTAAAAATCTGGATTTATCCAGTTCCCTGTTAACTCTGCAGAAGACCTTCATCAAGAGCGGGGTAGCCATTAGTGTAGAATTGTAAATGCCTGTGTTCTGGCGGAAAACTGCAACGGCGTAACATTTTTTGGGGGGTAACGATAGAAAACCTTGGCACGACGGAGTAGGGTTAACGTTTCCTAAGCCCAATGAGCCCTACCTGTATGTCGCAAAAGGCGTCGCCACGCCGGGCATATAATTCATCTATGGTGTATTAGGTTTACCTCCGCCTAAGTGTAGACCCGGTACTGGTGAAATTAGGTATAATAATTCTTGTAGCGCAAAAGTGTCGCCTAGATGCAAGCGGAGATTAAGGGGCACTTCCATTGAGTCCGTCTTAGGTCCATAACTGCTCGTTTATATTGAATAATGTAAAGTGAGTTTTTTCGTCGTTTATGATTGGCCGTGAATTCGCATTGTGTTAATCACAACGGTTCGTTTCCAAAGTTAGTGACTAAGCCATACATCGCTCAAGTTTTTCTGTTTATTTTTTTGTCTGTCATTTCTAAAAAACATGTTCTTCATTTGGCACTCAAACGGTTTGCGCGTCCTAGAGGCGAGGGCGTTATTGAATATTCGACAAAAGGGAATTTTACGGTTCACTTTACAGACGCTAAAAAGCGTTTTTCGAAACTAAAAATGCTCCTTTAAGGGAAAGAACACTAGACGAAGGCAAGATTTAGAGTCTCGCAGCGGCGCGTTCGTATTTACTTCTGCTGAGTACTGATCTGTTGTTGGTTTTTTCCGGACACAGGCAATCCTGAGTTTTTGACTTTGGTCCGTCAATTATAGAGGGTTTGCTTAGATACGCCTTCTTCTTTCACCAATTCAACCACGGTCATATTTAATGGTGGTAATAATATATTGAGAATCGCTACTTTACGCTCATTGGAATAACGGCCCATTAGTTGCTCACTTTCCGCCCCTATGTTATTAAATCTTAGGGGTGACAACTAGCCGTGACACACGGGGGCGGAGCAAAACAGAACAGTTTGTCGAGTTCTATCATATTTAAAAAGAAGGTAAAAAATGAAAATACGATGTTTAATTCTGCTTGTATCTATGGCTGTTAGTGGCTATTCATGGTCTGTTGATTTACAGAACCCCGAAAGCATCGCTTTCGACTCAGCAGGAAATAGGTATTTTATATCGAATTTTGGAAGTGGAGATATAATTCAGATAGATTTCAAGGGAAATAGAACCATTTTCAAAACCGGGTTATCCAAATCACTAGGTATGATTCTTCGCGAAGACATACTCTATGTGGTTACCAGTCTAAATTCGGTTAGAGGGTTTACTATATCGGATGGAAAAACAGTCTTCGACTTAATAGTTAAAGAGGCGATTTTTCTAAACGATATTACGGCGGATGATGCTGGTTTTCTATATGTAACAGATAGCAATAACAAATCCATTTACAAAATAGATATCAATAAAAAATCCTATTCTTTATTGGTCCATACCAATTTGGATAATCCAAATGGTATTATTTATGACAAACGGAATAACCGGTTAGTAGTCTGTTATTTTAGAGAAATGGCTGTGATTGATGAAATAAAACTTGATAATCCAAAAATTTCAACGCTTGTATCGTCTAATTTGGAAAATTTGGATGGTATCACACAGGACGAGCTGGGTAATTTCTATATTTCTTCATGGGGGAAGGGGAGTTTTAAAGAGGGATTCAGTAAGCACGGAACGATTTACAAATATGATAATTCATTTAAAAACACGCCGGAAATTGTGTTGACCGGTTTACATGGCCCCGCAGATATCTATTTCAACGCTCATAAAAATGAATTGGCTATACCGCTGTTTCTAGATAATGAGGTGGTGGTTAACTCAATCAAAAAATTAAAGACGTCAGCCACTAGCAGCCCCTAGTCGCCGAATGGTGAGGCGCCAGCCTTGGTTCTCTGAAGAAATGTGCTAGCGGTAATTCAGTTTTTCGCCAAGAGTTGATCTCGGCTTCCCAGTCGGTTGTGGTGGTGTGGCTTTTCCTAATGGACTCCGTGGTCGGGTGAGCGCATTATAGACTGCTGATATTAGGCTGAGTATTAACTGGATTAATGGGCGCCTACTTAAGATCTACTAAAATAGTCGGTCTCATAAGTGGGTGAACGACCCCCGTATCTCCCCTTAGATGCCGTGTCTCTAATTTTAGCTTACTGAATATCACCGCCTTATGCTAATTTGTCTAGAAAAGTGGAGTTACTGCAATGCCGACTATTTCTTTGATATCCGATTTGTCTGTGCCAAATCGTGTGATGCTTTTTATTGCCATGGCGTTTCTTTCGCATCTGGCCGTTTTGTTGGCGCGAAATTTGACAACACGATTTATGGCTGCGGAATTTTCTAGCCGCTGGACAAAGACTCGAACGGTAGTAAGTTTGTTAGTCAGTACATTGGTATTCAGTATCTATTTTGGTACGTTTGGCTTTATCTTGCAGGAGCTGGGCATATCTTTAACGGCTTATCTGGCGAGTGCTTCGATACTGGGTTTGGCAATTGGTTTCGGCTCACAGGGAATCGTGCAGGATGTGGTAACCGGAGTATCGGTAATATTTTCTGATTTGTTTCATGTTGGTGACATGGTCGAGGTTTCTGGCCAGACGGGTACTGTTATTTCGATTGGAATGCGTTTCACGCGGTTAAGTAACTCACTTGGTGCTGAGGTGTACATCCCTAACCGCACAATTGCCAATGTGATTGTTTACCCACGGGGTTATATTCGTTGTCTTGCAGATATCGCGCTGTCATCGGATACCGCTATAGAGCAGAGGATGATAAAAGAGATAAAAAACATCGTCTATGGCTCTATCGAGCAATTCCCTGGAATACTACGCGATAAGCCGGAAATCGCTAAAGTTCAAGTGACCAGTGCGAACAAGCGTTTTTTGAGGGTTAAGTTCAGAATATGGCCGGGACGCGGTGCGCCAATAGAAGTGACTTTTAAACAAGATGTGGTGCAAGCACTAAAGGCAATTGACGAAACCTATTTGGACAGCATGGTTAGTGTGAATTATGAGGTTGAAAAAAGGACAACATGACAGAAACAGAAGGCCTGCAATAGACGTATCTTAGGCAACGCTGTTGTCAAGCGCCGAACAAAGTTTCAGCGAAGACAAACCGGTTAGAAAATCATGACAACTCAATACCCTTGCGTATTCACCGTGTATATTGGCCAATGACATTGCATGTACTTCTACCGGAGATCTGGGGTT
>Ga0065722_100128_pt1 | contig 19729 bp, 13 predicted proteins | sample BansetMetagenome_FD_59109 | JGI IMG/M metagenome (GOLD analysis project Ga0065722, IMG submission 59109) | Bankia setacea gill microbial communities from Puget Sound, Washington, USA - Caecum Enriched | ecosystem: Host-associated > Mollusca > Digestive system > Ceca | place: United States... | reverse complement strand
CCGTGTGGAATACAAAATGTTTTGTGTAAGTTTAAGTGAGACACGTCGCCGCCAAATTCTCCGGGTGCAGCGAGGCCAACCAGTGCATTCATGTTGGCGCCGTCGATATAAACCTGACCACCAATGCTGTGAATTAGCTGGCAAATGTCTTTAATGTTTTCTTCAAAAACCCCGTGAGTGGACGGGTAGGTGACCATAATNGCGGCAATGTTTTCACCGTGTAGGTTTACCTTGGCTTGCAAATCGATTAGGTCGACGTTGCCCTGTTCATCACAGTTCACGACAACGACCTTCATGGAAACCATTTGTGCTGAGGCGGGGTTGGTGCCGTGTGCAGATTGAGGAATCAAACAAATATTGCGTTGGTTTTCGCCGCGACTTTCAAAATATTTTTTGATTGCAACGAGCCCTGCATACTCACCTTGCGAGCCNGAGTTAGGCTGCAGACTAATCGCGTCGTAGCCGGTACAGGCTTTAAGCATTGTTTGCAGTTGCTCAAATAGTTCGGCGTAGCCCTGTGCTTGTTCAATAGGTGCGAAGGGGTGGAGGTTGCCAAACTCCGGCCAGGTTACCGGAATCATTTCGGCGGTAGCATTAAGTTTCATGGTGCAGGAGCCGAGCGGAATCATGGCGTGATTTAGGGCAATATCACGTGATTCCAAACGCTTTAAATAGCGTAGCATTTCGGTTTCAGAATGATATTGCTCAAATATATCGTGCTGCAGCGCGTTTTCGTTGCGCAACAGTTCGCTGGCAATAGCGGTGTGCTGCTGCGCTTTAGCTTCGAGGCTGGCGAAGTCTAGTGGTGAATCGCCCGCNGCGAAAATCGCTAAAAGCGCTTGTACATCGGCGCTGTCGGTACATTCATTGAGGCTAATGGCCAGAGCATTTTTACCGACACAACGCAGATTGATTTCGGCATTTTGAGCGCGCTGAAACAGTGCCTGCTGTTGGTCTCCAACTTCAATACAGAGGGTGTCGAAATAGTGTTGATAGCGTAGCTTGTAGTTAAGCGAGACTATGCCTTGGGCTAGAATCTTGGTGAGCAAGTGAATGCGTTGCGCAATATTATTGATGCCGGAACCGCCGTGATACATGGCGTAAAACACGCTCATTACCGCGAGTAAAACCTGCGAGGTACAAATGTTGGAGTTGGCTTTTTCGCGGCGAATATGTTGTTCACGAGTTTGCATGGCCATACGCAACGCCGTTTTACCGCGAGCATCGACAGAAACGCCAATAATGCGACCGGGGGTAGAACGCTTGTAAGCCTCACGAAATGCGAAAAACGCCGCATGTGGGCCACCAAAACCCATGGGCACGCCGAAGCGTTGATTACTGCCAACAACAATGTCGGCTCCTTGAGAGCCTGGCGACTGCAACAATGCTAGGGCCATAATATCGGCGGCAACAATGGCAAGTGCGTCTTTGCCGTGAATTGTGTCGATAAGCGGTTGCAGGTGTTTAACTTCCCCTTGCGAGCCGGGGTATTGCAGTAGCGCACCAAAGAATTCTTGCTGGTGAAGATCTGTTGCGGCGTCGCCAATAATTAATTCAAAACCAAAGTGCTCTGCGCGAGTGGCAACCACGGCGATGGTTTGTGGATGGCAGTCTTTGTCGACGAAAAAGTGGTTGGATCGGTTTTTACGCCCGACACGTTTAGCCATTGCCATAGCTTCGGCTGCGGCGGTTGCCTCATCTAGCATGGAGGCATTTGCCATATCCATTCCGGTTAGCTCAATAATCATTTGTTGATAGTTGAGCAAGCCTTCTAGGCGACCTTGGGCAATTTCCGGTTGGTAGGGGGTGTAGGCGGTGTACCAGCCGGGGTTTTCCAAAACATTGCGCAAAATAACGTTCGGCACATAGGTTGGGTGGTAGCCTTGCCCTATATAGCTTTTAAACAATTTGTTTTTGGCGGCGATGGCTTTTAACTCTGCAAGCGCGCTGTGTTCGCTACAGGGTTCTTGTAGAACCTTAGTACTTTCGGTTCGTATCGCAGCGGGAAGGGTAGCTGAAATCAAGTGCTGCAAGGAGTCGATGCCGAGGGTTTCGAGCATAGCCTTGGTTTGCTGCGCATTCGGGCCTATGTGACGTCGAGTAAATTCGCTGGCGTCGACTAGTTCTTCCAAAGACTTCGAATTTGGCATACATTGATTTCCGAGCTGAATATTGGGGTGACGGCTGCTTGAAGGGGGCGTCACCGAAAGGCAAAACTGCCTGTTATTTGGCCAGTTTTGACGGGGCGGCAATAGTAGCAACCCCGCCCCCTGTGGGCAAAGTATTTTAACCGGAAATAGCGGTAAATTGGGCAGATTATGACAATACAAAAAGTAGGTGGCTGGAAGCTTCGTCATTCTAAGGATGTTTACGAGAATGCGTGGATAAAAGTCAGTCACCAAGAGGTAATAACGCCGGCTGGAACCGACGGTATTTACGGTTTAGTTCACTTTAAAAATCGCGCTGTGGGTGTTATTCCAATTGATAGCGATGGTAATACTTGGTTGGTGCGGCAGAGCCGGTATGCGTTGGATGAGTTCACCTGGGAAATCCCTGAAGGGGGAGCGCCGCTAAATGAGGACTTGTTGGTGGCGGCGCAGCGCGAGTTAGAGGAAGAAACTGGCCTGATCGCCGACCACTGGCGTGAACTCACCACCATTCATCATTCAAATAGTGTTAGTGACGAGATTGGTGTGGTGTTTGTTGCTAGTGGATTGTCTGAAGGTACTCAGCAGTTGGAGGAAACTGAGGATATTACGTTACGCAAGCTACCGCTGGCTGAAGCGGTGGAGATGGTGTTAGCTGGCGAGATCACCGATTCTATGTCGGTTGCGGGATTGCTGCGGCTGGCTTTGGAGCAGCGTGTTGGTGTTTCAGTTACTGACGTTTCAATTGCTGATGTTTCAATTACTAGGGAAGACGCATAAAAAAAGCAACTAGCCGAATAGTCAGCTAGTTGCCATTTTGTGTGTTACGCCCTGTTTAAACTTTGTTATGCCACCGCCCCGGTGGAGTGCAATTTCCGTTGCTTGAGGATTATCCTTTCCTCATATCCCTTATAAAGCGCATCCGTTGACCGTCCTGGCCACTTGTACATCCATGACTACATCCGTGTTAGCACGGTTGTTGCGCATCCTTTGACCGAACCTTGGCCACCAGTGCATCCTGCAGTACGTCCTTGTTGATGAGTATTCTCGCTAAAAACCGCTGGAGAAAATAGTCGAGGATGCTGGGAAGCTTGTAGGACATTGTCCATATGGCGCGCGAGCAATTTTGGTCTAGTCAATTTTGTTGAGGGAGCTTGGCGGCTGGAATTAAGGGTAATTAAGAGAGCGGTACTGTGATGCTAGCCTGCGACGGAACGATCGCGTCCACTTTCTTTAGCTTTGTATAACATCTTATCGGCCCGCTGGAGCAGGGCATCAAACCCCGCATCTAAGGGATCTAATTGAGAGAGGCCGATACTCACGGTAATACAAAGTTCTTTCCCAAAACATATAATCGGTTCGTCTTTACAGCGTTCTCTAATCCGTTCGGCTATGGTTTTAGCTTCCAACCAAGTCAGTGTCGGGACAGCAGACGGCGAATTCCTCACCGCCAAGTCGTGCGACTATGTCCGATGCGCGTCCAGCGGCGTTAATACGCTCGGTGATTTCAAGCAACGCATGATCGCCCGCAGCGTGGCCATGCTGATCGTTAATAACTTTAAAGTAATCAATATCGATCATAAGTACCGAAAGGTCGCGCGCTTGACGCCTTGCCTTGGACATTTCAACATCTGCAAGGACAAAAAATTGGCGTCGGTTGTAAGCGCCAGTTAACGAGTCGCGGGTGGCGAGGTGCTCAAGTTCGGCATTGGCTTTAATGAGAGCTTCACGCGCATTGACTAAGCGCAAGGCTGAACGCATGCGAGCGGCTAGTACGGGGTAGTCAATGGGTTTGCTAACAAAGTCATGAGCACCAAGGTCTAGCGCTTTTACCACTTGCTGATGGGAGAAGTCTGCAGAAACCATAAGCACGGGAATCTCTGCGGTAACGGGGTTGGCTTTTAGTTTTTCGAGTGCCTCAATGCCACTCATGCCGGGCATATGGTTGTCGAGTAAAATGATATCGGGTGCGTCTTTGTCGCACTCCTCTATACATTCATAGCCAGAGCGCGCTGGAATCACCTGGAATCCGCCGTCTTCCAACTCTAGGGTGAGTAAAATAATGTTGTCTTCAACATCATCTACTACGAGAACTTTGGTCATACGAATTACTGTCTTTGATTAATCTGGGCGCTTCGGTGATCGTCCCTTCGAGTATAGGAGTAATACTGGCGTTTTTCCTGTTGAAACTCTTCGAGTGATGCTGGCTTTATGAGCGGTTAATCAGGTATGACTGGCTGGCGTGAGACGCATTTGTGATTGTTACTAGTTCGGGGCATGTAATTGCTTTAATGCAAGAGTCGCAAATTGGTAGGCCTGTAGTGGCGTGAACGATTCATTGTTTGGGAAAAGAGGGGTGGTTCCGTCTAGCTCATACAGGTCTGCGGTCTCGCCGGATTTGATTTGATTGCATAGGGAACGAAGTAATTCTGCTAAAGGTTCGTCCCAACCGCTTAGCGACGGAGTCTCAACCTGTAGNGGCGACCTGGNGACAATACTTTGTACTAAGCAGCGGATCATCCAGCTACTGGGCAGTGCTGCGTGTGGGTGCAGGCTACTGACATTGTCACGCAAGCTACGGAGCAATTTTGAAAAGAGCCGAATTCGGTGCCGAGAGCCTGGGGCGGTAAGTGTTTCCCGAACCCTGTAATCGGTTCCATTTGCAGCTAGATCGCGCGGAATAAATCGCTCTGTAGGTGTCATGGGGGCATCCTGATGGATTGCGGTGCAACCGCGCTTTACGCGCCAAGCTTAGTGCAAAATCTTCGCAACGTGAATAGTATCTTGAGTATCGAAGAAGCGTTGTTGATGTTCCACCTTATGCTGCAGCTTTACAATGGCCTTGTTGAGTATGCTGACAGTTTTGTTTAAATCACGCATAGCGATCAGTATTTCGGCCGCTTCGGCTTGTGCATCGAGTGTATCTGTGTCAGTCAGCGTGGTGATATCTGCGCTGATTTTGTTGTTACTCATCTGCGTGTCTCTCTACTTTATGTGCCTTTTCAAGGCTTTCTTGTTACTGGATAGGGCTTTCTGGCATCTAGTTTTCTGTCACAACAGCCCAGAATATGAGACCTTGATAAAGGTGACGGTTAATCTGGAGCCTTTTTTCGCGCACGGCTTTTATAGATAGTCGTGACTAAAATCCGCTTTTAAGGGCCACCGCTTTTTGTGGCGGCCCTCGTCTGGTCTTATAGCTACCAGCTTAAAGCGCCGCCTGTTTGGTATTCAATTACCCGTGTTTCAAAGAAGTTCTTTTCTTTGCGAAGGTCCATAATTTCGCTCATCCAAGGGAATGGGTTTTCGGCGCCGGGGTATGCTTCGCTCAGCCCTAGTTGGGCGAGGCGACGATTTGCAATGAAGTGTAAGTACTGTTCCATCATTGCCGCGTTCATACCCAATACGCCGCGCGGCATGGTGTCGCGTGCGTAGGCAATTTCCAGCTCGGTTCCTTCTAAGACCATTTGCTTAACTTCGTTTTGGAACGCGTCTGACCAAAGGTGCGGATTTTCGAGCTTGATCTGGTTAATAACGTCGATACCAAAATTTAAGTGCATGGATTCGTCACGCAAAATATATTGGAATTGCTCCGCTACACCGGTCATTTTATTGCGGCGTCCCATCGACAAAATTTGGGTGAACCCACAGTAAAAGAAAATACCTTCGGTGATTACGTAAAAGCCGACTAGGTTTCGTAGTAGTTCTTGATCGGTTTCAGGGGTTCCAGTTTTATAGTCTGGGCTGTTCAAGCCGGAGGTGTGGGCGATGCTCCATGCGGCTTTTTTGGCTACAGATGGGACTTCGCGGTACATGTTAAAGACTTCGCCTTCATCCATACCTAGAGATTCAATACAGTACTGGTAGGCGTGCGTGTGAATCGCTTCTTCAAAAGCTTGGCGCAACAGGTATTGGCGAGCTTCGGGGTTAGTGATGTGGCGATAAATAGCCAAAACGAGGTTGTTGGCAACGAGCGAGTCAGCCGTTGAAAAGTAACCTAGCGAACGCATAATAATGGTGCGCTCATCATCCGTTAAGCCGTCTTCACTTTTCCACGTGGCGACATCTGCNGTCATATTGACTTCTTGTGGCATCCAGTGGTTGGCACAGCCGTCGAGGTATTTCTGCCAAGCCCATTCGTATTTAAATGGAACCAGTTGATTAAGGTCGGCTCGACAGTTGATCATACGCTTGTCGTCAACTTCAATACGCGCGGCGCCCATGTCTAGGTCGGCCAAGCCTGGCGTTGGATCGAGTTCTTCAATTGCCCGACGTGCTAGCGCAATTGCGTCCAGGTCTCCTACTACTTCGTCAGTTGAGGTGGCGCTGCTTGCTTCTGTTTGGTAATTCGCGACCGCAGATTCTGATACAGCACTCGTTGGAGTAGCTGTTTGGGCACTAGCTTCTGTCTCTGTAGTGGTCTCGGATTGTTGCAACTGTGCGAGAACATCTTCGCGTGAAATATCATCCTTCGGTGAAGGTGCTGGCGCCGTCTTGGTCTTGGCTGTGTCGTCTGTATAGTCGTCCCAACTTAACATAATGGTTTCCCAGTTTTAGGTGGTGGCACGCTAAAAGTGCTCACCAAAATTTTCGAAAATTAGTTTAGAGTCTGAGGCGAGGGGCCAATTAGCCCCTCGCGCAACAGACAATCTCCCCCACGGATTCTTTAAGTTTGCGCAACAATAGCTCACAAAAAGTGGTGCTTTGTTTACTGACAGGCTTCGCAATCCGGGTCGTCNAGCGAGCAGGCTTGTGGAACTGCTGCGGGTGCGGCTGCGGTAGTTGGAGCTGCTGTGCCAGAGGAAACCGCGTTGAGTTTACCTGTGTCGATGGTCGACTTTTCGGTTGTAGTTGCGGCAAGCGCGCGCAGGTAGTAGGTGGTTTTTAAACCGCGGAACCACGCCATACGATAGGTCAGGTCAAGTTTTTTGCCGTCGGCGCCAGCGATATAGAGGTTCAAACTTTGCGCCTGGTCAATCCACTTTTGGCGACGACTAGCGGCGTCGACTATCCAGCGCGGCTCTACTTCAAACGCTGTAGAGTAGAGCACTTTTAAGTCATCTGGAATTCGATCTATTTTCTGCAGTGAACCTTCGTAGTATTTGAGGTCGTTAACCATTACCGAATCCCACAGGCCGCGATCTTTAAGGTCGTGAACGAGGTAGGGATTCACTACGGTAAATTCACCAGAAAGGTTCGATTTAACGTAGAGGTTTTGGTAAGTCGGTTCGATCGATTGTGAAACGCCGGTGATGTTGGCAATAGTTGCGGTGGGCGCAATTGCCATAATATTTGAGTTGCGCATTCCAGTCGCTTTAACGGTTTCGCGCAAGCTGTTCCAGTCTAGAGTTTGTGAGCGATCTTGATCTATAAACTTCGTGCCGCGGTTTTGCGCTAGCAACTCAATGGAATCGATTGGCAATATACCTTGGCTCCATAAAGAGCCTGGGAAGGTGCTGTAGCTACCGCGCTCTTGTGCCAATTGGTTGGAGGCGGAGATGGCATAGTAGCTAACGGCTTCCATAGAGCGGTCCGCAAATTCAACCGCTGCATCGCTGCTGTAGGCTATTCGCATTTTATAGAGAGCGTCTTGAAAACCCATAATACCTAGACCGACAGGGCGGTGACGCATGTTTGATGTGCGGGCCGATTCCACCGAGTAGTAGTTGATATCGATAACGTTATCGAGCATGCGTACTGCAGTGTTTATGGATTGCTGCAGTTTGGTTTGGTCTAGTACTCCATCGACAATATGCTGAGCAAGATTGATTGAGCCAAGGTTACAAACAGCAATTTCTTCATTTGCTTTGGTGTTAAGGGTGATTTCGGTACACAAGTTAGATGAGTGAACCACGCCTACATGCTGCTGCGGGCTGCGCAGGTTGCACGGATCTTTAAAGGTAATCCATGGGTGGCCTGTTTCGAACAACATGCCGAGCATCTTGCGCCACAAATCTAATGCCTTCACTTTTTTGTAAGGTTTGATCTTACCCGCGGCGGCTTCACGTTCGTAATGTTCGTAGCGCTCTTCAAAGGCGCTGCCGATTAGGTCGTGTAGGTCTGGCACGGTACAAGGCGTGAACAAGGTCCAATCTTTTTCTTCAAATACGCGCTTCATAAAGAGGTCTGGAACCCAGTTNGCGGTATTCATATCGTGGGTACGACGACGGTCGTCACCGGTATTTTTACGTAGCTCTAGAAATTCTTCGATATCGAGGTGCCAAGTTTCTAGGTACGCACAAACAGCACCTTTACGCTTGCCGCCCTGATTTACCGCAACAGCGGTATCGTTAGCGACTTTAAGGAACGGCACTACACCCTGAGAACGGCCGTTAGTGCCTTTGATGTAAGAGCCTAGTGCGCGTACGGGAGTCCAGTCGTTGCCTAGTCCACCGGCCCATTTTGATAGCATAGCGTTATCTTGAACGGCGCCATAAATACCGTGGAGGTCATCGGGTACGGTTGTCAGGTAGCAAGAGGAAAGCTGTGGACGCAAGGTTCCAGCGTTAAACAGGGTTGGTGTTGAACTCATGTAATCGAATGAAGATAGCAGGCGGTAGAACTCAATAGCGCGAGCGTTTTTGTTGTCTTCTCGCTCAGCCAAACCCATGGCTACGCGCATAAAAAAGATTTGCGGCAATTCAATGCGCACGCCGTCGCTGTGAATAAAGTAGCGGTCGTAAAGGGTTTGCAAGCCGAGGTAGGTAAACTGCTGATCGCGCTCGGCGATAAGTGCCTGCCCAAGCAACTCTAGATCAAACTCCAGCAAGGCTGGCGACAAGAGCTCAAGTTCGACACCGCGTTTAACATACGCGGGTAGGGCCTGAGCGTAGTAGCTGCCCATTTCAGCTAAGGTTGCCGTCTGAGCGATATTTAAGAAGTTCAAGCTCTCTGCACGCAGCTTATCAAGCAGCAAACGAGCAGTGGCAAACGAATAGTTAGGCTCTTTTTCTACTAGGGTTCGAGCGGAAATAACCAGTGATGTATTCACGTCGTCGAANGAAACGCCTTCGTAGAGGTTGCGGGTTGCCTCTTTTAAAATCGTTTCTGCATCTACACCTTTTAGCCCTGCGCAGGCCTCGGAGACGATAGTCTGCAAGCGATTGACATCTAGCGGCGCAATGCTGCCGTCGAGCTGGGTAACGTTGATGGTGGGGAACTCGACGTTTGCGCGGCTCAATTTTTCTTTTTCTGATCGTAACTTTGCGCGCTCTGCTCGATAGATNACATAGTCTCGGGCGACCTTGTGCTCACCAGTACGCATAAGCGTGAGTTCGACTTGGTCTTGAATCTCTTCGATGTGGATAGTGCCACCAGAAGGCATGCGACGCTTAAAAGTTGCGGAAATTTGTTGCGTAAGCGTCTCAACCATTTCGTGTACACGACGTGATGCGGCTGCTGTGCCGCCCTCTACTGCCAAGAACGCCTTGGTCATGGCAACGGCAATTTTGTCGTCGGTGTAGCTAACAACAGTGCCGTTGCGCTTAATGACGCGAAGCTGCCCCGGAGCGGTTGCCGATACGGCTGTTTTGCGCGGATCGGTTTGTGGTCCTGGCGCTGCCGCCGGTGATTGAGATACTGGGTTTTCGGTAGTTTGCATAAAAATTAGCCCGCTAGTCCTTCAGGAAATTCGATGTAAATGTAAAGTTGTAAGAGTGTGCAATACCCTAGGGGTATGTGACGCCTTCGCTCGTATTTGGCAACGGAAGTAGAGTCGCTTGTGGCTCAATCGGGTGGCTCACATTAGCGCTGTCGTCCGTAGTTGTTGCTTGTGGTTCTCGTCTGTAATTCTTATCTGTTGAGCTATTGCGTGCTGCTCATGAGGTGCTAATGGTGTACATAAAATGTAAGAAGATGGCCTTTTTATTAGCTTTTTTTAAAGCCTTGGAAGACGAAAGTAGCTGACGATGCTTGGGCCAATTACCGGTATTTAAGCGACCGATAATGTGCTATCGCCAAACTAGCCGCGGTACGTATTAACGCCAGCAATACAGCGCGATAACACGAACTAGGCTATACGCCTAGACTGACAGTGGATAAACCTTACTTTGGCCTTGCGCCACGCGCCGAATTTATGTAGGTCGGTCGTGAAAAACACCATATATAGGGGTAAGTCAGAATTTGGATACAAGATAATGCGATTTTGCTGTCGATGCAAGAATGAGTTCCTGCGCGTTTCTTGTGTGTAATATGTGGATAATTCTGTGTATAAGTGGTCACTTACCGCTCGGGCGAGTGTTTATGGGGGCTCGNTGGAAGCGGCTAATAATTCACATAGATATAATATTTTTAACTTAAATTGGTAACCTTTTATAGCCTTTGTTGGAGACGTGGTCTGATTGCAATTTTCCATTCAGATGCTGTTCAGGCGTTGTGGAGCACTATCTCCTCAAGCTAAAAAAACGGAGGCAGAACAATGAATCAGCAATTTGTATTTTTTCGCAACAACCTATCCCTCGCTCGGCTCGCATTAGTCGCTATGACCACTTTATTTGTGGCTGGTTGTGGCGAGGCGCAAGTCGGTATTCAGGCTGGATATCACGACGACCATTACGATACCAGTTACTACGAAACTGATAGCAGTTACCATGCAGCCGATGGCTGGGATGATCCGTTTGCCCCCGAGTTGTTATCCGTAGAATTGATTGATAGTTACGGTGACAGTTCTGCAGATACGCCAATTCAGCATTTGAGTATTGACCCTTACATCGATGATGGTCTGTTCGAGCTATTTTGGCGTGCAGAGGCGTGGGATGATTACTGGGCTGAACTTTATATTAATGATCGCCCCAGTTTTGATGGGGCGTTGTTTGTCGATGATCAGCTTTGTGGCTTGGACTTGGCTTGTGATGAAGACGGCGTGTTCTTTTGCCAATATACGCCGGGCTTTACGGTGCTATGCGACAGCGGTGATGAGGTGGGCGTAGTAAGTATTAGTGACCTAATGTTACGCGTGCCGGAAAAGCTGTATGTGGGGGTGCAGCTTTGCGATCTCTACTTCGAAACCTGTGAATATCAGTGGCAAGAGGTTTGGTTTGAATAACCGATAACAGGTTATAACAAAAAAAGGGGCTAAGNCCCTTTTTNTGTGGATCTAATAGCCGTTACTGATTAGGCTAAAAATACCATCAATGCTTTTTGTGCATGTAGTCGGTTTTCGGCTTCGTCCCAGACCACGGCAACTTTTTCATCTTCCATTAGCTCGTGACTGACTTCTTCTCCTCGATGCGCAGGTAAGCAGTGCATAAACACGGCGTCGGAGTGCGCATTACTCATCAGCTCATGATTCACCTGATAGCCGTTAAAGCGAGCCTCACGCTCTCTCTGCTCGTCTTCTTGGCCCATGCTGGCCCATACGTCTGTAACCACCCAGTCGGAGCCTTTGACGGCCTCTTTTGGGCTGCGGAAGATCTGAATACGGTCTTTGTTGGCGGCGACAAGTGCTGGATCCGGGTCAAAGCCTTCTGGGCAGGCAATGCGAAGTTCAAAATCACACAAGCGCGCCGCATTGATGTAGGAGTGACACATGTTGTTGCCGTCACCGATCCAGGTGACGGTTTTCCCCTGTGGGCTACCGCGATGTTCGACATAGGTTTGAATGTCTGCGAGTAGCTGGCAGGGGTGATAGCTGTCGGTAAGCGCGTTAATTACCGGCACTTTCGAGTAGGCTGCAAAGCGCTCGATTTTTTCGTGCTCAAAGGTGCGGATCATAATCATATCGACCATTCGCGATAGCACGCGGGCGGAATCTTCAATCGGTTCACCGCGTCCCAGTTGTGTATCGCGGGGCGATAAAAAGATTGCACTACCGCCAAGTTGCGACATTCCTGCTTCAAATGACACTCGTGTTCGAGTTGACGATTTCTCGAAAATCATCCCTAAGACGCGATTGCGAAATGGTTCGTAGCTCGTGCGCGTTGTCAGTGCCGCCTTTTGTTTAATGGCGTCGTCAATAATATCTTTAAGCTCTGACGGGGATAGGTCTAGCAGTGTTAGAAAGTGTCGTAGTGCCATAGGTTTTACTTCGCTTGTTGGAATAGCAGTAGTGGGGCTAGGCGCGTTTAGTTGCGCTAGCCCTTGTAATTACGGTTGTTGAATTACTGCAATTCTAGAATTAAATCGACTACGGTGGAGACGATTTCGCTAGCCTGCGCATCGCTGATAATCAGCGGAGGTAACAATCGAACCGTATTGCCGGCGGTGACATTGATAAGTAGGTTTTTCTCTTTCGCTGCAGCTACCAGTTCGCCGCAGGGCTTATTTAGCTCGATCCCAATCATCAGGCCTTTGCCGCGAATATCTTTGACGATCGCTGTATTGGTTAGGGCTGTTTTGAAAGCTTCGAGCATTGAGTTGCCAAGACTCGCAGCGCGCTCAATGAGTTGCTCGTCTATTAGTGCTTGGGTTGCCGCTAAGGCCGCGTTACACACTAGCGGATTGCCACCGTAGGTTGAACCGTGATTGCCAGGCTGTAATACCTCGGCAGCTTGGCCCTGAGCGAGGCAGGCACCGATAGGTACACCATTGCCAAGCCCCTTCGCCGTAGTGACCACGTCGGGCAAAATGCCGTTGTGTTGGTAGGCAAAAAATTTCCCAGTACGGCCGTTCCCGGTTTGGATTTCATCCAAAATTAGCAGCCAACCCTTTTCGTCGCAAAGTGCGCGCAGTTGGTTGAGGTAATCGCTGGCTGGCACATTCACTCCGCCTTCGCCCTGTATTGGTTCCACCATAACAGCGACGGTGTTGGCGGTACTCGCTTTGCGAATAGCCTCAAGATCGTTATAGGTAACGTGAGTAAACCCTTCTACTAAAGGCTCAAAACCTGCTTTTACCTTGTCATTGCCCGTGGCAGATAGGGTTGCCATGGTGCGACCGTGAAAGCTGCTCACCGTAGTGATCACTTCCGGATTGCTGATACCTTTGCTCTGGCCGTACTTGCGCGCAATTTTTAGCGCGGCCTCGTTGGCTTCTGCACCGGAATTAGAGAAGAATACTTTATCCATTCCCGAGAGTTTTACCAGCAGGGCGCCGAGTGCCTGTTGGGGCTCGATAAGGTAAAGGTTAGAGCAGTGAATTAACTTTTCGGCCTGCTCGCAAATAGCGCGAGTTACGGCAGGATGGTTGTAACCTAACCCGCACACGGCGATACCCGAGAGTGCGTCGAGGTAGCGCTTACCTTCGCTGTCCCACACATAGGCGCCGTCGCCTTTTGTAAGCGTGGTAGTTCTTTCTCCATAAGTATTCATAAGTGCCGACACGGTCATTCAGTGCTCCAAAAACAAAACAGGCAGCGATAGCTGCCTGTACAAGGCGGTCATTCTATAAACAAACATCTGGTTTGTAAAATGCTTGCAGTCGCACCATTTTGGGGACTACTGAGTGAAAATTAGGGTAGCTAATCTGTACGCCTAAAACCGTTCGAAATTTCTACCTTTGCTGGTGCGGTCAGCGCCTTGGGTAGGTTGTTGTAGGCAGTAGAATCGGAAATCGTTACAATGGCCGGCAATACCTGACTAATAAGCTCAGGTTTAGCTAGGCAGCTTAAGTATTGGACAGTAGTCGCAGCACTTATAATGNGTAGNTTTTAATATTTTTACTTTTAACACTCAACAGTACGAGGTTTTATCACTGTGGATATCATGGACACCATTAAGCAGCAAATAGAGCAGAACGCGATCATCCTTTTTATGAAAGGCTCACCCAGTGCCCCGCAGTGTGGTTTTTCCATGAAGGCGTCACAAGCGTTGATGGCTTGTGGAAAGCGTTTTGCTTACGTTGATGTTTTATCTAACCCAGAAATTCGTCAGAACCTTCCTGTTTACGCTAACTGGCCAACATTCCCGCAGCTTTGGGTTAACGGCGAATTGGTCGGTGGTTGCGACATCATTATGGATATGAGCGAGAAAGGCGAGTTGAAGACGCTCGTAGACACCATTGATGACAGTGCAAATGGTTAAAACCTAGTCCATACTTGCACCAAAACGGGGATCGTGAAGGGCTGCTTGGCCCAGCGGCAGGAAAGCCTCTGCCAGCGGTGTGACAGCNCGATTCTCGGCTAACAAGGTAAATCTGACGTGGTCCCCGCTGTATTTTTTAGCGGCCTCAGGGAGAGTGCCCATGCAACTGGTCTTGGCGTCTAAAGAATGCGAAACACCTACGGCGGTGTCTTTGGAGGCCGCCATTCAACATTGCTTAGCGGCATCTGCACAAAGTATTTTCATCCTCGCTACAGATGCTGACGGCTGGGATAAAGACCGAGTTGATCCAGTTTTACAAGCCGTTAAAGTTCCGCTGTTCGGCGGTATTTTCCCAAGAATAATCGTTGCCGGTGAGTGCCGTTCCCAAGGTACGCTAGTTTTGGGTTTGGCGTTNTCCTGCGATGTTGTTATTCTCGATTCTCTTTCTACTCTGAATAGCGCAACGGTTGAGAGATGTTTGCTGTCGGCGGAATCAGAACTGTCAAACGCGAAAACAATCATCACCTTAATTGACGGCTTAGCCAATAATATTGAATTGCTAACCGAGTGCCTCTACGACAATTTAGGTCGTGGAACGGCGATGTTTGGTGGGGGGNGTGGCTCGCTAAGTTTTGAGCGCCAGCCAGCACTGTTTAGTAATAGAGGTCTTATCGCTGACGCTGCGGTATTGGCCGCTTTTGACATTCGGCACTCAGCGGGCGTTCGCCATGGCTGGGAAATCCTCGATGGCCCCTACCTTGTTACAGGTTCAACTGCGAACATCCTGAGTACCTTAAATTACGTGCCGGCCTATGAAGTCTATCGCGCAGAAGTTGAACGCCATTCAACATTACGGTTTGCGGAGCAGGATTTTTTTGAAATTGCTAAAAATTATCCGTTGGGTATTTTAGGGCCTGATGGCGATATTGTGGTGCGAGACCCGTTGCGAGCAGAAGGAAACAATCTTATCTGCGTTGGTGAAATCCCTCAAAATACGACGGTTTATATTCTCGAAAGTGATCGTCAGCGACTGGTTAATTCTGCTGCCGATGCGGCTGCCTATGCGATCAATTCTTGCCGCAAGGACAATCGCAATGATTCGGCCAATGNTACGACAGTTATTTTTGATTGTATTAGCCGTTGTTTGTTTATGGGGGAGAGTTTTCATGAGGAGTTGGAAGCTATTATTGCGCAGCTAGATCCTGAAAGCATAGCGTTTGGAGCGCTTACGATTGGCGAGATAAGCACGAGCCGTAATGGCGCGATACATCTTCTAAATAAATCTACGGTTATCGCGGTGTTTTAACATGAAAAATACTCTGCAGCTAATTTCTATTCAGCATGAATTAGGTATGGCGATAGGGTTGAACTTGCTGTTGCGGCCAATGTTAAAACACTTTTCTAGAGTGTGTATGCGGCGTTTAGGTTTAGCGGAAATACACGCGTACTTTTATAGCAGCGAACGTCAGACGGTAAACTTGTCGGTACAGGCCGATGATGAGCTGCTGACATCTTTCTTAAATTTACCTGTTACTGAGTTCGGTTTAGATCAAAGCATCATTAACGATACGTTTAGTAAGTTGCGCGCTGCAAATTCCAGTTATAGCGTACACCAGCGTACCCCCTCAGCGAATACTGATTCTGAGTACGTGTATTTTTTTAATTTAGGCGATTTTGGCTTACTTTCATTACATCGAATGCAGCAACCGCTTGATCAGACTATTTTGAATTTGTTAGTCCCCATCGTTCAACGATTAACGGTCAGTTGTCAGGCCTCAATTGAGCACGAACAACTCCTTCAAGCTATAGCTGCGCGGGATAAAGCGGAACAGCAAATACGTTTCCAACTAAATCACGATGAACTCACCCAGTTGCCTAATCGCCGTTTGCTGCTCAAACACCTGCAAACGGCTATTGACCATGCTGCGGCTACTGAAAAGATGGGGGCGGTACTTTTTGTCGATTTGGATCGTTTTAAGTCAGTCAACGATACGCTTGGTCATGCCGTTGGTGATGCACTTTTTATGTGCAGTAGCGAACGCGCTGGTGTCTGTGGTTGGCCGTAAGCATTTTGTTGGGCGTTTAAGTGGTGATGAATTTGTCGTTATTTTAACGCCAGAGCGCTGTAGCGATGCGGACGCCAAAGTGTGCCTGCGGAAGATATTGCAGCAAGTTCAGCAAGTCTTTATTTTGCCTATCAAAGCAAATGAGCACCTTTTGCAGATAACTCCAAGCATCGGTGTTGAATTTTTATCCTNAGGTCGCTATGGATGCCGATGCCGTTTTTGCGCAATGCGGATGCGGCGATGTATATTGCAAAATCTCGCGGCCCTAATCAATTTGTTATTTATGATCGCAGTATGTCGGAAGAATTAGAACGACGCCTGGAGATAGAAAAGCAGTTGCAGGTTGACGTGAAGCGTTGTGACCAGTTTTATCTAGTCTATCAACCACAATATACAGACGCGGGTACNTGCGTAGGTGCCGAAGTACTGGTTCGCTGGTATCACGCAGACTGTTCGCCAGCAGTGTTTATTCCCGTTGCAGAAGAAACCGGGTTGATTTTAGAGTTAGGTTTCTGGATTTTAACGGAAGCCTGTAATCATTTGCGTGAAATGGAAGTGCGCGGAATTATTGATAATGACTTTGAGAAACTGTCGGTTAATGTAAGTGCCGTACAGTTTAATCAGCCTCGTTTTGTCGAGGAGGTGATTGGCATTATCAATGCCACTGGGGTGTCGGCGAACTTGCTGGGAATAGAATTAACCGAGAGTGCGTTAATTAAAAACACCGAGGATATGGTGACTAAAATTGCACGGCTGTCAGCTTTGGGAATTCATATCTCTATTGATGATTTCGGTACCGGTTATTCATCACTGGCATATTTGAGCCGCTTTCCGGTTGATTCGTTAAAAATAGATCAAGTGTTCGTACGAGATTTACATAGTGACGCAGGTAACCGTGCGGTAGTGGAAACCATTATTGCACTAGGGCAAAGCTTGGGTATTTCGATAGTTGCCGAAGGTGTCGAGACAGAAGAAGAAAAACGGGCGTTAGTGCAAGCTGGTTGTATGTTATTTCAGGGGTACTTATTTAGCCGTCCGTTGGCTCACCAAGATTTTGTAACGTTATTGGAAAATGGATCAGGCGCAGNTAGCGCCATACCTAATTTAAGTGGATCGCGCTAGTGCTACGGATTGTCGTTCGACAAGCGAGGGTACGAATAAGTGTGTTTTGGTTGCCGTTTGGTTTCCGCCTTGACTTAATTCTATCGCTAGATTAGCTGCGTAACTTGCCATTTCTTCAATTGGGTATTCCATTGTTGTTAAGTTGGGGCGACAGGCTTTACTTACATATAGATTATCGAAACCAACNACAGATACCTCTCCAGGCACATCTATTCCAGCGTCTTGTAGGGCGTTCATCGCTCCTACTGCCATTAAATCGTTATAGGCAATCAGAGCGGTAAATTTACAACCCTTTTCCAGCAATGCTTTTACGGCATCTTCGCCGCCGCGCATATTAGCGGTGGCCGATTCGATATTGTGTTTGGCGAGTTCTAAACCTGCTTCCGCTAAGGCTTTGGTTACGCCGTTTAAGCGTGTGGCGGGGTCGTTGTTGGCGTAGATGCTGGTGACCACGGCTATATCCTTATGGCCGTGACTGAGTAGATATTCGGTAATTTTCCGTGCCCCGGCTTCGTTGTCCAGCCACACGCAACGATTTGCCAATTGCGGTATAAATCGGTTGATAATAACGAGGCCGGGAATATCTTTCGCTAATTTAATAAGTGTCTCTTCGTCGGAATATTCGCTATGCAAAACAATAGCATCGCAGCTGTGCTCGCGTAGCGAGTAGATAGCGTCCAGTTCGGATTGCGTTTCGTACAAGGAGTTGCTCATTAGGAGTTTAAAGTTTTTTGCGCGCGCGGTGGTTTCGGCTCCGGCAGCTAAACAGCCGAAAAATGTCATCGACAGCTTTGGTGTGACAACTCCGATGGTTTCACTACTCTTGCTAACCAGCGCGCGCGCATTGCTATTGGGGCGGTAACCGAGTTCGGTAATTACTTTTTTAACCCGCGCACGGCAGGCGTCACCAACTTGGCCGCCGTCGTGAACAACGCGGGAGACTGTTGCTGTGGAGACGCCAGCAACGCGGGCGACATCTTTAATTGTTACCATAACTAAGAAAATTTCACTGTAGGGCTAAAAATTAGCGTTAACACAGGTTGTTGAGCCAGGCTCCCAGATTTGTGTAACCATTGCTCGGTGGCGTTGGTAATACACTAACAGAAGCCAAGGCAGCGCACTAAATACAAATGTACCTACCACTAAAATAATACGCATTTGCAACAATGTTGTTGCTGGTTGCGGTTCTGTAAGCAAGGCATCGAATGCCATGAGCTTTAAACTTATTCCTGCCAATAATAGCGCCGCTAGGCTGCTAATACTGAGGGTCCAATTGTGTACTGATGCGAATAAGCCGGCGCGGTTTTGTTGATGTGTTGCGGTATGTTTCGCACTGATATCAGCCATCATAGCCGGTACTAGCACTACCATAGCCGACCAGATTGCACTGCAAAAAACAGCATCGACGACAATGCTGTAACCCGCGCCGGGGGTAAATATAAACCATTTTGCCAGCGCACCTAACATAGTTAACAGGTATACCGCTTTCAGTGTTGTTAGCTTGCCCCACTTTTTGGCGGCATAACTGATGATTGGAAGGTAAATTATGCTCATCAATGCATAGGCGGTGGAGAGCACGGCTTTGGCTGCGGCCGCCTCGGCTAGATTACTATCGAATACAAAATAGACCAGCAGGTAGTAGTCCATGCTAGCGGCGTAAGCTGCGCCACCCATTTGTAAAATGATAAGTGCAATCAATAGTTTAATTGCCGGTTGTTGGGCTACAGCAGTTAAGCTCGCTTGCAGACGTTGTTTGAGCGGTTGGTGGTATAAGGCCGGCGACGTTTTGTACGCGCTGGATCCTTCTTGTGTTAGGGCCTTAGTTATCAAGGGAACACGTACAACCAGCGCCGGAATTATCCCGATTAAGAAAAACACAGCCAAGCCGAGCAGCCCGCCAACCCAGCGCACACCCTGAGTAAGGCTAGTGAAAATACTAAGTTGCGCTAGCGGAAAAACCCATTGATAAATCAGCGAGCCGAATTTTAGAAAATAAGCCGTAAACGCCATTAGCTCGGTGCGTTTATCTGAGTTGTCCGACATCTCATAGGTAAGGCCGGTGAGAGGGACTGTGTAAAATGCATTGGCGATATAAAACAGCATGGCACCGCCGGAAAAATAAGCCAGTTGTGCAACACCGTTCCAGTTGACCGGCACCATCCATATTGAGCTGTAACTAAGCCCTAAGGCAGCTGCGGCGCAAAAAATATAAGGGCGCCTAGGGCCCCAGCGTGAATGGGTGTGGTCAGATAGGTAGCCCGCCAAAGGCGCAAACAGAGCGCCAATAAGAATTGGTAGCGCCATGGCGACGCTCAACCAAAACGGATCAACTCCGAGGGTCATTTGGTAGTAGGGCACGGCGAGAATGGGAATGCCTTGCCCCGCAAAAAATACACTAAAGTAACCTAGGCCTAGTGCAACTCTAGGCAGATTGTTGCTG
>Ga0065722_101214_pt1 | contig 19799 bp, 13 predicted proteins | sample BansetMetagenome_FD_59109 | JGI IMG/M metagenome (GOLD analysis project Ga0065722, IMG submission 59109) | Bankia setacea gill microbial communities from Puget Sound, Washington, USA - Caecum Enriched | ecosystem: Host-associated > Mollusca > Digestive system > Ceca | place: United States... | reverse complement strand
CGCAAATAAAGGTTAATGCCGACACCACGTCGACATACCCTTCGCGAGCAGTGTCAGCCAAGCTATTTTTATGCACTTAGCCCGACTTAAACTAAAAAAGTTCGTAAGATTGAGCATATCAGAAACAAAAAGTGCGCTATTTTAACGCACTTTAGAGGGCTATTTAGCTGGGCCGCACATTTCTGGCCACTCCACTGCACCCAAATAGCACCATAACGTTAATTCGAGGTCAATAAAGGCAGGAAATATACCATAATTACCACCAGTGTACGGGCGCATCTCCCGCAATTAGCCCAAGACCACAGGCAAACGTCTGGGTATTTGCGGGACTTGGCTACTGGACAAGCTAGATCGAGAGAGTAGAATGGCGCCTTTCGCGAATCACTGCCTCCAGGGCTAAAACCGTCTAAAAACAACAAATCGGACACGATACTAATGCAAGAATTTACACCCCAAGCTTCCTATACTCGAGAAGAACTCATCTCTTGCGGACAGGGCGAACTGTTCGGCCCAGGCAACGCGCAACTTCCAGTGCCAAACATGCTGATGCTAGATCGCATTGCTCACATAAGCCAAACCGGTGGTGAATATGGAAAAGGTGAGATTATTGCTGAGTTAGATATCAACCCTGATTTATGGTTTTTTGGCTGCCACTTCCCCGGCGACCCTGTAATGCCCGGCTGCTTGGGCCTAGATGCTATGTGGCAACTGGTCGGCTTTTTCTTAGCTTGGAAGGGTAATCAAGGTCGTGGCCGCGCTTTAGGCTCTGGTGAAGTTAAATTTACCGGCCAAATTTTGCCTACCGCAAAGAAAGTGACTTACCACATTCAACTAAAGCGAGTGATAGAGCGCAAGTTGGTAAATGGGGATTGCCGACGGCCGGGTTGCAGTGGATGGCAAAGAAATTTACTTCGCCAAAGATCTACGCGTCGGCTTGTTCACTAATACCGAAACTTTTTAACTCGCCCGCCATCACAGAGGCAGACAACCGTTCAGCTGTGGCATAATTGCCCCCCACACGGCGCGCTGAGCGGTGTTAACAATAAAGAGGAAAGCTATGAAACGCGTTGTAGTTACTGGCATGGGCGTTGTATCGTGCATCGGCAATGACGTAGAGACTGTTCTGAACTCGCTGAAAGCGGGTAAGTCTGGCGTCACAACTAACGAATCCTACCAAGAGCACGGTTTCCGCAGTACCGTATCCGGCTCGGTAAATATTGATTTAAGTGAGCACATCGACCGCAAGGTATTGCGTTTTATGGGTGATGCAGCGGGCTTCACCTATGTCGCCATGGAGCAGGCCATTAAAGATTCAGGCCTCAGCGCAACAGAAGTTTCAAACGAGCGCACCGGCATTATCGTTGGCTCCGGTGGCGCGTCAACTCGCAGCGTTGTAGAGTCCGCCGACATTATTCGTGATCGCGGCGTTAAGCGTGCGGGCCCATATCGTGTTACCCAAACCATGGGCAGTACCACCTCCGCTTGCCTAGCAACCCCCTTTAAAATCAAAGGCGTCAACTACTCTATATCGTCCGCATGTGCGACCAGCGCACACTGCGTCGGCAATGCCATGGAGCTGATTCAGCTCGGTAAGCAGGATGTCGTGTTCGCTGGCGGCGGCGAAGANGAGCACTGGACCTTAACCGGCCTGTTCGATGCTATGGGTGCGCTTTCAACAAAATATAACGACACCCCAGAGTCGGCATCACGCCCTTACGATGCTAGTCGTGATGGCTTTGTCATTGCTGGCGGCGGTGGCTGTCTGGTAATTGAGTCGCTCGACCACGCCCTCGCTCGCGGCGCTAAGATTTACGGTGAGCTTGTTGGCTATGGCGCCACCTCAGATGGTTACGACATGGTTGCCCCTTCGGGCGAAGGCGCTGCACGCTGCATGCGTATGGCGATGGCCGATATTAAAGGTGAAATCGACTACATCAACTCACACGGCACCAGCACGCCAGTTGGCGATCTGGCAGAACTTAAAGCGATACGAGAAGTATTTGGTGCTAGCAAAGTTCCAAACATTAGCTCAACCAAATCGCTTACTGGCCACTCACTTGGCGCTACTGGTGTTCAGGAAGCCATCTACACCTTGCTGATGATGAAACATGGCTTCGTGGCAGGCTCATCCAACATCACCACCCTCGATCCAGAGGCTGAAGGGCTGCCGATTCTCCGCAAAGCTCAAGACGCCAATATAAACGTGGCACTATCCAACTCATTTGGCTTTGGCGGCACCAACGCAACACTCGCTTTTCAGCGTTATGAAGGTTAAGGCTAGCAACCAAAGATTTTACTTTGGCTAGACACAAAAAAAGCGCNTAAGGCGCTTTTTTTGTGTCTTACGTACACGTCAACTTAACGAGCAACCCTGCGTAGATCCGGTAGCATGCCTCGCCCATGAAGCCAGCGGCGAACTATTGTCTTAAAAACCAACCCGCCATGTCGGCAGCTGTATGCCAAAATTATCAGTACAGCGAGCACCAATGATATGAGCATTGCCCCGCAACAAACGACCCTCATCTCGACCAGCGATTATCTCTGGCATTGGNAACTCCAACGAGGTCTCAGCATTTATATTGCGCACAGTAGCATCGACAAACTCGGCCTCAGTGCAGGTGTCCGCGCTGTGCAAGTGAAACACACCCCAATTTTCCGCCCCACAAAAAATCTGCTGTAACATTGCCGTTAAACTGCGAATCGCAAAATCCGTCGACACCAAGCCTAACTTGTGGTGATCCGAAGCGGCTGCTAACTGTCCGCTCAGTAACGGAGAGGCAATATGATTCAACAAGCAATCACCCGCTTCATCCAACACCCATGGCAGTCGCAACACGATACTATGATCGAGCTTAAGTGCCGCCTGCTCACAACGATAAAAGCGTTTAGCGTTGTCGTGATCCAGCTCTGGCGGCGTAGATTCTAACGCTGAACCTTGCTGATACCCCTCACCAAAAAGCACAAACGATGAACACAAGAGCAGCGGGATACTTTTAGTTTGACATTGAAGAGCCAAAACCTTTGCTCGCTCAACGTCCCGCTCACTGCAGTGGCGCGACCGCTCGGGGAACTGCACCACAGCACTAGGAGACTTTTCGTTAAATAAACTACTAACAGCAGCGGCATCTCGCCAATCAAACACATCGCTCGCGGGGATAATCAAAGAATAGGGGTAATCCTCCATGGCACGAATGAAAGCCTGAGCAAGATCAGCTTCTGCGCCACACACCAAAATTCTGAAACTCAAAAGAACCCCCTATTGCACATCACCCTTGTCGATAACTAGAACGGGATGTCATCGTCAAAGTCATCCATTGCTGGCGGTGCTGATTGTGCGGGCGCGGGAGAAGACTGCTGAGGCCGTGCGGCTGCCTGCTGTGGGTTTCCCTGTTGCGGGCTTGGAGCACCGCCACCAAAGTTGCTACCACCAGACTGCGGGTTATAGCCCTGGCCTTGACCGTCACCCTGGCGAGAATCCAGCATCTGCATTTCATTCGCGACAATTTCAGTGGTGTACTGATCAACGCCCTGCTGATTTTGCCATTTACGTGTTCGCAAAGATCCCTCAACGTAAACCTTAGAGCCTTTACGCAGGTACTCTCCTGCAATCTCGCCCAAGCGATTAAAAAATACTACACGATGCCATTCAGTGCGCTCTTGTGGCTGTCCGGTATTCTTATCCTTCCAACTTTCAGACGTGGCGATACTTATATTCGTGACCGCTCCGCCAGACGGCATATATTTGGTTTCTGGATCTTGCCCTACGTTCCCGACTAGGATTACTTTATTCACGCCTCTGCTGGCCACATCAATCTCCTCAAATACTTATCTATTGTCGTTTGTGCCCGATTCTAAACAGTTTTACGGCGGGCTCATAGCTCTGTTATCAGCGAACCTGTTAGCCACCGACTAATTTTTTCAATTCAAGCTCATCGAGGACTGATTTATCCACTTTCAAATAGATTAACCCATCATCCTCCGCGAGCAATGCCTCCTCAACCCCCACAACCCTAAGCAGCACATTCGTACCCGGAAATGAATCACCAGCAGGAAGGCAAAGGCTACTCAAGTGGCGCGGGCGAGGCATACTCGTCGCCACTAGCAGCCACAACAAAACAAACGCGCCAGCCGCAGAGAAAACAACCGTAAGGGAATAATTCTGTAACAGCCAACCGCCACAGGCGCCACCACAAAAGGCCCCCAAAAACTGGCTAGTAGAATACAGGCCCATGGCAGTGCCTTTGCCGCCAGCAGGTGCAAGCTTGCTAACCAACGACGGCAGCGACGCCTCAAGTAAATTAAATGCGGTGAAAAACACCAGCAACAAGGCCAAGCCGTAAACCACCGAATTAACGGCTTGAGCCAACAAAATAAGGCTCAACGCTAAAACCGCAATAGCACCAACAAAAACAGGCTTTAACTTGCGCTTGCGCTCCGCCACGATAATAAACGGGAGCATCAGAATGAACGCAACCACCAGCATGCCAAGATACACCAACCAATGATCATCCCGAGCAATAGTAAACGACTGCTCTAGGAGTTGAGGTACAGCCACAAAGCTAGCCATCAACACCGCATGCAGGGAGAAAATCCCCCAATTTAAGCGCAGCAAATCAAGGTTCTTAGCTGTACTAATGATTAACGCAGGGATAGCGCCGGACTCTCGGTGCGAAGCGGCCGCAGCACGCGGCGGGGTTGGCACAACTAGAAGTAATACGGCAATACCTAGCAAAGCGAGAAATGCCGAAAGCGAAAACACCCCGGACAAACCCGCTACCGCGGCTACCGCTGGACCGACAATCATCGCCACCGAAAATGACAAGCCTATCGAAGCCCCGATTGCCGCCATAGCCTTNGTACGATTTTGTTCTGACGTAAGGTCGGCTACCATCGCCATAATGGCGCTGGCAATAGCACCACAACCTTGCAAGGCACGACCAAAANCNAACCCTTCAATAGATGTCGATAGCGCAGCGATTACACTACCAAGTGCGAAAACAATGAGGCCGCCAATAATAACGGGCTTGCGCCCAAGCAGGTCTGACAACAGCCCCATGGGAATCTGAAATAAAGCTTGAGTGAGGCCGTAAACCCCGAGCGCCACTCCCAACAGAAAAGGTGTCGCCCCAGTATAATTAGAGCCGTACAGCATCAGTACCGGCAGCACCATAAAGAGCCCGAGCATTCGAAAGGCGTAGAGTAACGCCAATGACCCCACAGTCTTTGTTTCTGACGCCAAAGCGCAGTCTCCCAATTAAAAAGAGGGCGATTCTAACAGGCATCTACGGCGCGCGACACTACCACACCAAGAAACTCATACTTTGCCATAACGACTATCTTCGGAGGGGCACTTTTGGCGCCTAAATCAACCATAATTCATACGTACACGCGCCTTACCACCAACTTAAGGATGAATTTTTTTAAATAGTCAAGTGCAATTAATCATCCTTTTGGGTACTAATCCTGCGAATATAAGATACAATATCTAATGATCCCTGCTTCGTTGTTTCTCGAGTTAGGCATGCGGAGATAGAATCTTCTGCAATCGCCGGGCTTGAATCAAATTGTTGTCGATACTTGGGGAAGGTAATTACTTATTCGCATCGCATCGCAGATAAAGGCTTCGGTCCAACTGCTGCTTGCAAAACTTCAGGTAAACACGTGTCCAATACCGAAACTGACGCTACGTCACCCAACAAGCATATCGCGCTTTTTTCCGCCAACTCCAGCCTGCAGACAGGCCTGTTAGCTAAGCTTATAGGTGAAGAGCTACAGCTCACTTGTACTGTATGTAAAAATCTTGCCGGTGTTCCCGAGGATGTCGATGTATTGCTAATCGATTGCAATAACGAAGACCTAGAAACATTAAGTGTCTATGTACGTGATATACACGAAAAATTCCCCGATGTTACGGCAGCACTATTAAACGCAGAATATGAAAGCGAACAAGAAATGTTGCTTGACTGGCCATGCGTATCCGGACTGTTCTATATCGACTCTGAGCAGGAACAACTTATTCGCGGATTGCGCCGTTTGCTTGAAGGCGATTTCTGGGTTCCACGTCGCCTACTTCATACATTCTTGGATAAAAATCGCAAAGCGCCTTCAAATCTCAAGCGTCCAAATGTAAAGCTCACCAAGCGCGAGCGTCAGATTTTAAAACTGATTAAAGACGGTGCCACAAACGCCGATATATCGACCTCATTATCAGTTAGCGAACACACGGTCAAAAGCCACCTATACAACGTTTACAAAAAAATCGGGGTTCGCAACCGTCTCGAAGCCAGCAACTGGGTGCGGGATATGGACAACCTAGAAGGCTAATACCCCTACTATCTTTGCCGTAGTTACCGCTACGGCAAACTTCCCTCCCCACATAGCCCCATTTCCATAAAATAAACGTATACTACAGCGCTCGCTGCTCGGCCAATCAAGGCCGTTACTTCCGACCCGCTGACGTTTATCAGGTCTTTACTGTGGAAAATATTGTTGTACGTGGGGCTAGAACTCACAACCTTAAAAATATCGATCTCGACCTACCCCGGGACAAGCTAATTGTTATCACGGGGTTATCCGGCTCGGGCAAGTCATCTCTAGCATTCGATACCCTATACGCGGAAGGGCAACGTCGTTACGTTGAGTCCCTATCGACTTACGCGCGTCAATTTCTATCGATGATGGAAAAGCCGGATGTCGATCACATCGAAGGCTTAAGCCCCGCTATATCCATCGAACAAAAATCAACCTCGCACAACCCGCGTTCAACAGTCGGCACAATTACCGAAATTTACGACTACTTGCGACTACTGTTCGCTAGAGTAGGAGAGCCTCGCTGCCCAGAGCATGACGAACCACTATCAGCACAAACTGTCTCACAAATGGTAGACCAGATTTTAAAGTTACCGGAAGGCAGCAAGGTCATGCTGCTGGCGCCAATTATTCGCGGCCGCAAAGGTGAGCACCTACATGTCTTCGACAGTCTTCGCCGCGATGGNTTTATACGCGTGCGTATCGATGGGCGCGTCGTTGACCTAGACGATATTCCCGACCTCGACAAAAAGAAAAAGCACACGATTGAAGCTGTTGTAGATCGCTTCAAAGTACGCGACGACATTAAATTACGCCTTGCAGAATCATTTGAAACCGCCATTCAGCTAGCCGATGGCATTGTTATTGTTGCCGATATGGACGGCGTCCACGCGGACCAAGTATTCTCGGCGCGCCACGCTTGCCCTGTCTGCGACTACTCCTTAGCAGAGCTAGAGCCTCGACTATTTTCGTTTAATAGCCCAGCCGGCGCTTGTGGCGGCTGTGATGGTTTAGGTGTTAAGCAGTTTTTTTCAGAAAGCAAAATAGTTCAGTACCCAGACTCGTCGCTCTCGGAGGGCGCAATTCGAGGCTGGGATAAACGCAGCCTATATTACTTCCACATGCTTAAATCGCTCGCAACACACTACGGCTTCGACCTAGATAAGCCTTGGAATAAGCTGGCAAAAAAATACCGCGATGTGATCTTATTTGGTTCGGGCACAACGCAAATCGATTTCAGTTATGTGAATGACCGCGGTGACACCTATTCACGCAAACATGTATTTGAAGGCGTTGTACCCAACATGGAGCGCCGCTATCACGATACAGATTCAAACTCTGTACGCGAAGAACTCGCCAAATTTTTATTGACACAAAAGTGCCCTGACTGCGGCGGAGCACGCCTTAAAAAAGACGCTCGCCACGTATTTATCGACAACCGAAACTTACCTGACATCACAGAATTACCCGTAAGCGACGCATTTGACTATTTCCAGCAACTTACCTTCGCTGGTTCGAAAGCTGAAATTGCCGATAAGATTTTGAAAGAATTACGTGACCGCTTTCGCTTCTTAGTAGATGTCGGCCTCAACTATCTTTCACTCAACCGCAGCGCCGACACACTATCAGGTGGTGAAGCACAACGCATACGACTCGCCAGTCAGATCGGCGCCGGCTTAGTAGGCGTCATGTATATTCTCGACGAACCATCGATCGGCCTACACCAACGAGACAATGAACGCCTATTGCGAACGCTCACTCATTTGCGCGATCTTGGCAACACAGTGATTGTTGTCGAGCACGATGAAGATGCAATTCGTAGTGCAGACTATATTGTCGATATTGGTCCGGGCGCGGGTGTTCATGGCGGCGAAGTTGTTGCCGCTGGTACCTATAAACAAATCATTAAAGCTAAGAATTCGTCCACCGCCGATTACCTTTCTGGACGAAAATTTATTCCGGTTCCCAAGCACCGAAACGTTCCCGACCCAGAAAAACAAATTAGTTTTAAGTGGCGCTACAGGAAATAACCTAAAGAATGTTTCACTCTCAATACCCTTCGGATTAATGACCTGTGTAACCGGTGTTTCTGGCTCAGGTAAATCAACATTAATTAATGGTACGCTCTACCCTTTGGCGGCGACAGCGCTAAATGGCGCGACCACCCTTACGGCGGCACCCTATAAAGATGTTAAAGGTATGGAGCTGTTTGATAAGTGCGTGGACATCGACCAAAGTCCGATTGGCCGAACACCGCGTTCCAACCCAGCAACCTACACCGGCATCTTCACCCCAATTCGCGATATTTTTGCCGGCACACAAGAAGCACGTTCACGCGGGTATAAAGTTGGCCGCTTTAGTTTTAATGTTAAAGGTGGNCGCTGTGAAGCCTGTCAAGGCGACGGCGTTGTAAAAGTAGAAATGCATTTCTTACCTGATGTATATGTTCCCTGCGACATCTGCAAAGGCAAACGCTACAACCGCGAAACCCTCGAAATAAAATTTAAGGGTAAAAATATTCATGAATGCTTAGAAATGACCGTAGAAGATGCGCGAGTATTTTTCGACGCTATCCCTAGCATCGCTAAAAAGTTACAAACGCTTATGGATGTAGGCCTTTCCTACATTCGCTTGGGGCAAGCCGCCACAACGCTTTCCGGCGGAGAAGCGCAAAGAGTAAAACTTAGCCGAGAATTATCCAAACGCGATACCGGCAAGACGCTCTACATCTTGGACGAACCGACTACAGGCCTACACTTTCACGATATACAGCAACTGTTAAACGTTCTACACCGGCTTCGCGATCACGGCAACACGGTTGTTGTTATCGAGCACAACTTGGACGTTATTAAAACTGCGGATTGGATTGTTGATTTAGGGCCTGAGGGAGGAAGTGGTGGTGGCACAATCATCGCGGAAGGTACGCCGGAGCAGGTCGCCAAACAAAAAGTGTCGCATACTGGCTCGTTCTTAAAACAACTTCTAGCGAAAAAATAAAAACTACAAGAGCTAAGATTTAAACCTTAGCCCGTAGCTTAAATTAATTAGCCCTTAACGTAGCTCGATAACGCGGCGGCCGGAACGTTCCAATTCTTCCACGCCGCGTTTAAATGAAGGGATGCTCATAAACAAACGATCGAAGCTGCCATCCTCAATTGCCCGCATCAAACCTAACTCAATTCGCTCTGCCAAAGCCGTATTGTTCTTTCGCACAAAAAAATAATACGGCGCGGGGTAATGCAACATCACATAAGGNTCAACAACGATATCTTGATCTGTATGCAGCGCAACCTCTCCCCANACTTCATGAAGGCCACGCGGAAAATAATCAAATCGTTTGCTCGTCAACATAGCAAATAGCAATTCGTAATTCGATGTATTTACCACAGGCAATTTATTGCGTCTGAATACGTCGGCATCCGGCCAACTTGTGCCCAAACCAGCCCTAAACTTTGCCAAATCGTCCATCGACTTAACGTGCTTTAGGATATCTCTGTTTTCCGCCTGAACTAGAAATACTTTGTAACTATTTAAGTTTTTCAGAAGAGGAATTTCAATCGCCCGCACGCGGCTCTCACGATCGTCGCTGCTCATATTCCACAGCAGATCGACCAAGCCATCACGTTTTTCCAACTCTTTAAACAGCCGTGCAGATGAGAGTATTTTGGGGTAGAAGCGCAATTCGAAATCACCGTGAGTTTTTCGGGTTTTCTCGAGCGCCAAATCTAGAAGTTGTGGGTAATATTGTGCATGCCCAGTAGAAGAAGCTTCAATCGGCGGCAATGTTAATCGCAACACCTCTGGAGCAGGAATAGATTCCGCAGATAAAGGACCAGCAGAGAAAAAGCCGAGCAAAGCAATGAAAAACGTCGCAATATCAGCCACAAGCGATCGCCGCCAACAGCTTTCATGAAACGTTCGGTTAGATAAGGTCATAGTAATAGTGCAGAGCAAGGCGGAAGAAACAATAGGTTAAGCTACATAATAAAATATGTGCCGAATTATCGCATAGCCAGCTACACACCGATACAGCCATCGAACTAAGCGCTCCGTTGTGGCGCGGGGGAACAGCGCTTTAAAAAAAGTAGAGGTGACAATAGTAAACCGCAACTTACGCGCCAGCGAGCTACTTTCTCGCGCCATGATAAAGCTGATCAATGTAAGATGTAGCGCTGTCCTGCCAAGTAAAACGCACCTCAGATGCGCATTTGGCGATTTGGCGATAATGCTCATTGTCGTGCTGAAACATATTCAGCGATGTTGTAAATTCACTAATCATATTTTGAGCTTGCTCGCGTACACCCTCACCACCGAAACAAAACCCGGTTTTATGATGATCAACTGTGTCTTTTAAACCACCGACACAACTTACTAAACAAGGCTGCCCCGCTCGCATCGCCAGCATTTGACTAATACCACAGGGTTCAAATGAGCTGGGCATTAAAAATAAGTCACCATACCGATAAAGCATTTGCGACAAATCATCCGAATAGCCATTACAGAAAATAAAATTACTATAGTCGCCACTTACTTTAACAAAAAATGCTTCCATGCTGGCGTCGCCGCTGCCCAACATAATGAATTGCCCCGCATCGCCAAGTGACTCTAACAATTGTTCGAGTGCCGTTTTGCCATTAATCCGGGTCATAAGCAAACGCGTTTTTTGTTCGGTAATTCTTCCTACCGAGGTAAGCGTAAATCCACGGCTCTTCTTTACACCCCATTGCTGAAGACGCTTTTCGGCTAACCAATGGGCACTTGCCAATACCGGCGAACGGCTGGCCCATTTGAGCAAACAGCTCTGCGCCAGTTCGACAACTTTCTTTTTCGCCGGCGCCGCGATACGAACCCCCTTAGGATACTCGCAGCCATTGATGATGCCGCAAAGGCGCCCCTGTTCGGACCGCAACTGTAAATCTCGCTCTAAGCCCTCACCACCATAGTGACCCAGCCGGTGATCACTCGCATGTAAAATTTCACGAGCGTAAGTGGGTGATACGGTATGCACCATGTCAGCAAGTCGAATCGCGGCTCGCATCGGATTAATACAGTGGGTAAGTTTCGGGTCACAAATCTCTGCGGCGTCATACTGAAGCTCTGGATACCAAGCTTGGAAAGCAGACGGATCACCAGAGAAAGGTCGCACACCCTGCATCGCCAAGTTGTGGATGGTAAATACTGTGGTGATACTTTTGAGTAAATGTAACGCTGGGTCAAAACGAATCTGAATTAACAAGAAGGCGCTGTGCCAATCGTGACAATGCAAGACATCGGGAATTGGCAGAAATCCTGCTACCAGCGCTTGCGTTACCGCGGAGCAAAAGAACGCGTATTTTGTCGCGTCAGTTGCAAAGGGGCGAGAGGGAGGATCATTGCAATAGACCGACTCCCCGGACGGTGCAAATGCTTGATGGTGCAAGATATACTGGCTAGACCCGCCGTGCANNCCAGGGACTTTGAGCAGCGTAACCTCGCGCTCTTCACCGGAGAATAAAACGNNAAAACTGCCGCAGTTCTCAAGCCCCGGTAATCTAGCCAAAAAGACCATACGAGGGAACAACGACATCAACATCCAAACCCTCAGCTACCAGAGCCGGCGGGAGGTCTCTCAAAACGTCACCAACGCCTCCAATTTTAGCGCCGGGTAAGGCGTCATTTTCCGCGGCAATCATTTAAAATTACTTTTTTTTCGAATTCATATTATTCTGCTAAATACTGGAGTTTGAATGATAAATTGCCTGCTTAGGGTGCAGGCAATTTATTCGCTCTTATCTTTAAATGGTCGTTAAGGTTTCTAAAAAACCCGCGTTACTGCGGTCGATGCTGCCCCAGCATCTCTCGCGTCACTAACACCACACCTTTTTTAGTAACTCGAAAACCACGTGCAATATCGTGTTCATGATCATGTCCAATAATCATTCCATCCGGAATAATGCAGGAACTATCTATAATGGCTTTCTTTATTTTCGCATTCCGATGAATTTCCACTTCAGGCAGAATTACTGACTCTTCAACGGTAGAGTATGAGTGGATATGAACGTTTGAGAACAACAAGGAGTTTTTAACCGTTCCGCCAGAAATAACACAACCGCCAGACACCATAGAGTCAACCGCATAGCCGCGTCGATCATCGTCATCAAATACAAACTTCGCCGGTGGCAGGTGCTGCTGATAAGTCCAAATCGGCCAATCGTTGTTGTACAGGCTGAGTTGTGGTGAGGGCGAAACAAGCTCCATGTTTGCTTCCCAAAATGAATCCAGCGTTCCAACATCCCGCCAATAGGAAGGTACATCGGTTTCGTGATCTCGAAAACGATATGCACGTATATTGTGGGTATCAATAATATCGGGAATAATATTCTTCCCAAAATCGTGTTCTGAATCGGGGTTTTCTGCATCTTTGCGCAACTGGTCGAATAGGAACTCAGTATTAAAAATATAATTACCCATCGATGCTAAAGTCATCCCAGGATGATCGGCTAGCTCCGTTGGATGCTTTGGCTTTTCAGAAAACTTCATGATGCGGTTTTCTGAATCTACAGTCATAACACCAAACGACCCAGCAGCTTCTTCAATCGGTACCTCAATACAGGAAACCGTTAAATCCGCTCCAGACTCAACGTGATACGCCAACATTGAACCGTAGTCCATTTGATATACATGATCGCCAGACAGCACCATTACATACTTGGGCGACTCCGCCTGAATAATATCAAGATTCTGATAAATTGCATCGGCGGTACCTTGATACCAGTTGGGAGAATAACGCTGAGATGCCGGCAGCACCTCTACATATTCACCCAGCTCTCTCTTAAAATGACTCCAACCGCGAATAACGTGGCGAATTAACGAGTGAGCTTTGTACTGCGTTAAAATCCCAATTTTACGTATACCGGAGTTAACACAGTTCGATAAGGGGAAATCAACGATTCTAAACTTTCCACCGAAATGCAATGCCGGCTTCGCTCGCCAATCGGTAAGTTCATGTAGTCGACTGCCGCGGCCACCCGCAAGAATCAACGCCATAGTGTCGCGAGTAAGTCGACTTACGTAGCGTGAATTCGGATCTAACATTGTCATTCTCCTAGTTTCCCTCAATGCAAAATCTCTAATAGACACTGAAGTATTGGTTTAAAGAGCTACAACGGCGGTTGATACAATCACACCACGGCTTGCGCTCAAAATATAAGTTACATATAAAAGCTAGCAGTCGTAAACATTAATTATAACGGTAGCTTCCAAATATCTCGCGCATATTCTGCAATGGTGCGATCACTAGAAAACTGCGCGCTAGCGGCAGTGTTCAATATGCTTGATCTCACCCAACGACTACGGTTTTTATAGGCCACATTAACATCCTGCTGCGCGTCTATAAAACTTCTAAAGTCTGCGGCAACCATCCACTGGTCTTGAGGGTTGCGAACAGTTTGTATAATAGGGTCAAAAATACCCGGTTCAAACATATTAAAGTGACCGCACTCTAACAACTGCATGACTCTATTCAAGTCGTGATCTTCGGCGATAATAGCATTTGCATCATGTTGCATTCTGAAGCTGGGGATATCCTCTACCCTCAATCCAAAAAGGAAAAAGTTGTCGGCACCTACGGCGTCAAGAATTTCAATATTGGCGCCATCGTAGGTACCGATAGTCAGCGCACCGTTCATCATAAATTTCATATTACCTGTACCGGAAGCCTCTTTTCCAGCGGTAGAAATTTGCTCCGACAAATCCGTACCCGGACATATGACTTCCATGGAAGTAACGCGATAATTCGGCAGAAAAGCAAGCTTGAGCCAAGGCGATACCGTCTCATCCGAATTCACAACAGTGGCAACATTATTAGCAAGCTTTATGATTAACTTTGCCAAGGCATAGCCTGGAGCTGCCTTGCCACCCAGTAATACCGAGCGCGGCACCAAGCCTTCCGTGTCACCGCGAGTAATTCGATCATATAGGTGTATAACGTGAAGAATATTAAGTAGCTGTCGCTTGTATTCATGTATGCGCTTAACTTGAACATCAAATAAACTATCAACACTAAAATCAACTCGACACTTATCTTTTACGCGCTCAATTAAAGGCAGCTTATTGCGCTGCTTTACGTCAAACCAACGCTTTTGAAATTCCGTATCATCGGCGAGTGGTCGAAGCTTTTCTAGCTCCGTCAAATCTGTTCGCCAGCCATCGCCGATCGCTTCATTAAGGAGTGAACCAAGGTTAGGATTGCAGTGCGACAACCAACGACGAGGCGTAACACCATTAGTTTTATTGTTAAATTTGTCCGGCCAGAGCTCATAAAAATCTTTAAAAAGCCCGGTAGTTAATAGCTGCGAGTGTAGTGCTGCAACACCGTTAACCGAAAAGCTGCCGACGATTGCCAAGTAGGCCATACGGACATATTGTTCGTCACCCTCTTCGATGATCGACATACGCTGCTGCCGCTGGGTATCGCCAGGCCAGCGATGAGCGACCTCGGCAATAAAGCGCGCATTAATTTCAAATACAATATCCAACAAGCGCGGCAATAATTCACGAAATAGTCTTACCGGCCACTTCTCGAGAGCTTCAGGCAGAAGTGTATGATTAGTATAAGCCATGGTCCGTGTTGTAATACGCCACGCCTCGTCCCAACCAATGCCGTGGTCATCGATCAGTAAACGCATCAATTCTGCAACAGCCAGTGTCGGGTGAGTGTCGTTTAGCTGAAAACAATTGAACTGATCAAAATCGTTAAACTCTTCGCCGTTCAACATCACCCAATCAGCTATTACATCTTGCAAACTGGCTGAAGCTAGAAAATATTGTTGGCGTAGGCGTAGCTCTTTCCCATTCTCACTGGAGTCGTTGGGATAAAGCACCATGGTAATTTGTTCAGCAAGATTTTTTTCAGCGACGGCATCCGCATAGTCGCCAGCATTAAACTCTTGCAGGTTAAACTCATCGGTAGCGGCGGCTTTCCACAACCTTAGAGTATTTACTTTGTCATTTTTATAGCCTGGAATCGGCATATCATAGGGTACAGCCAAAACATCTTGCGTATTAATCCAGCGCGCACATAGCCGACCAGAATCGTTGTTGTAGTATTCTGTTCGTCCGTAAAAACGAACGCGGCGGGTATGGCCTGGCCGCTCAATTTCCCAAGGGTTACCGCCTATAAGCCAGTGGTCGGGCTGTTCTATTTGACGCCCTTCTTGGAAACTTTGATGAAACATACCGTATTCATAACGAATACCGTATCCAATTACTGGCAAGCCAAGTGTCGCGCAGCTATCCATAAAACATGCAGCTAAGCGACCAAGTCCGCCGTTACCTAAACCCGCATCTTTTTCATCCGATTCAATCTCTTCCAGCTTACTTCCAAAATCCGCTAACGCGCCGCGAATAGATTCTTCCATATCTAAATTCAATATGGCGTTGCTTAAACTTCGGCCAAGCAAAAATTCGAGGGATAAATACATCACCTTGCGTACGTTGTGCCGACTTCCCCGCAATTTGGTGATACGCCAGCGATCCATCAAGCGATCTCGAATGGTAAGCGCTAATGCGGTCATCATATAGCCATTCATGTCGTCGCTATCGAATCGACCGAGAGTAAAGTTGTAGTGTCTATGTAAGTCGGCGGTTACTTGCTCTACGCTATTGCTTAGGATTGGCAGATTCTCTTTATCGTCCATATGTCTACGCCTTATNGCTTTATTCTTTGCGATCTATTCTTTACCGTTTTGCTCGTCGCGGCTCTAGTAACATAAAAACAACGCACGCCGCGAAAATGCCTTACAGGAATTCAATAGCAAATTCATTTACCGGTCAGCTAGTTTAGCCAACCAGCATTAGAAATTGTCGCTATTGTGAAAAATTTGCAATGAACATCCGTATGGATTTCCCGTGCAGTTTCACCACGGCATCAGTACTAACATTTGCTTCTCGTGGTTTTCCGTCTGAATAATAGGTATCTAATACGCAGTTCCAACTTGCAGCTAATGGTGCTTCTGCATCCGTCTTGCTTGCCGTCGGCATAGAAAAGGGAATCGTTTCCATACCTGCGTTAAATAAAATCAGTTTCCGTACCGGTCGGTAGAACTTGTCCTGCCGCGCACCATCCTCCACTTCCTGTGCGGTAGGGTAATGTTCCAATATCCAACCTAACGATTGCACATATTGCTCGACCCAATGCGAATCACGCATTTCTTCACCCGTGGGGTTCAACCAGCGCACCATGCATTTAATGCCGTCGTCAGGCTCATCCGGCTTATGGATGTAACGTAGGGATGTTAATAGCGGATAAGTACGACGTAACTCTAGTACATATTTGGCGAAGCTTTTAAGCTGCAGCTGCGACTCACTAAGTTGCGGCCAATTTAACCAATTTATTTCGTTATCTTGACAATAGGCATTGTTATTCCCACCTTGACTTCGTCCCAACTCATCGCCGGCCAACAACATCGGTGTTCCTTGCGACAAGAACAGTGTGGTCAACAAATTACGCTGCTGACGTAAACGTAACTCTTCAATTTTAGGATCATCGGTTTCACCTTCAACGCCGTGATTTTCGCTAAAATTGGCATGATGGCCGTCGCGATTTTGTTCATTATTGGCTTCGTTATGCTTGTCTCGATAACTAACCAAGTCACGCATCGTAAATCCGTCGTGGCTGGTAATAAAATTAATACTAGACGATGGCGCCCTACCCGAGTGTTCAAATAGGTCGCTAGAACCGTGTAAACGTCGCGCAAATTCTGGCAACACACCGGGTTCACCGCGCCAAAAACGCCGGCAGGTATCACGAAAGCGATCGTTCCATTCCGACCAGCCGTTGGGGAAACTTCCCAACTGATAGCCGCCAGGGCCGATATCCCACGGCTCTGCAATAAGTTTACAGCGCGCCAATATCGGGTCTTGCCGAACCGCATCGAAAAAGCCGCTACCACCATCAAAGCCCTGTACTTCACGGCCCATAACCGTAGCTAAATCAAATCGAAAGCCGTCAACGCCCATAGTATTGGCCCAAAAACGCAGGCTATCCATCACCATCTGGAGGACGCGCGGATGCTTAACATTTAAGGTATTACCACAGCCGGTATCGTTTGCGTAATAACGTTTATCGTGATTCTGCAGAACGTAGTAGGAGGCATTGTCGATACCTCGAAACGATAAGGTTGGACCAAGGTGGTTCCCTTCCGCCGTATGGTTATAGACAACATCTAGAATCACTTCCAAACCCGCTTCGTGAAACGCACTAACCATGCGTTTGAACTCCAGCAGGTCGCCACTGGCAGAGTAGTCTTGGTGCGGAGCAAAGAAATGAAGAGAGTTATAACCCCAATAGTTGGTGAGATTTTGCTTAACTAAAAAACTTTCATCGATAAAGCCCTGCACCGGCAGTAATTCAACGCTGGTGACACCCAGATCTTTTAAATAGGCAATGACATCTGGGTGTCTTAGGCCCGCGTAGGTGCCACGCTCTGGAGCTGGAACCTTTAAATTCAACTGCGTAAATCCACGTACATGTGTCTCGTAGATCACGGTTTCATGCCACGGAATTTTCGGTTTATTTGCTGATGGCTCTACCTCGTTCGCAGGCAGTGCTAACGATTCATCCGAAACAACCACCGCTTTTGGAACATCCAGCGCATTATCGATAGCGTCTTTATATAAATCTTCTAATGCATGGCCAGGGCTATAACCGTAGATTGAGTTCGACCAATGAAAAGCCCCCTCTACTTTTTTCGCATAGGGATCCAATAGCACTTTATTTGGATTAAAACGATGGCCATGGGCCGGATCATAAGGTCCGTAAACTCGATAGCCGTATATAACCCCCTCACCCAAACCTTCCACATGTAAGTGCCATACATCATTAGTACAGCCTTCCATTTGTAATCGCGCTAGCTCGACTCGGCCAAGCTCATCAAAAATACACAGTTCAACTTTCTTAGCATGAGCCGAAAAAAGTGCGAAATTAACGCCACCGGCAACACAAGATGAGCCCAAAGGATAGGCATCACCGCGCTGTGTTTTGTAGTCCTTGGTATTTTTAAATGGGCGCATCACATACTACCTCTGGAGCTTTAGAACTACCGTCGAAAGTGGCGGCAAGTTTATAACTATAGACTGCTCGCGATGGTGCCACGCTGTCGCCTCAGTTTGTACGCCGCCAGCATTACCTTTATTGCTACCGCCATATATTTCTGCGTCGGTATTAAGTAGCTCTTTGTAATAACCCGACTCGTTTACACCGACACGAAAATGCTCCCGATAAACCGGCGTGAAGTTACTAACCACGACTACGGTTTCTTCTTTGTTACGGGATTTACGATTAAACGCAAATACTGAATTGTGGTAGTCATCAGCTTCTATCCATTCAAACCCAAGCCCGTCACAATCCACTTCATGCAGCGCTGGCTCAGATATATAGAGATGATTTAGATCGCGAATTAACTGTTGTACGCCACGATGCTCCGGCAACTCCAATTGATGCCAAGCTATGCTTGAATTGTGATCCCACTCGGCGCCTTGGGCAATTTCACAGCCCATAAATACCAGCTTTTTCCCAGGGTGCGCCCACATAAAAGAATAGTACGTACGTAGATTCGCAAACTGCTGCCAAGCATCGCCCGGCATCCGCCCAAGTATTGATCGCTTGCCGTGAACAACCTCATCATGGCTTAACGGCAGCACAAAGTTTTCACTAAATGCGTAGTAAAGGCTAAAGGTCATATCGTGGTGGTGGTACTGACGATGGATAGACTCTTTCGCAATATACTCGAGACTGTCATTCATCCAGCCCATATTCCACTTAAAGCCAAACCCTAAGCCACCAAAATGCGTCGGCTGCGATACTCCGGGCCACGCGGTAGACTCCTCAGCAACCATCATTGCATCAGGAAAGTGCTGGTATACCCGAGTATTTACATTGCGGAGAAAATCTATAGCCTCAAGATTTTCGCGTCCACCATAAGCATTTGGAAGCCACTCGCCCTCTTTCCTGCTGTAGTCCAAATAAAGCATGGATGCGACGGCATCGACTCGCAAACCATCTATATGAAAAACATCTAACCAATAGAGTGCATTTGCCATTAGGTAATTGGAGACTTCTTTTCGGCCATAGTTATAAATAAAGGTATTCCAATCGGGGTGGAATCCTTGGCGAGAATCCGCATGCTCATACAGTGGTGTTCCATCGAACCTACCCAGTCCGTGCTGATCGGTAGGGAAATGGCCAGGAACCCAGTCAATGAGCACCGCAACGCCCGCTTGGTGGCATTGATCAACAAAATATTTAAAATCGTCCGGACTACCAAAACGGCTAGTAGGCGCAAACATACCAATGGGTTGATACCCCCAGGAACCATCGAAAGGAAATTCGCTCACTGGCATCAACTGTAAATGCGTAAACCCCATNTCTTTTACATAGGGNATAAGTTGTGCGGCTAGTTCACGGTAAGTTAAATAGCGATTATTTTCCTCTGGCACACGACGCCATGAAC
>Ga0065722_100782_pt1 | contig 19848 bp, 17 predicted proteins | sample BansetMetagenome_FD_59109 | JGI IMG/M metagenome (GOLD analysis project Ga0065722, IMG submission 59109) | Bankia setacea gill microbial communities from Puget Sound, Washington, USA - Caecum Enriched | ecosystem: Host-associated > Mollusca > Digestive system > Ceca | place: United States... | reverse complement strand
CCTTCAAACACTTTTCCCGGCGCGGCATCGGAGCGTACTCGCACACTTAGCCCAGGTTTAAGTTTTGCCATATCTTGTTGCGGTAAGGAAAAGTTTACATAAATAGGATCAACCGCCTGTAGTGAAACAATTGCACCACCGGTAGCAAGGTCTTGCCCCAAGTTNACCAAGCGAATACCAAGACGCCCGGCAAATGGGGCCTTAATGGTTTTCTTTTCAATGCTTGTTCGTATGGTGTCTGCCTGTGCGACCGCTTGCTTGTAACTGGCTTGTGATGCATCTAGCTCCGCTTGCGATGCCACCTTCTTTTTAAACAACTCGGTCAAACGCGTGAGGTTGGCCTGCGCCAGCTCTACACTTGCTGCCGCGGCTCGCAACTGTGCTTGTTCTGAGGAGATATCTTGTTTGATTAGCACCGCTCCAGCCTCGACATCAGCGCCAGCGGTGAAGGCTATCTCGGCCACTCGGCCGGGATTGTCGGCGGTAACCGTTACACCCTGAACGGCCTCCAGAGAACCGACAGCATTCAGGGATACTTCCCAGTCCTGATAGCTCGCCTCGCTCGCAGCGATGACCGTTGGTGGCATTACCATTGACTCACCAGCCGCCGCCATATCCATAAACTGTTTAAGCTTGGCGCCAGCCAAAACTGCGATAAGCACCAGCAGTGCTGCAAGTGTCAACAAAATACGTTTCAACATGTCGGGTTGAGTCCTTTTAATCACAAAGATAAGTTAAAAATATAAGTAGATGGGCGATAAGAGAATGGTCGCTAGTATAGAAGGCAGTTCGGTTACACTAGGTGAATATTTGTAATTTGAGCTTAGTGANATTACCTCGCCAAGTTTGGCGGTGCACTCGTCCGTGCCACTACAGGTAATTCGCTTACAACGCGATTTCGTCCAGCTCGCTTTGCTTCGTATAGTTTAATGTCGGAACGCTTAACCCAGGCCTTCCAATCCTGATGACCAACACTGCAGGCAACGCCGAAGCTCGCCGAAATTGTTAGACCGCTAACAATTTCCATCGTCGCGATGGCGTCACGTAACTTTTCTGCAATCGATACGCCATGGGTTAAATCTGTATCGTAAAGCAGCAATAAAAACTCTTCCCCGCCCAAGCGAAAAACACTGTCACTCTTGCGGACACTTTTCAACAGAACCTCGCCTAAAGCTCGCAACACATCATCGCCAACTTCGTGGCCAAAACGGTCATTGATGGCTTTAAAGTGGTCTATATCAAGCGAAACAATAGTCGCTACACCACCCGTGGTTCGACAATAAGCGAGTGCTTGCTGGAGTGTATCAGCCAGCAATATACGGCCCGACACCCCCGTTAGGGAGTCGGTAACAATCTGCTTTTGCATATGCCCCTGCTGGCGCGTAATAACCCGCGTGAGGATTGCACTAAACATACTCACCGCAAACAGCGAAGCCCCTACTCTTATGGCTACAGCGCCATCCAAGTAGCGAAACGACAAGTAAGCGATGACGGTAAAAATAAGTATGTTTGCCAGCCACGCATGGCGTTCATCGAGCAACAGGTAGAACGTCATGATAGTGGGAAACGCCCAAAGGCTTGCCGTGAAGCCCTGAGCTACTAATGATAATCCCAGCAAGGCCACGACGGCAGGAACAAAGCCAAACAACAACAGCAAACTAAGATGCTGTCCTTTGGAGCCACTACGGGCCGCAACACCGAGAATAACCACAACAAGTAGTAATAGTGAGCCGATATAAGCCCGTCCTTCAGCGAAGTGTAAAAACACAAACGGAAGTACGACCAGTACGGAAACAATCGCCACGTATTTAGTGGCTGTGATTCGATAATCAACTACATGAGCTTGCGGTAACATCTCGTGNAACTTCTACCTTAAATTCATGAAAACCTAAGAACCACCATTAGAGGTTCTTGTTCGATCTGAACACAGCGCGTATTCAGAGGCGATGCTCAGCCAATTCATTTTAGCAGTAAATGTTACGATTAAACGACGACTCAGGCCGTTAAACAAAAAAACCGCCTTGCGGCGGCTTTTTTGTTTAGTTCAGATCAGCATTCAAGATTTTGTAATGATCATTAATAATTTTCAAGGTTGACGCATCCGTTGCGAATACTGAATTCAAGCCCTGAGGCTCTTGAGGCGGATCACCAACAAAGGTTTTGTCGCCTTCACGCCAAACCGCGTCATCGTGCAGCGCTTCGCCGTAACCACCCCACGCCCAGAAGTTAGTACCCACCAACGGCCCACCGGTGTGCACGCTATGATTCACCTTGCCAAATACAAATTGGTAAAAGCTATCGCGGAACTTAGTGGTCGTTTCTGGACCATATTGACCGCCATCGCGCTCCAAACCGAACTCTTCTAAAACGAGCGGCATATTCAATTGGGTCGCTAGCTCGATATGATGATCGATGTAGTCATTGGCACGCTGTACCGCTGTACCAAAAGTTTGCTCTGGGTCGGCGACCGTAAACCAGCCCCAGTTTTTCGGCCACATATGGAAGGTGGCATAGTCGATACCATTATCAGAGTGTGCAGCAAGAAAACACTCGTCCATAACGAGACACCCCATGGTGCCCTCTCCGCCAACGGATACTAGTTGCTTTGGCGCATCACCTTTAATAAGGGTAGCTGTGTCGCGAATCCATTTGTAATAGTGCCCTAAGTTTTCCTTGCTGCCCTCGCCATCACCAGGGCGCGGCTCATTCGCAAGCTGCCACGCCATAATGGTTGGGTCTTCACTGTAAAGCTTACCGGTTATGGTATTGCGACGCGTAACGATACTTTTGACATATTTATGAAAAAGCGCAACAGCTTCTGGATTTGCATAAAATTGTGCAGAAAACAATGCAAATGCAGGCCAAGGCTTGTCAGGGTCGGCCATATCTACAATTTCGCCATTGTTTACCCAAGATAGGTAGGTAGCCATACCACCGGACCACTCCCAAAAGTTGTTCAGGAAAATCACGGCTTTCAGGTCGCGCTTCGCCATTTCGGCAAGAGCGTAATCCAGACCAACTAAAATATCTTCGCGCTCGATTTCGCCCTTGTGACTAATCGCTGGCTTCATCGAATCACGTAGCGGCGAGCGTTCAGACGCACCAAGAATCCGCAAATTGGTAATGCCGGTGGCCTTCAATAAATCCAACTCACGATGCAAACGCTCACGATCACCGATCGCGTCCGTCTCGGCGCCAATATAACTGGCGAACCACATGTTCGCGCCAGCATAGCGGTAAGGCAACCCATTCAAATAAAAGTGTTTACCGTGCACACTTACAAATGGACTGACAGGAACTTCGTCGTAGGCAACCGGCCAATTTTCTCGGCTGGTTGCGGTCTCGGGTTCGGGCGAACATGCAGTTACCGCAGCAAGTACACATATTAAAGAAAACGAACGTAGCATTGAGGTCATAATTTCCCCCCTCGGTTATTATTGTCGTTGTTTACGCATCGGTGATTTTGACAACCAATTTACACACTTCCATCATCGCCCGGCCATTGTGGTAAGGCGCTTTCCAGAAGCCAATTTTGCAGTCGCCCACGTGAGGCTTATCTAGCACGGACAGCCAATGCCACTCCCCCTTGAGCTGATCTTTCTGATATTTTTTTATAAATTCCCAAACGCGCTCGAACGCATCGTAGTAACGCTCGTCGGCAGTTAACTGGTAAGCATTTAAGAAGCCAACAAGAGCCTCCGCCTGTACCCACCACACTCGCTCATCCAACAGCTCTTGTTTTTCAAAATTATAAGCGTCAAGAACTTCGCCGTGAGCACCAATACCTTGCTCTAAAATAGTTTCGGCCATCGCCAAAATAATCGGCTTAAATTGCTCCTCTAACGCCTCTTCATGTAAGGCTTCTACAGCCTCCCAAATTAACCAGCTCGCTTCAATATCATGACCATATGATATGGATGTAGAAATATCCGTCCAGTCCATCGCTTGGAACATTCGCAGGTGGTTATTTTCTTTATTGATTACATACTCGTCGAAGTAGCGTAGACAACGCTTCATTCCCGTCGCGACCTTTGCTGACGGCGCCGCTACGTAGAGCGCAGTGTAAGCCTCCAAAATATGTAAGTGGGTATTCATCGATTTCGGCGAATTTAGGTCTTTATCGCTCAGACGCATATCCTCTAAACCACTCCAATCGCGCGCGAAAGCTTCCAGGTAACCTTCGTTTTGATCATCGTGGCCGCGCGTTTCGATTAGATTGAATAAGGTTGTCGCAAATTCAAGCGCCCCCTCGTTGTGGGTTAGCTTGTAGTAAGCACTAAACCCATAAATAGCGAACGCCTGTGCGTATATCTGCTTGCGATCATTTACGCACTGACCTTGGTGGTCCAAAGCCCAAAATACACCACCATGCTGTTCATCCCAAAAGTATTGAACCAGATAATTGTAAGCTCTGTCCGCGAGTAAGCGATAATCCGCGTTACCGCTGAATAGCGCCGCCTCACTGAAAAACCAGAGAATCCGACTATTTAAAATAATACCTTTATCAGCCTGCGGGTTTTGCTCGCCATCGACCGTGATCTCACCAATAAATCCGCCAAACGCGTTGTCGATGGTATTAACAGCCCACCAGTCGGCAATGTCGTGTAACTCGGTGCGGAATTCGGGAATGAGATTTTGATTCATTACTTCGCCTCTTGAACTGCGGCCCTTCAAATGAGCGGCCAATTACCGATATAGATAGCCGCCGGCAACTGCAAGGCGGCTATAAAAAGTAGACTGAAGAGTAACAGCCGATATCCAATTTGTGTATGAATACCGACGGCTACCCGAAGAGCGGCTGGAATTAGACGTCTAAGTTTTTCAGAACTTCCAAGTTGGAAGAGATAAGCGCGCTGCGAGTTTGAACTGAGGCNGCCGAGCGTAGGCCATCTTCCGGAGTGTTCAGACAATAATCAACAAGACGATCAACGGTCGAGGTCGCAACGTGCATACGGGTATCCGAAGACGCGTAGTAAATGAATACGTCATTGCTTTCATTGGCGATCCAGCCGTTGGTGAACACAACATTGGACACGTCGCCAATACGCTCACTACCTTTTGGCGCAATAAAATGACCACCCGGACGATGGGTAACCACCCAAGGGCGCTCTAGCTCAGTCATAAATACATACAAAACATAACGCAAACCGGCAGCTGTGTTACGCACACCGTGAGCTAAATGCAACCAGCCTTTGTCAGTTTTAATTGGCGCCGGCCCTTGGCCGTTTTTAACTTCTTTAATGGTGTGATATTCCTTTCCATCGACGATCACTTCGTCTTTGATCTCGGCATTTTCCATGGAATCGCTCAAACCCCAACCAACACCACCGCCACTGCCAACACTAATAAAGCCATCCTGCGGGCGGGTATAGAGTGCATATTTACCATCGACAAATTCTGGATGTAGCACTACGTTGCGCTGCTGCCCCGAATAGGTGACGAGATCGGCCAAGCGCTCCCAAGTCACCAAGTCTTTAGTGCGCGCGATACCGCACTGCGCTTCAGCAGCCGTAGTATCCGCCATGCGCGTTAAATCCTTACGCTCGGTGCAAAACAAGCCATAAATGTAACCGTCTTCGTGCTTGGTGAGACGCATATCGTAAACGTTGGTGTCTGGNCGATCCGTTTCCGGCAAGTTAATCGGGTAATCCCAAAAACGGAAGTTATCAACGCCGTTGTCGCTTTCAGCTATGGCAAAGAAAGATTTGCGGTCATCACCCTCGACGCGAACCGCTAGGATATATTTACCTTCGTGGTATAGCGCGCCGGAATTAAATGCGGCGTTTACGCCAAGACGCTCCTGCAAGAAAGGGTTAGTCGCTTGATTTAGGTCGTATCGCCAAAAAATAGGAGTATGAGCGGCGGTTAAAATTGGGTTTTTCCAACGCTGATAAATACCGTTTGAAGACGCCGGCGTATTTTTCTGGGTTATTAGCGCCTCGTGCTCGGCCATCTTGTTTTTCAGTGTTGTTGTAAAATCGCTCATTCGATTAAAACCTCAAAATTCGTTAATCATTAGATAAGTAGATAGATTGGTATGTTTACCAATAAAGCGCCATATGGGCCCGTACAGCCCACAAAAAGCTAAAAATCTGCACTGCGATGCATTACCAAGCGAAGAGCAAAAGTAGAACTCACAGAAGACGCCCACCAAACCGCAAGAGTATAGCCGATAGTCGAGCGGCGACAGTATATACGATCCACCTTTCATGCAGTAGCCGAGCGCTTTATACCCGCCTAGAGCAAATTTTAGGCGGGGTAATGTAATCGGTTACAGAGGTCATTGCAAGTCAAAATCCGCGCTAGAAACAATTTAATGTATTAAGCGCCAATCTTATGCCTTGATGGCCCAAAGACTGACACCAAGAGCGCAATGATGACAACTCACCGCCGAAATAATGTAACCCGTTACACCTATATTTTCTTTTGTTTCAGCGGCTTACAGTATATAAAGAACAAAAAACAGTCTAAAAAAATCGCAGAGGAATGTAACTAAGCACGCATTTTATGTAACTTTTACAGTAGAATAGCGTGCCAAAGACACAATGAGCCACGCCACCTTTAACATTCGGAAACACTATGTCTAACATTCGCGAAGTTGCCCGCATCGCGGGGGTCTCGGTCGCTACCGTCTCGCGCACCCTGAGCCACCCAGATAAAGTCTCGGAAGCTAGCAAAAAGAAAGTCATGGAAGCGATTGAGCAGGTCAAGTACCGGCCCAATATGCTCGCGCGCAACTTTCGCAGCGCGCGAGCATATTCATTAGTGGTGCTGGTGCCCGATATTGCCAACCCATTCTTCGCCCTCGTTATCCGCAGCATCGAACAGCAAGACACAAAAAAAAGGTTACTCGGTACTCCTTGGAGATACGCAAGACTCTCACGCGCGCGAACAGGACTATATTCGCCTAGTTGAAACCCGCTTAGCCGACGGCGTTATTCAGCTGCGCCCCCAGTGGGACCAAACGTCAGATCAGCAAAGTATGAACTTCCCATACCTACATCTCTGTGCGACTGAATCTACCCCGGGGCCCTGTATTCGGGTTGATAATGTCGCGGCATTTAAAAATATCGTCGACTATCTCATCTCCCTTGGGCATCGCCGCATCGGCTTGATTACCGGCCTAAAAGGCAACCCGCACACCATCGACCGGCTCAAAGGCTACAAACAAGCGCTCAGCGAAGCCGGCATCCCATTTGATGAAACATTGATTGCGGAAGGTGAGTTTCTGATTTGGTCTGGGGTTAACGCCGCGAATACGCTGTGCAAACTACCCAATCGTCCAACCGCGATAGCCTGTATGAACGACGAAATGGCAATTGGTGCAATCCAAGCGATTAAAAGTCACGACCTGAANGTGCCGGGCGACATCTCTGTAACGGGGTTTGATGACATCAGCTACTCCCGCTACTGTGACCCCCCCTTAACAACCATTTCTCAGCCGGCCGACGACATGGGTTCTATTGCCGTCGACATACTGTTGCGCTTAATCGAGGGCGAAACCCTCGATGAAGAAGAACACGTACTGCCCTACGACTTTATCGTGCGCAAAAGCACCTCTGTTTGTAAAGCGGCAGACACTAACAGCGATATCAGCCAGGAGCCGAATTAAGCTTCCGACTCCTTCACGTAATCGGCAACTTCCATTGCGGCGACGATTAAATGGTACAGCGTACTCGCGGGGGCAAAGTCCACGAGTACCTCGTTGTTGCTATCGAGCTGATCAATATAAGTGCCGTCTCGTTTAGCGCAGGATAGATACCTATCCAAAAGTACCTCTACGGCTTTAGCGGCTTGGGCTTCTGCGCCCGCCCTACCTACACGCGCCTGAGCAATGCTCGCCTTGATAAGCTCAGTCATCGGCCAGCAACGCTTCGAACCTTTTAATACCTTGCCCTCTGGCGAAACTTCGTCATACAGCAGACCCTCTGGCGTCAAGCCACTCGCCAAAGCCGTCTCGTAGAGAGTATCAGCATAACCCGAAGTATCGCGACCACTGCGCTTACCGTACCAATGCAGCAACCAGACCCACTCCATCATATGGCCAGGCTCTACTATTTCGCCATCTGCGCCATCTAATAAGCTCCAGTCTTCGTTAAAGTACTCGCGCAGTACGCCATATTTTCCATCGTAAAACCGCGTTTCAAACAGGGCGAACATCTCGCCTGCACGCGCCAACCATTTGGCCTCGCCAGTTCGCGTCATATAATGCAAGGAAGGCTTCAAACAAATGCATGTGTGGGTTTTGACGACGACGATCTGTTGCGTAATCCCCCTCTAACCAACCACCGCCGACGCCACCAAAGCGGCTGTCCAACATTGCAATCAGCTTGTCCGCTCGCACCAACGCCGAATCCTCTTTAAAAACCCGATAACGCAAAGCACAAGCCAGCAGTGCGAAGGCGTGATCATACAAATCCTGCTTCGAATCGAGCACTTCATAACTAGGCGACAACAAGTGAATATAACCTTCGCCGCTTTCATGTACACCAATACGCTCGACAAAGTCGGCCATTGCCGACACAACCGGCTCACCACCGGCCATCCATCCACGCTCGCTCGCGACGGAAAAAACAAAGATTTGTCGCGCCTGCACGCGCAAGCGAATATTCGCAGCCTTATCGACCTCGCCCGACGCCAAAAAGCGCTCGTAGCTTGCTCCGGATTCAGGATTAATGGCCGCGCCGCTCCATAGGGGCAAGGCCGAATCTTTAAACCAATCCACCCAACGGGCTGAAAGTTTCGCTAAATCTGTCGTCATGAGATTACCACCTGCGTCGTCAATAAAGTTTATGCCCTGCCGCGTGCTCGAAGAGCCTACAAAGGCTGTTGCGGCAAAGCTTAGCATAGGGAAAGGGCGCGAAGTTTGTCGTAAAACAACCGCTGATTCAACGCTGAGAGCATTGGATAATTGCTTTGTTCACAATACTTACGAGAAACACTGACGTCGAGGGCAACTATTGGCTAGAATTAGCTGCAATAAAAATAGCTTACGGAGACAGCACCATGAAGGTATCACCACTCGCCACGCTTACCACGCTTGCTACAGTTGGCCTGCTCGCTTTTTCAAGCACGTCATTCGCCGACAATCGCCAAGGTTTTTATGCTGGGGGCAACTGGTCGTTCATCGATAGTAATGCGGCAGACGCTGCGGGAAACGGCGTAGACTTTCGCAGCCTAGAAGTTGTTGGAGGCTACAAGTACCGCTCATGGGCTGGGGTTGAGGCACGCTTCGGTACGAGCTTAAAGAAGGAAACTTTTGCGACCGACTTGACCGGCGGCGAAGTTGAGGTCGGCATCGATCACTACGAAAGCCTTTACTACCGTTTGGAGTCCGCCAATCAAGTCGCAAAGTTTTATGTGCTACTGGGCTTTAGTAACATTCAAACCAGCAACGGCAACAGCGACGAGTCCGGCTCGGAATCCGGCGCATCCTACGGTGTAGGGATAGGCTTTGTGATGAACGAGAACCTCAACTTAAATTTCGAATATCGCGATATTCTCGATGAAGACGCGACTACATTTACAGCAATGAGTATTGGTCTCGACTATCGGTTTTAGTCGACCGCCTATTTTGTTTGACGACCAGCTTTACTTTGCGGACAAAGCACTGCCCTAGCGGCGTTCATTATTCACACCAGCTAGGCGCAGCGCTACTTCTTCGGAAAACCAAACATATTCGTATTGTCTGAACTCGAGGTATTAGCAGGTACCTCAACCTCCTCGAAGGCTTCATACTTGGTAACTCTGCCATTAGACGCTCGCACAAAGCAGTTTACAAAAAACTCCACTTTTGGCGCACCAACCTTCCCGTTTAAATCCATATGCTGGAAGATCTTGTAAACAAGCTCGCGCTCTTCGTANCGACTAGAATGATTATCCAGCGTTAACACTCTAATGCGGTCGCCAAATTTCGAGCGCGTTTCCGCCTCACANGTCAGTACCGCATCGTTAAATGTTACGTTCTTATAGCCGTCCGCACCACTCCCGCCCGACATACCGGGCATCGACCCNGTGACGTAGAGCGTCATGCTAATCGACAGCACAATAACGGTCACAGCCGTAATCACTACGATGATATTTTGACGACGGCTAACGGGACTCGACATAGTAAACTCACGGTTAAGACTGTAAAGATCGCCAAGCTACAATTGCGCTAAGACTTCGATTGACGCCAATCCAGCCAATATCACACTAAGGCTGCGGCCGATAAACACCCACATTGGCAAAACCATCATCGGCAAGATGGGCCGCGTGNAACGCACTCATCACCCCCTTGTCGCAGTAGAGAAGATAGCGGCACTCAGCATCCAGCAGCGGGAACTCAGAGCTTAGCTTGTAAAACGGAATCGCAATACTAGCGCCGTGCGGCAACTGCAATGGCCGCATTTCTACTTCGGTGGGGTGACGCACATCTATCACCACGTCGCTGTCAGCGGGTACGTTAAGTGTCAGTAATTCATCTGTACTCTGGGTGTTAATAGAAGCCATTACTTGATCGATGGCCTGTACGCTCGACTGTGCGAGCGCGGTTTCCAACACCCCCATATCAAACTGCTGCTCTTGCTGTTCAAGTTTTTCTGGGTTGACCTTTGCCGAGGGCTTTACCGATATTACACCGCAGTATTCGGGAATATTGGCCGAAAAATCTTCTGCACCAATTTCCCGTGCTTGGCGAATAATATCTGGCTTATCGACGGCAATTAGCGGTCGCAAAACCAACATTTTCGTCACCGAATCTATGACCACCAAGTTGGGGATGGTTTGACTGCTCACCTGAGCAATCGCCTCTCCCGTCACCAGCGCCTGAATACCACCTTTCTCTGCGACTCGCTCAGCCGCTCGCAGCATCATCCGTTTGAGCACAACCCCCATATTCGAGGGATCAATTTTATCCAAAATCTCAGCCACTACACCCTCAAACGGTACCGTAATAAAACGTACCTTATGAGTAGACCCAAAGCGATTCCACAGGTAAAAGGCGATCTCTTTTCACCCCAACCTCATGTGCGCGGCCGCCCAGATTGAAAAAACAAAAATGCGTACGCATACCGCGTCGAATCATCATATAACTCGCAACGGTAGAATCGAAACCGCCGGACACCAACGACAACACCGACTCCTGAGTCCCCACTGGGAAACCACCAACCCCCTGATGCTTAGCGGAAACAATAAAACACTGATCGTCCTTAACTTCGACGTGAATCTCAATATCGGGCTTCTTTAGCTTAACACCTGCCGAATCCGTATTTTGATTGAGACCGCCACCGATATAGCGCTCCGCATCGATCGATTTAAATTCATGTCGACCGGTTCTACGTACCCGCACGCAGAATGTTTTGCCGGTCAACTCCTCCCNCCACTCATCAAGCGTGTGCTCGTAAATGTCGTGCATCGTTACAAACGGAAAAACCTTAACGACGGAGAAGTTAGCGATGCCCGGCGTAGAGCCAAGCAAGTCGATAAATTGCTGCTGCAGCAATGCATCATCACTGGGCACACGTACCTCTAATTTATCCCAATCGGAGGCAACTGACATTTTTGGGTGCAATCTTCTCCCTAGGATGCGCAAGTTTTTCTGTCAAGTGCTTAGTAAGGCGCTTGCGCACGGGGCTACTTTTTTATGGTAATTTCAGGAAAAAGGCGAACAATAAAAATCATTACAAATAAGACCGTAAGTTGTATCACTTAAAGAAAGGCTAGCAGTATAATGGCCCGCCTCTAGTCAAACCATCATGGCTAAAAGCACCATTTTTGCGCATTCACAGAAATGTGCACCATTAAAATGCATTTGATCGCGTCTTTTAATACCTCGACGCAGCCAAGTCCTTGTTTTTACTATGTTTGGGTGGTGCCATCATTATGGCACACAACTTGCGAGTATCGCGCCACTCTTCTTGCGTACTAACGAGATTGCTTTGATAATGCGTTTCGCAACTAGGGCGTAGGAATAATCTTCTACACAACTAACTTTCAATAACAAATGGCTAGGGCCACGACTCTGGAGGAATCTCATGTCAGAGCAGACTCTGAAACTGATCTCAGAAAATGAAGTACGCTGGGTTGACCTGCGTTTTACCGATACCAAAGGTAAAGAACAACACGTTACCATCCCATCTTCCTATGTAGATGAAGCTTTCTTCGAAACAGGACAGATGTTTGACGGCTCATCAATTGCCGGCTGGAAAGGTATCAATGAATCAGACATGATTCTTATGCCCGACGACACCGCTTCGGTTCTTGATCCATTCACCGACGAGCCAACTGTTATCGTTCGTTGCGACATCGTTGAGCCATCTACTGGCGAAGGCTATGAGCGCGATCCACGCTCTGTTGCTCGACGCGCAGAAGCGTACCTGACTTCTACCGGCTTGGGTGACACTGCATTCTTTGGTCCAGAACCAGAATTCTTCATTTTTGATGAAGTTAAATTTGGTCAGGACATGAGCGGCAGCTTCGTTAAAATTAATTCGGAAGAAGCCGCTTGGTCTTCCGGTGCTAAGTTCGCCGAAGGCAACATGGGTCACCGTCCTCGCGTCAAAGGCGGCTACTTCCCAGTTCCTCCTGTTGATTCTTTGCACGACATCCGTGGCGCCATGTGTAACGCGATGATGCAAATGGGCTTGGACGTTGAAGTTCACCACCACGAAGTTGCAACCGCTGGCCAGAACGAGATCGGCGTAAGGTTCAACACCCTAGTTAAGAAAGCTGACGAAACTCAGATTCTTAAGTACTGTGTTCACAACGTTGCTCACGCTTACGGTAAAACGGCTACTTTTATGCCTAAGCCAATCGTTGGCGACAACGGTTCTGGTATGCACTGCCACCAGTCGTTCTGGAAAGATGGCGTTAACCAGTTTGCCGGTGATGGCTATGCTGGCCTTAGCGAAATGGCACTTTTCTACATCGGCGGTATCATCAAGCACGCTAAATCACTTAACGCCTTCACCAACCCAGGCACAAACTCTTACAAGCGTTTGATCCCAGGTTTTGAAGCGCCCGTTATGCTGGCTTACTCTGCTCGCAACCGTTCTGCCTCTATCCGTATTCCTTACGTTGCCTCACCAAAAGGCAAGCGTATTGAAGCACGCTTCCCAGACCCAATTGCCAACCCTTACTTGGCATTCTCTGCCATGTTGATGGCTGGCCTTGACGGTATTAAGAACAAGATTCACCCAGGTGAAGCTGCAGATAAAGACTTGTACGACCTACCGAAAGAAGAAGCGGATGCTATCCCACAAGTATGTGGTAGCCTGCGCGAAGCTCTTAGCAGCCTCGACGCCGACCGTGAGTACTTGACTGCTGGAGGTGTTTTCACCGACGACATGATCGACGCTTACATCGAACTTAAGATGGAAGACGTCTACCGTGTTGAGCACACCACTCACCCAGTTGAGTTCGACCTTTACTACTCAGTATAAGTACGCCGTATTAGCGTTAATTCGCTAACATCTAAAAGCCCGAATTCGACTCCGTCGGTTCGGGTTTTTTTATGCCCGATATTGCACTCCTAGACAGCAAACATCCCAATCCCGATAAAACTGATGCTAGGGTTGCAACAGTCTGCTCGTCCGCTGGAACTCTGCCGTTGGTTATCGATGCTATGCGCAATACCCCACCACTTAACACCTATTCTACGCTACTAAAACTACTGGTCGCAGTCACCGTGTTCGCTACCACCGACTCGCTTGCAGACATCTATAAGCACGNTGATGAATACGGCAACATTTCCTACAGCGACGAACCGCCAACCCCAAAAGCCAAACCCATCAAGCTTAAACCGCTCAATACTGCGCCAGCGATAGAAATTCGCAGCCAGCAAGCGCCCACACAAGTATCTAGCGACCAACCGATAGATCGTCAAGCTGCCGATCGAGCCCCGACTATGGCGGACGATGCAACCCAAACAACAACCCCTGTCATGCCTGCCCCGAGCAAAACTCTAACTCCCAGCCCAACACCGGCACCTCAAGCGAAACGGGATCTTCCTCGCAGCTCCGCAGGCCCCTACAAACTCCGTATTGCATCCCCTAAACAGGATTTTCGCTACGGCCCAGATGACAAGATTTTAAATGTCATCATCCTCAGTAAACAAAAGCTGGATGAAACGCATCAGTTTCAGCTCTACGTTGACGGCAAGCCCCAAGGGCAAACAACCCGACTCAACAATATTAACTTCACCTTCAGCCCAGAGATGCGCGGCCAGATTACACTTATAGTCGCGGTGGTTGATGCGCTAGGCACACGCATCGAAACGTCAGCCNCGGTCACGATCCTCGTTAACCGCAACGCCGACAGCTCCATATCAAACCAATAGCAGGTTGCACCGAAGTGCGGCGGCCCACATTGTGGTGCACCACCAAGCACCGTTTAGGTGCGCTTTTGTCTCGCTTACCCCATAATATTCAACCACTGCCCATCGTGAGGGCCGCAGCTCTCTTCGTATCCCCAAATCAGGGCGATAGCCGCCTTGCAAGCAGGCCCTAGCCGCTTCTTGCACTATCCACTATTTTCGTAACAAATAAGGACGAAAATGTATTATTTCGCCGTACTTCCCAACATTTATACAATGTTTAGCCACCGACAAAACGCTCTTTCGACCACTAATGCCCCACCATCGCCACTGCGGTCCAGATTAGTTCCGACTCAAGCACTGTTTTGGTTTGCTTATTGCATTCGACTAAACAAGACTCGCTTTATTTATTATCTACGGGACGTCGCGTGAACCAAACCGCGTATCATCACATATTGGATAGCCTGATTACTGCGGTAATTTCGGTTGATACCAACCTGCTCATTCAGCACATGAATGCTTCTGCAGAGATGCTGCTGAGCGCCAGTAGCGAGCAAATGGTGGGCAAGCCTATCAGTCAATGTTTCGCCCCAGAAGACCCGACTCCTGCAGCGCTGCTGGACGCTCTGCGCGAGGAGCGCAACTGTACAACACGCCGTGCCGTATGGCGCACCCATACCCATCAGGAACTTACTGTCGACTACTCGCTTACCCCGATTACAGAATCCGGGCACCTAATTATTGAAGTGCAGCCGCTAGATCGACTTCTGCGTATAAGCCGCGAGGAAGCCAAACTGTCGTCACAAGAGACCTCGCGTAACCTTGTCCGTAGCATGGCTCATGAAATTAAGAACCCACTGGGCGGCATTCGCGGTGCGGCGCAGTTGCTCGCGCGCGAGCTACCAGATGAAGGGCTTGAAGAGTACACCAGCATTATTATTGACGAGACCGATCGACTACGCGATTTGGTCGACCGCATGCTGGGACCGCACACACTGTCAGAACGTAATGCCATGAACATCCACGAGGTACTGGAACACGTCGCCACAGTACTAAAGGCAGAATGCGGCAGAGAAATCCGGCTTGTTCGAGATTACGACCCCAGCATTCCCGACATGCTCGCCGATAAGTCGCAGTTAATTCAGGCCACTCTCAATATCACCCGAAACGCCATGCAGGCGCTGCTCGAAAATAAAGACCAACTGGCTGAGCGGCCATCTATTACCTTTGCAACGCGGATTCACCGCCGTTACACCATTGGCCGTATTCACCACCCTCTGGTCGTCAAGGTGACGATTACCGACAACGGACCGGGTATTGCCCCGGAGTTAATCGACGATATTTTTCTGCCTATGATTACTGGCCGCGCGGAAGGAACCGGGCTCGGCTTAGCCATTTCGCAAAACTTAATTGGCCTGCACCAAGGCCTGATTGAGTGACGAAAGTAGAAAAAGGAAACACTCAGTTCACACTATTTTTACCCTTGGAACAAAAACATGCATAAATCGAACTTGGTATGGATTATTGATGACGACCGCTCTATTCGCTGGGTGCTTGAGAAAGCCTTACAGGCGTCTGGAATTGTAACCCAGAGCTTTGAGAGCGGAGACAAAGCGCTAGCTCAACTAAGCTCGAGCAAACCTGACGCAGTCATTAGTGATGTGCGGATGCCGGGGATAAATGGCTTGGAACTATTGGAAGCGCTACACAAGCAATTCCCGTTGCTACCAATCATTATTATGACAGCGCACTCCGACCTCGAAAGTGCCGTATCGGCCTATCAAGGCGGTGCTTTTGAATACCTACCCAAGCCATTCGACGTCGACGAAGCAGTAGCGGTAACTCAACGCGCGCTNGCTCACGCCACAGAACAGCAGCAGGAAAAGGTAGAGCCTGAACCGGAGATGGACACCGAGATAATCGGCGAAGCCCCCGCCATGCAAGAGGTTTTTCGCGCTATTGGACGACTGTCACACTCCAATATTACTGTGCTCATTAACGGCGAATCAGGCACGGGGAAAGAGCTAGTCGCACGCGCGCTGCACACCCATAGCCCACGTAAAGAAGGCCAGTTTATCGCCCTGAATATGGCGGCGATTCCGCGCGACCTGATCGAATCCGAATTGTTTGGCCACGAGAAAGGTGCCTTTACCGGCGCTGGCGCTCAGCGCCAAGGACGCTTCCAGCAAGCCGATGGCGGAACCTTATTTCTNGATGAAATTGGTGATATGCCNGCCGAAACCCAAACACGCCTACTGCGTGTATTGGCCGACGGCGAATTTTATCGCGTTGGCGGACACACCCCCATTAAGGTCGATGTGCGTATCATTGCCGCAACCCACCAAAACCTTGAAGGCCTGGTGGAAAACAATCGTTTTCGTGAGGATCTATTCCACCGCCTAAACGTCATCCGCATTCACCTACCTAAGCTGGCGGCGCGCCGTGAAGATATACCCAAGCTTGCGCAACACTTTTTGCGCAAGGCTGCGCAGGAACTGGATGTAGAAACGAAGATTCTTACCACCCAAACCGACGCCTATTTGAGCAAATTAAGTTGGCCTGGTAACGTTCGCCAGCTGGAAAACACCTGTCGCTGGATAACCGTAATGGCCTCTGGCCGCGAGGTACATGTTCAAGATTTACCGCCAGAGCTTATGGAGGTGAAACGTGCAGAAACCCCGAGTGGCGACTGGGATAAAGCCTTACGGCACTGGGCAGATCAAGCGCTTGCCTGCGGACAAACCGAAATTCTCAGTGACGCTGTGCCGACCTTTGAGCGTGCACTTATCGATACAGCGCTAAAACATACGGCGGGACGTAAACGCGATGCCGCTAATCTTTTGGGGTGGGGACGCAATACGCTCACCCGCAAACTGAAAGAATTGGGCATGTCCACGGCAGATGAAGAGTAATTAACCCCCAGTAGAAAACTCGCCGTAAAAACGAGTCACTTAAAGTACAAGGTAGAACGACTAGCCCCTTGGTCGTTCTACTCCTTCAAACACCCACCCTGTAGGCTCGCACTAGCAATACCTTCCGAGCATTGCCCGTCTAGTAACATTCGTAATCCGGCGCTTCTATCAATACTTTCCGATGATGACGGTATTCAACGACATAGCAATCACCGCGGTCATCTAGATAGAGATGGATTGGACGCAGATGCAAAGGCAAGGTTAACCAAGCGATATCCCAAACAAAGTCTAGATGCCGATGTAAGCTGGTGCGACCACTGATAAAAACATCGTGACGACCGTCGTAATGCCAATCCAAATGTTTGCGGTGGCTATAGTGGTGCTGACGATAGCCATGTCTCTGCCAGTATTGGTTGTGGCGATGGCGTTTCCAGTCTTGCTGGTTGTTGTGGCGAGGACCATGCTCGGCTCGGTGCTCAACACGTTTATCAAACCTGTGCTCGACACGCTTGTCGACTCTGTGCTCAGCCCTTTGCTCGCGCTTATCGGCACGGTAATCGCGTTTTTCTTCTTTGCGCTGTTTATAGTCGCGATTATGGCGTTGTTCACGCGCTTTATTATTATCTCTAGATTGCTCTTGTCGGTGCTCGCGCTTATTGTTGTCCCGCGCCCTGTCCTGCTCCTGCTTGGCCGCCACTGGGAAGCTAATCAAACCAACTAAAATAATGGGTACTATCCACTTATTTTTCATAAGGTATTCCTCTGACTGTAATCTTGAAAACCATCGCCGAAACCTCTTACCAAGGGCCATTGGCTTAGTGTGATTACAGATTAACGGAACCTCTCTGAATCGATCCTGAACAGAAATAACAGGCAACAAAAAAGGGGCTAAAAGCCCCTTTTTTTCAATACTCGCTACGCTTAGTGAGCGCCATCGGTCGCTTGCTGCTGCGCCTTTGCTTTTGCCTGTGCCAGTACCGCTTCGAAATTAATTGGCGGGATGCTTAACGGAGGAAAGCCTCCGCGAACGGCAACGTTATCAATTGTTTCGCGCGCGTAGGGGAATAGAATCCCAGGGCAGGTAGCCGTCAATAGATGCTGCAATTGCTCACCGGCAACACCACTAATGTTAAAGACACCAGCTTGATGAACTTCCACCAAGAATAACGTTTTGTCGTCTTCTCGTTTCACCGTGACCGTTAACTTCAATACCACTTCAAAGTGATCATCATCAATTTTACTCACCTGAGTATTGAGGTCTTGAGCAATTTTTGGTTGGTTTTGAGCGGCAAAAGCATCGATCCCGAGCGGTGACTCAAAGGAGAGGTCTTTTATGTAAATTCGTCGAATAGCGAATTGCGGTCCGCCTTGAGTGCCGTCTGCTTGTGGCTGCGCTGCAGTATCTTCTGCCATGATGAGGTCTCTCGTTAATCTATTTTTTTAATGTTTAATAAATATTATCGTATTTGGTAAAGCAACAAATTGGGGGCGAATCGACCAATTACAACCCGCACTAGCCCTTAACTACGGGTAAATTTTGCCCCACCCACTCGCTCATACCACCNTGTAAACGGGTAACAGTAAAGCCTTGATCAGCCAANACCTTGCCTGCAGTTCCAGCGTGTTGGCCCATTTTGTCGGCCACGATAATGGTTTTACTGCGATACTTTTCCAGCTCGGACGTACGGCCTTGTAGCTTTGTATGAGGGATGTTTAACGCATCAACAATATGGCCTGCACCATATTCTTTGGCATCACGTACATCGACGATAATCGCCAGGTCCTGATTCAGCAGGCGCGTTGCCTCGTGAAAATTGAGCGCTTTACCGCCTTTGCGCGACTCAAGAACCGCCAGTGCAACAATCAGCGCAGACAAGAGGCTGACTAGCAACCACTGTTCAGTGATAAAATTCATCCAATTCACGATTTAAACCTTTTACTTTTCAACGGACTAGAAACAAAAAATACGCAGAACCGACAGCCTCAAGGCAACCTGCTCTGCGCCTTCGGGATTTAGGCTTTCGCCTGACCCTGCTTAGCTACGGCGTCCATCATGGCTTTTACAGCCTCTGGATCGCCAAGATACTCACGACTAATGGGGCGCATGTTGGCATCTAGGGTGTACACCAAAGGCACGCCAGTTGGGATGTTTAGCTCGAGAATTTCGGCGTCGCTCATATCGTCCAAATACTTAACCAAAGCCCGCAAGCTATTGCCGTGAGCGGCAATGATTACACGCTTACCACCCTGAATTGCAGGGGTAATAACATCGTGCCAGTAAGGCAAAACACGATCGATGGTTAGCGCTAAGCTCTCGGCTCGCGGCAATACGCGAGTATCGATGCCACGGTAGCGGCTATCATTACCTGGGAAGTGTTCGCTATCTTCATCGACAGGGGGTGGTGGGACGTCAAAGCTACGGCGCCAAATCTTAACCTGAGCGTCACCGTGTTTGGCGGCCGTTTCAGCTTTATCTAAACCTTGTAGCGCACCGTAGTGACGCTCGTTCAAACGCCAGTGACGCTCAACTGGCAACCACATTTGCCCCATTTCTTCTAAAGCTAAATTCAATGTTCGAATTGCGCGAGTCAAAACCGATGAATAGGCTTGATCAAACTCGAAACCGGCTTCCTTCAGCAAACG
>Ga0065722_104375_pt1 | contig 19857 bp, 16 predicted proteins | sample BansetMetagenome_FD_59109 | JGI IMG/M metagenome (GOLD analysis project Ga0065722, IMG submission 59109) | Bankia setacea gill microbial communities from Puget Sound, Washington, USA - Caecum Enriched | ecosystem: Host-associated > Mollusca > Digestive system > Ceca | place: United States... | reverse complement strand
ATACGGCGCTTTTTTTTGACATTTCTTCTTTGGAGGTTTCCTAGGAGGTCTGCTAGGTTAACCGCCTAAGTACATAGTTTGCTTGTCATTGCTTCCGGTTTTAACGGGAGATAACTTGCATATAACGATTTAGCTTGACGCTTCTCCCGTTTCTGTTTCGCGTGCGATTGCTCTATAGCCAATATCATTGCGTATATAAACATCTTGCCAATGAATATGTTTCGCTAGAGTGTAAGCATGGGCTTGTGCCTGCGTTACATTTGCGCCCAAGGCTGTTGCGCATAGAACACGGCCACCGTTAGTAACAACTTCACCGTCTTTCATTGCGGTACCGGCGTGAAAGACTTTTGCATCTGCAGACTCACCTTCGTTGAGCCCGCGAATAGGTAAGCCTTTGGCGTAACTTCCGGGGTAGCCCCCGGCGGCCAAAACGACACCGACGGCAGGGCGCTTGTCCCACTGTGTGGTGCATTGGTTAAGGGTTTTGTGCAACGCGGCGTTGCACAGCTCTACTAAGTCGGATTGAAGTCTCAGCATAATAGGCTGTGTTTCTGGGTCGCCAAAGCGGCAGTTGTATTCAATTACTTTGGGCGTGCCGTCACTGTCAATCATCAGCCCAGCGTAAAGAAAGCCGGTATAGGTATTCCCCTCACTAGCCATACCGCGAATCGTCGGCATAATGACTTCATCCATAATGCGTTGATGAATCTCGGTAGTAACAACTGGAGCAGGGGAGTAGGCGCCCATACCGCCGGTATTGAGTCCTGTATCGCCATCACCGGCACGCTTGTGATCTTGACTGGTGGCCATGGGGAGTACATTTTCACCATCAGCAATAACGATAAAGCTAGCTTCTTCTCCCTGCAGGAATTCTTCAATAACCACTCTGCAGCCGGCTTTGCCAAAGGCATTCCCGGAAAGCATATCTGTGACGGCAGCTTCTGCAGTGGCTAAATCTTCCGCAACAATCACGCCTTTACCTGCTGCTAGACCATCGGCCTTAACAACAATAGGCGCTCCCTGCTTTCGTAAATAAGCGAGCGCTGGCGCTACTTCAGTAAAGCTTTTGTAAGCTGCAGAGGGTATGTTGTGACGAGCGAGAAAATCTTTAGTAAATGCCTTAGACCCTTCTAATTGTGCTGCGCCCTGACTCGGTCCGAAGCAATTTAGCCCCTCAGCTTGAAAGCGATTGACAATGCCGTCAACTAAGGGCGCCTCTGGGCCAACAATGGTGAGCTCGATAGCGTTGCTTTTTGCGAAGGAAATTAATTCATCAAAAGCCATTATGTCGATATCGACATTTTCCATTTTCTTTTCGCAGCAAGTCCCGGCATTTCCAGGGGCTACGAAAACGGTATTAACCGCCTCGTTTTGAGCGGCTTTCCAAGCTAAAGCATGTTCCCGGCCACCAGAGCCAATAACAAGTATATTCATGAAAAAATCCTGATGCTTATATTTTTATTAGTGCCGAAAGTGGCGCATGCGAGTAAAGACCATAGCCATACCGTGCTCATCTGCAGCGGCGATAACTTCATCGTCCCGCATTGACCCGCCTGGCTCAATGACAGCACTGATGCCTACGCTAGCAGCATTGTCGATGCCGTCTCTGAAGGGAAAGAAAGCGTCTGAGGCCATAACAGAACCTTTTACTTCAAAACCCGCGTGCTCGGCTTTAATTGCGGCAATACGAGCAGAATTAATTCGACTCATTTGTCCCGCGCCTACGCCAATTGTCTGGCCACTTTTTGCATACACAATGGCGTTGGATTTAACCATTTTTCCAATTTTCCAAGCGAATAATAGATCGCGAATTTCGTCTTCGGTGGGGGTGCGTTGAGTAACAATTTCTAAATCATTTTCGGTGATGATGCCATTATCTCGGTCTTGAATTAATAGACCGCCGGTAACACGTTTAAAGTCAAATGCGTGTGTATTATTTTCCTGCCATTGACCACAAGCGAGCAAGCGCACGTTTTTCTTTGTGCTTACGATATCACTGGCAGCTTGGGTAACGCTTGGAGCAATAATAACCTCAACAAATTGTTTTTCAATAATGGCTTGGGCTGTATCTGCGTCTAGTTCTCGGTTAAACGCGATGATGCCGCCAAATGCTGATTCCGGGTCAGTTGCAAAAGCTTTTTGGTAGGCAATAAGTAAGTTTTCACCCAGTGCTACGCCGCAGGGATTAGCGTGTTTAACAATAACGCAGGCCGGAGATGAAAACTGTTTAACGGTTTCTAGGGCTGCGTCAGTGTCGGCAACATTGTTGTATGAGAGTTCTTTACCTTGTAGCTGTGTAGCTGTGGTAATGGAGGTGCCGCTGTAACTCTCTTCTTTATAGAAGGCGGCATTTTGGTGTGGGTTTTCACCGTAGCGCATACCCTGTACTTTGCGGTATTGTAAATTAAAGGTACGGGGGAAATGCTGCTCACCACCGTTAACGTGTTGTCCAAGGTAGTTGGCTATAGCGCCATCGTAAGCGGAGGTGTGTTCAAAGGCTTGAACAGATAGGTCGAAACGTGTCGCGCGGCTGAGTGCGCCAGCATTACCTTTCATTTCACTTAGCACTGCTGGATAGCTGCCAGCGTTGACAACAATGGCAACGTCGTTAAAATTTTTGGCTGCGGCTCTGACCATAGTTGGCCCGCCGATATCGATATTTTCTATGGCAGTTGCCAAATCGCAATCGGGATTGGCAACGGTTTGCTCAAACGGGTAGAGGTTTACCACAACCATATCGATAGGTTGAATACCGTGCTCGCCCATAACTTTCTCGTCGATACCTCTACGGGCGAGTATGCCGCCGTGTACTTTGGGGTGTAAGGTTTTAACGCGACCACTCATCATTTCGGGAAAACCGGTGTAATCTGAAATTTCAATGGCGGGAATATTGTTTTCGTTGAGCAGCTTATGTGTGCCGCCTGTTGAGAGGATTTCTACTCCCAGTGTGTGGAGGGCTTGGGCAAATTCAACAATGCCTGTTTTGTCTGAGACGCTAATTAGTGCGCGTCTGACGTTTACGAGTTCAGCAACCGTGGTCATGGATGAGAGTGTTCCTGTGGTAAGGCGATTAAAAAATTGCGCCGATCTTGAAGCCCTTGTGAAACGGCAGATTAGTGATAAGGTGAACGATTAAACTTGATTGTTCGGCCGTGTGAAGGAAAGGGCGTTTGTGCCGGGCGCTTACAAGCTCTATAGATCGAATGTGTATTGAGTATCTCTTTTGCTAGGCTAGAGAAACACTGCAACTCAATATACAGAGCTTGGCGTTTACAGGGCCAATTCAACCGGCCCTGTTTTATCGTTACTGTGTGCAGTATTGATCCTATAGAAGGCCGTATTGCTTAAGTTTTTTGCGAAGCGTGCCGCGGTTAAGTCCGAGGACATGGGCTGCTCGGGTCTGATTGTGGCGCGTATATTTCATAACGACTTCTAGCATTGGGGCTTCTACTTCTGCGAGAACCATGTCGTAAACATCACTAACATCTTGGCCTTCGAGATGTTGAAAGTAGTTAGATACGGCTTTCTCTACACTGTCCCTAAGTGAGGGCTCCTGTGTGTTACTGTATGTGTCTCCATTCGCTGGTTGAGTATTGAATTCTCGCGCGCCTTCTCTAAGAAGCGTATCCGCTGTGTTCATGCTGCATTTTCCTCATGCGTTGCTGGCCGTTCAAAAAAATCGTTCACGGCCTCAAGTTGTGATTGTATGGTGTTTAAGGTGTTGAAGTGCTGAAGAAACAATTGCGAGCCGGCGAGGTGTTGCGTATACCAGCGAGCGTGTTTTCGGGCGATGCGAACGCCTTTTGTTTCTCCATAAAACACTGTTAGTTCTTTTAGGTGCCAAGCCAAGGTTTTTTGTACTTGTTGTATCTTGACGTTAGCGCAGAGTTTACCGGTATTCAGGTAGTGCTCTGTATGCTCAAAAACCCAGGGATTGCCAAGAGCTGGGCGGCCTATCATCACTGCAGTCGCTCCGGTGTGTACAAGTACTTGTTGAGCTTTTTGTGGTGAGTCAATGTCTCCATTGGCAATTACTGGTATCGCTACACTGTCGACTATTTCAGCAATAGTGTCGTATTCTGCATTGCCGTTAAAGCGACAGGCGCGAGTTCGGCCATGAATGGCCAGAGCCTGTATGCCGTTATCTTCGGCGATACGGGCAATTCGTTTACCGTTTCTGTTGTCGGTGTCCCACCCTGTACGGGTCTTTAATGTGACGGGAACCTTCACACTGCTCACTACAGCAGCGAGTATATCTGAAACGAGTTGTTCATTTTGCAAAAGCGCTGACCCAGCTAGTTTTTTACACACCTTTTTCGCGGGACAGCCCATGTTAATGTCTATAATTTGAGCGCCGTGATGAACGGCTAGTTTTGCGGCCTCGGCCAGCATTTGTGGGTTGCTACCGGCAATTTGTACACTTGAGGGAGCGTGGCTATTGGGTGTTTGAATAAGGCGCGTACGAGTTTTACTGCTGCTCCATAAGCGTGTATCACTTGTTACCATTTCTGAGCTAGCCAAACCGGCGCCGTGTTTCAGGCACAGTTGACGAAACGGCGCGTCAGTAACACCGGCCATGGGTGCGAGTATGCAACGACTTTCAATGGTGTATGGTCCAATTCGAAACAAACGATTCTCCCCCAAGAATTGCTTGTAATTCGATGTACGTGTTACATCGAATGATTACATCTAATTTACCTATGAGTGCACTAAAATCGGGCAGATTTGCAGTGCTCACTGAGCAAATATTACAGAATTAAACGCTGCGGCTTTAGGGCAAGCAGGCCCCTAGAAAAGGTGGGCTATGATACCTGTTGTGAACGTTATTGGGAATGCACAATTTAACCAGATTGGTCAAAAAAATAGCAATTATATGGCGTTAATTTCATTAATTGACGATTACGATGCGGTAGCTAACGGCTTCTGGGCCAGGGTCAACGATTTCAAGGGCAATATGGACGGGTTGTTCGCTAGGAATATCTCTTTTGCCTGCCATTTCTCCTCCGAGGTATTCCTTTGGAAGAAAACGCCTTGCTGCAACGGGTTTGTCTTGAACATCCGTAAAAATAAGCTCTAGAGCAGGGAAGCTTTGAGCAAAGTTAGCTGCATTCTGCAGTACGGCGTCAACAATTAGCGCCCCCTCATGCTGAGGGTGACTGCGAACCACCAAATTGACTGCCCTAATCTCAGTTCGATCGATGAGGGGTGACAGTTCACAGCCAACTACCGTGCAGGCGACAGCGTAATAGGATCTGTAGGGTTCCGTTCGGTTTAGGCTGTCAAATTGTAGCCAAGCAATTTGGGCGATTAAGGCTGTGAGCATTATTAGGCAAAGTGGCAACCATAGCAATTTTGAGTCTAGGAAGGAGAGGTCGCGCTTATAGGAGAATTCGACAGGTTCCGGTTCGATGGCGTGAATAAATTGCTGGTTTTTAGACGTGTTATCACCTTGCGGCTGCTCGTAGCCGCTTTGGTGTTGATCGTAGTTGCCGCCTTCGGCAATCTCTTCTAGCTCGGCAAGTGAGGGTTCAATTGACGTGAATACGGGTTCGTGAAAACCTGTTTTTCGGAGTTCCTCTTCCAGTTGATCGGCATCCATGTCTTCATACCCACCGCTAACGGCTTCATGGTTGCTGCTGGGGCCGCTATCTAGGTAGTCGTTTTCGGTGTACTCTTCTGGGCGATGCTCTTGGCTTGGGTGGCTGGTGGTATCGTACTCTGTAGCCTCGACAGCAGGATGGGAGCCTGTGTCTTTGCGAAAAGTGGGAAGTTCGTCATCGTCATGATTTTCGAGAAGGTCTAGGGCCCAAGATTCGTCAGATACTTCGCTTTCATCACCTTCATTAGGGAGCGGTTCTCGCTCGAACAAGTTGGACTCTTGAGAGCCAAGGGATCGACTGTAGAGTATGTTGTCATTGAAGTCAGCTGCAGAATCGTCATTGCTGTCTGTATAATCTAGAGGCATGTCATCGCTGATAAGGATGCTGTCTTCGTCGTCTCTGGGTGGCGGAGAGCTGGGCTTAGTGGGCTTAGTGGGCTTAGTGGATGGTTTTTTTGTGTCGATTTTAGGCGCGGCCGCTTTGGGTTTTGGCTTATTTGTGAGTGGCTTTTGGGTTTTGGCAGCGGCTTTAGCTGCGACGGGTTTGGTTTTGTTGGTTTTCGAGGCCTCAGCAGCAGGGGTTGTGCTTGATTCGGAGGCAGTCAAATGCGCTCGAGCGTTAAAAATATTCAAGCATGATCCACAGCGCACAGCACCTTTGGCCGATTTAAGGTGGGCCTCGGTAATGCGGAACGATGTTTGGCATTTGGGGCAGCGTGTGATGGTATCTGCCATAAATGTGTAATCCTATAACTATTCAAGAGTGGTATTTAAAGGTGGTTAGCCTAGTTTGAGCGTACTAAGGTCAAAGGGGCTTACGGAGCTAGCCAGCAGAGAACCTAGAATCGCCATTAACTTTAACGCCTAATCCCCTATTGAATCGAAGATTATATCCAGTTTATACGTAACTGGGGGCCGTCGTAAATTCAGTGGTCATCTTTTTTGGCGATAGCCCTGAATTACTTGTTTGAATCATGTCAAATGCCGCTTTGTACCCGTTACGCAGATCCACTCTTCTTTTGTGGCGACATTATCGATACCTATATCGCTCTCGTAGGCGCTGACCAGCGACTGCTCTTGACTGGCGAGTATGCCTGATAAGCAAATCTTACCACCTGGTTTTAAGAGCTTGCAGAGCGATGGTGCTAGGTCAACCAAGGGGCCGGCGAGTATATTTGCGAGAATTAGGTCTACTGGAGTTGAGGGGCAGCGTTCCGGGAAAGACACGGGAAATTGGGTGCTTAGGAGTCCGTTGCGCTGCACGTTTTCACGGGTGGCCAGTATTGCTTGGGGGTCGATATCTGTTCCACACACATTATCTGCGCCCAAAAGAAGGGCTGCTATTCCGAGTATTCCAGAGCCACAGCCGTAATCAATGGCGCTACAGCCTGATAAAGGTTGCTGGGCTAGCCATTGCAGGCAAAGAAAGGTTGTGGGGTGGGTGCCGGTGCCAAAAGCTAGGCCGGGGTCGAGCATTAAATTAACGGCTTTTGGGTTGGGCGGTGGTGTCCAGCTGGGGCAGATCCATAGATTGTCGGCACACTGAATGGGATGGTAGTGACTCATCCACTCTCGCTCCCAATCTTTATCTTCAAGTAAGTGCCACGCTGCACTGTCAAGGGGCATACCGGTGTTATTCTGTACGTGACTATTGACCCGCGAGAGCAGTGTCGCGGTATCTGTTTCTGCTTCAAATAAACCGGTTACACGTGTTTCTTGCCATAGCGGTGTTTCTCCAAGCTCTGGTTCAAATATGGGTTGGTCGGCGTTATCCTCCAGCGTTACCGCGAGGCAATTGTTGGCTAGAAGGGCTTGCTCTACAGCAGGTGCATGCTGCCGCGAGCTGTTAACGCGAAGTTGCATCCAGGGCATGAAAGTTCCTTTGAGAAAGCCGCAACTGTAATGAGTTGCGGCATATGGGGATGGCTTAGCCGTACGGAATGGTCTGTTATAGGCCTAGCTTTTTTTCTAAGTAATGGATGTTAACGCCACCCTCGATGAAGGCTTCATCTCGAACGAGGTCTTTCTGAAGGTCGGTATTGGTTTTGATGCCACTAATAACCAATTCATCCAGAGCGCCTTCCATGCGTTTAAGTGCTGAGCGGCGGTCTTCTGCATGGGTGATTATCTTTGCAATCATCGAATCGTAATACGGTGGAACGGTGTATCCACTATAAAGATGCGATTCAACGCGCACGCCTAAGCCCCCAGGTGGGTGGAAGTTATCAACCAAACCCGGGGAGGGCATGAAGGTTTTTGCATCTTCGGCGTTTATACGGCACTCAATGGAGTGACCATTTTGCTTGATGTCTTCTTGGCGCAAGCTGAGTTTTTCGCCAGCACATACGCGAATCTGCTCTTTGATGAGGTCAACACCAGTAATCATTTCAGAGACGGGGTGCTCTACTTGGATGCGGGTGTTCATTTCAATAAAGTAGAACCCTCCGTCTTCATATAGAAATTCGAAGGTACCAGCACCACGGTAGCCGATATCGTTACAGGCTTTGATGCAGGCATCGAAAACACCTTGACGAGCACTTTCTTCAATTCCTGGCGCGGGCGCTTCCTCAATGACTTTTTGATGGCGGCGTTGTAGCGAGCAATCTCGGTCATATAGGTGAACAGTGTTGCCTTGACCGTCAGAAATAATTTGCACTTCTACGTGTCGAGGGTTTTGCAAAAACTTTTCCATGTACACGGTGTCGTCACCGAAGGCTGCTTTAGCCTCGGTTTTTGTGACTTGAACAGAATTCCATAAGCTACCTTCGGTATGCACAACGCGCATGCCCCGACCACCACCACCGGCAGCCGCTTTAATTATGATCGGAAAACCTATGCGGTGGGCAATATCTAAGCATGCTTCAGCGTCGTGTGGCAGGGGGCCATCTGAACCGGGAACTGTTGGTACGCCAGCCTTTTTCATTGCTTGAATAGCGCAGACTTTATCACCCATTAAGCGAATGACATCTGGGTCTGGGCCGATGAAAATAAATCCGCTTTTCTGGACTTGTTCAGCAAAGTCGGCGTTTTCGGCTAAAAAACCGTAACCGGGGTGCACTGCGATGGAGTCAGTTACCTCCATGGCTGCAATAATGGCTGGTACGTTCAAATAGCTATCTGCTGAAGCATTGGGGCCGATACAAACAGATTCGTCAGCAAGGCGAACATGTTTTAGGTCGCGATCTGCTTTTGAATAAACCGCAACGGTGGTGATATCCAGCTCGCGACAAGCGCGTAAGATGCGCAGCGCAATTTCCCCTCGATTAGCAATGAGGACCTTATTAAACATGGTGTTACCCTCTTTTTGCGAATTAAGCGATGACCAGCAGTGGCTGATCAAACTCTACTGGTTCTCCATCTTCAGCAAGTATAGCTTCCACTACGCCAGACTTGTCTGCTTCAATTTGATTCATCATCTTCATGGCTTCAACAATGCACACAACATCACCGGCTTTAACGCTCTGGCCAATTTCAATGAAGGCTGCGGACCCGGGGCTTGGTGAGCGATAAAAAGTGCCTACCATTGGAGACACCACTTGGTGGCCGGTAGATGCCGGTGGGGCTTCAGGAGCCGTTTCTGGCATTGGGGCAGCGGCTGGCGCAGGCACTGGTGCGGTGGGTGGTTGGTGATATACCGCCTGAGCAGGTGCTACTGTGCGTGAGCCTCGGCTGATACGCACAGATTCCTCACCTTCTTTAATTTCTAGTTCTTCTACGTTCGATTCTTCGAGCAGTTCAATGAGTTTTTTAATTTTTCGAATATCCATTCTGGCCTCTCTGCAACAAGCGCTTTTAATTGTTGGGGGGTGGGTTTTAAATTTGTTATATCTATTGGGTTATTCTTGCTCTAGGTGAGTAAATGCGGCCTGGAGAGCCAACTCGTAGCTCTGAGCCCCAAAGCCGCAAATAACGCCTGTGGCCATATCCGAAAAATAAGAATGATGACGGAAGGGCTCTCGGCTGAAGACGTTAGATAGATGGCATTCCACAAAGGGTATCTCCGCTGCTGCCAGAGCATCGCGTAAGGCGATACTGGTATGGGTAAACGCCGCGGGGTTCATAACAATAAAATTGATACCTTCCCGGCGAGCGTCGTGTATGCGTTCAATAAGTTCATACTCAGCATTGCTTTGGAGGGCTTGGAGGTGATGGCCTTTCTCTATGCACAGGGATGTAAGGCGTTGGTTAATATCGGCAAGGGTTGTAGCGCCGTATACTTCAGGTTCTCGGCTGCCCAATAAATTCAGATTGGGTCCATGAAGCACAAGAATTGTTGCCATCAGATTGCCTAAGTCGGTTGCAAAGTGAGTGATTCGCCCGCTGAGTCAAAAAGTTGGCGCACACTTGGGTGCGAGCCAAACATGCTGCTATTTGCGCCGAAATTACCGCAGACAGCGGCTAAATGACGGGTTGGGCTTTATGAAATGGGATTTTGCCTAAATTGCTTGTCTATGTCTATGCTGAGAAGCATATTTTCTGCGTTTCACTGCATTTATCTTCTAAATTAGCGAAGATCACGCACCTTAAGCGAGTAAGGTGCGTGTATTTTACTGAAATGCGCGATCGATTGCTTCGGTTACGTCTCCCGTGGTTAAAATCTGAGGAAGAATTTCTGGTGGGGCATTTTTTCTAGCCGGAAACATCATGTATAAGGGTATACCGCTGCGTTTGTATTGTTTTAGAAGTTTGGCAATATCGTCGTTGGGATTTGTCCAGTCGCCAATCATTAAAACTACATCTTGCTCTTGGGCGTAGTTGAAAAATGTCTGGGAGCTAAAGGCGACCTGCTCGTTAAGTTTGCACGTGATGCACCAGTCTGCCGTGAGGTTGATAAATACCGGTCGTCCTTGAGCTCGCAACGCTTCTAGGCCATCGTAGGTGAACGTTTCCCATTGCGCATAGGTGTCGGCTTCGGAGTTTGCCTTGAAGTTACGAATTTTCCAAGTGAAGTGTGCTGCGGCTAAAAGACTGGTAATAATAAGTGCGCTTAATATGGCTTTGCTCGCAGTGCGCGTGGGTGAAAAACGCAGTAGCCAAAGGGCGAAGCAAATAAGTAGACCGCCAGCGAGTACGAGTGCTGTACCGTCGCTTCCAGTTTGGTTGCCGAGTACCCAGAGTAGCCAAATACTCGTGGCGAGCAGAGGGAAGGCCAGAGCTTGCTTGAGCGTTTCCATCCAGGCGCCTGGTTTGGGTAAAAAATTGGCCAATTGAGGGCTGTAGCTTAGGGCAAGAAAGGGCAGGGCCATACCCAAGCCCAATGTGGCAAATATCAGAAGTGCAATGGATACGGGTTGAGTGAGTGCCGCACCCAGTGCGCTTGCCATAAAGGGGGCGGTACAGGGGCTAGCAACCACAGCCGCTAATACGCCAGTAAAAAACGACGCTTTTATGCCCGTGCCGGCGGTAAGTGATTGCCCTGCGCCCATAAATTGTGTGCCAAAACTAAACATGCCATACAGGCCTAGAGCCATGACCAGAAACAGATACGCAAGGAGAGCGACGAAAACGGGGTGCTGTAACTGAAAGCCCCAGCCCAGCATTTCGCCAGCTTCGCGGGCGCTGAGAATGACGGCAGCTGCAGCGACAAAAGAGCCGACCACTCCTATCGTGTATGCCCAGCCGTGTAAGTGTTGCTGGTGCCCCTCTTGATTGCTGGAGGCAAAGCTCAGCGCTTTTAAGGATAATACCGGGAAAACGCAGGGCATAAGATTTAGAATTAAGCCTCCCGTTAGGGCAAACAGCAATATGATAGGCAAAAACGGCGTGTTTTCTGGTGCTTCTGTGGGGCTGAAAGCTAGGCCTTTTGGGCTTGTTGAACCTGTGGGTTCTATTAGGTTTTTGGCTGGCGTAGCTGTGCGGGTGGATATTTCGGAGGCTCCAAGCTCCTTAATCTCGCCGTTGGCAGCGATGTGAAAAAACTGTTTTCGTGGCGGGTAGCATAGCCCTGCATCGGCACAGCCCTGAGATGTTATTTTGAGTTCATAGGGGGGGGGCATTGATGGCAGGTTACTGCTAACAAAGGTGTTGTAATAATAGACTTCCAATTCTTTATTGAAGTATTCGTCAAACTTTCGTTTACCGGTCTTAAATTTTAGGTCTTGCCTTTCTATCTCACTGCCATTGTTGGCTTCGAGCTTAAATTGGTGCTGATAAAGATAGTAGCCCGGAGCCAGAGTCCAGCTCATTTCAACTTGGTTGTCTGTGAGTTCCACCATAACTTGGTAGGCGTCTTCAACGCGCAAAAATTCTTCGTCTTCACCGGACATGAGGCTGTCGGCGAAGCTTGGTGTGCTAAGTGTGCAAATGGCCAGCAGAAGGGCCATGGTCATGGAGGCACGCTGGGCTAGAGGCATATGTTGAAATTGGCGGAAAGTCATAGTTATCAGTTTTTAGGTTTAATTTTGCGTCTTCGGCGGCAACGCAGTACTCTCGCGACTAGCGAAGTTGTGTTTACCACAGTGTGTAACCTAGGACAGTGAGTCGGTGGCTACGTTCAGTGTAACGAATAGCGGTGCATACTGCTGCTGAAGAACGCCGAAAATGTTGCTTGAGGTGACATGTTTGGCATTATTGTCGCTATTTTCAGAGGCTTTTGTGTCGGTTTAGTACCAAAATATGGGGGGGAGGAATGCGACAGGTTGGGATACTGTTATTGTGCATTGGTATGCTAGGTTGCGGTGGCCTTCAAACCCGTGCTGAGAAAAACGCAGAACCGAAAGGCGCAGGGCGTGTTATTGAGCCGGTTTCAACAGCCGCTGATAAGGCCCTAGACCCAGTGGTGTATGCCCAGCAAACGATGGAGCAACGCTTTTTGCTGCAAGCAGAAAAAGCGTTTAGGTCGGGGCGATTAACAAGCCCCGCTCATGATAATGCGTATGACCGTTTTCATTCGGTACTGCTGATTAATCCTGACAACCAGATGGCTCGTTCTGGATTACAGGCTATTCTTATTCGTTATGCCGAATTAATTCGTCAAGCCTTGGCGAGCAGTGATTATGGTGGCGCAAGTCGGTATTTGCAGCAGGCGCAGGTGTATTATCCTGGAAACTCCCTTTTGCTTGAATTGCAAAAGCAGGCGCGTTCGACGCAGTTACACTATGAGGAGGCGACCTTGGCGCGATCCCCAAAGGATGTCAGTGTTCAGGAGTTTGAGCTGCCCATTAGCATGTTGGGTAAGTCGGAGGGAGATTTGATTCCATTTCTGGGGAGTATTGCACAGCGGGTTCGAGGAACTGGGGAGAGCGTGATGATTTACGCCCGTACCGACTCGGAGGGGCGCTGGGTTTATCAGCAATTGAAAAAAGCGGTACCGGGTTACCGTATTCGGGGTGACATCCGTATCGCCAAACAGCCGAAAATTGCACTGTTTCCGCCGCTTTAAGGCGATTTTCCTGTTAATTCGTTGGAGCGTCTAGGGCCTACCTTGGCAGGCTTGAGGCAAGAGATAGGGGAAGCTAGGGATTAGCGTCTACACTTAAGCAGGGCGATACTTATACCGTAACAGCTCACCGGCACACCTTAAGGAGAACGATTTTCAATGAGCCTGTTTCGCAAGCTGGTGTTCAGTATTTCTGCCATGGTATTGCTCCTATTGGCTGGCAATTTGGTGGTGACAATTCACAATGCTCGTAGCTATTTTGCGGAGCAGTCACAAGCCTTAGCTGATGATACCGCTACGTATTTGGGGCTCAGCATTTCTCAGGCGGTAAAGCGTGGTGATGACGTACAAGTTCAAACCATGATAAGTGCCATCTTTGATCGTGGCTATTACAGAAGCATTGTTTATTACGACCTTGAGGGAAAAACGGTTATTTCGCGCACGCGGGAACTGACATTCGAGGGCGTTCCTAGTTGGTTTGTTGAGTATGTGAATATTCCTCAACGATCCGGCCGAGCAGAGGTGATTGCGGGCTGGTATCAGCTGGGGAAAATCTACGTGGATATTCATCCTGGATACGCTTATTCGGACTTGTGGCGAATGTTTAATCAGAGCGTGTGGTTGTTTTTGTTCACCATGGTGCTCTGTTACGCGCTCGCGGGTATCGCGTTGAAAATGCTGCTAAGACCCCTTCAGAAAATTGAAGATCAAGCGGAAGCCATTTGTCGCAGTGAGTTTCCTCTACAAAATCGGTTACCGAAAACGCCTGAGCTTCGTCGTATGGTCGTTGCTATGAATCGTATGGTGCAAAAATTACAAGCCATTTTCCAGGAGCAAATTGATCTTACCGAATCTCTGCGTGTTGAGGCTTTTATAGACCCCATAACAGGCCTGCCCAATCGAAAAGAATTTGATTCTCGCTTGACTACATGGGTGAAATCTGAAGATGGTGGAAGTCCTGGCGTATTAGTTTTACTGCATGTTTCTGGTATTAATGATCTCAATGATAGCCAAGGGCGCGATGCGGGAGATAAGGTACTCGCCGATATTGGCTCTTTGATCGTTTCCTTACTTGATGCTTGGCCGGACGGTTTTGTGGCGAGGCGGAGCGGTTGTGACTTTTCAATTTTTGTTCCTGCGATGCTGCAGGAAGAGGCCGGCGCTTGGCTTTCTGAAATGAAAATGAGTATGGATTCACTTGATACCGTATCTGGACTGACGAATATGAAGTTTTGGCTGGGGGCGGCGACATCGAAATCGGTGAATTCCATTAGTAACATGCTTAGCGCTGCGGATGCCGCTCTGCGTCTAGCTAAATCTTCCGGGGATTCAGATTGGGCGGTCTATCCAGTGGATGACCCCTTAGCGGATATTCGTCCTGCTGGAGAGTGGCAGCAGTACCTGAAGAGGATAATCGAGAAAGAAGAATTGTTGTTGCATTTTCAACCCTTCTATACCTGCCAACAAGAGTATCTGGGGGCAGAGTTGTTTTCTAGGGCGAAGGATGGTGATGAAATTATTCAGGCTGGAGTGTTCTGGCCGCTTGCTGAAAGATTTGATCTTGTTTCCGAGTTAGATATGTTGGTTCTACGTGGGGCAATAGCTGCCTTACAAGTGCACTCCGAGCAACGTTTGAGTGTGAACATTTCTACCTCTTCTTTGTTGAAAAAGGGGTTTATCGAATGGCTTTTTGGGTATTTGCGTGATAATTGCGGATTTACCAATCGATTGACTCTGGAGCTTCACGAAAAGACATTGGCGCTTCCGGGGGGCTGTTTTGCCGAGTTGTATAAGGGCTTGCAGGCTCTTGGAGTTTCTGTGGCCTTGGATCATTTTGGCGTTACGCCTTCGGCCCTTGCAAAGTTGCGTACCTACCCCTTAGCGTATGTCAAAGTTGATAGACGTTTCGTCTCAGGAATTGATGTCGACATAGAAAATCGTTTTTATATCCAAACCTTGGTGCAGATTGCTCACGGTTGTGATGTTAAAATTCTCGCTGATGGTGTAGAAACAGCTGCTGAGTGGTCAACTCTGAAAGGAATTGGTGTGGATGGCGGTCAAGGTTATTTCTTGGCTCGGCCTGATGGGCAGCTGAGCCATTAGGTTCTATTCTAATGGCGATATTGGTGGACAGTGGCTGACAAACACCTTGGGTATTGCTGATCAATTCTACGTGACCTTTACACTGTCGGCCGTGCACAAATGCAGGGTGAAATTTGTCGTTAATGGCCGTAGTCCTTAACAAAAAACTGAGTGATGTCGATGCTGGCGAAGAGTCTGCCGTGATCTTACGAGCAGCAGGTGAATCTTGCTATTCGCTGAATTGATTAATCGACGGTTTGTACGCAAAATACGGGTATCTATCAAGCTAACATCTCACGTCGATTTTTTACACAATAGGTCTAATACAGAGTTTAACTAATGCTAAAGTTGGTTGTTAATGTCTTTTTTTCCGATAACGTTCGCTACACGGTCCTGTTTATGGTTGTTTGTTCTTGGGTTCTCGCCTGTTCGCCAGAAAAGGGGGGGAAACAGATTTCCGCTGTTCCTGAGGTGGAGATTAGCGCCGCTGTTATGCCTGCGATGGCTCCGGGTCAAGGTGTTGGGGCGATATATCTGAGTTTACGTAACAATACGGCCGACGCATTGGTGATCAATTTTATCGAGTCTTCCGTATCAGACCATATTGAGGTTCACCGCAATTTTTATGAGGAGGGGGTGATGAAAATGCGACCAGTCACTCATGTTCGTGTGGAGCCGAATGGCAAAATGCTGTTTAATCCCGGCGGGTACCATTTAATGGTATTCAACATTTCTCAATCATTGGGCGAAGGCGACACTTTTCCGCTGACTATTCGATTCGACAACGGGAAGGCGGTAACTGGGACGGTTGAGGTAAAGCGCATAGCGCTGTAATCATTGGAATGATGTCATGTTAAATAAAATATCCAGCTCGGCAGGTACTATGAAGCAGCTAGCGCAAACTCGCTGGCAGGATTTCAGGAGCGATTTTGCGGAGGCAAACCGTTGGCTACGAGTGGGCGTGGTGGTTATAGTGGTCTATTTGGTTGTGGCTATTGTCGTGGGTATTTATTGGAGCATTGAGCCAGATGGTTTTGATGTTAGGGAGGCGGCTTTGGTTGAGGTTGGTGGCGACGAGTCTAGGTTGGTCACAGGCGTTATGACCACCACTAGCCTGATTACGGTTGTCGACACAATGCTGCATAAGCCAGGTGGTTATTTGTCGAATGATGTGGCACCTCCAGGCCTATGGTTGGACAATATTCCCAACTGGGAGTACGGCGTGCTAGTTCAGGTGCGAGATATGTCTAAGGCTATGCGTGAGGCTTTTAGTCGTTCGCAATCCCAATCGGCCGAAGATAAAGATCTTCTGAAAGGGGAGCCTCAATTCAGCTTTGACAACCGCAGTTGGTTATTGCCCCCTTCAGAGAAAGAATACAAAGAGGGCTTAAAATATCTGCGTTCGTATCTAGGCCGTTTGAGTGATGAGGAGCAAGCTAACGCACAGTTTTATTCCCGTGCCGACAATCTCAACTATTGGTTGTCCACCGTTGAAACGCGTCTAGGAAGTTTGTCGCAGCGGTTAAGTGCTAGTGTGGGTCAGCGCCGCCTGAACACCGATCTTGCCGGGCACCCTGACGCACACCAATCCACCTCCACGCCAAAGGAATTTGAGGTTAAAACGGGAATGCTGGAAATTGATGATGTGTTCTACCGGGCTAGAGGTAGTGCTTGGGCCCTGATACATTTCTTAAAAGCAATAGAAATAGATTTTGCTGATGCTCTAGAGAAGAAAAATGCACGTGTTAGTTTACAGCAGATTATTCGTGAGCTGGAGGGTACACAACAAACCGTATATAGCCCAATGATTCTTAACGGTGGGGGCTTCGGTGTGCTTGCCAATCACTCACTGGTGATGGCAAATTATATTTCTAGGGCTAATGCGGGTATTATCGATTTACGTGCTTTACTCTCGCGAGGATAAGCGTTCGAGAGTAAAACACTACCAAGACTTTATTTAGGCGTCGAGAAGCTCTGCGTGTTGCTTCTCACTGAGTCGAGGGCCAAATTGAGAAACAACTTTTGCGGCGGCTTTACTTGCCAAAGTACCGGCATCTGTGTAGCTCATGCCGCGGCTCAAGCCAAACAAAAATGCGCCTGCAAACATGTCACCAGCGCCGTTAGTATCTACGGCTGTTGTTGGATGTGCTGAAATTTCAATGTGATCGGTGCCATCAAACAGCAGAGCGCCTTGGCGGCCACGCGTAATGGCGAAGGTTTTGCTTGAGCTTTTGAGAGCCGTGGCGGCATCGTTTATATTGTCTGTTTTCGTAAAGTTCATCGCTTCAGCTTCATTGCAAAACAGTATGTCGACACCAGGGCCAATCATGTCGACGAGGCCTTGGTGAAAAAAATTCACTATCGCGGGGTCTGAAAGGCTTAAGGCGGTTTTTACTTGGCAGGCCTGTGCTTGCTCTCGTAGTGCTATAGCGGCGGGGAGGCCGGTGGCAGACGTTACCAAATACCCTTCAATGTAAGCATAGCGAGACAGGCGCAGCGCTTCTGCGTCGATATCTTCAATAGATAAATGTTCGCTAATCCCAAGAAAGGTGTTCATGGTTCTTTCTGCGTCGGGAGTAATCATCACCAAGCATTTGCCTGTTATGCCATCACCTGAGCCATTGTTATTGTGATAGTCGACACCAGCTGCAGATAGGTCTGACAAATAGAAGCGACCATTTTCGTCGTTCGCAACCCGACAGCTGTAAAAATTTCGGGCGCCGAAATAGCTGGCCGCGATCACGCTGTTGGCGGCCGATCCTCCGCTTGCGCGATTTGAGGCAATAAGGTGGCTGGAAAGAGCATTGATCAGCTCGTGCTGACGATTTTCGTCCACCAGCGTCATTACGCCTTTGTCAATGTTTAGGTCTCTTAGGTCGAGGTCCGTGACTTCGATTTCAGTATCGACTAAGGCAGCGCCTATACCGTAAATATCGTAAATGCTCATGAGTATTATTCCCTGTTGTTAAGGCGCAGATTATAACGATTGACGGGCAGAGATAATATGACAAAATTTTGGCGCTTAAGGCATTGTTTTTGCTTTGACAATTAAGGTGAAAGCAACAGCATTTTTCTTTTTTCGAGCTAAAAGGCCGCAAATCCATAGAAATGGCTTTAAAAGGCATTTATAGCAGCTATATTTAAAGCGCGTGCGTGCGAATACTTCATTAGGTGGAGCTGTTTCTGTCGAACAGATTTACAGTTTGCTTTTTATGTGTTGCGTAATACGACGCAATGTGACAAAACGCGCCCTCGTGAAGGGTTGCGGCGTATCATAGCGTAGTAAGTCTGTTGTGCAGTTTGATTCAAATATTTTAGGGGCAATATGTCAAGATTGATACGCGGTGACAATGATGATGGACAAGAGTCAACAGGGGACCACGCTCCCTTATTGTTGCCGTTGTCTAATTCGGCTGTTTTAGCCCACCTGAAAGCTTGTCAGAGCATGGCCGCGAGTCATTCTCGCGATGCTTTTCGTTCATATTTGAAGGTTCTTGATGACGCTATTTCTATTGAAATAGACCAGGCAAAATCTAACAACGAAGCCTCTGAACTGTCTGAAATACAGCGCTTGTTTCGTCAAAACAAAACTGAATTAGAGCGTTATTTTTGCGGATACCTGTCAGAGGGTTTTGTTAAGTTTAAAAAGCGAGAACTGCAAACCAGTATTGGTGACGGCGCTAATGGTGACCAGCTTAGCTTGGTAGACAATGAGGATTTAGAAGAAACCATTGCTATTTCATCGATTACTCAGAGAGCGGATGCTTTTTTTGCTGAGCCTCTGTGGGCTTTAAATCAGCGCTTTGCCGTGTTGAATGGCGGTGAGCATGTTACCGAATCGTCTAATCCTGCGTCGCCGGTTCAGTTTTGTGAATCTTTACGCAAGGCCTTAAAGTTGCTGCCTCTTGACCCGAAGTTAAAGCATCTAGCGTATAAAGTGTACGATGATCAGCTGATTAGTACGATAAAAACGATCAGTGAAGAGATTAATGAATACCTCAAGACAGAAGGCGTGTTGCCTCATCTCAAATACAGTTTGCCCACTGGTGCCGCACCTGCGTCTGCTCTTCAGGGGGAGGAGCCTCTGCCAGCTACTGAAGCGGAGCCCGCTCATGAGGGTGTGCTTCCAGACCCGAACCTGCCGCCAGAGGAATATCAAAACAGCTTAGTGCAGGCGATTCGTGGTTTACAGAGCCAACTAATTCCGAGTGCTGATGTTAATTTGCCCCCAGGTGGGGTGGTGGTTTCTTCGGATGATTTAATGGGGGCTTTAAATGCGTTACAGCGCGGTGGAGCAGAGGCTGAGCTTGGGCCGCAAAATTCACAGCTTATACCCCTTGATATCTCTGAAATTGTCGACCGACTTCACCAGCAGTTAAAAACGGATGAAAAAGATGGGGCGGTTGAAAAGGCGGATATGCAAACCATCGATCTCGTTGGTATGTTGTTTGAGTTCATGCTTAATGATGAAAATCTACCCGATTCTATAAAAACTCTGTTGAGTTACTTGCATACACCTTTTCTCAAAATTGCATTCATTGATCCTGGATTCTTTGAGCAAGCGGAACATCCTGCTCGGGTGTTGCTGAATAGTTTGGCCGAAGCTGGGGCGCGCTGGGTCAGCAACGACGGTACCGCTCAGTATGATATATACGGAAAGATAAAGGGTGTGGTTGATCGAATTTTGAGTGAGTTCGACAATGACGTGAAATTTATTACTGAGCTTTTGCTCGAATTTAGTGGTTATACCAAAAATATTGTGCGAAGACAGGAGCTAATGGAAAAGCGTGCCACTGAA
>Ga0065722_100628_pt1 | contig 19931 bp, 16 predicted proteins | sample BansetMetagenome_FD_59109 | JGI IMG/M metagenome (GOLD analysis project Ga0065722, IMG submission 59109) | Bankia setacea gill microbial communities from Puget Sound, Washington, USA - Caecum Enriched | ecosystem: Host-associated > Mollusca > Digestive system > Ceca | place: United States... | reverse complement strand
TAGTTCAATTGGTAGAGCGTCGGTCTCCAAAACCGAAAGTTGGGGGTTCGAGTCCCTCCTGGCCTGCCATATAAAAAACAACTCGCGTACGAAGCGGGTATAGATAGTGATTATTGAGTGGCGCAATGAGTACAAAAACTGAAGAAATAGAATTTCGCCTTGACGGCCTGAAGTGGTTGGTCGTAGCGGCTCTAGTTTTGGGTGGTGCAGTCGCAAACTCCTACTATGCGGATCAGTTTGAATTGATCATTCGTGTTTTGGTGATGGTAGTGATTGGAGNTGCGGCTGTATTTGTTGCCGTCAACACCGAGAAGGGTCATTCGTTTTGGGAGCTGATGAAAGCAGCTCAGGTTGAGGTGCGCAAAGTTGTGTGGCCCAATCGTCAAGAAACAACCCAGACCACTCTCATTGTTGTTGCCGTGGTAATCGTTACCGGTGCGGTACTTTGGGGGTTGGATACGGGCTTGGGATATTTGGCATCCCTCATCATAGGTTAGAGGTTCGGCTTCATGGCAAAGCGCTGGTACGTGGTACACGCCTACTCAGGATACGAAAAGAAAGTGGCGATCGCTTTGAAAGAGCGAATCGAGCTTCATAGCATGCAGGACAGCTTTGGCGATGTTTTGGTGCCAACTGAAGAAGTTGTGGAAATGCGCGGCGGGCAGAAGCGAAAGTCTGAGCGTAAGTTTTTCCCTGGGTACGTTTTGGTGCAGATGGAGCTGAATGATGACGCTTGGCACCTTGTAAAAGAAACCCCTCGCGTGATGGGCTTTATTGGTGGGAAAGCAGATAAGCCTGCCCCAATTTCCGATAAAGAGGCAGATTTAATTCTGCAGCGTGTAGACGACTCGGTTGATAAACCAAAACCTAAGACTCTATTTGAGCCGGGTGAAATGGTTCGAGTTACTGATGGCCCCTTTAACGACTTTAATGGTGTTGTTGAAGAGGTTAACTACGAGAAGAGCCGGTTGCAGGTCGCTGTGCTTATTTTCGGGCGTTCCACTCCTGTGGAGTTGGAATTTGGGCAGGTAGAAAAAACCTGATTAGGTGTTTAAAACTCTGGTTCGGCTGCTCATTTAAATGTGGTTGATTGGGGTGGTTTTGCAGCCGTAGTGGCGGCGAGCAAAAGAATTTTTTTGGTGGCTCTCTTCCGTCATATCGGGGGAGGGCTTTTCGCGTCTTATTGTAAGGGGTCGATTTGATCTCTTTTGTAAGGCTGGGGAGCCAGTGAAGGACGGTATGCCACTGTCTGGAGGCGCTATTACCCATAATTGGGAGTAAATCATCATGGCAAAGAAAGTTGACGCTTATATTAAGCTGCAAGTAAAAGCCGGTCAGGCAAATCCAAGTCCCCCCGTTGGTCCAGCTCTGGGTCAAAAGGGTGTGAATATCATGGAGTTTTGTAAGGCGTTTAACGCGCAAACTCAGGGTTTAGAGCCTGGCTCCCCCGTTCCTGTTGTGATTTCAGTCTATTCTGATCGCAGCTTTACTTTCACCATGAAAACTCCACCCGCTTCCTTCTTGTTAAAGAAGGCTGCTGGTATTAAGAGTGGTAGTGGTCGACCAAATACTCAGAAAGTTGGCAAGATTAATCGTGCTCAGCTTGAAGAGATTGCTACCGCTAAAGCGCCGGATTTGACTGCGTCAGATATGGATGCGGCGGTTCGCACTATCGCAGGCTCTGCGCGTGCGATGGGTCTTGAAGTGGAGGGTGTGTAACGTGGCTAAATTATCTAAGCGCAAAAAACTGATTAATGAAAAAGTTGATACAGCTAAAGCATACGGTATTGAAGAAGCTGTTGCTCTACTGAAAGAATTGTCTACCGTGAAGTTCAGTGAAACCGTTGATGCGGCTATTAACTTGGGTATTGACCCACGTAAATCTGACCAGGCAGTGCGCGGAGCAACTAGCTTGCCGCACGGTACGGGTAACGATGTTCGTGTTGCTGTTTTTAGCCAAGGCGCTGCAGCTGAGGCGGCTAAAGAAGCGGGCGCAGAATTTGTTGGTATGGAAGATCTTGCCGAGCAGATCAAAGGCGGCATGATGGACTTTGACGTGGTTATTGCTGACCCAGCGGCTATGCGTGTTGTTGGTATGCTTGGTCAGGTGCTTGGTCCGCGCGGACTAATGCCAAACCCAAAAACTGGCACAGTAACACCAGATGTTGCTACTGCTGTTAAAAATGCTAAAGCTGGTCAGGTGCGATTCCGCGCAGATAAAGGCGGCATTATTCATGGCGGTATTGGTAAGGTTGCGTTCGACTCGGCTGCGATCAAAGCTAACTTGGAGGCGCTAATTGCCGACCTGAAGAAAGCTAAGCCAGCAACAGCGAAAGGTGTTTACCTAAAGAAGATTTCCCTGAGCACCACTATGGGCCCAGGTATAACGATTGATCAATCTACTCTGGAAGTTTAATTCCAGTAGGTTGAAACCCGAACTTTGGGGTCTGAAACGTCGCTGCAAATAACAAGTCGTTATCGAGCCAGTGTCTTTCAGGCCGTCAAAGACCGTAGGTGAGTGGCACTTATTATTAAGTCTACTTTTAATGGATGCGCAAGCTGAAGCCTACGCAGACGGTGGCCCAATTCAGTTTTTCGCTGGATTTGATACACCGAAAAGAGCGACTCCAGTTTTATGGGGTCGATTTGTTAACGATTAGCTTAGCTAATCAAATCCAGGAGTAATATCGTGGCATTAGGACTCGAAGGCAAAAAAGCGATTGTCGCTGAGGTCCATGAAGCTGCTAAAAACGCTCTGTCAGCTGTTGTTGCTGATGCTCGCGGTGTAACCGTGAGCAACATGACAGCGCTGCGTAAAGAAGCCCGTGAAAATGGCGTATGGATTCGTGTCGTACGTAATACATTGGCTCGTCGCGCAGTAGAGGGTACCGACTATACGTGTCTTAATGATGCGTTTGTAGGTCCAACTTTAATCGCGTTTTCTAACGAACATCCAGGCGCCGGTGCGCGTATCCTGCGTGATTTCGCTAAGACAAACGACAAGTTGGAACTTAAGTTGGCCGCTTTCGAAGGCAGTTTGGTTGATGTTGGTCTGTTGGCAAGTCTGCCAACTTACGACGAAGCAATCGCCAAGTTGATGAGTGTTATGAAAGAAGCAGCTGCGGGCAAATTGGTACGCACTATTGCGGCCATTCGCGACCAGAAAGAGCAGGCAGCAGCATAACCTTTTTGGTTTTCTGTTGAGTTAAACAATTTAGAGCGAAAGCTCACATAATTTAGGAATTGAGTCATGTCTCTGACTAAAGAAGATATCATCAATGCAATCGCTGAAATGTCAGTAACCGACGTTGTCGAACTGATCTCAGCTATGGAAGAAAAGTTCGGTGTATCTGCCGCTGCCGCTGTAGCTGTAGCTGCTGGTGACGCTGGTGCTGCTGCAGAAGAAAAAACTGATTTCGACGTAGTTTTGACCTCTGTTGGCGAGAAGAAAGTTAACGTGATTAAGGCTGTTCGTGCAATCACTGGTCTTGGCTTGAAAGAAGCTAAAGAGTTGGTTGACGGCGCTCCAAGCACGATTAAAGAAGGCGCTCCTAAGGCTGACGCTGAAGAAGCTAAGAAGCAACTTGAAGAAGCTGGCGCATCTGTCGAGCTTAAGTAAGTTGTTGTTTGAAGATGCTCGATTCGAGGTCTTCGAAGAGAACAAGGTCAGTGGGTTTTGCCCACTGGCCTTTTCCCGTTTGCGGTCGACGCATGATCGAAGTACATCTGCAGTCTTTTTGTTGATGGGCGTTTAAGTAAAACACGGTACTAGAACAATCAAGGCCAACCAGGTCTTGCGTGATTGCGATTTATGCACTCCGTGAACAAGCTGAGGAACACTAATGGCTTACTCATATACTGAGAAAAAACGTATCCGTAAGGATTTTGGAAAACTGCCAGACGTCATGGATGTCCCCTACCTGCTGGCAATTCAATTAGATTCCTATAGAAAATTCACCCAGTCAGACAAGCTCGACGATGACCGAATTGATATCGGTTTGCAGGCAGCTTTTAAGTCTGTGTTTCCGATAGTGAGCTACTCGGGCAATGCTGCCCTTGAGTATGTTAGCTATGCCCTTGGCAAGCCTGTATTTGATGTGAGCGAATGTGTGTTGCGCGGTGCAACCTACGCTGTACCTTTACGGGTTAAAGTTCGCCTGATCATTTATGATCGCGAGTCGTCTAGCAAGGCNATTAAAGATATTAAAGAACAAGAAGTCTACATGGGTGAAATCCCATTGATGACTGATAACGGTACGTTCGTTATTAACGGGACTGAGCGAGTAATCGTTTCCCAGCTACACCGTTCGCCGGGTGTGTTTTTCGAGCACGATAAAGGTAAGACTCACTCCTCCGGTAAACTGCTTTATTCCGCACGAATTATTCCTTATCGCGGTTCATGGTTGGATTTCGAATTCGATCCTAAAGATCATGTATTTGTACGTATAGACCGTCGCCGTAAGCTTCCTGCGACCATTCTGTTGCGAGCGCTGGGCTATTCCTCAGAAGAAATGCTCGATATGTTTTTCGAGTCGTCGAAATATAAAATTGCAGCTGATGGCACCATCAAGTTGGAGCTTGTTCCTGCGCGCCTGCGTGGTGATGTTACGACGTTCGAAATTAAAGACAAAAAAGGCAATCTTATTGTTGAAGAGGGGCGTCGAATTACTGCTCGCCATATTCGACAAATGGAGAAAGCTAATGTGTCCGAGCTCGATGTTCCTGTTGAGTATATGGTTGGTCGCGCGCTGGCCAAAAATATCATCGACACGAACACGGGTGAGTTGTTGTTCGAGTGCAACACCGAAATTACTGACGAAGTTATGGCGGACCTCTTAAAGGCCGGCGTAACGGAATTCGAAACTCTTTATACCAACGATTTAGATTGTGGTCCGTTTGTCGCTGATACTTTGCGCAATGACCCGGCAAAAACTGANCTGGAAGCATTGGTAGAAATCTACCGTATGATGCGTCCGGGGGAGCCACCAACGAAAGAGTCGGCTGAAGGCCTGTTTCAGAACTTGTTTTTTAGTTCTGAACGCTATGACTTGTCCGCTGTTGGTCGAATGAAGTTTAACCGTCGCCTAGATCTTGAAGACGAGACGGGTGAAGGCACCTTGTCTCGTGAAGATATTGTCGAAGTAATGAAAACTTTGATTAANATTCGTAACGGTCAGGGAACTGTCGATGATATCGATCACCTTGGTAACCGTCGTGTTCGTTCTGTTGGCGAGATGGCCGAAAACCAGTTCCGCGTAGGTTTGGTTCGGGTCGAGCGTGCAGTTAAAGAGCGCTTGTCGATGGCTGAAAGTGAAGGCTTGATGCCGCAGGATTTGATTAATGCTAAGCCTGTAGCCGCTGCCGTTAAAGAGTTTTTCGGTTCCAGTCAGCTATCGCAGTTTATGGATCAGAACAACCCGCTTTCGGAAGTGACCCACAAGCGTCGTGTATCGGCTTTAGGCCCTGGTGGTCTGACTCGTGAGCGTGCTGGCTTTGAAGTACGTGACGTGCATCCGACTCACTACGGTCGTGTTTGCCCAATCGAAACGCCTGAAGGTCCGAACATTGGTCTGATAAATTCATTGGCAACCTATGCGCGCACTAATAGCTATGGTTTCCTCGAAAGTCCGCACCGCAAAGTTGTCGACGGCAAAGTTACAGATGATATTGAATATCTATCCGCGATCAACGAAGCGCAATACGTTATTGCTCAAGCGTCTGCCGAGACTAACAAAAAAGGTGAGCTGATCGAAGAACTCGTGTCAGTGCGCTATCAAAACGAATTTAACCTGAAAGCGCCTAGCGACGTTCAGTATATGGATGTATCGCCACGACAGGTTGTTTCTGTTGCCGCGTCATTGATTCCATTCCTTGANCACGATGATGCAAACCGAGCCCTAATGGGGTCGAACATGCAGCGTCAGGCCGTACCAACGCTAAAGGCTGAGAAGCCTGTGGTAGGTACCGGTATGGAGCGCAACGTAGCGCGCGACTCCGGTGTTTGCGTTGTTGCAAAACGCGGTGGCGAAATCGAAAGTGTTGATGCGGCTCGCATTGTTGTTCGAGTGCACAACGATGAAGTCGCCACTGGTGACGCGGGTGTGGATATTTATAACCTCACTAAGTACACCCGATCTAACCAGAATACTTGTATTAATCAGCGTCCAATCGTACGTACAGGCGAGTCTGTTTCTCGTGGCGATATTCTAGCCGACGGCCCATCTGTGGACCTTGGTGAGCTAGCTTTAGGGCAGAATATGCGTATCGCATTTATGCCTTGGAACGGCTACAACTTCGAGGATTCCATCTTGGTGTCCGAGCGTGTTGTACAAGAAGATCGTTTTACCACGATTCACATCCAAGAATTGACCTGTATTGCACGTGATACCAAGTTAGGCAGCGAAGAAATTACAGCTGATATTCCTAACGTGGGCGAAGGTGCATTGTCGAAGCTGGANGAATCAGGGATCGTTTATGTTGGTGCCGAAGTGGGTGCTGGCGATATTCTGGTAGGCAAGGTTACGCCAAAGGGCGAAACCCAGCTGACACCGGAAGAAAAACTGTTACGTGCCATCTTTGGTGAGAAGGCATCTGATGTTAAAGATACTTCCTTGCGCGTTCCTTCAAGTGTGAAGGGTACGGTAATTGATGTTCAGGTATTTACCCGCGATGGCCTTGAAAAAGATCAGCGTTCACTGGATATCGAAAAGGCACAGTTGAATAAGGTTCGTAAGGATCTAAACGAAGAGTATCGTATTGTTGAAGGTGCAACCTTTGAGCGTTTACGTGCAGCGTTAGTCGGCCAGAATGCCTCTAATGGTAAGGGTGTTAAGCGCGGTGTCGCGGTAACAGACGAAAACTTGGATTCATTGGAAAAAGAAGACTGGTTTAAGATCCGCATGGAAGACGATGCGCTCAACGAGCAGATAGATGCCGCTGAAGTGCAGCTAGCCGAGCGTCGCAAACAGTTAGATGAGCGTTTTGAAGATAAGAAACGCAAGGTATCTACTGGCGATGATCTGGCTCCGGGCGTATTGAAAATCGTTAAAGTTTATCTTGCGATCAAACGTCGTATTCAGCCTGGTGACAAGATGGCTGGTCGTCACGGTAACAAAGGTGTTATCTCCGTGATTATGCCGGTTGAAGATATGCCTCACGATGCAAATGGTGAAGCTGTCGATATCGTATTGAACCCGCTAGGTGTTCCGTCGCGAATGAACGTTGGTCAGATTCTTGAGACTCACCTAGGTCTAGCGTCGAAAGGTCTTGGTCGTAAGATCGACGAGATGTTGAAGCAGCAAAAAGCTGTTACCGACTTGCGTAAGCTTTTGGATGAGATCTACAACCAGATCGGCGATTCCTACAAGAAGGAAGAGTTAGACAGCTTCAGTGATAGTGAAATACTTGAACTGGCTGACAACCTTCGTGAAGGTGTGCCTATGGCGACCCGTGCATTTGACGGTGCCAAGGAAGTAGAGATCAAGCAGTTGCTGCGTTTAGCTGATCTACCAGATTCAGGGCAGATGACCTTGTTTGATGGTCGTACCGGCGATTCCTTCCAGCGTCCTGTGACNGTAGGTTACATGTACATGTTGAAGCTTAACCACTTGGTTGACGACAAGATGCACGCACGTTCCACGGGTTCCTACAGCTTGGTTACGCAGCAGCCATTGGGCGGTAAAGCTCAATTCGGTGGCCAGCGTTTCGGAGAGATGGAAGTGTGGGCTCTGGAAGCATACGGTGCAGCTTATACCCTGCAAGAGATGCTTACTGTTAAGTCGGACGATGTAAATGGTCGTACCAAAATGTATAAAAACATTGTGGATGGCGACCATCGTATGGAACCGGGAATGCCAGAATCCTTTAACGTACTTGTTAAAGAAATTCGCTCTCTCGGTATCAACATCGAACTGGAAGAAGACTCCTAATATTCGCATAAACGGTGGTGGGCGCCACCGTATGGTACGCGCCCACTGTGCATAAGCACCCACTGGAGGAAAAGTTTTGAAAGACCTACTTAATTTGTTGAAAAATCAGGGTACCACCGACGAGTTCGATGGAATTCGTATTGGTTTGGCATCTCCTGAGATGATTCGGTCGTGGTCGTTTGGCGAAGTTAGAAAGCCGGAGACAATTAACTACCGTACCTTCAAGCCTGAGCGCGAAGGTTTGTTCTGCGCCAAAATTTTTGGCCCAGTAAAAGATTACGAATGCTTGTGCGGAAAATACAAGCGCATGAAACATCGCGGTATTATCTGTGAGAAGTGTGGCGTTGAAGTTACCTTGGCCAAGGTTCGTCGTGAGCGTATGGGCCATATCGAGTTGGCTTGCCCTGTTGCACACATCTGGTTCTTAAAGTCGCTTCCTAGTCGTATTGGTTTGTTGCTCGACATGACCTTGCGCAGTATTGAGCGCGTCCTTTATTTTGAATCATTTGTTGTTACCGAGCCCGGTATGACAAACCTCGAACGCGGTCAGTTATTGACTGACGAGCAGTATTTCGAGGCGATGGAAGAGTTTGGTGACGAGTTTGATGCCAAGATGGGTGCCGAAGCTATTCAGCGTCTAATTATGGATATGGATCTGGAATCCGAAGCGGAGCATATTCGCGAAGAAATTCCAACCACCAACTCTGAAACTAAAATTAAAAAGCTTTCTAAGCGCCTGAAACTTTTGGAAGCTTTCATCCAGTCTGGCAACAAGCCTCAGTGGATGGTGATGGAAGCGTTACCGGTACTCCCGCCTGATTTGCGTCCATTAGTACCTTTGGATGGTGGTCGTTTCGCAACGTCGGATCTTAATGATCTCTACCGTCGCGTTATTAACCGCAACAACCGTTTAAAGCGTTTGCTCGATTTGAACGCGCCGGACATTATTGTTCGTAACGAAAAGCGCATGCTGCAAGAAGCGGTAGACGCTCTGTTAGACAACGGTCGTCGCGGTCGCGCTATCACCGGTTCAAACAAGCGTCCACTGAAGTCTTTGGCCGATATGATCAAAGGTAAGCAGGGTCGTTTCCGTCAGAACCTACTGGGTAAGCGCGTTGACTATTCTGGTCGTTCGGTAATTGTAACCGGCCCAACTTTACGCCTGCATCAGTGCGGTCTACCAAAGAAAATGGCTTTAGAACTATTTAAGCCGTTTATTTTTAGCAAGCTTGAGTTGCGTGGTCTTGCGACTACCATCAAAGCCGCTAAGAAAATGGTCGAGCGTGAAGAACCAGTCGTTTGGGATATTCTTGATGATGTGATTCGCGAGCATCCAGTTCTGTTGAACCGGGCACCGACTCTTCACCGTCTAGGTATTCAAGCGTTTGAGCCCGTATTGATTGAAGGTAAAGCGATTCAGTTGCACCCATTGGTTTGTGCGGCTTATAACGCCGACTTCGATGGTGATCAGATGGCGGTACACGTACCGCTAACGATTTGAAGCGCAGCTAGAAGCGCGCGCATTGATGATGTCGACCAATAACATTCTTTCGCCAGCCTCAGGTGAGCCAATCATCGTGCCTTCTCAGGACGTTGTTTTGGGCTTGTACTGGATGACACGTGATCGCGTAAATGATCTTGGTGAAGGCATGGTCTTCTCTGATCCGAAAGAGGTGTCGCGCGCATTTTATTCGAAACAAGTAGGCCTGCAGGCACGAATTAAAGTTCGTATTCGCGACGTTAGAATGCGTGAAGACGGCGAGAAAGAAGTTACTACGTCAATCGTCGATACATCTGTCGGCCGTGTGTTGTTGTGGGAAATTGTTCCAGAGGGAATCCCCTTTGAAATGGTTAACCGCGCGATGGTGAAAAAGGCTATCTCCGGTATTATCAACTTCTGTTATCGGATCGTTGGCCTAAAAGCCACGGTTATTTTTGCCGATCAGTTGATGTACATGGGGTATGACTTCAGTACTAAGTCCGGATCATCTATTGGTGTGAACGACTTTGCTATCCCCGATGCCAAAGCCGGCATCATCGATAGTGCTGAAGAAGAAGTAAAAGAAATTGAAAGCCAGTTTGCTTCCGGTTTGGTTACTCAAGGTGAGAAGTACAACAAGGTTATCGACATCTGGTCACGCGCCAANGACTTGGTTGCCAAATCCATGATGGAAGGTATTTCGAAAGAGGCGGTTATCAACCGCGACGGCGAAGAAGAGCAGCAAGCATCCTATAANTCGGTATTTATGTATGCCGACTCTGGTGCTCGTGGTTCTCCCGCTCAGATCCGTCAGCTTGCCGGTATGCGTGGTTTGATGGCGCGTCCAGACGGTTCGATTATTGAAACCCCGATTACCGCAAACTTCCGTGAAGGTTTGAACGTACTTCAGTACTTTATTTCGACTCACGGAGCGCGTAAAGGTCTGGCGGATACAGCCCTGAAAACGGCTAACTCTGGTTACCTAACGCGTCGTTTGGTTGACGTTGCTCAGGACGTTGTTATCACCTCCGTTGACTGTGGTACCGATGAAGGTCTCACCATGTCACCGGTAATTGAAGGTGGTGACATCATTGAATCCTTGGGTGATCGAATCCTTGGACGAGTTGTTGCACGCGACGTTATGCGTCCAGGCAGTGATGAGATTCTAATCCCCGCCGGTACCATGATCGATGAGAAGTGGGTTGAGCGTGTCGAGCTAATGGGTATCGATGAAGTGGCTGTTCGCTCAGCGATTTCATGTGAATCCCGTTTCGGTATCTGTGCGCAGTGTTACGGTCGCGACTTGGCTCGAGGTCATCGCGCCAATATCGGCGAAGCTGTCGGTGTTATCGCTGCACAGTCTATTGGTGAGCCGGGTACTCAGCTAACCATGCGTACCTTCCACATTGGTGGTGCCGCTAGCCGAGCTTCGGCAGCAGACAGTATTCAGGTTAAGCAGGATGGTGTTGTACGTCTTCACAACATTAAAGTTGTAACGCGTAAGAGCGGCGAGCTAGTGGCGGTATCTCGCTCTGGTGAGTTGGCCGTTGCCGATATGGCCGGCCGTGAGCGCGAACGTTACAAAGTTCCTTACGGTGCAGCTATTACAGTTAAAGACGGCGAAGAAGTTAAAGGCGGCAGTATTGTTGCCAAATGGGATCCGCACACGCACCCCATTATTACTGAAGTTGCTGGTCGAGTTGCTCTAACCGGTATGGAAGAAGGTCTGTCTGTTCGCAAGCAGACGGATGAGCTGACAGGCTTGTCGAATACCGAAATTCTCGATCCAGGTGAACGTCCAGCTGCAGGTAAAGACCTGAAGCCAGGCGTAACCCTGCTGGATGAAAAAGGTAATGAATTGACCTTGGCGAACTCCAAGCAGCCAGCTCACTACATGCTTCCAGGCAAAGCCATCATGACGTCTCTAGCGGACGGCGATATGGTTGGTGTCGGTGACATTATTGCGCGTATTCCGCAAGAGAGTTCAAAGACTCGCGATATTACCGGTGGTTTGCCACGCGTTGCCGACCTGTTTGAGGCTCGACGCCCTAAAGAGCCATCTATCTTGGCTGAGATCTCCGGTACCGTTTCGTTTGGTAAAGAAACCAAAGGTAAGCGTCGCCTAGTGATCACCCCTGCTAACGGTGAGTTGCTGGCTGACGGCTCCACCCACTATGAAGTGTTGATCCCTAAACATCGTCATTTGACAGTGTTCGAAGGTGAGACAGTTGCAAAGGGTGAAATCGTATCTGATGGTCCTAGCAACCCACATGACATTTTGCGCTTACAAGGCGTTGTTATGTTGGCGCGTTATATCGTGAATGAAATTCAAGAGGTATACCGCTTACAGGGTGTAAAAATCAACGATAAGCACATCGAAGTTATTGTTCGTCAGATGCTGCGTAAAGTTGAGATTGGCAGCATGGGCGATTCTGATTTTGTTAAAGGCGAGCAGGTTGAGTTCAACGCTGTGCTGGAAGCGAATGAAAAACTACGTGCCGATAGTCGCCAGCCGGCGAACTACGAACGTCAATTACTCGGTATCACCAAGGCTTCGTTGGCGACTGAATCGTTTATCTCTGCGGCTTCGTTCCAAGAGACTACGCGCGTCCTAACTGAAGCTGCTGTAACCGGAAAGTTGGACAATCTGCGCGGCTTGAAGGAAAACGTTGTAGTTGGGCGTTTGATTCCAGCCGGTACAGGTTTGGCTTACCACAGCGAGCGACGACGACGACGCGAAGAGCAAGCTTCCGGTTCTAGCTCAGATACCGTTAGTGCGGCAGAGATCGAAGCCGCGTTGACTGAAGCATTAAAATCGAGCTAAAAAGCGGTTTTTTTGCGTCAGAATCCGCGATCTTCACTGCTCGCGGTACAAGAAGTTGACGATAGCGGGTGGTGTCATTACAATGCGCCACCCGCTGTTTTCAGTGGGGGGTTATTCATAGCCCCATTCAAGTAAATCGTCCCTGATACACTTGTGTTTCAGAAGGGGACATAAAGTAATAGTTGGAGTTTATTTTCATGGCAACGATCAACCAGTTGGTTCGTAAGCCGAGAAAACGCAAGGTTCAAAAGAGTGACGTACGTGCTTTGGAAGCCTGTCCTCAGCGCCGTGGTGTTTGTACTCGTGTTTATACGACTACACCTAAAAAGCCAAACTCAGCACTTCGTAAAGTATGTCGTGTGCGTTTGACTAACGGTTTTGAGGTTTCTTCCTACATCGGTGGTGAAGGCCACAATTTGCAGGAGCACAGTGTTGTATTGATTCGTGGCGGTCGAGTAAAAGATTTGCCAGGTGTTCGCTACCACACAGTACGCGGTTCTTTGGATACTTCCGGCGTTAACAACCGTAAGCAGGCTCGTTCTAAATACGGTACTAAGCGTCCTAAGGCCTAATAGGCTCGGAAAGCGTTTTAAGGTAGAACCAGTAAGGCCGGGCGGATCATTACTCAGCGTCCCGGGAAAACCTGAATTGTGAGTAAATTGGTGAGTTAGTAACATGCCTAGAAGAAGAGTCGTCGCCAAGCGCGAAGTATTGCCAGATCCCAAATTTGGTAACGTGACTTTGGCCAAATTTATGAACCACGTAATGGTTAGTGGTAAAAAATCAGTTGCAGAGAAAATCGTTTACGGTGCTCTAAAGCAGGTTGAAGAAAAAACGAACCGCGACCCGCTAGAAGTTTTTAGCGAAGCACTTGAGAACATCGCTCCTTTGGTGGAAGTAAAATCCCGCCGCGTAGGTGGTGCGACTTATCAGGTTCCGGTTGAAGTTCGCCCATCACGACGTGAAGCTCTCGCGATGCGTTGGTTAGTGGATTATTCTCGCAGTCGCGGTGAAAAGTCTATGCCTCAGCGTTTGGCCGGTGAGTTGATCGATGCATCCCAGAGTAAAGGTGGTGCTGTTAAGAAGCGTGAAGACGTACACCGTATGGCAGAAGCCAACAAGGCGTTCTCGCACTTCCGTTTCTAAGTTCTCTACTGCGTTTCGCATATTTTTAAGCGTTATTTTTATGCAGCAGAAGGCAGCCTAAAAGCTGCCTTTTACCGTTTGAAAAGTGCGAAAACGCAGTTGTTTACATACAGAATTTGTTAAGCCTTGGTTGCAGTTTGTTCGGCGGCGAAGGTTTATATTTACGAGAAAAAACGCGAATTGGGGACACTAGAGTGGCACGTAAAACGCCAATAGCACGTTATCGAAATATCGGTATCTGTGCGCACGTTGATGCAGGTAAGACCACCACAACCGAACGCGTACTTTTTTACACCGGGCTATCTCACAAAATTGGTGAGGTTCACGACGGTGCAGCTACCATGGACTGGATGGAGCAGGAGCAGGAGCGAGGCATTACCATCACCTCGGCCGCTACGACCTGTTTCTGGTCTGGAATGCAGAAGCAATTTGAACAGCACCGCGTCAATATTATTGATACGCCTGGACACGTTGACTTCACTATTGAAGTTGAGCGCTCTTTGCGGGTGCTCGATGGCGCTGTAGTTGTTCTTTGCGGTTCCTCCGGGGTACAGCCTCAAACCGAGACTGTGTGGCGTCAAGCAAATAAATACCACGTTCCACGGATTGTGTTTGTAAACTAAGATGGACCGCGCTGGTGCTGATTTCATGATGGTGGTGAAGCAGCTTGAAACACGTTTAGGCGCTGTTCCTGTACCGCTACAAATGACTATAGGTGCAGAAGATAAGTTTGAAGGCGTAGTCGATCTCGTTAAGATGAAGGCGATTCATTGGAACGCTGCAGATCAGGGTATGACCTTTGATTATGGCGAGGTTCCGGACGATTTGTTGGAGCGCTGTCAAAAGATGCGCGAATACATGATCGAGTGTGCCGCAGAAGCAACTGACGAGTTGATGGATAAGTATCTTGAAGGCGGTGAGCTGAGTGAAGAAGAGATAGTCTTCGGGATTCGTAAGCGCACACTAGCTAACGAGCTGGTTCCAGTTATTGGTGGTTCAGCGTTTAAGAATAAAGGTGTGCAGGCAATGCTCGATGCTGTTGTTCAGTATTTGCCCGCGCCAACGGAAGTGAAAGAGATAGATGGCTTGCTCGAAGATGGCGAAACTCATGCCACTCGACCAGCCAATGATAGCGCTCCCTTTGCAGCTCTGGCATTTAAGATAGCGACAGATCCATTCGTGGGCACATTGACGTTCTTCCGTGTATACTCTGGCCGCCTAGAAAGTGGCACTGCAGTGTATAATTCGGTGAAAATGAAAAAAGAACGTATTGGCCGAATGGTACAGATGCACGCTAATAGTCGTGAAGAAATTAAAGAGGTTTTGGCTGGCGACATTGCAGCCGCAATTGGTCTTAAGGATGTCACCACCGGTGATACTTTATGTGCCGAGAACGATCGAATTATTTTGGAGCGCATGGAATTCCCCGAGCCGGTTATTTCGGTTGCTGTGGAGCCGCGCACCGTAGCAGACCAGGAAAAAATGGGCGTTGCGCTTGGTAAGTTGGCGCAAGAGGATCCATCGTTCCGAGTGAGAACCGACGAGGAAACTGGGCAGACGATTATTTCTGGAATGGGTGAATTACACCTCGATATTCTAGTTGATCGGATGCGTCGAGAGTTTCACGTTGAAGCAAATATCGGTAAGCCACAAGTGGCTTACCGCGAGCGCATAACACGTAGCTCGCAGATAGAAGGTAAGTTCGTGCGTCAGTCCGGTGGCCGCGGTCAGTTTGGTCATGTATGGATCAAATTTGAGCCGGCCGAGGACTCAAACGCAGACAAGTTAGTGTTCGTCAATGAGATCGTAGGTGGTGTGGTTCCGAAGGAATACATCCCCGCGATTGAAAAGGGTATAGCTGAGCAAATGCAGAATGGTGTGTTAGCGGGCTATCCCTTGTTGGGGCTTAAAGCGACTATTTACGATGGGTCATATCACGATGTTGACTCCAACGAAATGGCCTTTAAAATTGCAGCCTCTATGGCGACTAAGAAATTGGCACAGGAAGGCGGTGCAGTCTTGCTTGAGCCAATGATGAAGGTCGAAGTCGTAACTCCTGAAGAGAACATGGGTGACGTGGTTGGTGATTTGAACCGGCGTCGTGGTCTTATTCAGGGTATGGACGAGAATCCTTCGGGTAAGGTTGTAGATGCGCAGGTGCCTCTGGCTGAAATGTTTGGCTATGCCACTGATTTACGCTCTGCAACTCAAGGTCGTGCGACCTTCACCATGGAGTTCGAGCGTTACGCTGAAGCACCTAGCAATATCGCGCAAGAAATCATTAGTAAGAACAAAACCGGTGGATAATTCATTTTGTATTTAAGTTCGAAAATTTAGAGGAATAGAACAGTGGCTAAAGAAAAATTTGAACGTAACAAACCCCACGTAAACGTTGGTACTATCGGCCACGTTGACCATGGCAAAACTACTCTTACAGCAGCTTTGACTCGGGTATGTTCCGAAGTATGGGGCGGCGCAGCCGTTGCATTTGACGGTATCGATAACGCTCCTGAAGAGCGCGAGCGCGGTATTACTATTGCAACGTCACACGTAGAGTACGATTCACCTATTCGTCACTACGCGCACGTTGACTGTCCAGGACACGCCGATTATGTGAAAAACATGATTACTGGTGCTGCTCAGATGGATGGCGCGATCTTAGTATGTGGTGCTACCGATGGTCCAATGCCTCAGACGCGCGAGCACATCCTGCTTTCTCGTCAGGTTGGTGTTCCTTTCATCGTTGTATTCCTTAACAAAGCTGATCTTCTTGCTGAAGATTGTGGCGGCGTTGGTACTGAAGAATACAACGAGATGATGGAATTGGTTGAAATGGAATTGCGTGAGTTGCTAGACACTTACGAATTCCCTGGCGACGACACTCCAATCATTGCTGGTTCTGCTTTGATGGCTCTTAACGGCGAAGATGACAACGAGTTGGGTACTACTGCTGTTAAGAAGTTGGTTGAAACTCTTGACTCTTATATCCCTGAGCCAGAGCGTGCTATCGATCAGCCATTCTTGATGCCTATCGAAGATGTATTCTCAATTTCTGGTCGTGGTACTGTTGTTACCGGTCGTGTTGAGCGTGGTATCGTTAAAGTTGGTGAAGAAATCTCCATCGTTGGTATTAAAGACACTGTTAAAACTACTTGTACCGGTGTTGAAATGTTCCGTAAGTTGTTGGACGAAGGCCGTGCGGGTGAGAACGTTGGTGTTCTTCTACGTGGTACTAAGCGTGACGACGTTGAGCGTGGCCAGGTATTGGCTAAGTCTGGCACTATCACGCCACANACCAAGTTTGAGTCTGAAATCTACGTTTTGTCGAAAGATGAAGGTGGTCGTCACACTCCATTCTTTAAAGGTTACCGCCCACAGTTTTACTTCCGTACAACTGACGTAACTGGTGCATGTGAACTTCCTGAAGGCGTAGAGATGGTTATGCCTGGTGACAACGTTCAAATGGTTGTTACTTTGATCGCTCCAATCGCGATGGAAGAAGGCCTACGTTTTGCCATCCGTGAAGGTGGCCGTACTGTAGGTGCTGGTGTTGTTGCTAAAATCCTCGAGTAATCGTTGATTTGCACAAAAAAAAGACCGCTTCGGCGGTCTTTTTTTTGTCTTATTGATTCTGCTGGCAACAATACTTTGTCGTCCACTAAAACAATTTGAAGAAGTCGTGGCCGAAGAAAATGCCAATTTCAATTGCAATCAGCCAAATGATTATCCACTCCAAAAAAGATGAGTGGCGATGTTTTTGTTCGTCTCCAAGCATTGCCATTAGATCGTTAAGCGTGTCTAGTTTTTGCTGGATCAGCCGCAAGCGCTGAGGTACATCAAGATAGCTAATCATTTTGGTGTAATAGTCTTCAACCTCGGGGTATTCCCAAAAGAATTCTGGTGTATCGAGTAAATCAAACTTTAAAAGAATATCTGTTTTTGACTTAAATAGAGTACCTCGAAGTTTGGCGACTTGTTTCGCGGACATTTTGGTGGTGCCGTATTGCATTATCTGGTCAGTCACCGACGCGCAGCGTTCGATAATATCCCGTGCACTTAATTCAAAGGTGGCGAGCTTGCAGCTTTGCGCTAGGGCGTGGCTTAATGCCAAGCACGATAAGGCGCTTGGCTCGGCAAGTTGAATTAAATCTTTATGTATGCGGAAGATTTTGGAGTCGGGCTCGTAGCTAAATGTATCGAGTTCGAATTGTTCAAGGCTATCAATGCAGAAGTCTTGAAGCCATGTGAATTTTCGGTCGAATGGCGTTTCCGTAGTCTGCCAGACCACAACAACCCCATAATCAAACAGTGCGAAATTTGCCTCTAGTTTCTCAACCCACCAAGCATCTTTGTAGCGAATGCCATTGTGGTTACGATGTAGGTATTCACTCAACGCGTTGGTATCAAATTGCTTGGCAAGACAGTATGCGAAGACTTTCATTAGTCGTTCTCTGATGTTTGTTTGATTAAAACGGCGGCGCTGTAGCGTACCGTGCCATAACCGATCATCCGTGCAAAAACCGCGAGCGGCACCGGGACATAGATTTGATCGTCGTCGATGCGATATTCGTCGGTATCGACATAGGGGTCGTTAATGTAAGCGTAATTGTCATCGATACTCACCAGCCATACCCAGTGCGGAGCCTTGTTGCGATTAAGTTGGTAGGTGCTAATGAGTAGGACTACCGCGTAGCCGTCGGCGAGTGCGGTCTGTATGCCGCCGACGTGAATTGCACCCGCTATTTGAGGAACCGCGAGTGCATCGAGTTTGTATTGATCGTCGTTGTGGATCGCTTGAATAATATCTTTTTTATGCTGATTTCTTACGCCGCTAAGGAATGGCGATTCAACACGTGATACCCAAAGCTCAACTTTAAAGCCCCGTCTTGCCGCAGCCCCGGCTAAACCTTGTGCGGAGCAACCGCCGTGGCCTGAAGTCATGTAAATGGTGGTGGATTCACGCCAGATTTGTAGCTCTTCTGGGAGGTGCATTTTCACCTTGCGATCTAAGCTGTGCATCGCCATTAGCAGCGACGCGGGCCCGCAGGTGAATTCGGTATTTTGAGCGTAGAACGCCAGTCGTGACGGTCGGTCCGGGTGGCGCTTCAAACGCTTTTCCATCCGTGTGGCGGTGCCGCCATCCGCATAGTAATTGGGCACTGTCGCGATCACTTTATAGCCGAGTTTTTGATAAAGGAGGTACGCGCGGGTGTTGTTATTGGCCACTTCTAAGCGAATAAATAATGCGTCGCGCTCTAGTGCGCTGGTCTCGAGGGATTCGATTAGTGTGCGGGCATAGCCCTTGCCCTGCTGGTCTTCGGCGACTGCGAGTGAGTATATGCGTGCGAGTGATGTGCCGCGATGAAACAGTAGCAGCCCGTAGGCGACAACGGGGGTACCGATTACCAGTAGTGCATCTTGTTCGTTTTGAATAAAGCGTTTAAAGCTACGACGGCTTAGCTGGTCCGATTTAAAGCTTTGCTGTTCAAGCTCTAAAAGCGCGTTTAAATCGTCGTTTGTTGCTGCACGAATAGTGCTCATCCAAGAATCCTGAGAAGGTATGCGAACGCAAAACTAAGGCTAGTTTTTCGCTGCGCGAGTGTGACAGTTAGTTGTATTCTTGCAAGAAATATTTACACCATAGCCGCGTATTTTAGCGGCTGCGACTAAACTCCTTTTACGCGGGGATTTAGTTATAATGACCATAAGCCCGATTAATGTTAGCGTTGCTATCAGTTTAGCTCACCGGCGATGATGTCGGTTCGGGTAATTATAATAAAGAAACCTTAAGGTTCCCTGTTATGACCTCTCTTCAAAAGGTATGCCGTGCGGTGTTAGTCACGGTGCTTTGCATCTTTGCTGTCAGCTGTACTCAGCGTTCAGATGTTCGTGTGCTAAAAATGGCGCACAGCCTCGACCAGAATCATCCCGTCCACAAAGCCATCGAGTTTATGGCCGCACGTCTCGATAGTCTGTCCGCTGGCAGCATGAGGGTCGACATATACCCTGGTGGCCAATTGGGCTCCGAGCGTGAATTGATGGAGCTATTACAAATCGGCAGCCTGGCGATGACCAAGGTGTCGTCTAGCCCTATGGAGGGTTTTGTACCCGCGATGAAGGTCTTCAATTTGCCCTATGTGTTCCGTGATAACGAACACTATTGGCGAGTGCTTAATGGCGAGATTGGTCGAGAGTTGTTGCTCGCGGGCGAAAGCGTACGATTGCGCGGGCTCGGGTACTACGATGCAGGCAGCCGCAGTTTTTATACCAAAGACAAGCGTATTGAATCGCCAGAAGACCTAAACGGTTTAAAAGTTCGTGTCCAAAATAGTCAAACGGCACTGCAGATGGTACGTGCGCTAGGAGGCTCGGGAACTCCCATCGCTTGGGGTGAGCTCTATACGGCCCTGCAGCAGGGCGTTGTTGATGGTGCAGAGAATAACCCTCCTAGCTTCTACTCATCTAAGCACTATGAGGTTTCCCGTTATTACACCTTGAATGAACACACCTCTGTACCCGATATCGTGCTGATTAGTACCTACGTTTGGCAGTC